>Ga0208299_1000021_pt1 | contig 176254 bp, 204 predicted proteins | sample 15_taG_FD_184089 | JGI IMG/M metagenome (GOLD analysis project Ga0208299, IMG submission 184089) | Marine viral communities from the Subarctic Pacific Ocean - 15_ETSP_OMZ_AT15312 metaG (SPAdes) (version 2) | ecosystem: Environmental > Aquatic > Marine > Oceanic | place: Pacific Ocean... | reverse complement strand
TACTGGCACAAACCGCACTTTACAAACAAGTGCGTCCTAACCCCTTGGCGGAAAATAGAGGAATCGAACCCCCAACAGGCTACTCACCCAATGGCACAGTTTTCAAGACTGCTTGTCCCCATGGACGCTATTTTCCTTTGAGAATACAGGATACCTCAGATTCAATCCAGAGTCAATCTCTAATTCATAGTCACGATGAGCTTCCTCTTGACCATATAAGCTTACAGTAGAACAATCGAACATCTTGGCTATAACCGTCCACTGTTCATAACCGGGTTGTTTATTTGTAATATACTCAGTAGCTATTGCAAGACTATCAAAATGATGGGAGTAATAAACTTGTCCTAATTTAATTTTCATTGTAAATATCTCAGTTCTAACCATTCTTGACGTTTATTTTCTTTTTCAGTTGCCATTGTTTTCCTCCAGTTTTGTTGTTTTTGATGATACTTTAATTACTTTCATCTATAAATACAGGATATTTTTTGGAACCAGGGAAAGTTGAAAGCTCCATTCGGGATGCACACCTATAGGAAGTGAGTCTTTCAAGACAGTTGCATACAAAAATGTCGAATGGGAACGCTCTCGTTTCATCATAACCTATAACTATAGCTATTTGACCATTCACAATCCATTTATATTCTTGCCCAAGGATGATTCCTGTTTCCTTCATAGTAAACCCTTCTTGAAGTCTATAAGGTCTATGTGAGAGGATTTGAACCTCCAATCTCTCCGACCCAAACGGAGCGCGATACCAAATTTCGCCACACATAGATATTGAACAGTTTTAATCTCCGAAGCTTTGCACGCCCAGGAGAACATAATCTTATTCAGGATTACTGGTCATAAACAGTTTTTCGGTTTCGGTCTCATCAGAGCAGATGTTCTGGAGATGTCCTCATATTTAGGAGGGTCAGAGCGAATAGCGGGGTTCGAACCCGCACGATGGTCTGCTTGGAAGGCAGATGATCTACCAAATGATCCTTATTCGCGTTAAGCAGTTATGTCCTAATGTGTCGGACTCCATGCTCAGGGAAAACAGTACGAGAGACGGGAATCGAACCCGCATGGCCATAAAGGCCAGAACATTTTAAGTGTCCTGTGTATACCATTCCACCACTCTCGCATAGAGCAGCACTAGATGATTATTTCACACCTGTGCTGCTATTGTATTCAATTGTCAAATCTGTTTAGAGGATATAACTCTAAACAGGAGGAACTCACTTGAAGTTCCCTTTCGTATGTTGAATAGTTTTTACTCGCTGAAAACAAGCTGTAACATCTTATTCAGGATGCTTCCTTACGGTACTGGTGACAGGACTTGAACCTGCACGCCTTGCGGCACTGGTACCTAAAACCAGCGTGTCTACCATTCCACCACACCAGCCTCTTTCGCCCTCCCATCATAGCGTGGAGGGGACTTTCTTGCAAGCTCTTTCGAACTTGTTGATTTCATATTACACGTTTTTCACTTAGTGTTAAATTTGGACAAAGAATATATAATTCAGTTTCTCTACTAGTGTCATAAAGAAAAACAGCTTTTTGTACATAACTTGTATCATACAACACATTCGTAAAGGGTTTTTCTCTAGTTAAAGGCCCAGTAATCAGATATGTATGTTTTCTCGGATCTATTACACTGTCCAATATTGTATAGATCACAGATCCAATCTTGTAGCCGCTTACTTTAAGTTCTTCGTCAGACATATTTAGTCCTCCAACTTATCCCATGTTGCTAAAGATAAGATCCTTTCCTCTTTAAGAAAATTGGCTAAATTTACGGCATCTTGCTGGTACTCACCAGCTCTCAAACCTGGGTAATCTTTTTCTTTCTTTTCCAGACCACCTACAATGAGCATGATGTGATTATTTCGTCTAATGTCTTCCCTGATCCTTAAGACGGTTCCGATAGGCCAGCCGTGCTTTTTAACTTCTTCTCTAGTCATAGCTAATCCTTAACTATAGATGTTTATAATGTAGATCATTGGTTTATACTCCCTCTTGTTGCCGGTCCTTAATTCTACGGCAGATCACACTTCTTGTCAATGATTGGTTCTTTGCTCGGCAACTTTGTCAGCAGTTGCTTTATTTAGAAAGATTTTTTTTCCAAGATATTTCAAAGGAAATATTCGCTCATCCCCAAGTCCATTCTTTAGTGAAGTCACCTCAAAATTGCAATCAATTATCTCGGTTACTAATCCGAAATCTCTTTCATATACTACAGTATTGTATGGAACATAGTAAATAACAATCCCTACTTTTATTTTGCTCACTTCTTTTCCTTTTTGTAGTCACTAAATCTTAAATCAATCCGTTCGTCCCTGAACTTACAGTTTCCATACATACCCACAAGAGTTGCTAGGCTAGCTTGATCAATCAATCTGTTGACAACGGGAACCAAGGAGTCACTAAGGTTAGTAGAAATATACATATCTCGTTGCTCTACTTTGCGATTCAAAATCCTTGTTAAGATAAAATCTGCTGTCTTGGAACACATAACACGATGTTCTGGCATGTCAAGATATTTAATATATCTTTTCATCCTAAATCGATATTGATGATCTGTAATCTCCTCTTCAGACTTGTAAGCTTCAAGCTCTTTATTCACTCGAATTGTGTTATTAACAATAGCGTCATAAGCTTCTTCAGCATAATAGAAATGCGTCTTGGTAATCCCTAACATACAATTGACAATATCAAAACTCTGTAGAATTTCTTCAAATGAATTTTTATTCTTGTTGTCAATTATCTGTCCATGAGTCTCGCCATCGTAAGGAGACATACCTTTCGGTATAACAAATGTAGTTGCACAATAAGAAGATGAAGCTCTCTTGAGCAACATATCGGCTTCAATGCTTTGGATAGCATCCACAGTTGCCCCTATTGACTCAAAATAAAAATCTAAATCAAAAGCAACCTCGCCACCCAACAGAAGTTCTGGCCTTAGTTCGCCGTCTGTGTGGCTCTTGCCGATCTTGTATTTTACCAAATCGATGCAAGAACCACGAACGATTGTCCTTCTTAGAGCACCACCCGCAAGCATACCATCCTTATCCAAAAGGTGCTTGACCATAGGACTTTCAACAAGCTTTGGCAAGTCACTCGGAAGTAGTCCTTTCTTTACTGCTTCTGCAAGACCTACCTTAATAATCTTAAGCCCCTTACCTTTTTCAACAGTCGGCATAAAGAAAGGTGATATTGAATTAGAACTCACTCCACTCATAATTGTTGAAAATACCATTGATTTCCTACTTGATTCTCTTGTGAATCTCTTTGGTTACATAATCATCAATACTATTACAAATCAACAGGAACTGTGACAAGTCTTTTGTCCTTAGTTTTGAGAATGCAAATCTGTAAAGAGACTTTTCTTCCCAATCAATTTTGTTCCTGCTATAAGGAGAGGCCTGCCGTCTCGCAGCAATAGCTTTTCGAAACAACTTAGGATTATGGATCTCGTTGTGCTCTTCCATAGCAAAGTATCTTGAAATCCGACTGAAATGAATGAACTCAGAAGTTCTCATAGAGATTGGATTGTCATTAAACTTTAGAATCTTCTTATCGATTAGATCGAGAGCCTCTTTATGATAATAAATCTTATCTTTTGACATACCAATCATACAGTTGATAATGTCGAAATTGCCAAGAATCTTAGGAACTGTCTCCTGTCCCTCAAGGAACTCAACAACTTGATATTTAGTGTCTTTAATCTTGTAATTAATTGCATTATATGTTACATGAACACCACTACTCTTGACTTCTTTTTTATTAAAGTAGCTCTTAAGCTTCTTAAAAGCCTTATTGAATCCTTTGTCAATGTAATATCTGTCGATCTGGACACCAAACTTTCGTTCAAGTTCCTTAACTTCGTTTTTAAGTGATTTTTCCATTTCCGCTGTTTTAAGTGAGTTTCCGCCTTCTTTCTCAAGAGCCTTACAAACTCCATACACATCAGCTTCGTCTGTTACATAAATGTCGATGTCACATTCTTTGGGTTTTTGCCACCAAGGGGAGTGAGAACTTCGCTTCCCCTTGGTGGCATTCATATCCTTTGAAAGCCAAGCACGTCGCAGTTTGCCACCACAAATAACACCACCAGCCTCAAGCATGTCTTTATGTTTATTGTAAAACTCTTGAGAGCCTTTTACTTGACTAAAAAAACTAGGAAGATCCATCTCTGTCATATCTTCTAGGATTTTCATTCCGCTTGGGGTAAACTTAGCGTTACTTATACTATACATAACTCTCCATTTTATCTGTGATTAGGTGGACCATTTGGTCAGCATCGTCCTTAGAATCATATCCAGCAACAGTTAGAACGAAGCCGTTTTTAAAGCAAACCTTGGTTAAGTAATTTGCTTTATCTAGTTTTGGATCTGCATACATTTCAGACCATACAGCTACGACCTGCTCTGCATCGATTGTGCAGGCAGTGTGTACTCTCGCTAGGTTCATATTTTCCTTATTGTTTTAATTGTCGAAAGATCACATCTGGTCTTCCGTATTTATACTGATTAAATTTATTTCTTGGAACGATCTCGAACTTCAAGCCGCCTTCGATGACCACTATAGTAGATTCTTCACTAAGGGTCAAGTCTGGTGAAGTCTTTGAATCTTGGTGTGTCAATTCGCTAAATGCTTCTGAGTAGACCGAAGTTTTTGGGTTTGTAATATCCACTGCGGAATAAGTCCAAGCTTTCGGCTTGTATTGCTCATCCCACTCATACATCTCAGTCACATCTGTAAAGCCATATTTACGATACAGTCCACTGAGAAAGCCATCGAAGTGATCTAGCTTCACACCACCAACTTCGATGGCTTTTCTCATGAACTCACTCCCAAGTCTACGGAGTTCAGAATTATTATGAACACTGACAATATCGCCATCGGGTTTTACAGCAAAGCCTGCGTTATGTCCCTTTACTAAATAAAGGTTCATTGCCGAAAGCTCTTGAAGTGAGTAGGGAGATAAGAACCCTGCTCGCTTACCCGCGTATAAAGAGTCTATGAACCTTTGGGCCACTTCAGGGTCAGGCTCGTTAACCTCGCTAACTTCATAGTCGATTGAGTCTGGTTCAAATCCCTCCTCAAGCATTTCCTCTTCAAATACAGACATAGCTGACATTGTATTTGCAGCAGTCTCATCTACTTTTGATGCAAAGCCATTATTTTTCTTATCCTCAACATATTTTCTAAAGCTCTCTAAAATCTTCTTCATGTTATACTCCTAATATAAAAAGTCTGTCCAGTGCGTGTTCTTTCCTTTCAAACCAGCAGCAGGGTCTTTGAAATATTTATTTGATGGAGCAGGCCTAATTGGCTCTTTTCGAAGCTTCATCTTAGATTCCTTCAAAGTCATATCTCTCTTATAAGTATTACACTCTTGACAACATGCAACAATATTTGTCCAAGAAGTCTTACCACCCTTGCTAATAGGCAAGATGTGATCCAGGGTAAACTTACGTCTTTCTAACTTTTTACTACAGTATTGACATTCGCCCTCATCTCTGATCCAAATATTGTCTTTTGAGTAGGGAATCTTCTTTTTGTGAAGAAAGCGTTTTATCACTTCTTTACCAAGAAATCTAATTATAGATGGGATTTTGATTGTCTCATGTGCAGTTCTAATCTGCCTGTTTTTGTATTGCTTAACAACCTCTACTTTCCCAGCGCTGATAAGCCCCATAGCTCTCTTCCAAGAAACTGCTCTAAGTGGTTGATAAGCACTGCTCAATACCAGTGTATCCATTTTGTCTCTCCGTGCTATTTCGAAAGTCGTTCAACCTCCGTGAATGGCGTTATATAATGTGCGCGCCCGCGAGGCTGCCAAGTTTATCATACCATGAAAGTAGCAATTATTAAATTACTTCAATTAAATGGCAGATATTCCAATCCTGCAAGACTCCGTTTAGTCTATTCTCTTGTCGAACTCTAGATTTTGCTAAATATGATCTAGATGCGGCCTCTTCAAAGGACTTCGCTTTAATTGTCATCAAGATAAATAGACCATCAATTGTTCTTATTAGTTTTAAATCATACTTCTTCATGTTATTCCTCATAATAAATTGGCATTTTTGGACAAACTTTTCTAGATCCACAGGCAAACATGTCTTCTAACCATCGTTTCCTTTTTAATAAGCCACGGGTTTCCTGCTGGCAACTTAGACGTTGAGATTCGCGTTGGAAGTGCCAATAATAATAGTAAGTTTCATCTATTAATTTTATATGATAGTAAGTTTCATCAAGAATATAAATAAACTCCTTTCTATCTACAAGACTATCCAAATCCATAACTCTCCCACTCATTAGAGCCAGTGCTATAAAATACTTTCTTAATACCAAGGCTGTCAAGAACTGAGTGGCATATAGGGCATGGCTTCGACATGCCCATCTCATCGTTTTTATTGATTCTTACGACATAGAGAATCGCCTTCTTTGTTGCGTTTCATGGAAGACACTTTACTGTGCTAATCTCAGCATGGTTTGTCGCAACCCCTGGTGTAAGACATCGATGAAAGCTGCCAAATTTAGAATGTCCACCGTTGTTATAGCCAATATTGATAATTGAACCACCTTTAACAAGCAATGCACCATGCCGAAACTTTCCGTAATCGGAAAGTTTCGCTGCATTCAACGCTACGTTGAAGTATTTTTGTTTTTTCTTAGAAAGTTCATCAAAGGTTGCCATTTGTATCCTAAAAGTTATAGGCTTTATCAAACATATTCTGAATCTCTTTCTGAGATGTCGGCTTGACTACTTTTATTTTAGTCCCATTCACGTTATATTTAGAATGGATACCAAAATCAGACAATGATGTTGAATTGAGATCATCTAGTCTTGAATATGTAATAACATCAATATTGTTGTCTACAAGAAGATCTTTTAGATCGATATGCGTTACGATCGCAACAATATCTTTAAAAGATGCGGTTTGATCTTTAGAAAAGATCACAACTCTACGGCTAATAACCGAACCAATACCAAGGCCAATACTCATGAAGTATTCTTTTAAGTCTTTACGGCCTTGGCTGATGTAAGCCTTAGTTACAGAGTCAGCATTCTTTTTTTCCACACAAGTCCTCTTGTCGTGTCCAAGTTTTCCACAAAATCCACATTTTCGATCTGACTTCTTTTTCGCACTAGCCATTATGGCCCTCCTCGTTTGGTTGAGCTTCATCATATCGTGAACAGAATTATTGTTCAAGCAATGCAACTCATTGTTTTTGCTTGTTCTTAAGCTATTTTCTTTTCTAATACGTCATGATATAATCAAAATATTAAAACTAAACACACTATACAAACATCTAGTTGATACTTGACTGTTGTATAGATGATAAAGTAAGCTGCACTATATAGAACTCTACTTGATGTTTTTACTTACTTGTTCAAGTTGTAGTTTAAGTTTGATTAGAAATTTTAGAAATGTAATTTACTAATCAAATTCCCTGCTAGAAACATTCTAGAAGAGAAGTTCTTTTTCTTGTTTTAAAGTATATATGAATCTTATATCAAAGTCAACAGGATTGTATCTTAGGAAAATTTCTAAGGAAGGCGAGCAAACTTTTTATACTCAGTTCTATGAATTACAAGTTTTGCTATAATAAATAAAGAAACTTAACTCTAGACCCTAAAGAAGTTTGCTTTTATTTATAATCCAATTTATATAAAACTAGTTGATGAAACCTCATCAGAGGGCGCTCTTATTCCAAAGGTGCCCTCGCCTACGAGAGGAATTATAGAGCGTAGTATAGGCTTTTACAGGTCTGCATGGACCCCCTCCTGTCCTCCTCCTGCCCTAGTCCTAACCTCTAGCCCCAGCAGTGGGGTTGATTGAAGATATAGAATTGTCTCTTGCTGCTTTGTTTAGAGCTTTTTTACTTATTCTTTTTAATGGTTTTTTACTTAGATTCTGGAGGGCAACATAACCAATTTCGTTCTTACTTGTTTTAACTTTTGCAAAGTATTTTCCAGTTTTTAAAATTTGAAGTTCTTCATTAAAATTCAAAGTTCGAATTACTGGGTCTTTAGAAGTGGTTCCTTTTCTAAGTTTGGCGTATTTTCTCTTAGGAAATGCCGTGTTTTTGTTTTCTCCAAGAAAAGCCGGAGTTGTAAATTCATTCAAAACGTGCAAGGAAAGCCGAAAGACTCTTATTAATAAATTATCTATCCCTTTCTTACGAAAAACTACATGACGGTTTTGAAGAGTAATCCTCTCATAATAAGAAGAGTTATTGCTTTCTATTTTTTTCATCATAGACATATGATTATCTTCATAAACTTTAGAATATGGTAGTTTTTTTATAATAAATTCTTTTAGAGTTTTTAATAGTTTTAATAATTTTGGTTGATTATCCCTAGGAAGATATAACAAACTCCTCCCTTCTTCTGTCGTAAACAAATTGTTATAAGCAACAGTAAATTTAGATAAAAACCCACCCATTTCCTTATTTGATCTAATTTTATCTGGGAAGAACTCATTTGTTGTTGGTTTTGTGAGTTTTGCGTCTTCTAGTGTTCTCTGATCAGAAAACATTGCTAGAAAGAGAGCCACACTAGTCTCTTCTTTTTGAAACCCATCTTTCAAAGTAAAGCTATCAAATTTAACAACTGTCTTATCTTTACTTTTAACAAGCTTTTCAAACCTAATATACTTAGTAGCCGATCCTCTTAAACCTATAATATTGCTGTTTACAAGATTACGAGCATCCTCTTCTTCGTCATGAGTGTTCCCTCCTCTATTCAACCAAACATTATATTCATCATATATATTTATAAAAGAGTCAAGACTTTCAAAAATGTTGTCAGAATTCGTTAAGACAACATTAGTTTTTAGAATAGTGCCTTTCGGTATAGTCTTAATAACATCTATACGCTCTTTCTCTATGCTACTGGCTTCGCTCTCCGCTAAGGACATATAACCAATGAGCTTCTTCATATATTCTTTCTTTTTATATTCAGGGTCTGTCATTAGTTTAATGATATAGCAGTAATATTCTGTTAGATTATAAATCGCGTCTTTATCCATCCCGTGTCCAGGGTATCTAAACTCGACATAGTGAAAGTGTTCAGTGTGAGTAACATTAAACCCAGTGCTCTTAACTCCGTTCTCTCTGTTAGCTCTAAGAACCAAGTTGGACAGGGCATGTTGCATTGTATCGTTCTCAAAAGTTAATTCTCGGAAACGTTGCCCAAGATCTTGAGTTCCGATCGCTAACTCTTTGATGATTAACTCTCTAACCTTTGGGCTAAGTGCCCTTGCCCATTGTGAGTATAGGCGACTTTTCGCTCCTTGATATGCATAATATTTCTTATTGGAATCAATGCTTTTTGTTCGTGGTTCTGATAAGAATAACAGACCCTTCATTAAGTTAAATGAACCATCATACGCTTCTAAGCCAATATTAATATGAAGCCCAGTCCTACTAGAAAATCTAAAGTTGCTTTGGTAATTAAAATCATCAAAGAAATCATTTAGAAAGTCTTGTGCTTCTTTGAGGCCTTCAAGATAGGTTTCTGGTGAGAACTCAATACCATTCTGAAGTGAACCATCTTCTTCAAATTTAAGTTCATCTTCCCATCTTCTCATAAATTTTGGAAGATACTGGCTTAGAACCTCTTTTGGCTCGCCCCCTCCTCTTTGTGAGTCTTCAATGACCCAGGCATCTGGATTGTCGATCTCTTCTGTCTCTGCTAGATCTTCAACTAAATCTTTAAAGCCACTTAAGATACCTTGTGCGATTTCCAGTAGAAAGTCAGAACCATCAGCATACCAAGAAGGCTCAAATTCATTTATTGTATCAGAAGAGCCTTGAAGATCTGTATAGAGACTACTTCCTTCTTTTTTTATCTCAAGTGCTAACTCTTTAAAGCCCATTACAGATAGAGTTGTATACACTGAGAATTCCTCATATTCATACACCTCATCTAACTCGTCTTCTCTATTTGCAAACTCTGTAAACTCAAGGTCAACAACAAAACAACACCAAAGCCTATGCAAGAAATCTGAGTAATTTTCCTCAAGAGGCTTTATGCCCTTAGCGACATCCTCAGGGCCGTAATCCTCAGCTTTCTTTAGGCCTTTCTCAAAATCAAAAGATAAGTTTCCTTTTGGAACAAATCCAACTCCGTCATTGTCATAAAGTTCATAACCGGGAGTTAGCCTTCCCGCTAACTCATCTGCATCATAAGTCTCAACAAGGTCTCTCAGAAAATTAACTGCAATAGAATTGTTTTTCCAATCCATATACTGCTTATAGGCTTCAAAAATTTTCTTATTAAGGTTTGATTTTCGATCTGTAGCTTCAAAAGCAGCAATAACCTCTAGTTTCTCAGTGTAGGTTTCAATATCACCACTGTGATTATATACATTATCGCGAATATATTCATAAATATCATCAATGTAGTTATCCATATGGTATGTTTCAGCCAGTCGTTCATAGATCTGGTCTGAGTTCATATAGTAATTGCCGCTCTCCTCTCCCGGCTCTCCGATATTGTCTTGCGACTCAAGCTCAATTTCATAAGCGATTGTAAACTGATCTTGAATATCATGAAGAGTTTTTCGGTCTACATTATTGAATTCATTAATAATTTTATTTCTCAAAATTAGCCTCTTTAGTTGCCTGTTGGTGGAATCTCAAGGGCACGACCTTCTGGACTATCTGGATCGAGTCGTGATCTTTCGAAAGCATCTTTCTTCTTAATCTTACGACGCCTCTTTTCTCTACCAGAAGGTTTCCAGCCTTGACCCTTCTTCTCAAGTTTCTCTCGTGCCCACTCGGCTCTCATTTGTTTTGCTAGGGATAGAGCATCTCCGTCAGATAGTTCTCTACCAGCATCTTGGGCATGTTGTTGAAGCTGATCTGCCAAAGCTTCCATATCTTCAAGGCCAGCAGCAGCCTTTAATTTCTTTGCTGGGTTGCTTTTATATCCTCTTTTCTTTCTAACTGCCGCATCATGGAATTCAGAAATATCAAGGTCAGGGTTTGCTTTAAGTTCCTGGATTACATATTTAGCAACTTGAATTGTCATCTGAACGTCTGCGAGAGCAGAGTGCCATTGACCTGTCACTCCATACATATCACGAACCTTACCAAGAGATGCTGAGTATACGACACGACCGTTCTTCCATACATTCTTAATCACGTCTAGTTTCGCTATTGCTTCTTCGTTGCCTTGGGCGGCAAGCGCATGTAGAGTTGGGATTAGGAAGTATTGGATTAAAGGAAGCGTGTCAAAGACCCTGTACCTTGGGGACTTGCCATGCATTCTAGTGTTTACCATTTGCATGTCAAAAGTAGCATTGTGAGCACAAATGATTGTATTGTCGCCAAATTTGCTAATAAACTTATAGAAACCAGAGAGTGCTTCTAATTCATCAACATGAGGAACACTTGCGTCTAGCTTGCCATAATTTACTTTGCCAGTTTGAGGATCGATAGATGGGTTAACTTCAAAATACCCAGTCATGTCTAGAAGCTCGAATGGGTTTGGTCTACCCTTTAAAGGATCTCGGATAAGTGGTGTACCAGTCTTTAAGGCTTGTTGAACATACCAATCAAGAGAACGAGTCGTGCTTCTAGAGAGTGTAATTTTCTTATGGTAAGTCTCAATTTCTTGAGGATCAGTTTCCCAATTACCAACATCAATAGCAATACCAGCAATTTCTGTTATTTGATTCTTTACCTGATCAAAACCCATAGTCTCGGTGTCAAAAACAACCCATACACTTTTTCCATACTCTTCAAGCAAAGCAAGGATGTCTTGGTTAGTCATTCCGTTTAGGTTAACTTCTTTAAGAAGCTCTTGTTTTAATTTAATTTTCTTGTCGAAGTTTTCCATTATAAGTTTCATATCGTTCATATAGTATAGTCTCCAAAAATCTACTATAATTAGTATTTAAAAATGCAAATAGTCTAACTTTTTGAAAGTTCCCTAAAACAAAAAAAGCTGCCCGTGGGCAGCTTTTAAAGATTGTTAAATAACAACGTGAACAAATTCCTCAGGTTCTTCTTCTTCTATTTCCAATACTGTTATACATAGTAGTCCATCAGAGTAGGAAACACCCTCAACGTGCTGAAGTGGATTTAAAAAAAATCGCCTGTGTAAAGTAGAGTAAAATCCATATTGACTCTTTGGTGTCTTTACTGTGAGCTCTCTTCCTTTCTGTGTAACCTGTATATCACCCTTGGTGGCTCCCGGTAAAGCCAAGACAAAATGCTTCAGATTTTCGTTTACATTGACAATTCTGAGCATTGCCTCTCTGATCACATTTAATTTAGCAGGTTTCTTTTCAAGCTCAGAATTAGAATGTCTTTCTTCGTAGTCTTTTTTCGCTAAATCTGTTCTTTTTTTTTCTTCTGCTATCATTTCGTCATATTTTTTTTCGGCATATGTCTTGATGTATTCTGTACCAAGAGCTTTTTCTAAATTATCCATATTATCTCCAAAATATTTGTATTAAAACTATTAAAAAACTTAATAAAACACAAGTTATAGTTTTTCCGGTAAACATTGTTTCTCCTATAAAACAATGTGTCAAGATTGGAAAAACCAAGTATGATACAGCAAACATTATTAGTCGAACTGTCCACGCTTCTTTATTAAAGAAATCATAACCTAATTTTGTGCCATACCAAAATAATAAACTAGTCGGTATGGCATAGATTAATGCGCTTAAGAGCGGCTTATCACTCCAAAATTCCCAAGCAACTTGGCTGTATGTCTGAAACCAACTTAAAGTGTATCCTAGTGAAAAAAGAAAAAGAATTAATGTTAATTGCAACTAATCCTCGCTTTAAGTTTACAATAGTATCTTATGGCAATATCTCGTTTAATCCGTATTTTTGGATATTTTTTAGCAAGATATTTAAAATGCCTAGGTTTCATAAATAAATATTCAGCTAGAATATTAAAATCATTTTCAAAAGTTGTGGCCGAATATGGAGTTAAGAACCCTTTTCGAAGAAGAGATTTGTGTTCAGAGCGTGCTCCTTGACTATTTCGAAGATAGTAGTTTCGAAGTTTCTTGCCTCCGTATACATCAGAACTCTGCTTCCACTTTAATTTATCTTTCCAAGGCATAGAATATTTGTTCAAAAGAATAGACGAATACTCATGATGCAAGACTCTTTCAAGATAGAAGTCAGAATGTCTCATCGGGACTTTCAACACTATTGTATTACGGCGATAAGAGCCACTGTAATTCATCTTTCCTATTCTAAAGATCCCGACAATATTTACAGATTTGAGTGTTTCTCTCAGAAGTTTATTTTTGTATCTTGAAGAGAAAGCATTTACAACTCTTCTTGCCTTGGGTAAGACACGCCTATCCACTTTTGCAATTTTAAACCCGCTCCTAGCTCTCCAATAAGGACTTACAAAATCGTCGTTAAGATGGTCGGTTCGGATAGTGACAGTAAGAGCCACTGCTAAAATTAAACTGATACTTACAACATTATGCATATCATCTCCTTGAGAGTGGATCAACTTTTAGTATTTCCAACATTTCATCAAGTTCTTTCTTGACTTCTTTTTTCTTAAGATCAAGATCTTCCTGATTATGTTTCTCAACAACGTCTTTTTTATTTTCTAAAATCGACCCTATTTCATCATAGATCTTTGAAAGCTTATCCTGCTTCTTTCCTAAATTATTTAACATCACCATAAACGTCTCATCAGTTATAATATTTTGATAGTGGTAAAATACTTCTTTTACTGAATAAACATTATTTGCTAGCTCACTATATCCGACATTAATGTCAGATAGCAACTCTATTAATCTATCTCTTTGCTCATCACTCATAACCCCTCCCTTGGTAGCTTATGTCTTACTATACCAAGGGAGGGACTTTCTAGGAAGGAGTTTTAAGTCTCCAAGATTGCATAGTTTGTTGTCACAACTGTTGAAACGACAGAAACTGCGTTAATCAAAGCAGAGCATGTTACCGCCACTGGATCAATGATCCCGATCTTAACCATGTCAACTTTCTTATTTGACTTAATATCATAGCCATAGTTGCCTTTCATCCTAGTAACTTTATCAACAACTTGATTACTAATCCCTGCGTTCGTACACATCTGCTTGAGCGGTGCTGATAGCGATTCTAAAACAACAAGATAGCCGACGCGCTCTGCTTCGGTCTCTCCTTTTACTTTCTTCTTCATGGCTCGTTGTGCCCTCATAAGAGCAACACCGCCGCCAGCATGTATCCCGCTCTTCTGCGCGGCACCTACAGCCTCCAAGGCATCTTCAATTCGGTGCTTTTTCTCAATCAATTCGATCTCAGATGATGCACCAACTTTAATAATAGCAACGCCACTACTAAGTCTAGTTATACGCTCTTGGATTTGCTCACAAATACTAAAATCATCTTCCTCTTTGATGTCTTCCTTTAAACTTTCAATGCGAGCGTCTAGTTCTTCTTCATCGCCCATTCCACCAATAATTGTTGTTGATGTTTTAGTTACTTCGATATTATCCGCCTTACCAAAATCCTCTAGTTTAAAGTTCTTTAGATCAAGCGTATTCTTCCGATTATACAACTTAGCACCAACACTAATCGCCAAGTCACTGAGCAAGTTTCTGCGCTCTTGCCCGTATAAGGGAGCCTTAACTACACAGACTTTCATTGTTCCCCTAGAAGCATTCATGATGAATCCAGCAAGAACCTCTTTTGAATAATCCTCTGCAACAATAAATAACGGCCTTGTTTCTCTAGCTGCCTTCTCTAACATAGGCATGATTTCTTGAATACTTTCAAGTGGCTTTTCAGAAACAAATACAAGAGAGTCATTAAACTTAGTTTGTTTACCTTTCTCGTCATTCGTAAATTCTTGGGAAGACCAGCCTGCGTCAAACCTGAAGCCTTCTCTAAGCTCAAGCTCAGTCTCTGCTTGGCGCGCTTCTTCAATTGAGATCGCTCCATTCTTTCCAGCTTGGTCTATTGCCATCCTGATTAGTTCTCCAATGGATTCATCATTATTAGCTGATATCTTGGCAACATTCTTAATATCATCGAGAGACTTGACTGCAATCGAATTGGAGGTTAGATAAGAAATCACATCTTCAAGAGCATAATCCATGCCTCTCTTGAGATCGATTGGACGATGCTGCTCTTTTAGAGCCCTACCTGAGTTTTTAAGAAGTTCTCTTGCAAGAACGATAGAAGTAGTAGTTCCATCACCAGCCTGTTCGTTAGTTTTTAAGGCAACTTCTTTAACAATCTGAGCGCCTAAATCCTCGACAGGATCTTCTAAACTCACAAATTTAGCAACCGTAACTCCGTCCTTTGTAATAAAGGGTTTACGACCTTTCTGTTGCAGGATCACATTTCTTCCTGCTGGCCCAAGTGTCGTAGCTACGTTGTCTGCTAACTTGCCAACACCTTCTTGTAACTTCTCAAACAACTCTTGATTATTTGAGAAAACCTTATTAAACTCACTCATTTACCCTCCATAGTAATTTCTTCATGAACCAACTCTTTTAAGTGTGCAGACTTTTCTCTGGCCTGCCTACCGTGTTCGAATTTGTTCTCAGCATCAGTATAATAGTAGGACATGCTTTCTGTCAAGGTCTTTAGTGTGTCAAAGATCTCCTCGACGTTAGTTTGGAAAGTTTCTAGATATCTACTTGTATTTCTAGCTAAGAACTCTTCGTCAATTATGATTGCGCCAAGATATGTAGAGGAATTCTTCCAGGTTTTTGCTGGGATTCTAAATGTTTTTTCTAACTTAAATTCGTCTTTGGTTCCCTTGAGTTCCTTTTCTTTCCAAATATTATTCAAGAATCGACTTTGCATATCTCTTACAGTTGGCAGGGCTTGTTTTTCCTGCTCTCTTGTAATCATCAATAGTTTGTCCAAATTATTTATGTCCTTCCCGAAATGATAAGGATCCGCAGTAAGTCTGTAGGCATAAAATTCAACTCTTTTAAGAGAATTTTTGTCTACTATTTTTTCACCTATTAAGTGGAATAATTCTCTTTCCTTATTAAAATACTTAAGTAAATTTGTGAAACTACCACTAAGGTCTGAATTTGGTGCTCTTAATTTAAGTGAAACTGGAATAAGTGGGAGTTCTCCCTCGTATCCTTTTATAATCTGAATTGCAACGTCTGGTACATTATTAATGCCACCAAAGCCGTCTGAAGTGCCTTCGAACAAGGCAGCACAGAATGTTTCAAACAAGAAACCAGCAGCAGATCTGTTGAAGTTCTGAACCATCCCGAGCATAATATCTGAAATCATTAGGCTTGATATTAAGTGATCTAATCCAACCTGCCCTGTGCTACCATTCCTTGGATATAAGGCTCTATCTAAATTAGTGAGCTTGTCTTTAACAGTATCCCCTTTGATACCCCTAGCTATCTTCTCGAAGTGAACACGATCTTTTGTATCAGGAACTCCTGTTTTTGTTGTGAATTTGAAAGTTGGGAAATTAATAGTCCTGGGTTCTTTCTGAGACTCTGACCGAAAATCAGATATAGACTCTCTAATGAGAGTATTCAATATATTTATTCTTTTCTTTTTCGAAAAAATTTCATCCATTAAGGTATCACCGGGCTTTGTCATGTTTGTCTCCATATATATGTATAAATAGTAAAAGAGCCACCCTTTCGGATGACTCTTTTGTGTATACCATTTAATATTTTAAATTACTTTTTTGAAACTCTTTTTGCAATTCTTCTCTTTACTCGGCTAATAAGAGCTTTGTTTGACATCTTAGACTCTTTAAGCCTTGTAGCTTTTTTTGTCTTCTTTCGCATGCTCTTCTTTAGAAGATTGATAGCTTCTTGTAGGGCTTCTTCTTCTTCAGGAGCGAGTTCTTCTTCGCCACCCATATCTTCTTCATCGTCCATGTCTTCCATGCCTTCATCGTCCATGTCTTCCATGCCTTCATCGCCCATGTCTTCCATGCCTTCATCGCCCATGTCTTCCATGCCTTCCATGCCTTCCATGCCTTCATCATCATCATCGTCACCTTGAGTAACATCGATTTTGATTCCGAGAGTTGAACTTACAGCCTCAGCAAATGCTTCAAGAACTTGCTTGATTGCATCTTCAACTTCTGGACTACCGGACGAAACACCCGCCTCGTCGTCTTCCATATCCATACTATCATCTTCTAGGCCAAGATCCTCATCATCAACGTCTTCGTCGCTCATATCAAGGTCTTCGTCATCACCCATCTCTTCTTCGCCTCTCTCGTTCCCGTATTCCATACCGGGTTCCTCTTCATCTTCTTCGCCAAAACCTTCGGCTTCCATAAGACTCTTTAGTTCTTCATAAAGAGCGCTGTCGTCTTCGGCTTCGGCTTCTTCAACAACTTTTTTGCCCTTTTTACACTTCTCGCAGCCTTTCTCGCCACAATCGCAATCTTCGCAGCTCTTGCCTTCTTCTTGGACTTCTTCGTCTGCTTCTTTCATTTCTCTGATAATCTTCGTAGTATGCGTAGAGAGGCCAGCGTGCCTCATGAAATCTACAACTACATTTTCTTTTAGTAAAGTCATTATTTAAAAACCTCCAACGGTATACAGATATAAATAGTATATAAAAAACGTTAATTTCAACTTATATTAGTTTGTTGGATTTAATCCATTCACCTAGATAGTCATTCAGTTCATCATCAGACAAAACTTCACCGAGGCATTCTCGGGTAACTCTTGCAAATTCTCCAGTTTCTGGAATAAACTGTTTGTCAAAAAATCCGCGCACTATAATCACGACATGCTTCAAAAAGAGGCGTCGGTTGATTTTGCCCAATGCCTTCTTGATTGCTTTGCGCCTCTTGACTGGAAAGTCAAGGCCGAGGAGGTGACTGATCGTCAAATCAATCTCGTGGCTTCGTTTAGCACTCATCGTCATGTAGCGGTCATCTATCTCGTACAAACTGGTTACAGCTTTATCGTACTCTTCTCCTGATAGTTTTTTCCACTTTTTAACCACATTTTCTTTTGATACACTCATAGCTTAAAAAACCTCCAACGGTATACAGGTATAAATAATTCAATTTATTGTTATCTTTTGTCTTCGATAGTAGAAAGGGCTTCTAAGGCTTCATCTTCTAATTGCTTAACTCTTACATATGATATGCCGAGCCTTTTAGCTGTTTCTCTTAGAGTCATTGCTCCATTCTTTTCGACTGAAATTTTTGAGCAATTAAACTCTTCGGGATAATCTATCCAGAATTTACATTTTTGGACTGGGCAGCCTTCACAGGCTAACTCACAAGTTTCATGGCAATTCATATTCCACTAATCTCCTCAACGTCTTGAACATTTTTCTTATTAAAAGCTTGATTAATATTATACAATTTGTTGATTTCTTGCTTTTTTTGAAAACTATTTTTTGATACTTTTATATATTTCTTATAACTAAGTTTTTCTTTAAGCTTATGTTTCTCAACGAAAGACCGAATGTCTGGGTCTCCGTCAACATATCCTGTTGCTAGGGCTTTAAGAAGTTTAATATAACTCATGCCGTCATATCTAGCATATACTTTTAATTGTGTTAGTTTATGATACCCGATCCTAAGCGACACTTTGTAAGGAAAGTTATACACTGTATACCTCTTCAAAGTAATCCTTTAAATACTCATACTGATAACCAGTTTCGGGGTAGGGTATTTCAACGAACCCCTCCACTCTTCTCATATATAAAGTTGGCACTCCGTCAATTTCAAACTTTTCAAAAAGCTGAAGGTCTTCTTCTTGGTTTAGTTTATATACCGTTAAGCTAGGATATAATCGCTCTATTTTAACGAGGACTTCATCTAAAACCTCACATAAACCACACATATCACTTGAAAAATATAATAAACAATCTTGCTCAATCATTGCTGCTCCTTTCTGCTACCTTCTTATTATAACATTCTGGGCATATAATTACAACCTTCTTCTGTTCAGTAAAGACGGATACAATCCAGGTCTGTGCATGTATTTTACTTTTCTTGTCAAAAGGAGCTTTACAGGTTAGACATTCATCAGGAATTCTATCAAACATAGAAATCTTCTTGGCCATATTCTTCTCAGCCTTCTTATCTTCGTTACGTTCTTTTTTCTTTTCTAAATTTCTTGCAATTGAGGACATTATAATGTCCTCCCTAGAAAGCCAAATTTAGCTCCACTTAGTGGGGTTAGAGCACTTTTCTTTTCAAAGACAATAACAACTGAAGGGAATGGTGCAGAGTTCTTATTTTTGTTTACAGGGTTTTCAAATGAGAGTCTTCCATGGACAAAAAGAACCTCAGAAGCCTCGATTGCAGCCCTGTAAAACCACTTGGTAGCCGTCCTAGCTGGTACGAGACAGACTACTCTATCCGTATTACCGGAGGCCGTTTCAAAGATAGCCTTGTCAATCCACTTAGAAACACTAGAATATGGAGGGTTCATATAAACATTTCCGCTCCAATCTTTTGTTAGTCCATTTTCATTTGAAGTTATAAAATTTGGAGCTTTTGCACTGTTTATTGTGCAACAGGGATCAAGTGTAAAATCACCAAACCTCTGATTTAAAACTTCCATAAAAGCATCAGGAGTTCCCCACTCATCAGAATTTGATGTATAGTGGACCTGATTCAGGTTTTTAAGTTGTCCATTTGGATTAGTCATTATTTGACTCCCGTGCTTCCAAGCGCGCCGGAACCTCGTTTTGAAATCATAGAATTTCTTTCTGAAACTTTTGTAGGTTCTTCAAATTTTAATGAAGTTAGATGGTGCCTTAATAAAACTCCTTGAGCAATCTTATCACCAGGATCTATAAATGTAATCTTATTACCTACATTGTGTAGGTTAACAAAAACCTCACCATCATACCCAGCGTCGATAACACAAGCGCCAACTAGTAATTGTTTTTTGTAAGCCATACCTGATTTGTTTTTTATTTCTAAATAAAAACCCTCAGGGACCGCAACGGATACCCCGGTTTTTAACAACTTAGTCTCTCCCGGCCTAATTGCTAATGTTAATTTTTCTATTGGACAGTAAAAAAAATCAATACCAGCATCCGTATTGTGTGCTCGTTTTGGCTTTTTTACTCTGTCTCTCAAGATTGCTGTGTGTAAAACCATAAAAACCTCCTGTATGGCATCATTAAGATATCATACAGGAGGTTTTATTTTATGTCAACTCTAAATTAAGCTAAAGTCCAAGCTGAACCTGTTGGAGTGGTTGTGCCAACGGTACCAGAAACGTGAACTAAGAAACCACTTAACCAATCGGTGTTAGTTTGATCTGCTGATGATGATAAGGTAGCCATTAGAAAACCAGACCCACCTATGGATGCTGTTTCAATGTATAGATTTCCAGACACATATTCATTTGTTCCAGATACCGAAGCTACAAGGGATGGTCCCGCCCCTGCATATATCTCTAACTTATCATACCCTAAAGAATTTGAGTGTAGAGTACCGGCATAGTAAACTTGCAAGTGAGTAACTTCGTTTACCGAGCCTGTGACTTGATTATCAAACCCGATAGAAGCAGTTGCATTGAGTCCCCAACTAGAGTAAGTCTTATGTGAATTAGCAGAAGGCCCATCAGGACTATAAATAATTACAGGCCAGTTTGTTGCAGAAACTTGAATTGCTGCTTCACCTGGGAGTGATAACTTAAAATGGGAAACAGTCTCACCAGAAAAGTCCGTAGTTTCACCAGTTTTAGGAGCAACTCCAGCATTTGAGAAGTTTCCGTCACCGTCAGAAGCTCCATCTGTCAATAGAGCGGTGCTTGCATTAGCAAAATATCCTGCTGCGCTGCTTGTACCAACAACAGCAGGGTCGGCAAGGCTTGCACTAAGCAAACTAGCATCGTTTGCTGCAAGAATTCCTGTCGTTGATAACCCAGCGTTATTAACATATGTTCCGATTAAATATTTTTTGACTTTTCTTTTTCGTGGCGATACCATTTATAATAGTCTCCTTAAGGGGGTGGCTAATATAAATAGTATTGACATGCCGAAGTTTTATAGTTTTTTCCACTGTGTTGAAATTGATGAGGTTGAGAAGCCCCAAGTCTGCTCAAACTTGGGATTAACAATATATATAGCATTAAGCTTTAAAGTGTCAAGAATTGGTCTAATACCCCAACACTTAATGTCAATCATCGTATTCGTAGAATCAGTAACCTTCACAATCCAATATTGCTTATTTTTCTTCGTTACTCTTTTTATGATCTCTCTTGGAATACACCATGCAACTTGCAGATCTTTATCAAATTCTCCTAAGGGAGGAATTCCACACTCTTCAAGCTTATCTAGAGATTCTTGCCCAACAACAAGTTCTAACGGATAGAAACCTGTTAGTGACAGAATATTTTCAATCTGCTCATCCCTACTAAACTCACCTTCTCCTGCAAAAACGGCAATATTTTCTTTAAAGATTTTTTGTTGCTTCTTTGTTGGCTTGTTCGCCGCAACTACAGTCCAGAAATGTTTACTACCTGTGAACCTAGAATCCATAAGACTATTCATAGCTCCAGACCTACACAGAACATCAAAAGCTTTTTTGTTGAAAGCACGATAGGAAATCTTGTCATTGAATAATGTTTCTTCAACTGTCTTAAAGGGTCTATGTTCTAGAATTTGTGAAATAGCTGTTACTCCGAGTCCTTTGATCGAACTCAATGGCTGCACGAGCTTAGTTGTTCCATCAATATCAATAGGCTCCCATTTGAATCCAGAATGATTAATTGTTGGTTTGACAATCTCATATCCCAGTGTTCTTGCTAGTGAAATTGCCTTCTCTTTTCTAGAATCAGGCTCTTTATCAAGGAAAGCTGCAACCCACTCAGGCTCGTGATATGTCATTAACCACGCACACTGATATGAAATCATACTGTAACAAACTGCGTGTGACTTATTGAATCCATAACCTGAAAAGAACTCGAAGGTCTTCCACATATCGGTGGCATCTTTCTTTGAAATCTTCTTCTCAAGACAACCAGCATCAAACTTATCTTTAATCTTCTTTTTCTTTTCCTCGATTTCATCGATTCCTTTCTTGGTTAGAAGCTTTCTTAGCTTATTACCCTCATCTAGTGAGATATCCTTGCCTAGCTTGTGAGCTAGTAATGCAATTTGCTCTTGAAAAATCAAAAAACCTGATGTTTCTTTCGTGACCTCTTCCACAGTCTTGTTAAGATATCTTACTGATCTTGGACTCTTCTTTGCTTTCAGATAAGACTTATCTACATCAGCCTCTAATGGTCCTGGTCTTACAATGCTTGTTACGGCTGATATGTCAACAATTGACCTTGGCTTAGAAGCACTACAGAGGTCTTGTGCAGTGGACTCTGTAAATTGAAATATTCCGACCCACTTGCCCTCATGAAATACGTTTTCAAAGACTTCCTGATCTTCCATATCCATAACATCAGGATGAAGATTCTTGTTGTAAAAATCTAATCTTTGAGCAAAAGTAGGCTCTGCAATACCATATTTTCTCTTTAGAATTGTATTGATACACGAGTCAAACATTTTTAAAGCATCAAGAGCCAAAATATCAAACTTAATGAAGCCCATGGGCTCCAAGTGTCTTACGTTTTGCCCTTCACTCCAAGGAGTTTGTGTAATTCCTTTTGATGAAATCAACGGCATGTGGTTATTCAGGTCATCTGCGATAACAACGCCACCAGCGTGCCTTGCGATACTTCTCACTTGCCCATGAAGAACTTTAACGTGAGAAGCAATCTGTGAGTGTTTCTTCATGAAAGAGATAAGCGAAGGCGAGTGCTTCATTAACTCATCAAAAGTTGGAACAATATGACCAGTCTTCATGCCTCTTGCTTTCTTAGCCCCAGGTGTAGCCTCTTCTTCCATTACCGAAGTGACCTTATTTACTTCCATAAATGGAATACCATAAAGTTTTGATAAGTCCTTAATCAAAGAACGTAGCTTCAGCGTATTGAAGTTTGTAATAGGAACAACTGTGTCTGCTCCCCATTCTTCAATAAGAAGATTCTTAAGTTCCATATTATAACCAAAGTCAACATCAATGTCTGGATAATCGTTAGCGTCTCTTCTCAAGAATCTGCTAAACTGTAGACCATACTTGATGGGGTCAGCTTGTGTAATTTCAAGAACATAAGCAACCAAGGAGCCAGCAGCAGATCCTCGACCAGGGCCAATTAACTGAGTGTCTTTCGCAAGATCGATAATAGCCTTCATTGTGATGAAATACTTTGAGAACCCTCGATACTCAATTACTTCAAGCTCGCTGTTCAGTCTCTCGATATACTCAAGGTCTTGGTCCCTACCCTTATCTTTGAGACCTGCTAGAGAGAGTTCTCTGAGCGTTTCTTCGGGTGTTTTCCCCTCTGGAACGACGAAATCTGGCAGTCTCGGAGTATTATCTAGAGCAAACTCTGTAATTTTATCTGAAGATATTTGGTGTGTTCTTTCCATGGTTGAACGAATAAAGTCATCATCATAAGAATACCCAAGTTCATCTGAGTATTTCTTGTAAGCATCCCACATTTGCTCGCCATTCTTTGGGTAATATTCACCCTTTAGTGACTCCCTATCTGGGTCAATAGAGGCTAGAAGTTCTTCACTAGAGGATTTTTTCATCCAACCAATTGACTTATAGATCTGTCGCTCTTTCCAAAGCTCAGGTCTTGGGTAGTGACTATCTGCGGTTGAAATAATCTCAACATTAGCTTGTTTACATGCCTCAATAACGAGCTTGTTTACCTTATGTTGCTCCTCTATTCTGTTCCATTGGATTTCACCGTAAAAATCCTCGCCTAGAATTTCCTTGAACTTGTTCACTTTCTCAAGCATTAACTCTACAAGATGCTCATCCGACTCTTCTTGGTTGTTCCAGAAGATCTTTGAAAGAGGACCACCAAGGCAAGCCGAACTAACAATAACCCCTTCTGAATGCTTTCGAAGCAAGTCAAAATCAATTCTTGGGTAGTAATAGAAGTTAGGTGATTTATATGATTGTGAAATCATCGAGAAGATGTTCTTTAGGCCAACTTCATTCTTGGCTAGAAGGACAAGGTGAGCACGACTTCGGAGTGTTTTTCCGGCTGCTTTTGAAGCATTTTCGTCTTCAACAATTGTGCCATTTTTTTCGTCAGCGCTTGCCTTCTTGCTTTTAGCTTTCTTATTTTCTCGTTCTTTGTCATATGCTATTTTCCAATCCGATACAGAGTCTACAAAATATGCTTCAATGCCAAAAATTGGTTTGAAGTCCTTGCCTTCTTTTTTCATCTTCTTAATATGTTCTAGGCAGTAACTAAGCGAGTTCATATTGCCATGATCTGTAATAGCCATAGCGTCCATGCCGTTTTCAAAAGCATAGTCATAATGCTCGGCAGGATATCCTAAACCATCAAAAGTGCTAAATGTAGTGTGAGCGTGAAGGTTTGTAAATTTAATTTTATTGCTCAATGTTTTCTCCTATTTTCTCGATTCTTGCTTGTTTGAATAATTTCCAGTAATACTTCTTTTTCTTCTTAGAAACTATATATTTATCCCAATCTTCATATTCTCTTATGTCGTAGAGCCAGTCTAAAGAATAGTATCGCTCTCCGCTCAGGTCTACGTGGTTGAATACCTCTGAAACTGTTAGTTTTTTAGCATCTATGCGATCTTCTTTAGAGATCCTCTCTAGTTTCTCTCTAGATGGAAGGCTTGGGTCGTTGTTGTTTAGGTATTCATCTTTGATCCTATAGAGCCCGGTACTGTTTACTCTGACGTATTTTATAGCTTCCTTTAGCTCGTCCTGAGTAAAGGTGAAGCCTAAAGGTAAGTCATCCTTAAAGGTTTTCTTCTGAAATGAAAAGTGAAACGGACTTTTTGCACAAAGCAGGGGCCTGTCATGCAGTAATGCATCCTCATTATAAATCCCATTAGTAAACGCTACATAGAATCTTAAAGGTTTTGACTCCTCTGCAATAGTAGCAAAGATTCTATTCGCTGAACGTGCTGCTGTAATGATACTCCATGCTTGGCTCTTTCTAGCCTTTACATCTTTTGGCATGGTAGGTGTAAAATAGATTGGAATTTCCATTTTTGCTTTTTTAGTAATTCCATATTGGAATTTATTGATAAGCAGGTTATAAGGATCCTCAAGACTATCCTTCACAAAGTGCTTATATAGATCGAAATACTCAGGTTCAACAGCCACCCAGATACTTTTGCAGCCAGCACAAGCACATTCATAGATTGCACGCTGCATTAGTGTAAATCTTGATGAAATTACTTGAAGAGCGTCGGGCCATGGCATACCGAATATCTCATTTGTATTTTCCACTGGTACGATACCGACCAAGTTTTTTGAAGACATAATATTTCCTTTAGTGTTAGAGTATTCAGGTTTACCTTGTTTGGCATTATATAGGTATTTCGATTGATCTTGGTAACTGTTCTATCTAATATATACCGTTTGGTCCAATTTCGAGGAGGACTCGTCGCTCCCATTTCCTTTAGAACTTCTTTTAGTTTTCTTTTTACAAAGAAGTCTGAGAAATCATGGGATTCTCGTTCTTTCTTGGTTAGGAAACTAACTCCTTTTCCTTTGGTTTTAGAGAGTTGATAGACTTCTCTTAGGAAAGGCTCATCTGTCCTGATAACGTCGTAATCCCAAGCTAATAAGTGTGCGAATTTAAAGTTGTGGACTATTCTATAGATTGGTTCTTTATAGGTTTCGATTTCTAACCCATGAACCTGCCCTGGTGTAAAGATCTCAAGCTTCTTGTATTTTAAGATATGTTTGCCAGAGTCACCATTTCTAACAGTAAGACTATTATCATCATTAATGCGGATACTACGGATAGTTCCGTTAAATGGTAGATATCCATCCATTGATAAGCAGAATTTTAAATAATTCTGCAAATCAAGCATAGAGATGCCACGAGTCTCAATACCCTTTACTGTTCTTATCTGGGTTGTTGGGTGTGGTAATAATATTGGGACAAGATCAATTGAAGGATCGAGTTTATCAATATCTCGATCAAACAACAAAGAGTTGTCGGTGATACAGGGAGCCTGATTTATGAATGCATAAACCAAAGCTTCAATTGTATCACCGACAACTATAGTGTCATATTTAATTATTCTTTGTTTTTTAGATGACATTTACGGCCAGATTACTAATACCTTTCTGCAATCCTTTGGAAGATCTTCCAGATCTTCATCAGGACTGTAAAGTTCTCTATCTTCTTCGTGATAGAATCCAGGCTCAACGGTGTCGAGTTCATTAACTCCATTGCCTTCAGAGTCTGTCATCATTACGACTTCGGTAGCTGGTGGATATTCTTCTAGAAGTAAAATTAATTGTCCTGCTGTCATTCTTAATCCTCCGAAATAATGAAGCCAGCTTCACATAAAACTCTTCTGTGATCACGAAATCCTTTTCGACTACCTGACAATTCCATCCAATTTGTAATGATTCCGTCCTCATTGGCTCCGAATAAATAAGTCTCATTGAAGCCTGAATTTCCTACACTGACTACAATAAACTCGTGTCCATCATGTGGAGGTGATACTTTAACCAACCACTGGTTATCATTAACCATATCTTTATTTAAAATTGTTGCTGTTTTCATTATTTATCCTCTGTATATACTATTATCCAATCTTTCTTGGGGACGGTTACTTCTTTAACTTCCCAAACCCCAACTTGTTTTTGGTCTTCCCACGGAGGAGCTTCCTGATATTCAGTTGCTCCAACCTGATAATAAGTTCTCCAGGTCTTCCCTTCAAATTCAAAAATCAATCGACGCTCTACTGTCCAGTCATGATGATCGTAGAGTGTATCGCTTAAGACTTTGCCGGCGCTACCTTCTAAAATCTCTACCATTTTAATTCTCGGGATCTTTCTTTTACTTATCATTTTGACTCTCCTTGCATTTTTTACAAAGTGCTAAATTATCTGAACTGTCGTTCTTGTCAAAGACTTTTCCACATAAACATTTTATGTGTTTTTCGTTTAAATGCTTAATATAATCCTTTGATTTTTCATATGAAAAATTACAATAGTTACATTTGTTTATCATCTAACCCTCACATGAGTCATCTTTCGTTCAAAGGTATAGTGTTTATTGTTTCCGCAATAACATCTGAGACCTGATACTTCCCAGGCATACGGAGCACACACTTTTTTACAACTTTCCGATGATTGGTGGTGATTGCAGATACCCCAAACAAAACAAGTAAAGACTGTCACCAAAACTAGTAAAACAAACCAAAGGCCAAGTTTATCAGATAGCTTCATCATTATCCTCCAGTGTAATTAACATACTTTAAAGTTTCATCCGTATCAAGATCGACAGAAACTGCAAGTTTCGGAATTCGCAACCTCTCAAGAAGAGTGTTGAAAACTCCAAGGACAGATGCGCTCATCTCATCATCTTCTATCCTGACTATTAAGTCTTCTGGAAGTTCATCCTCACCGACACTGAAAGAATGTCGGCTCCTTAAAATACTATCGGTAAATACCGGATCTGACTTATGCAATTTATTGAAGAAGTCTAATATGATTTCAAATTGTAATTCAGGACTCATTATGGACCTCGTCATATGCATTAATTGTTTCAGGCCAGAGCTCTCTCGCAAAGTCTAGACAGGCCTCTGCTACTTTTTGAATTTCCCACTGAGCGCCCTCATGTGTTCTGAGGGATATGAACTTCATTAGGTTGTTCATATTCACAGTTCCATAGTATTGGGTATACATGTTCTGTGGAAGAACACCTCTTGCTTGCTCACGACACATGCCCAGTTTCAGACAGCCTTCATATAATTCTAAGCAGTCTTCGTGGTGTTCACTTATTCGATCTGTCAACACGAACGCCGTGTGAGGAGCCCAGCCTGGGTTTATCAACTCGGCCTCATTCGAAGCTTGTCGATTGCTCTTGTGTTGAGTCCTGAAAGCTTTAGGTTCATAGAACCTAATATCCTCAGATGTATACCTACGAGAAATCTCGTTATATGACCATGTTCTATGTCTATGGTGTTGAGATCTGACATATAGCGGAACAGTGAACTTGAAAGTCACCCCACAGTGCTCAAGAGTTGAAGTATGCCTATGCTTGATAAGATACTTAATAAGCTTGATATCCTTAGCAACTAAGGGCTTATCGCTATCTTGACCGAAACTAACCCTAGCTGCGTTAACAACCATCTTGTCAGTTCCCCAGTGGTTGATAAGTTCAACTCTACCAATCTTGTCACCGTATAGATATTTAGTGTCATCAGTCATTGAGTAAGACCCCCATAATAGATTGAACCTTAGCAAAGTAATAAAGGTCGCCCTCTATTTCTAGTTCTTCGATTGCATGTGTCAATACTAGAACCTTATTACCAACATGATAGCCCTCATTGTCTTCAGGAGCCCCAACGACAGTAAAATGGTCTACCCTTTCTAATGGTGGCAACATACTCGTGTATTCTAGCGTTTGTAAATCATGATCGCTAAGGGCTCTTTTGAGAAGCAACCATCCATTTTGTGGATAAATCTTCATTATTCGTCCTCTTCTGTTACATTTCCCTTAGTTGCTTCATAGAAGTCAGCAAGCTGTTCAAAGTCTGCATCAATCTTTAGGAGCCTATATACTCTCATTGCACTCTTAATCTCTTCAGCATCAAGCCATCCGTTAGAAACATAGCTCTTTCGAAGCTCTTTCTTTTGTGATTGATAGGGCTCAATCGCTTGATCCAGGGCATAGATGCTCTTGATATAGTCAATTGCTCGCTCTTTCTTTGTTGATTCTGGTGAAATCGTCACTGCGTTTGTAATACTCATTAATATTCCTTATTTGTTTAAAATGTGTGTCGAACTCTCCACCTTGGAGGAGTTCGATTGTCGAATGAACTTTGCTTTTGTTTGAAGTTCTTTAATTGTCCTAGCTCCCGTATAGGATAACCCAGAACGTAGTCCTTTGTCAATATGTTCCAAGACCCTAGAGACAGGTCCTTTTGCTGGTATATAAGTTGCAATCCCCTCTTCTGAGGAGACTGAGCCTTTCCAAGCAAGTTGTGATTCCGGGCTTGCCATCCCTCTATATTCTTTAATTTTTCTACCACTGTTTGAAGTATGGATTATCCCAGGCGTTTCATCAGTTCCTGCTAGCATCGAACCTAGCATTACATAGTCAGCTCCAAGCGCAAGTGCCTTAACTACATCACCAGCGCTTTTAATTCCACCGTCAGCGATAATTCCAAAATCTAGCTTGTGTATTTTTCTCATATCTGCAATTTGCGATAGAGCTTCTACGTTAGGAACTCCGTGTCCTGTCTCGATTCTCGTTGAACAGATAGATCCGCCACCGATTCCAACCTTAACGATATCAGCTCCCCACGACTGCAAATCCCAAGCACCTTCCGAAGTTGCTACATTACCAGCAATTACTGTAAAATAACTCCTAGCAGGATGTAGTTTAATTTTCGCTAATGCTTCTTTCATGACAATGTGATGACCGTGAGCGATATCTATGCAGAAAGTTCGACAACCTCGCATATATAAAGAACATAAACGTTCATAATAGTCACCAGTTGCTCCGATCGCACAAGCATAATTTGGTGTAATAGGTTTATTCCAGTCATCATAGTATACCGAATCTTCGACCTTTCCCACTATCCGTGTTTGCTCTTCTACTGTATTATAACGATGAATAATCCCAAGACCACCAGCAGCATCCATAGCATTACACATATCAGCCTCAGTTACAGTATCCATGGGACTACTAATAATTGGTATTGCTAATTGTCTATCTTCGCCTAGTTTTACATCTGTAGGTTTTAGATTAATCTCTTTGCGAGATTTAATATCCGAATATTGTGGTTGTAATAATAAGTCATCATAGGTCAAAGCCTCTTTCATGTATCCTCCTCAAGATGCACCAATCATACATCGAAGAGGTTTAAACGTCAAGCTATCCTAACCCAGCAATCTTAAGAAAAATAGCAACAACACTAGCTGTTAAAAATGATATACCTGCTGCTGAACCTGCCCAGATTAACTTCATTTTCCAATTCACTTCATCAAGCTTAGGTAATTTTTCTTCAATTTTTTCCATTCTTGGAATCCAAATTTCTATTTTAGTTAGTACGGTTGTTAGTTTACTTTCAATATTTTCGATTTTTCTTAGTGAAACAGTCTCTTTTTCTATCTTAACAAGCCTGTCTTTTATCCCTCTAACTTCTTCCTCTAAATTTGGCCAAGTGATTTCATTAAAAGTTTTCTTGTTTTCTTGATTGCTACGCTCTTCAACCTCTAGTGCAACGATCCTTTCTCTATCTGATGCTAAGTTTTCTTGAAACTTATCTATTTTTAAACCTAGGTCTGTTAGTGTTTGTAAAATTATTTTAGCTTGAAGATTTTCCATTTATATTTATGTCCCCTTTCTTATTATAAATAGTCAATAATCCAAGGAGAATCACATGTGTGATTCTCCTTGGATCCAATTAACTTAAATTACTTCACAACCACCAGCTCCACATGCAATTTCTCCACTTAAATCAGTGTTATCTCCATGTTCTAAGACATAATTTAGATCAATTTTTTGAAGATTAGTATACAGGGCATTATACTCTAGTTCTGTAATTGATTCAAAAGGAGCCTGAACATAACTATGGTCACTAAACGGAAGAATTGAAAGTCCATTATAAGAATTTCGATTATTCCACATCCAATTACCAACTTCGTCCCACTCATGCTCTCTTACTGAGATTGTGGCAGAAACGTTATTTGTATTTGAACCTTTTCGGTGTCCCGTTCGAACCCATTCAAGACTTACTCTTTTGACTCTCTCAAGAAGATGCAGAGCCGACTCTCTTCTAGTGATAGCACCGCTAGGTGCTTTGATTGGTACTTTGATAATACCAGTATCATGTGGTCTCATTTCGCAATCTTCTATCAAAGAAGGGTGGTTTGTTACTAGGTAATGATAAATTGCCTCATTCTTTCCAACACGAAGTCTTCGGATATAGAAGTCATCATGCCAAGCATGGATTCCGCTGGAAGTTCCCAAAACCAGACTTGTTGTTCCCGCAGGTTTTACACAAGTCGTTCTTGCTGCCCGATTGATGCCAATCAAATTTGCAACTCTTGCATTCTCTTTCTTGACTTCCTGGCTTGCCTCTTTCATATCAAGCTTGATAACCTCACCAGAAGCAATACCTGTCATAGATACACCGATTAGAGCTTCTTTTTCTGTATTACGTTTCCATTTTTCACGTAAATAGTGAAAATCGGTATATCCAGCTTGAAGTGTGCCGATAAAAGCTCCGACTCGGACTCTCTCGTTAAGATCTTCCTGTGAAACAATATCACTAGCATTTACTTCTGTAAGGTTACAAAATTGATGAGGCTTCAACGAGATCTCACAACAAGGATTGGTTCCCATATCTTTATCATTTGAAAAATAAATCCCAGGCTCGCCAGAACCAGAATTCTTAATACGTTCCCAAAGCTTTAGAAAGAAAGGCTCATTTATTTTGTGCCTTAACAAGACTGCCGAGTTATTTGCTCGGCCTCTTTGAGGATTTAGTTCCCACCAATTTCCTGATTTACAAGAAATTATATCATCATCATCAGCGCTAAAAAGTGAAATAAGAGCTGCTCTTCGTATCCCGCCAGCAAGAACTGCATCTGCAATATAACAGACAATATCGTGTGTCTCCAGTGTTGTAAGTTTTGAACCATTTTGTTTTTCATCTAATATTCCTTCAATCTTTAATAAACACTCTTTGAGAGGTTGAGGTCCTGGTGCTTTTCCTCCTGAAGTGACAAGCCTAGCTCCTTTCTTTCTAATATCAGAAAAGTCAAATCGAATTTTCGAGCCCCCAAAGAAGTAACTTCTCATTAAAATCTTTACAGCGTCAGCCCAACCCTCGATGGAGTCTCCAATTAGATATCTTCTGGTTCTTTTTTCATTTGGGCGAATAATATCTGGTAATTTTTCAATATGGTGTTTTTGCACCGAATAACCAACTCCTGTTCCTCCAAGAAGTAAAAACATTGTCTCTGAAAATGCTCTCCAATCATCTACTGGCAAATAAGCGCAATTAAATATACGACTTGGCGTAATCTCAATTGGCTTACCTGAGAATTGCATCGCTCTCATTGAAGGCAACACCTTCTTGTCATAAACAAACTTATAAGCTTCTCTAATTTCGCTTTTAATTTGTGGATATTTTCGAACATGCATCTCTTCATTGCGAGAAACAAGTTCCTGCCAATTTTCTCTTCTTAATTCCATTGGCAAATACTTTGCATATTTCATATGCGTTGTAATATTGCTTAATATTTCTGCTGATAATTCCATTTATACTCCTTATTCTATATGGACTAGTTTACCCCCATTACGACTTAATAACAAGGTTTAGTTAAAGTTAGATTCTTTTTGATTTCCAACTTTTTCTTTTTTGCTCTCAAGATATTCTTTATACTTTGCCGCCAAAACCGTCTTTCTCTCGGCAGTAGCCTTGGTTGTAGTTGACTCGATAGTTGTCTCAACTGGCTCCAAAACTTCAATAGTAACGTTAGAGGTATCCATAAATAGTTCAAAAATAAGCCCATCTGGCCCATTTCTATTTTTAGCAATAAACATTTTTCCTGCGTTTTTATTTTTATCTTCGATCGTTCTAGAAATAGTGATAATGAAGTCAGCAGGGAAACATTTGTTATATGCCTCCGAGATTGCTTCCATAGTGATTACCTCTTGATTCAAGGCACCGCGATTTGTCTGGCTAGCAGTCCAGAAAGGACAAGCAAACTCAACTGCAAGACCTCTTAGTTCTTCATAAATGCCTTCAAGTTCGTGTCTTTTTTCTTTATACGAAGACACTGATCTTAAAAGATCGCCATAGTCAACACATACGAATTCAATATCTGTGCCTGAACTTCTTACTTTTTCAAGGTGATTCTTAATTGTTGAGGTTGTCGCCTTTTTTGTTGGATATTGCTTAATAATAAGATTACCAAGAGATGCGTTGCCAAGGACTTGTTCCTTAATATCTTCCTTGAAAAGCTCCAGATCTCCAAGATGAACCTGAGTAAGACAAGAGTCAAATCTCTTTCCAACAACAGCCTCAGAAAGTTCTAATGTATAATACACTACATTCTTGCCCTCAAGAAGGGCTTTGGTCGCTAAATGCACCAAACACATGCTTTTTCCGGCACCTGTTGGTGCAATAACTACTCCCAACTCACCTGCTCCGTGTCCACCTTTGGTGATTTTATCGATAAGTTCCCATCCAGTTGTGATTTGATTTCTAAAACTTGTCTTATATCGTTCTTCAAAATCAGCTACATAATCATGACCAAAATCATTAGACATTCCTAGTTTTAAAGCATCATTTACAAGTGAAGCAATCTCATCAAAAGAGGAAGACTTCAAAAGTCCTGCTGACTTAATCATAGCTTCTCTTAGTTTTTGCTTCTTGCAGAAATCCAAAGCAGTGTTTTTCACATATTCCGCGTCAGACTCTTCCCCGGAAGCAGATAGGATCCTTGCATAGAAGTTCCTTATTTGCGTATCTAGGACTTTATTTTCACCATCTAATGACGAAGCCATGAGCATTGTCATGGCGTCTTCTGTTGGGTGGCTTCCGTATTCATTTTTATAATCAAACATTAGTTCTACAAATTTCTGTAGATATTTTACTTCCAGGAAGTTAATGTTTAACACTTCCATAAATTGGTTAAAAAATGGTCTTTCATAGAACATGATTTTAACCAATTTCTCTTGGAAAAGCTTTCCAAATTTTGAAAAGTCTTTCTCGAATTCATGGCTCATATGGCCTCCTATTTGTTATTTTCTAAGTGAGTCTGAAGACTTTCATCATAAATTTCATTTGATAACCTAGCAGCAACATCTCCGTCTGCTATGTCTATGCCAAAAATTCGATCAATCATGGCAGGATGAAGAATTGGACTTTTTTCCCGTTTCTCGTATTTTTTTCCTTCAAGAGTAGCGATAACAACTATTTCGTTAGTCTTAACATCACCATAAACCCCCCAATGAACTTCTGGGTGTTCTTTATCGCTCTCATCAATATATTTAATCATATTATTCCTATTTGTTATTTAAGCTTATTCTTTGTAGATTTGCGAATAATGGATTCCAGTTAAGATCGGTAAACCCGTCTTGAATCATCATTTTCGTAATCTCGGTCCTGTTTAACATGTATGGATACGCACCTAGTACCCCCCTAATAGTACCCCTACTTGTTGGGGAAATGGAAGGGATATGCAACTGCACGACTTTATAGTTTTCTCGTATTCGATCTTCACTTTCAATAATATTCGTGTGTATTTTTAAAGGTTTCTCGACTGTTTTTGCTTTCATTAGCAATTCCGAGATGGTATGGGCGTTAGGATCCGCTAGCATTGGGAATCTTTTGGTTAGAGTCTTCATTCCAACACCTTGAACACCAAGAATATTGTCAGATTTGTCTCCAACAATTGCTTTTGCTAGTGCAAAATTGGCTGGGTGTATGTTTTCTTCTTCCAAAAGAGAAACTTCCGACACAAACTTCTTTTGAACTGGGCTATAAATGATAGTTTCTTTGTCTAAGAGTTGATAAAAGTCTTTATCCATGGAAATAATCACTTTTTCAACGCCAGGAGTATCTGCTACGATGGCTGAGATAACATCATCAGCCTCCGCTTCATCAAATAGCAACTGTGCAACTGGCATTTCATTAAGATACTCAATAAGTCTCTGCTGTTGCCAGATTTTATTTTGGAGCTCTTGTTCTTCGTTGAGTTCTGCAAATCTTCGATTGAATCGAATGGGCTTACGCCCTTCTTTATAGTCTTTATTCAAGTTCTTTCGGTTATTGGTGCCTCTCTGACCATCCCAGCAAATATACACCTGATCTGGTTGCATCTCCCTAATTGTTTTTTGTAAACTCTTCATAAAACCAACAACACCACCGGCAGGGTCGCCAGATGGTGTCAGTGTGGGATTGATAATGAAGCTTCTTAGATACATGTTTAATGCATCAATTATTAATATTCTATTTGGTTGGTTCATTCGGTTCCTTTAGCATGTTAATTGAGCTGGAAGAGCATTACCTATTTCCTCTAGTTCTGCGTTGCTACAAAGCTTCGCATCTCTTTCCCCTCTTAGTCTAGCGAGGTTGTTTACGAACCTATTCCCATCATATTCTGGTGTTACTTTTTTTAAGACCAAGGCTAGGTGATCCTTAACTATTTGTAGCTGTGACTCATCTAATTCATTAGCATTACTAACTTCAAGATATCCTTGAAGCCAGTATACAAAATCTCGTTCACTCATCGTCTTCTTCCTTGTTTGTGTATTTGAAATCCATTTTAAAAATCTGTTCAGATGGAACACTCATTGGTTGAACTGAAACAAGGCTGTTTCTCAGTTGTGGTGGAAATGCTCTTGTTATTATCGGGAATGCTATTGAGCTAAACTGGTGTGGTCGTGCATCCTTAAAGAGTGGGTAACGTTTTCCTTCTATGGTTACATAATTTTCGCCTATGAAGTGCCCAAGAGTATCGCCAACTTTTTTCAAAGGACCTTGGTTCTTTAAATTATTCATTGCCTTCTGCCATTCTCTTAAGTTCTTCCAAGAGTCGCCCACCATGGAACTCTTTTCCGTCATAAACCAGAGTTACCTTATAGTAATTCACTGTTATTCCTCTGAATCTTGTGAGTCATAATAGTCGGAAGCATTTCCTTCTCTTGACTCAAACTTCTGGATGACTTCTTCATCCATGATTCTTAACACTTCGGCTCTGAATAGAGGGTCTTCTAATTCTTTAAGCCAAGTAGCTCTTTGGAACTTCTTTTCAGTGCCGTCTTGATAGAAGAGAGTGTTCCAGGCTCCTGTTTTAATCTGATCCGAAGGCCTTATTGCCTCAAGCCAGGACTCTTCATCTTGGATAGCAACCGAGTCAGCGCCCCATAAGATCTTGAACTCACAGGTCCTGTTTTCAGTTCCAAATCTCGACTTCTTTAGCCGAGCTTTAATCTCAGATCCGACTTTATATCCCTTATCATCATAGATAGCTGAGTCTTTCGTTTGTTTCCCAGTTAGCCAGATTCTTAATGAGTAAGAGTAGGCGGTTGCTTTACCACCAGGAGTAAAATATGGATTCATCTTCATATCAAAGAGATTTGACGAGATGTTTGTTTTAAGTTGATTTAGAATCAAAAATGTTGACTGAGTGTTGGCCAAGGGAATTATCAATTTCGATAAACCCTTGGCCATAACTCGCGGCTTCACTGCCATCGAAGATTGCGGATTATAATCACCAGCAATGTCTGACTCAGCAGGAGTGAAGGCAAGGGAATCAAGGATAAATAAGTGCCTCGTCTCAGAAGCTGCCATAATATCCTCAATTGTCTCTAGAACGAATTCTACAGACCTTGCCTGGATGTAAATCAACTCTTCCAAGTTACATCCGGCATTAATTAAGAAGTCAGAGTCTAGTGCTGACTCTGAGTCGAAGTAAACAGGGACGATTCCTTTCTTCTGGGCATTAGCCGCAATCTGCGCAGCCATATAGCTCTTTCCTGTCGCAGTTAGTCCTGCGATTTCAGAAACTTTGCCAACAGGAATACCTGCCAACTTGCCTTTGCAAATAATGGAGTCTAACCATCTCGCGCCTGTAGGAATCCAATCCACTACATCAGTAGGGTTATTAGCTCCCAAGTCATAAGCAATTGTTTCACCAGCCTTCTTATTAAGAAGGCCTCTTAGTTGTTCAGTGCTTATCTTGCCTCTTACTACTTCTTTCTTTTTCTTAGCCCTTGCCATCACTACTCCGTTATTGTAAAAAAGTTCCAAGCTACATATATTTCAACATAGCTTGGAACTCACTATGCTAGACCCTTAGCTTTTTCTAAGCTTCTGGTAAACTTCGTCTACCAACGATTTTTCATTTGCCGGTGATACATCACCTCCTTCTTCGGCGTTATCATCGCCTAGTAGGTAAACATCTAGCAATTCCTTGATCTCTTCAGGGCTCTTTCGCTTGAAGTTGTTAAAGATATCATAATCTTTTTCAGCAATTTCAGTCAATAGAGCCTCGTCTTTCGAGAGAATAGACGATTTTCGCTTCGGCTGCACGTCAGTTGATGGGAACGTACCCTTTCCACCCTTTGAGTATGTAATATTTAGGTCAGTTCCTGATTCAGGGTCAGTAATATCTCCATAATCAGGGTTTAGAACCAAGCTCAACATTTTTTCATATACTGTCTTGCTATATGCATACCAACGGACACCTCCGTTTGCATCGTTTCTATCAATGACAGGAGAGTAGAATCTCTTTTTTGCCACGATATCTTTTGCTGCCTTTCGGCTCTCCTCATCGCCACTGTTAAATAGTGATGAAGCATAGTCACAAGCAGGGCACTCTTCACCAAAGTTTCTCTTTGGGCAGAGGACACCACCTCTTTCAATGTTATAGTGCAGATGGACTTCCTTGAAGGGGTCTCCGTCTGGCACCGGCACGATGCGAATCAGATTCTCACCGTCTTGAGGCTTCCATTGAAACCCTCCGCCGTTGAGATTCTGTTGTTTTGATTTCATTTTTCGTAAGTCTAAAGCCATATTATTTTTTTCCTTTTTAAAATTATAGAGAGAGCAAATATTCCCTCTCCGCGATTAGTATTATACTTGTTTTGGGTGTTTTTGTTTAATCTTGAACCTTGTTTGAATAACATTGAACAAAAACTTGTGTGTCCTTATATGTGGTGGACACGACCTTATATGATATCTTGATGGCCTCTTTGCCAACTTCTAATACCTCTTTAATTTCTGACAGAAGAGTCTTGTGTGTTGCAAGTTTCTCTTCTGGTATGGCATAAAGATACCGTTTCTCTCGGATTAAGTCAATAGGGAAAAGAAGGTAATCTTTTCCACCTTCACGGACACCTATTGTTCCAATCCTGCTATAATCAGAAGGTTCTCTCAATTCTCCAATTATAGATTTTGCTTGTGACAAATAATCACACATCTGTAGAGTTTTTGCTATTCTTTCGTTTATAAGATGATAATAATCATTAAATCCTATTCCGCCTAATTGCTTCTCTATGTGCGAATTACTTGCCAGAACCAACCCATGAATCATACCTGATCTAACGAATTCCTGCAAGACCTTGTAAATGAGCCTTTCGCTGAGTTTTTCGTGGTCATTTAACAGCCCGATATCAGGTTTTATATACACTACTGTAATTTTCTTATCTTTAATCTTTTCCAATATTGATAAAGAAGCTCCAGCAATCTTTCCCCCACCTGCTAGAATAAAATAGACTTCATCCTCTGTCGTTAATGAGCTCATCGAGGCTGCTGCTTTTTCATAGGCCTCAATTGTGTCGACTTCTTCAATAAGAACATCTGCATTTGATGTATCTATCGTTTGTACATCATACATGTTGCCTTTGAAGAGCCTTGCTGTTGAACAACCTGCTTTTCCTAATCCTATTATTGTTTTCATACTGCTTTCATTTCTCCGTAATTCTTACCAATGGACTTGTTTATCTTAAACTTACCAAGAGTAGTTTTAGAGAATATATCCACAATTTCCTCAAGATCCGATATCTCTTCATACGATAAGTCTATTAGGATAGCATCGTGCATCAACAATGACACGAACGAGCGTTTCTTATTTAGATACTTATGTAATTTTAGAGCTTGTGTTAAAAAGTTATCAGATGCAGTGCTCTGCACTAAGTAATTTAGTGCGTGAAAATCATCTGACGGAATCTTTCTGTGGAAAGGTGTCACTATCATACCATCTTGGTAGTAATTGTCAACTATCTTCTTACTATAGAATTTCTCTATGGCAAGATTTACTGCTTCTGGATTAAATAACCAGAAGAAGAACTTACTCTTTGCTTCGGCCCTATCTGTATTTCCTTTGAAAATATTCAGAATATTCCACTCATGAATATCTATTCCTGGCTGTTCAATACCGGATAAAGCCAAAAGAGTTCTTACTTCACTAGCATTAAAATCCAATTCTAGAAATAAATCATTTTTTGGATATATTACAGTTCTGAGATTCTTCTTTAAATTAAGAATAGGGAAACTTTCTTCATGTAAAGTAAGCCTCCCAGTTTTCGAAGCATTCATTTTATACAAGACCTTGTTGGGTCCCTTAACGAGCTTTGTTGCTTTGATCTTGTCTGATCTAGTTGGCAACATAAGAGTTCGAACTCTTTTAAGATTTAACTCTTGTTTAGCCATTTCTTGCAGTAAGAGATCTAAGTCTACCAGGAATTGATAATTCTTTGGTTGCTCCCTTGACTCAATAACATGATCGACAACTTGATTTTTAAGGTCATAAAACTCTTTTAAAATTCTAAAAGGTATGACTTCATGAAGACAATTATCTGTTAAGTTTACTTTTGAGCTTACCAATGCTTTCGCACAGGCCTGCATCTTATCAGATGCCTTCTTCAAGGGGCCTAGGAGGTTCTCTGGCGTGACTTCTTCGATTGAGAGCCCTGCCACATAGTGTTTTGCATATAACACGTCTAATGGCATCTCACAGTGTGGAGACCAAGTAGCATCTAGGTTTTTTGGAAAGATTCTTGTATGTAATTTATCATCTTTATATATCGTTGCACATTTTTTACTTGTTTCTAAAACTTGAAAGCTCATTTTCACCTCTATTTGTGAGAATAAGTCTATCCTAGATCAACTTTCTCTGCAAGTTGATCAAATTCGCTGTCTTCCGTCTGTATCCAATTGTGCCTGTTTTTAGCTCTATATATTCTAGAACTTTCTTAGCTATATAATCTTTACTTTCTAGTTTAGAGTTTTTATATATAGAACTTATTTCTTTCTTACTAATTTCTTCTTTTCTTTCTTGGTTTCTTATTCTACCATAAAGTTCAAAGTAGTCAAGGTCTGTAAACACATCTTGATTATTGATTCTTTTCTTATTCTCACCATACAGAGGGAATTGATATCTGAATATATCATACGTTCTTCCTAGCAAGAATTTGAATTCTTTAAAAATGTCACTGGTTAATAAATCTTGGTAATAAGTCTTAAATACATACTCTATCGCTGAGGTAAACTCCTGTGGTATATTTTTGTTCCTCGAAACAATATAAGGAGTAGATAGTTTTGACCTTATATCAAAAGTGATTCTCCAAGGCAAGCCTCTGTTAACTTTGAACCCATGTCTTACACAAAGATTCTTAAAGAAATTAAAGTTTGGATCAGTGAACCATTCTTCCCTAATAGCATCTGTTACATCTGCTACCGTTTCGAACTCAATTGACAAGCCAGATGTAAGGCTATGATTAAAGTTAGATTCGTGAAATCCATGCCTAGTAAAAGGGTTATTGTTATCTAAGATATAAGATTCAACCCCTGAAACGAAAGAGGGATAGTCTACAAGGTTGTCACTAAAAGCGTTCTTTGCCAGATATTTCTGCATCATTATATTGTAGTATTCTGTTATGTAACTTGAATATCTTGTTTTAGCGCTAACCCATCCTAATTTTGGGATGAGTTTTACTCCAAATAATGAATTTTGATTTAAAAGACCTCGATTAGAAAAAGAATCATACTCAGCCTTCAAAGCTAAAAAAGCATCTGCTGCAAAATCTAGTAATCCATGAACATTTTGACTATCTGCCGAGAATAAAGATAATTTATTTTCCCTTACCACAACAGATGTCCCAATAGTATTTATTTTTCCATATAGCGGGATTTCTTTCCATAAATCTATTTGCTGTGTCTTATCAACAGACTCTTCAAACTTAACTCTATTTTTATAGAACTCTTTAGGCCCGGATTTATTGTTTGCTTTTGATATCATTGTTTAAAACCCTAGTTTTTTTAGCTTCTTAATTGCTTTATTATCATTTAAACCAACATTATCTCCTAATTCAATATTGCTATCTAGATAATCTTTTATATATGTAATGGAAGAAAAGTGTTTTGTGTGATCATCGATTTTATTAGTGTCGATTTTTTCCTTGAACTTTGCTTTATCTGAAGTTCTTTTCCTGGCTTCTGGATTATCCATCCAGGGACCAGATACTTGAGTTGTATAATTACCGTTTGAATCAATAGAATCAGTTACTGAGATCATAGAGTAATATCCAACAATACCAGGGTCAAAAGCACCTCTGCCCCCAAGTGGGTTTGATGGAATAGCAAAGTAGCCTCCTTTAAAGAATATGTTGTTTCCGATAAGAGACAAGGTAGCTGTGTAATGCTCGGTCATGATACTCTCAGTGCTGTCTTTATTTGCAGCAAGCCAATATGATGTTCTTATCCCTGGCTGACCAACACCTGCAAAACTAACATTTATCAACAAGCCATCATCTGCTCCGATTTTAATATGAGGAATTCCTAGTTTAGAATCTCTTATCTCGTTAAAGCTTTCTGTTTTGTTTCCAATAATCTTGCTAAAATATCCAGAATTAAGAGACGTGCTAGTTGTCTTTACCTCATGGAATATCACCATAGGAGTTCCTATTTTTAACCCTCTATCACTTGTTTTTTCTAAAAATTGTTCTAAAGCGAACCTATCTGCTCTTTCATATAGTTGAGCAAATAAAGGATCTCCGACATTGCCTTCATATGTTAAGAACGTCTTCTTGATGACACCAATTCTTGTCTGGCTATTATCGAGCACTAAATTCTCATTTAAAACAGTAGGAATTAAGTCTTCCATTGCCTCGTTCATAAAATCAATAAATGAAATATTAGCAAGATCAGTTCTTATGAAATTTGTGTAAAACCAATCCTGAAATGTCTTTGTTTCTATAAGAACATCTCCAATATTGATAGTATACAAATCATCTGAGCTTCTAGCAGTAACATTACCAAGACACATAAGAGGTAGTGGTGCGGCTTGTTCCTTGTTTAATAATGAATACACTACTTCAGCTAAAGATCTAAAGCTGAAAAAGGTGGCGTCACCAAAATACTTCCCTTTCGAGTTGATATTAAAAATCTTATCATACATAAGAGTGTATGCTTTTTGGATCTTCTCAACTCGGACTTGATCTTGAATAGTTTTTATCTTAAAAATTTCTTTCTTGCCATCAACATACATAATCTTGCTGATATCGGCCTCGGCTGTATAGATATTGTCTACGACAGCATTAGATTTGCTTGTTTTAAAATTAACATGAAACATTTTATGCTCAAGTATAAGGTTGTCAATAATAAATCCTGACAACCCTTGTCTTATTTCTCGGTTAAGAGAGTTTAACTTCTTATTTAGTCTGTCTTTTTTTCGTCTTACTTTTTTAAGAGCCTTGAGGCTTTTATCTGATTTGGATAATCTATTTTGTCTTTCTAGAAAACCAGAGGATATTCTTGGCCCATCAAGCTCATCTAGAAGTTCATCATAAAAATCATCCTCGGTAAGAGTGACAGGGTTATTATTTCTCTTTATTGGTTTTGTGTTTTTAAGATACTCTTCTATTATTTTTATACTAGATTTATAAGCAGCAGCCTTTTTCAATATCTTCTTTTGCTTCTTAGAGACTTCAATATTATCCATACCATCAATTTTCTTTTTATCAATATCGGTAAGCTCTGCTTGTGCATATAGCCCAGCTTCTCCACTCCAATAGTAGGTTCCTCTTAGACTAATCGAACCATCCTTCTCAAAAGATAGGTCGTGATTAATATAGTGCAATAAAAACTTCTTTGTTTCATATTTATTAATTGCTTCAATCATTGCTGTCGGGATCAGAGCGTTTTCAACTCCATGACTAGCGCCCCAACCATATTCAAGTTCAATTTTTTCGTTAGGTTTTAAAGCAGAAATTAATTTAATGAAGCTGAACTTCACACCAGATGGTAACTTCTTGTGCTCAATCTCTTTCGTAAAAGTAGACATACTTTGAAAGTAGAAAGACAAGTCTACCTCTACATTCATAACATCTCCAAGATATTTGAATTCTCTTTTGGTTGTCATACTTTGAATACCAGAACCATCACCACGACTAAATGCGTTTTCTAGTATGGAGTCAACATCAGTTGTAAGTCTGAATGGGAATGGGATTTTAACCTTTGGTGATTTCTTATCTTTCTGGTAGATATAACTTAATTGTAGTTTTGGGTATAAAGCCGCAACTTGCTCTGGTCTAATATTAGACATAAACTTTAGATATTTAGCATATTCGACAGAGTCCTTCCTAGTCTTTGGAGTTAGACACCTACTCTGAATCTCGTCATGAAATTTAGGATGTATACTAAAGATCTTAGATTTATGATCTACATTTCCATAGAAAGCGTTAGCCAACTGATCTCTTGGGCTTCTACTAATCTTACTTGTGATAAAATCAGTAATCCATCCCTGAGAATTCAGGTTATTTATCGGAAAATAAACGTGTTTCATTATACACCATAAATTGAGAGGATGTCGGTAAGGGACGTTGGGACTTCAATTAGATCGCCAATCTCGATTGATTGTTCTGTTGGTTTTTTGTTATAGAAAGCTATAATCCACCAGTATGAAGAGTCTCCATAATAAGTATGAGCTAACTTATATAGACGATCTCCAAGTTTCCACCTGATACTGGCAATCGTTAGATCTTGTTTTTCAATATCAGTTGGGTAATGAAGTTCTGGGTTTTCTAAAACAGAAATTCCATTAGGCATCCATCTTGAGTTGAATTTCTGCTTGTATCTTAAATCCGTGATAACAGTGTCTTCTGATTTTTCGTATCTTGATGTTGGCATTTAATTCTCCAAAATTTTCATGCTTTCTGGAGAGTTTAAAAATCTTGCAGTATTCTTTGCGCTAGTTTCAGGTAGCGCATCGGTTACTGTGTCGACCAATACTTCTTCAAAGCCTGTGCTATGTGGAAAACTGTCTCCACCCTTAAACTTTCCTTTTACAAACCCAGGAGTTTTTTCGTGTAATACATTGTAACTTAAACTAAGTTCCCAAGATTTAGGAATCAAAAGACCTTGTCCATCCTCAGATGAAACGAAAACTCCTTTCTGTTCAATAGCATGGGACATATTAAGGCCACCATTTACATATCCAAGTAGGCCAAGTTTATTGTTTACTGGGTTGCAAATTAGGTTTGCAAACTTTAATCTCCAAAGAGGAGGGCTATTAATAATTAGACTCCCTTGAGAGTTTTCATAAGTCGGATAAAGGCCTTTTGCTATAGTATTCATTTGTTCAAGCAGGTAAAGACCGTGAGTCTCACTAAAAACTGGCAACCCAAGTGTTAGAGTCACAGTTCTTGTAGTTCCTGAGTAAACTGGGATTGGATCCATACGTCCATAGACCTCAACGTTTGAGAAACCAGGAGTAAAACTATTATCCACAGTCTTAACATAAGCTGGCAGTATAACAGGAGCAGCCTCTTTTCTTGTAGCAAATTGTATAATAACATTTGCAAATGGATACTTAGTTCTTAAAGATGCTTCTGTTGGGCTTGCATTAGCTGCTGCTATTGCTTTTTGTATATGACCTGATAGTTCGAAACTTGACATTATTTGTTATTCTCCTATTCTTTTAGGCCTAACAGGCGCAACTGGTTGTCCGCTCCTAGATGCTATTCTTTCCAAGTGCCTTGCTATTATAGGTAAATAACTAAGATGTGAGTGAGATTCGGCATCTCGTCTTTCTTTTATTCGGCTGCGCTCTTGAGAAGCTTGGTTTTCGACGGTTCTGATCTTAAGTGTATTCGCCTGGATCTCACCAACTCTTGATTCTTCTGCCCAATTAATTGTAACCGGGCCGTTAAGGCCTCCTAATTTTGCTCGGAGGCCTTTTTCAAGTATTTCGTTAACTTTTTCTTCAAATCCTGAGCTAATATTTCCTAAACTTTTTCCAATTTTGTTATCGAATAACTTACCGAGTAAGGTTGGGATCACTTTCCTGAAAGTAAGAGTGATTCCTCTTTCAACTTTCGAAGTGATTCTCTCAAGAGAAACTGCTGCTTTTAACAGACCATCATATCTAGCCCTCTCTCTTTGAGCCCTTGATGTCATTTCACCTGCTCGATCTCTCATAGCACCTTTGGCACTGTTACCGCCACTAGTTTTCATAGTCCTTTCCATCAGGGCTTGAATTCCTGATGCACTTTTTACAGCGAGGGCTTGTCTGATAAGGCCTTCTGGTAAGCCAGTATCTCTAAAAGCTACCATCATAGCTCTTCTTTGGTGCTCTGAGCCTTGTCTAAATCGATCACCGGCTTTAGCTACTCTTGAGATAATATATTTCATACGATCTGAGCGGTTCATCAACATGGCTTTGGCTGTGTCAAATGAGCTTCCAAAGTGTTGTAGCAACCTGTTCATTTTACCACCGGCAGCCATACCAGTGCCAATAGTATCAAATTGTTTCGTCATTCCAATAAGAGTTGAGACACTTTCACCAGTCCTTCTGGCAACAGCAGAGAACTTCATAAACTCTTTTGAAACACTACTCGTTGAAACCTTAGTAACTTGATCAGATAAATCATAAAAGTTGCTTGTAAGATCCCGCATAAGGGTTCCGTAAGGAACGCCAGTCTCCCTATGAGCTTGAAACATTCTTGAACCTAGGTCACGAATCTTGTTTCCTGCTAAATTTGCCCCAGTAGTCAGCTTGTTCACAAACTCTACAGTCTCTTTAACACCAAAACCAAATCTTTTATTGACCATCGCAAATTCACTATAATGATCTATAGTCTTGGACATAGGCTTTGTCGCAGTTTTAACATAGCCTTCTGCGAAAGCAGTGGAAACTTCGGTAAGCTCATCGAAAGAGGATCCCAGGTCCGCAAGATTTCTACCTTTCTTCTCAAGATTTACAATAAACTCTCTGGTAAATGCTGAGTTTTTCCCGAAGGATTTCTGCAACTCAATGCGATTTGTTTCTACTACTTTTGAAAGATTATATGATTTCTGTGTCAAGGTGCGAATAGTTTCACCGAAAGATGAAAATCCATTGAGGTTAAATTCATCTTTTACATTCTGTTTAAAACTCTTGTTGCCACTTGCTTTTATACTTGATAGATATTTCCTGAGTTTGTTTGTTTCAGTTCCGCTCGGCATCGCATCAAGAACACGTCTTGCCGCTTTTGTGTTATCATTTCTAACTGCTTTCCAGAATGCTGCAACTTGATTTTCTTTTGTTGACATTAGAATACCTCATCTATAACTAGTATCTTATTTCTTTTCATTATAAAGCTTATTGATATAATAATCCCTTAGCTTAATAGGTATTGAATACAATTGAAAGAATGTCCACGAAGTTCTTATTGTGAACTCGAAAATAGCATCATAGATTTCTGTAACGTATTTATCCGTTAGGCCAAAAAAAGTTAGCCGTTAAGGGCACAACCCCCTTAATATGCGTTCCACACATTTTACAAGGAACATCCATACTTACTCGATAAGCGGGATTCGCTTTAAAATGTGCATCCTTTACCGCATCTGAGTCTCTCAAAAGCAAGCCTTGCGAGACCAGACCTGCTTTTACCGGGAAGGATGCATTTCCGTTAATTGATACAATCATTTTCATCAGTCGAGCGGATAAGGGTTCTAGTTCTAATCCAGCGTCAGCCTTTTGTTTCAAAGATTTCTCGATTTCGGCTTCATCTTCACCTGTCAGCAGTCTTAGTTCAAGTTTTAATTTACTTACTGGTAATTCTACAAAGAAAGTTCCCGAATTAGTAACTGCAAGCTCTGGATCTGACTTGATTACGAAGTCATCACTGTTAAGATCTATAACAATATCATTTTTGGTCTCACATACTTCGCAAGATACGTTTAGTTCATAGTTTGGACCGTAAGCATTCTTTCTAGCATTAACAAGAATTGCATTCTGATCCCCGGCGAGCAGTGTTTTTGGGTCAATACGCTTATCAACCAGCAAACTACCCAATAATCTTTCAACTGTGATGCCTTTTTTAATATATGACTCATTCGAAATAATATCTTCTTCTTTTGTGGTCATGAACTTGATTTCAACATCTTTTTTTCCATACAAAGGGTGTTCTTGTGGGTAAAACCTGCCCTCTGATGGTAGTTTTGCGAAATCTGTTGGTACTGTATATGTAGGCATGCTCGGAGTTGGCATACTTTGGTTGGCTTGAAGCCTGTTCTCGTTATCTCTCATTTAATCCTCTATAAAAAGACGCCCTTGAAGGCATAGTCGGCCCAATCATAAGCAATCGTAACATCAATGCCCGTAAGAGAGTCCTCTTCATAGGATAGTCGTGAAGGCTTCAGAGATGTTATCATGGCACCGTGAAGCTTCCAGGCTTCATGGGTTACTCCATTATGATCAAGAGATTCTATTATAGTATTTTCCATAGCAAGAGTTAAATTCTGTTTTGAGATATTTTTTGCAAAATCTGGACTAAGATCTGTTGGTGTCTCATAAGAAATATGAGTTAATTTAGCCATTAGATTACTCAAAACAGAGCCAAAAGCTTCTGGTGTATAGATTTCTCTAATTGTAAGTGAAATAGGGCTCCACTCAATTAGGCCTGGGTAATTTAATTTATGGTTTAGGTAGACATATTGTTCTGTTCCTATTGAATAGGAAGGTCTTTCAACATTTGAAATGTATGCTGCTTTAATACCATGCATATTCAAAAAGAATCGATGTGCCTGTTGAGCATCAAAGAACATGTCTTTTTGAAATAGAGGAGCCTGCTTGATCCGCTTATTAGAAGCAAACCGAGCAAGCTCTCCGGGTAAATCTAAATTTAACTTAAATGCCATACTCTAAATAGCCTGTAAAATAGTTTATGTAAGAATAGCCCAATCATAAGCTAGTTGCAGTGTTAAATTGATAAGGCCTTCATCTTCATATCCAACTCCATCGTTATTAACGTCTTTAATCCAGACATTATGAAGCTTCCATTCTTCAACAACCTTACCGTCTGAATCTAGCATCTCGATAGTTACATTACCAAGTGAGTTTACAGCGTTTCTCTTTGAAGGAGTTCTTCTGTAATAGTTTGAACTTGAGCTATCACTCATATCGTAATCACTTGGAGCAACATAACCAGATGCTTTGACTGCTTTGTATAATACCTTAGCAGCTTCAACATCAACAAGATCAACCATTGTAACTCCAATGTCATTCCAGGTAACTTGTCCAGGGAACTTATAAGTCTGAGCTAAGAACTTGTGTTCTTGCTGCCCAATAGTCTGCTGTGGCCTGTCGGAAGTCTTAATCATATACGTTGGAATACCAGCGATATTTAATAAGAACTTAAATTTTCTTATCGGCTCTGCGGTTGGGGACCAAATTGGTGTTGCCATTATCTATTCTCCTTATCCATTAAATGTAGCGCCTGATGTAGTTAAATAGAAGTCAACTGCAATAAATTCAATTGATTTCGCTGGTTTAACCCAAATTTGAACATACATTATGTTCTGATCGACTAGATCAGGTGTTGTTGTTGTTTCATCGAGAACAAGCTTATAATCTACCAAGCCGAATTTCGCCTTAATTTCTGCCAAAAATGGCTCTGCTTGTCTCTTGAAGTTCTTCCAAGTGTCATCAAGGTTTGGCTCAAACAAAACTGTGTCACCGATAAGTGAGATTCCTCTCTTAAGGTGCAACATTAGTCTTCTGACGTTAACTCTATCAAGTCCACTTCTCTTAACCTGCAAAGTCTTTTGACCCCAAATTACAACACCCTGGTTTGGGAATGAAGCGATTGGGTTGATATTGATGTCATATAGGTCATCTCTATCAGAACTAAAGAGTTTAAGAGCTACGTTGCTTACTGGAAGACCAGCTTCGCCACTTGAGAGGCCTGCTCGGTTGAAACCAGCAGGAGCTTGCCATTGACCACCAACCTTGTCAGTGTAAGCCAGAGCTCCTAGGGCAGCAACAGAAGGTGGGACCCATACAGATTTCTCACTAATTGAGTCTCTAATCTGAACCCATGGGTAATAAGCAGCGCCATAACTTGAGTTCATCTTCCAACTCTTAAATGTTTCAAGAGCTGTTTGAATATCACCCATTTGAGCAGCATTTCTATCACTAGAATCATAAAGTCTCTCATGAGGAGGCAAGTAACTCTCTTCAATGTCGATGACAGCAAGAGCATCAGATCTCTCAGCAGAGTTGTTTACCAAAGTTTTGTTTAGACTCTCGTTATTCATTCCAGGGATTGCAATCAAGTGATACTCTGCAATTTCTGGATGCTTTACCGTGTCAATCGCTCTTCTGTAAGAGTAATAAACTGGATCTGTTGTTAAAGTTGGTGATGTTGCAATCTTTGAATTTCTCAGAGGGTCGGACTCTGTAATATCAAAGCCGTTAGTTCCACCATAGAATACTGAAGTAAGATTACCAACTCCAAGAGCGAGTGGTGCTTTGTAAGAAAGCAGGGCATCGCTACTATCAGGGTAGTTAGTTGGCAATGATGCTGTTGCTGTTAGCGAATAACCATCATACCTAGCAGAGTTGCTGTAAACAAGTGTCCCAACTCCTTTTGCACTAGCAGCAGGTGCTGTATCATACTTAACGTTGTCAAGTGAGATAACCCATTGATAAACTGTTGAAGTATCTTCATCATGGTTAGCAACATTAGTTGGCTTGCACCTAATGTGGTCTTTTACTGAATTGTTAAAAGCGTCTGTTCCATCAGGAGTTAAGTATGCACCCCAATATCCTTGTCTAATATTAGTAAGTGTCGAGGTTGATGTTCTAACAGGAACTTCTGGGAACATAATCTTTAAGTTAGGAATGTCAGCACCCGAGCCTGTGACTATTGCATCTGCCGAAGCTCCATATACTGCGCTAGTTCCACCAGTAACCCAAGCAGTAGTTGCATCGCGTAATGCACTATCGGAATCGATGTCAATGTTTTTATACTTTGTAGGACCTGTAATTCCGAAAGGAACATATGATGGCTCGAAACCACTCTCAAACTCTGAGTTGATTTCAACTCTAATGTATTTAGACTTATTTGGGTAGGAGCCTTTCTCGATAAGTCGAGCTTTTGTATCGTCGTATTCTGTGTACTTATCACCGATTACATTAAGAATGTAAGATTCTGCGCTTACGTCCAGAGTGCACCCAACGTATCTTTCAACCATGGAAATATTTTCATCAGTGTCGTGAATTCTACGAACTTCAACATCGAAAGTTCCATAAGGCTCTACATCTTCATTAGATGATGGCTTAATGTTAGCGATAGATACTTTGAAGTTATTCTGAAGATCTTCGCCAGTATCTAAACCTACGAATCTGAATAACTTCTTTACAGTACCATCTGTAAAGAAAGTTGTGCTAGATGGATCAAAACTACCAGTATCTTGTGACAAATGCTGAGTAAAGAACCAACCTGATTTTGGAAGAGTTGAGCTTTGTAGTGCTCTGTTTTGATTAATAGAGTGGTTTGCTACCGAACTTCCACTCATTAGGCCTAAGATAACACCGACATACTTAGTAGAACTGATAGTACCGCTACCAGTAAAATAAGAGCCTGTTGAAACTGCGCTCTTGTAAGTATCTTCGTAGGTTTCACCTAGGAAATAGTTAACTTGACCATCTGTTTCACTGTTTCTTCCAAGAAGAGTTGGGTTGGTATTAAATACCTTTCTGATGAAGTTGCCTTTCGTCTTTGTCATCGAAAAAGTTGTCTTACTTGATGGTAAGTTAGAGCCTGTAAATTGAATTACAAAATCTCCTGAATTATTACTTTCGATTAGGATAGAGTTGCTTGCTGTTGTAGCACCGACTGGCCCTGGTGCAGCATAGATGTTACCAGATAGTTGTGGAGCACCTGAGCCTGTGGCCATGTAAAAGACAGCAGCAAGAGCACCTGTCAAATGAGCAGTAGCTACGTTGCCAGCACTTGAAGATGGGAATACAAACAGTCCGTAAGCTCCACCAGCCTCTTTCGCTGTCCCAATAGCTCCAGCAGTCCAACCAGCCTTTCCGGCTGAAGTTGCTTGTGGACTTGCATCACCAAGAACTCTAACATAGGTAAGAGCTTCACCATTCTTTAACCAAGACTGTGCGCCATAGACTCCATACATTGGGGAGGTAAGATTGCCGTCTCTCCAAACATCATTTGAAGTTCCACCAGCAACAGGCTCGCCAAAGATCTTAACAAACTCATCAAAGGAGTTGACTTTAACAGGTTTAAACGCTGGTCCGCGTTTTGCACGTCCAATAATTACGGGTCCAAGTGCTTCCGCAGCGTTTGGGATCTCCGATTGGTCGATTTCTTGTGTCTTAATCCCAGGGGATCTGAAATGAAAATTCTTTGCTGATTCTGCCATTATAAATTGCTCCTAAATAGATCTCGTGTGCAATCACTACAATAAATAGTTTGATAAAGACTCAATTTCGATAACATCTAAAAAGATTCGCTGTCTAGGACGCTCCGTTCTCTTTGCATTCTTACTTGAACTGCATTTTCTCTTACTACGACTTCTGGGGATTCTTGATTAGTATCGTCTGAGCTTAAATAACCTAAAACCTTAATCGATATTGTTGCTTCAAACTTCTTTTCTTCCTCACCTAAACCAGAGGCATTACTTTCAATCGGAAAGTCATCATCAAGAAAGGCCTCATATCGATGTCCATCACGTTTTACAATAAACTGATTGATACCACTTGTATATCTATAAAACGGAGTTGTTGCTTCATTCATCTGTTGTAAGTAATCTGTTCTAATCTTAATCGTATAGTTCATATTCATAAAGACTGGATATGGGATGGAGATAGCCTTATTAACCACCTTCTTGTTGTCAAAAGGGAAGTTGTTTTGCCCATATACTCGTTTTGAATCTGCATTCGCAAAGTTGGCAGTCTTATCTTGAACTATTTTCTTATATATAGTTACAGCCCCTTTGCGATGGTCATTAACCGGAAACACGTTTCCAGGAAAAGCTCTCTCACCGGCAGGAGTTTTAGACATAGATGTTCTTTCAATTGTTATAATTGGCAAGATAATTGAATTTGAATCTACTTCTCGTAAATCTTTATCATTCTTAACCTGAAAGACTCTTTCTGAGGAAAGCCATACCAACGGAACCACTCTGACTCCACTATTAGTTCTCGTTTTGATATTGAGACCTTCTAACCAGTCATACAGAGCGTAATCTACTGTTTCTATTGTTGATGGCACATAAACTAGTGTTTTCATTTCGCGTTAAACTTCCCATCTCTAGCTCTAATACAGGTTGCTGAGATTTCAATTCGGGAGTCCATCTGACCAAATAGCCTTCTTGGTTCCCCGATCATTACAATTTCATAATAGATATCGTCATAGAGCACGAAATCACCTTCTCTGACATACAGATTTTGATCCTCAGTTAAGCGTCGCTTATGAAAGTTAACAACAATGGAAGACCTATGGTCAACACCCAAATCTGTTGTTTCTGTTACATATTCTGTTAACTCAACCAATGCATACACTCTGACTGGTGGAAGGAATGTTTTTTCGATCGCTTCACCATATAGGGGATGAAAGTTGGTATCTTCAATACTTATTGGGTAATACATAATTGCTTGCCCAATAACTCTTTCTATAACTTCGTCAGCTACTTGTTTAACAAAATCCTTTTCTTTCTTTCCAGTAAAAAGAGGTGAAGGAGGTGCTGCTGGTTGTGTCCATTCGTCTGCCATTATTCAAAAAACCTCGCTAATATGTTCTCTAGTGCATCATGTATTTCATTTTCAAGTTCTTTAGCCTTCTCTTCATCAAGATCGATTTCAGAGGGCAACTCTACCTCAACTCCAACACTTTTATTATTAATATTAAAGTGATAGATTGCGCCAGGAGTCTTGCATTTTGCTTCGAGAAATAGTTTCCACTTTTCAAACATAACTTTTATCCCACGTAAATCTTAAGAGGTGTTCCGCGTATAGCCTTCCTGGAATCCTCGACCATCTTTGCTTGATTCTCTGCCACTTGATTATAAGTAAGCTCGTCAAGAACAGTTTTAAGCTCTTCTCTGAGCTTTTCTTGTTCCTCTGTTGCCTCTGAAATGAGGTCTTTCCCATCCAGGGTCACATCTTGCCCTGAGAAGGGGAGGCTGTCCAATTTGGAGCGCACCCGTCCAAGCATCCTTTTAGCCACAGAAAAGCCATATCTACGAATCCACTGCTTGCCAATTGAGTTGATGCTTGTATATGGTACGTTAGCAAAAGGAAGTGTATTCATATTGTTGATACCAGAAGTGCCAGTTTGGCGATCAGCCTCTTCAACCCAAGCATCTGCTGGGACATAAAATCTAAAATAAATCTTATCTGGATACAATGAAGCTTCTGGAGTTGGAAATATTCTCAACCTATTATTAATCACATCATAAGAGTAGTGTGAAGTTCTTGTATATAAAGAGTCTTCAAACTGCATGGCCTGCAACTTATTTTGCCAAGTTGGAACAATCTCATATGTAGAGCGGTCTGAGTATTGTCCATAGTCCATAAGGTTTCCAACAACATTCAAGCCACCATAATATGAAAAGAACCTCCACATAGTTCTTGGAGTCTTATAATATACTGTTTGAATAACAATTCTTTTATTTCCAATATCAAGAGTTGGATGGCTATCAGACACTAAAGCCTGTAGATCGTATTCTTGCTGTCTTACCACCGGAGTAAAAGAACCTGTGTGAATTTGAGCGTCGCCACCGAACCCGCCTTCTCGTCCAAGTCCAATTCCGACTCTTTTTGGATGTGGCATTTCAAACCTTGGATACTTTAACTCGACATTAATGTTTTCAAGGGAATCGCCTGATATTAATTGTCCTGTATGATCAAAACTTCCTGTAGTGTCTCCAAGAAGACTCGGGAGTGCATTTTTTGCTTGATGAATATTAACAAGATAACTATATTCCACAACTGCTTCTTCATATGCTTCGAAGACCATATCATTAACAATTTCGATATCAAGAACATCGCCACCCAATCTCTTATATGTATAAGATACCTGATCCGCCGCTCCTGATAAAAAATATTGATTTGCTGCATAAGCGTCTGCTTTAAAAGCATAAGCAGCAGCCTCCGCAGGCGTTGCTGAAGCTGATAAAATTGTGGTACTTGTTGTACTCGCTGGAGTTAATATTGGTTGTGACATCTATGGTCCCTCTTTTATAACTAGATCATTCTAAATATTTATATTCAAATCTAAAGTCTGGATTAAGTTTTTGGATAGCAAAAATAACGTCTCTAAGAATTGCTTCTTGTTTCTTAAAGTTTCTATAGTTCTGAACGAGTGAAGTGAAGAAACTTTTAAGATAATACTCGTCGGTGCTTTCGAAAGTTGCAATGATTGATGCGAAATTTTTATTGACTATGCTTGTCGGGTTTATATTCTTTTTGGCCAGAATTCTTTTCGATTTTTGACTAACCTTGTCGTAAGCCTTGATTTCGCTATCTCTATGTTCTATCAATTTGCTTAATATGTCTTCTTTAGAATCTGAAAATGAAAACTCAATACCACGAAAACTAAAGACTTGTTTATCTCCATCAAAATCAATAGCAAAAATATTGTTTTCTTCTAGGTTATAACACCTAGCTCTAAGATAAGAAGGTTTAGATGATATAGATTTAACAAATTGTTCAATAACAAAGCCTCGGAATTCCTGATCAACATAGGAGCTCATAATAAATCTATTGGATTGGTGTTTGTTGAGTGGCATCAGAAAGCCAACTTTAGTTCCAAGTCCTGGAAATGGGTCTTCAATGTCAAATTGAAGAGAATCTCCATTGTTTCCTCCTTCAAAATACTGCACCCGCCAAGGCATCCCCGTTTCGTTTGGATATACCCGATCCTCTGGGTGTTCGGCAAAGCTTGAATAAAAATTATAAGTTGTATGGTTAGAATGAGCTTCGGATTCCTCATTAATGGCGTATATTTTCTTAAAGTGAGCAAATAAGTGTTTTGTGCTATTTGCCTTATTCTCAAGTGGATGATTATCAAGAACATATGATGACACATACTCTAATCCAAAGAAGTTTTTGAATAGTTTGGAAGGAGGTGTATCTTGATAATCACCACCAGCTAGTTTTAGATCTTCTTCATCTGGTAAACCTGCCTGAAAGACTTCTTTCTGTAAATCTCTAAGAATTATTGTTATTTCTTTTAGAAACTTCGCCCGAACAGTTTCGCCTATCTCTGTAAACTTATTTGAATAAATTCGAAGCTCTGGCACGCCAAAATCTCTTGCAGGTCTTCCATTTTCATAATGAACAATTCTTCGGATTCTGAATCTTGCACTTGGAACAAGCTTACCTTTCGAGATTTCGTCTTCCATGTTTTGGTTATCTGGGCGATCTTTATCAAAGAAGATTTCTTCTTTGCTCCTCTCCCAATTGCTATTAACCCTGTTAAGCACATCATATTGGTCTGAGTTGATTAAATATACGACAGCACCGCCACCTTTCGCATCAGCTACTGCGCATTTAAAATATCCTTGTGATGGGGAGTGGCATGATGTAATACCATCATGATCGCCCATTCTCAGGACATCAATTGGATGTTTTGAAAAGATATAGACAAACCCAGGGTCTTTAGTTGATTCACCATTGAGATCTCTAAGTGCTTCTTCTGAGTTTTTATTCCACCAATCTAACATTGTTTGATACTTTTTTAATAGCCGATTTTCGCCACCAAAGTTTTTAAACTTTTTTATAGCCGATATCTCTTCCTCTTCATGTTTTTCATTTCTTGCAAGCCATTCTCTTCTCTTAACTATTTCCTTCTCTAATGCGCCTAGTTTTTGTTTCATAATTGATGCATTATATAATTGTGGATTATCGATAATGTAATCAAACTCTTCAATAACGAACCCGATAAGAGTAAGAGCTTTCTCTTCTTGAGCTTTTGTTTCTGCATAAACTTCATAATTATCTTTAAACGCACCAAAAGCGATTTTGTCAAAGAAAGCAAAAACTTCGTATAATTCTTCTCTATTGATTTCAAAAAATTGTATAATGGCACCTTCCGCTCTTGCATTAAAAGGAACACCAGCATCCCGCTCCAAGGTTGCCCTTGACCCAGGATACCTTAAAGTATTAATGGCCTCATCCCTAAGATCTTGCGCAACTTTCCTCAGATTAAATCTCAAGTCCGACAACTTGAAAAAGTCCTCGTCTCTCTTTTCACGAATTGCCAGCAGAGGCTTAGACACCCTAACAAGATCTGTTAAGTGCTTACCAAGTTTTTTACTTTTAGTTTCCGTATTTTTAGTATATTCATTATAATACCACCACCTAGAAATTCCTTTTTTATCAATCTCAAACGATGAAAGTATATTTTTCCATACAGGGTGTGTTAGGCCAAGACTAACTTCTGACCGGACAGCAAACCTGTTTTTATCACCAAAAATATCTACAAGATAGTCTTCAAGGTATCCTTTATCCATTCTAGAAACAACTTGTTCTAGTTTTTGGTTGTTACCCTTAATTTCACTTATTAGTTTTTTTTTGTTATTGATTGTTAATTTTAGCATTGAAGTCCTCTAGTGATATAAATAGTTTGCTAGGAGCCCTAATACAAGAAAAGCCCCTTGGATTTCTCCAAGGGGCTTTTCTGTTAGTTTATCTTAGATTATACTAAGTCTTGCACTACAACAAGGCCATACATGTCAGGACGAACCATCTTCTTGGCGTAACGAGTCATCATACCCTTGCGTGGTACGAAGTCCTCTGTTCCGAAGATAGTAGGTGTAGTCTGTAGTGGCACGTAAGGTGCGTATACAAAGCCAGACTCTAGGAATGACTTGCCTTTACGTCCTACCAGAATTACGTTACGGTAGAAGTAAGGGTCAACATACACATCCCACTTGCGTGAAAGTGAACCAACCTTCTCTGCACCAACGGAGCCACCCTTGAGGTCTTCCATGTTTACAGTTGCTCTGAATCCACTAGTGAACTCAAGAATGTTAGCAATTTCAGGTGAGGTTACTAGGAAGTTAGCTCCACCGCGAAGTGTCTTTCTGTGGATACGTGCAGACACATCATTGATTGTCTCAATAAGAGTCTCGTACCATTCTGACACGTTACCTGTGAAGTCAGGTGGTGCAGTAGCTGATACAACAGATGCACCAGTTTCACGGTTCAAGAAGTTACCAGCGTGACGACTCCAGTAAAGAGTTCCGCCAGTTCCACCGGAAACGAGCTCGTTAAGGATTTCTTGGTCGATTTCAAGAGCAACGTGCTCTGAAAGAATACCAGTTAGCTCAACTTCAGCATCGATGTTGTGGTAAGCGTTGATGTCTTGAGCAAGCTCAGGAGTCCACTTAGCCTTCAACTTCTTAGTCTTAACGTCTACCGAGATAGAGTCAAGCTTAATGTCGATTTCTGAGATGGTACGGTTGTGACCATCTTTTTCATCACCAGCTACCGAACTAGAACCCGCCCCTTCTTGGACTAGAAGTTCGGCTAGAACTGAACCTACTGAGTTACCCTGACCCCACGAATCCTTACGTGAGAACTTAAGTGTATTGCCTAAGCCAGGGTTGCCAGCAACATTAGCAGCAACCAATCCACCAGCAGTAGTGGATTGTAGATAAAAAGTAATCTTCGTATCTTCATCTGAAAGTGTAGTTGCTGTAGCATCCCAGGCACCCTTGTGAGTTAATCTACGAATAACCTTAGTCTCAGTAGCTCCAAGAGCTCCGTCAACAGGAACACGAACGTCGGATGTTGTACTTGAAGATACTAGGTCGATAGTAACTAAGTTGCTACCATCAATCTGAGCCATCTCAGCAGTAGATAGGGTAACAACTACAGCAGCGATAATATCGCTTGGTGTTGAACCTAGAACATCAGGATCATAACGAAGAACTTTCTTGTCAAGAGCTGATAGATCGCTAACAAGAGTCTCTGTTCCAAGGAGAGCGACATTCTGGACGTTAGTGTCTGCTTCACCCGCATTAATACTACCTGTAGCAGTTGAAAAGCCGTTGTTAAGGCCATAAAAAGAAGTCTCAGCGTTATCACCTGAAAGGTCAACACCACCAGTGATTCCCTTACCAACTACGCCACCACCGAATAGTGATGCACCGGCAACTGCGCCGTTGTGTAGTTTCTCAGGTGTGTTACCACTGTAGACAAAGTCTAGGAAGAAGATAAGACCAGATGGAAGACTCATTGGTTGAACCGAGACTAGCTCGTTTGCAATAAGACCACCGAATACCCTACGGACGATTGGGAACGCAACTGATGCGAAACCTTCTACGTCACCGGCACTCATTGAGGAAGCTTCACGAAGAAGTTCCTTAGCTTGGTTCTCTAATAGAACCGACATGTTAATTTTGCTTCGCTCTGTTGAAAGACCTTCTAGCAAGCCGACTTTCTCCCATTTCTTGATGAGAGCTGCGCCTTCTGCCTTACGGTCTGTATGTACAACATCACGAGTTAATGCTTCTACGATTGTACTCATAATAAATTTAACTCCTTAAAGTTGGTTAGTTAGATACCCGCTAATTCTTTCCATCGAGTAATACGATGGTTTGTCTTTGGCGGCTCTAGAGGTCGTTGTCTAGATTTAATTGACAACAATGGTGAAGCTCTCTTATCCATGGCCTCGCTAAGTGATTTCGGTTCGGAGCGTACTCGTCTTCCTTCCACTGTGCTTTGAAGCGTTTCGTAAACGATTTTCGCTTCTTCACCTGACTTCGCTCTTTCAATAGCCTCGACAATCTGCTTTCGCTGTCTTGCATTCAAGGTCCTATCTTCTAGAACTTGGTTTTTAAAGAACAATTTCTTGCTCTCTGATTGTAACATATTGAAATTAGCTTTAAGTGACTTTACAGTTTTATTGCTTTTTTCATAATTGTTCGTTATAGTAACTAGTTCCTTGTTTACCATTTTCATAGCTTCAACTAGTTTTTTAATATCTTTCCTAAGATTATCGTTAGTTTTCATAGTTTCTGCGAGCTTTTGACTCTTAGCACGACTTTCTTTTTTGATTGTTTTGTTCTTGCTTTCCAACTCTTCTGCTTCATCACATAGTTGTGAGAGCATTAAGTTAATCTCGTCTTCTTCATTGTTGGAGCCGAAGGGAGCATGTGGAGTTTTTACATTTTGGTAATCTACTTCAACGCCTTCTTCTTGGACTTCTTCTTTGTCTTCTTCTTTGTCTTCTTCTTTGTTTGGATCAAATATCCTGTCTTCGGTTACGCCATCAGCGCTTTCATTCAGGAAGCTTCCGCCGTTCTCGCCTTCACCAGAGTCATCATTATCATGTCCCCATGGGCTTTTTTGACCAAATTCATTCTCGGAGGTTCCGAACTCTTCTTCTCCAATGTTATCTAAGTCAATCTCAATCATCTCATCTTCGCTAGGAAAAGTTGTGCTTCCGATTGTTTCGCCGTCAAGAGCAGCAAGTGGAAGTGAAGGCGTGCTATCACCATCATCACTAGCACCAATTTCTTTTCCACCGACTTCACCGTCGCCACCGTCGCCAAACTCGATAGGCCCGCCAGCATCACCACCAGCTTCTCCACCCATATCGTCCATGCCACCCATATCGTCCATGCCGCCCATATCGTCCATGCCGCCTAGGTCTTCATCCTCGAAAGGGGTTTCATCTTCGTTAAGAAGACTCTTCTGAAGAAGCTCCTCCATAACATTTTTTACTTTAGAAGAATATTGCTCGATAATATCTTGCTCTGCCTTTTCTTTGGCAATTCTTTTTAGTTCTTCTACATCTATTATCGCTTGGCCTAACATTGAAGACATTAATATTTTCTCCTTAAATAACTATTATAAATAGTTAACAAAATCTTTAATTCCACAGAACTATCCAATTCCAACTGAGCCTGACCAGTTTTCAGGTAGTCTACTCGCAGGGATTCCGGTTAAAGCGGCTATTACACTAGCTGATGCTGGGATAGTTCCACTGTCTGATAATAAGAATACACTTGTGCATCTTACTGAAGAGCTGTAAGATTCTCCATTTGCAAGAGTAAAGAAATACTTCTCGCCAAGAGCGTCAAATACTCCATTTTCACTAAACCCGACACGCAAATCTACACTTACTCCACTGGTGTTTTTAATTATAATTTCTTTAGTTACATTTGGAAATGAAACTTGTGTTGGTGCTGAAGAATTTATCGCACAGGCGATTGAGCTTGAAGCAAACGGAACTCCACTAACTTGGTAAGAACCAACATTTCCAAGACCAACTCTTACTTGTATATTGCTATCCGGCATTTTTTTCTGTCTCCTTTCTTAATTTTTTAAGAACTTTAATCCTTCTTAATTTGCGCTTACGTCTTTTTTCTGATGGTTTTTCATAATATCTACGATCTCTTAGCTCTTGCATCAGTCCTTCATTCTTGACTTTCTTCATAAATCTTCGGATCACCTTAAAACTGTCACGTCCATGATTGATAACCTCAACGTTAACAGGTGCTTTTTTATGTGTTTTTCTTTCGTTACTCAATTAGTCCTCCAACCTTTTAGCGATTTCACCCCATTTATTTCCGAGTAGTTTGTCAAGCGCGTCGATGTTGACACCTTCGTCATCAGGGTCTATGCCTGCGAGTGGGCTTGGAGCAGTTAAGCCACCGCCGCCACTTCGTCCTTCATTGACAACACCCTTTGTTTTGAGAGGTGCAGTGCCCTCAAAGAAACTTCCCATACCTGATTTTTCAAACTGGTCTCGTGCTCTTGAGGAAGTTACTTCTCTTGAGCCTTCGTTTCTAATCTTACGAATCATAGCCTCACTGGCTTCTCTAGATTCTCTAGCCTGTGCACCTTCTGGAAGCTCCTTGGCTCTTCGTTGAGGAGCGCTTCTTGATTCTGTGAGAACTGGACCAGAAGCAATAGCGACTTCTCTAATAATAGAAGATAGGACACCTTCTTCAAATAGAAGCTCTGCAATCAATTCCTTGATAATCGGCTTCATCATCATCTTCATTTTAGCTCTCTTACTGGTCATTATTTATTCCATGAACGCAATACGTTGTTTAGGGCTCTATTGATTCGGTCCCCTTTATTATCTATTGAAGGAACTTTTCCTTCCTTAAGCATGTAAGCACCAGCCGTTGAAGGCTCTGAGACAAGATCAAAACATACTAATTGGTAATCATCTTGAACATAAGTCTTACCATTCTTCTGAGTTGTAGAGCCAAGTCCTCGTGATGAAATCGAAAGCATTCCGCCACTTCTTACAATACCTTGAGCGTTCCTGCCTGTATCGGTATCCATCAACTTAATCTTGCCAATGACTTCTTTACCTTTCATCTCAATGTGAGTTACGAAGTGAGAAGCTTTTTGTAGTTCTACAATAGGACTATCAGGGTGATCTAATTCACCATATGAGCGATGCTCTTTTACGAGTTTCTTATAGTTCTCAACTTCACGCTCAAGAATCTCCATCGGGTAGACTCTTCCATTTCCATTCTCAGCGTCTGCTCTCTGCATAACACCAGTGAGATACATAACGGAACCATTAGCCATTTCAAGCTTTTCAGCTTCGGTTAATAGTTCTGGGTGGCTATTATCGAACACTCGATACTCTGTAAGAACATATTTATTACTCATCTGACATCCCTAGTAAGATAGCAACCTGCTCGTTGCTCATGATCTTGATAGCCTCGCTAAGAAGTTCTTGGGTTTCGATTTGTTCAAATTCGCCAAGCGACTCAAGTAAGGCTTCTTTGTTATTGCGGATTTCCGCATGAAGGTTCTCTGTCTCTTCTTTGATCAACCTTCTTAGGTCAGAGACTTTTAGTTTGATTTTGGACATTCACTTCTCCAGCGGGCGTTACCCGCACGATATAACAACCTTTTTTACAAAGCCTTGGTGGTTGAAGGAACCATTTTATCTCTACATGATTATTCATTGTTCTTCCTTATAAATAGTTTATTGTTTGCTTAAATCTATTTTTATTCCATCATCGTCAAACACTCTATCCAATACATAATTAATACCAGCACTTATGAAAGCATAGACAAATAAATGTGGTAATGACAATATAGGGAATATACTAATAGTGTATAAAAATAAATATCCGAACCATCCGGTATGAAATCCCATACAAAGAGGACACTTAAACAGATTCCAATCAGGACGAATTCTATCAAAAATAGAGCCGTATAATAATATTTGTGTTAGGCCAAAGGTAAATAATATAAATTCAATCATAAACATATCTTACTACTGATCGGATCAGTAGTTTAGTATAAGGTTGTCTCTTTGTAGCCTTGAAAGATGAAACGATGTTCTGTCAGAACATCACGATATAAAACCTCAAGCCTATCGTTTTTAACAAGAAATGAAGCAATTTTTACATTTGCACTAGCATTAGCGTCCCACATGCTTGGTGGAGAATCCAAACCTTTTTTATTACTGAATCCTATCATTATTCATATCCTATATAAGATGCCGTAAGGCTTGAAGTTTGGATCAATCGTTCCTTTTTCTTCTGAGTGTGGAACCTCACCTAGTTCTGTCGAATCGTCATCTTCTGGCTCTAAGAACATGTTGTCAACGTCTTCTTGATACTCATCAAAAGTCTGATATTTATTCTTGTCCTGTTCTAAAAATCTTTTTGTTACCAACAACACAACCTGTAGAGCATCTACTTGTTTGTTTACTGGATAGAACGCCTCAAGAGAGCCATATACAGAACCGCCTCTCACCGAGTCATATACAATAACACCTTTGTTCTTTAAAAAATCAAAATATCTTTTCTGAACATAGAATGAATCGGTGCTTCTATTCTTCTTCGGTAAGGTAAGGATCTTATTCTTAAAAGGAATAATGATGATGTCTAGGTGCTTATGATCATAAATTATGATATTGCCGTCTAGGGTTTTTCTCGCATTGAGCTTAATCTTTAGAAAAGCACCTTTAATATCAACAACAATATCAGGAGCCTCGGATTCAGTTGGGCCTCCGAGGGCATCTACTACGTTCTTGTTTATGGTTACTTGTATTGCCATTAGCTAGTAATTTCCTTTGCTAGATCTTGCATATGCATTATTGTTGAAAAGTCTTCTTTTGTATATTCTTGCTTCCCACGGAAGCTCTCTAAGATATTCAATACCTTCATAGAGTTCTCAAGCATATTAGAATCAGCTTTCACTTCTTCTAGTTTCAAACCATCACGAACGGTCTTTTTAATCTTGTCCAGTTGTTCATTTAGAAAAACTTTAAACTCAATAGTATCTAGTCTCTCATTAATAAAAAACTTTACCATTTCTTTCTGCTCTGGAAGCATTGCCTTGTATTTCTTATTATATGATTTTGTGTAAGACTTAATTACAAGTTCATCTACTGCTTTCTGCTTTGTTTCTTTCTTTTCAACTACGCCAGTCATCTTTTTCAAGATTCTTCGCTCCATCAATACTTTTGAACTGATTGAAGCTGAGTCGTTGAATATGTGATTCAACGACGCAATAAATTTATAGTTAGGAACATGATTAGAATAAACATTAGCGCCTAGCTCTTTATTGATTTTAGAGATAAGATTGCTGTTTACATTAAATGATTCTTTACGATCAAGATTGGCAAAAACTCTCTTACACTCGTGGATGACTTTTTCTGCATCGATAGGGTGCATCCCTTTGGCTTCATTAATCGCCTTATAAGCTAGCAACTCTTTACCGAGTATACTGTTTGTATTAAAGTATTCTAAAATAATATCTTTTATTAACTTAGCTCGTTTTTTATCGTTCTTGATAGAAGCTTTGACCATTTCTCTGATTAAAGCTTCGTAAAGAAAAGCGGTATTTCTTTTCTTATTGTGTCGTATCTTCATCTTTATGATTCTCCAGAATATCCTCTTGACGCTGTTCTAGCTTCAAAAGCTTACTATAAATAGTATCTTTACTCTCCATTAATCCATACTGAACTCTACTAAAGTTTTTTGTAGTTGTTGCTCTTGGAAGAGAGGTTTTCGTACCACTCATAGCTCTATAATTCTTTTCACGAGGGCCTGAACTTTTTCTTCGATCTGAAATAGCTGGTTTATAATTCTTACCTTTAGATCTTAAAGTAGTAGTATATCCATCAGGAACTCTTTTCGCTGGAGCTTCTTCACCAGGAGCTGCCAGTAAAGGACTCTTTTCTTCCTCAGCAGCGGGAGCGGCGTCCCCACCCATCTCTTCGGATCCCATCATTTCTGTTTCTTCTGCTTCTGGGCTTAATGTAGTTCCTGTAGCGAATTCGTCGCCAATTTCCCCACCTGCGCCTGCTCCACCAAGACTTGTGCCGTGACCACCGCCTGCAAAGTTTGGTTCTTTTTCGATTGCAGCGATCTGCATCTCAAACTTCTTATCTGAGAATTTCTCGTAGTGGTTTCTTTCAAACTCATCGTCAGAAAGATTAAAGATATTACGAGCAACCCATGCTTCAGAAAAGAAACTTTCCTTGGCTGAGGATCCTACTTCTAATTTGGTTCTCCAGTGCTCAAGCTCTTGAAGTTGCGATAGTTTTGAAGGATTATTTAGAGATAGAGTAAATGAGATTACATCCTCACCTCTATATCCAAGAGTAAATAAATGAACGATTGCAATTTTTTCAAGTTGTGCAACTACATTTCTTTGTAATCTTTGGATCGTTCTTGCAAACCTAATATCTTTCTGGGATAAAGTTGAACCGTCCTCTCCCCCATCGTCACCCATTGAAAGATAGGCCTTGGGAATCTTGATTGCAGATAGAAGCATATTCTTAAGATACTCAACATCTTCAATATGTGCAGTGTTCTGACCAGAAGGTAGGACATCGATTGAGTGCTCACTGCCTTCAACGAATGGTAGATAGATATCTTCTTCAACTCCCAGGGGATTATAACGTAAGTCAACACGGCCACTATCAGGATCTACAACTTGGTGTCGTTTAGTATTTGTGATAATACTCTGAACGAACTGTTCAACGTCTTCATCAGGGATACCAGACACGTTAATCTTGAACACACGCCTTTCTGGTGCCCTAACGATACGATACGCCATCATCGCATCTTCCATCATAGTTAACTGACGCCAGATACGTCTTGCTCCTTCAAGAACTGAGGTTCCGTAAGGAGCATAGCGATCATTTCCTAGGATACGAAAGTGAGCAATTTGCCAGTTTTCAAAAGTTAACCCACCGGCATTCCATTGAAACTGAACATAATTAGCATTGGTCTGGTCTTCGCCCTCAAGTCTTTCGATTTCTTCTGGTGGAAGCCCGATTACGTTTTTAACACCCATGTCATCATTGACATCTAAATACATGAAGAAATCTCCATTCTTGCACATAGTTCGACACCATTCGAATAGGTTGTCATTAATATTTAGAACGTTGTAAAAAAGAACATCCAATACGTCTTTAATCTCGTCGTTTGGGCAATCAATCTTGAGAAGTTTGACCAACTCGTTATGAGTCGTCATTTCATCAGCATAGATATCCATCGCTGAGTGTAGTAAGGGATAAAACTCCATTTGGTCAAAGTCAGAGTAACGCTCCGCTCTACCAATCTGGTTCATATGTTTTGTATTTAAGTTATCAAAAGCGTTGTATGCTCGCCTTTTAAATTTATAACCTTCAAGAGAACGAAAATCACTTCCATGTTTATCAAGCTTTCTCTTTTTATTGTTTCTTGGGATTTGGGACTTGTAGTTTACAAGCGGCCCGGAAAACATTTTAGTTAACTTTTTAAAAAGTGGTGACACTTCATTTTTCGGATTTTGTCTTTGATCAGCCATTATTTAAGTACCCATTTATATTTTGCTGCAATTCTTTGAGCTTCGGTATGTTGTCGATTAGAATTTCTTGCTTTGTATCCTACCATGCCAGGAATTGCAGTGTTAAAGGTTCTGTTTACAGCAAGGACAGCTCTCATCGCAGCAGTTTTTTTGTTTTTTAGAGTAGATGTAGTGAGCGCACCATTTTCTTTAACCCAGCAGATCATAGCAAGAGACATCATAAGATCGTCTTTCCTACCCTTAGCTGCCTGTGCCTTACCATTCTTCCAAATGAAAGCCTGCATTTCTTTCGTAACTCTTTCTGACCTAATCGTAATGTGATTATTTCTAACCATCTCTTCTAATTTACCTAAAGACAAGTTTCGAATAATCTCGCCTTTTTGCGAAAACCCTATTATACAACCAGACGAGCGTTTTGCTTTGATTGGATTAACATACTGGTAAGTGCTCCTATCTTGATAATAAAGGTTTGGATAGTTCATAGCTTCTAATTCTTTACAAACCGCCCAACCAAAAGTATTATTTTCTACAATTAATAAAGCATTGTTATAATCAACACCAATATCAAACAGTAAACGAGGCAGTTCTTCTTGTGCAACTTGTCCAGTAAATTCTGCAACTTGAACCATATTGCTAAGTTTTACGATTACTGCTGTTGAGTTGTCCCCACCATCTCCACGAGCAACGTCTGAAGAGATCAAATATGTCTCCCCGTCTTCGGGTTCATCCCAGATCCAATAGTTGCCCCCAGGACCAATCTTCTTCTTAGGTGTCATTACTTGTTTTTTTTCAATTCTTTCACGATAAACTGGATCGATAAATGTGTCACCAGATAAGGAAAAATCACACTCATACTCTTGAGCTCTTTGCTTCGAACTCATGTTCTTGGTTTCGTGCTCGTACCATTCCTTTGTCTGTTCCGGGTGGACATACCATGGAAGCTTAATTGGGTTGAATAGATTCGCACCATCCTCAGCTTCAATCCATTTTTCATAGAACCACCCCTGTGCGCCCTTTGGGGTAGCGATAGCAATACAACTACCTCCTCGTGTCAAGGTGGGCCCTAAAGACTCCCACATCTCATCTAAGCCGTCTACAACAGCAGCTTCATCAATAATCAGAAGAGACAAGGCTTCGGAACGTCCTGCATCAGGTCCAGTGGCAGATGCGTAAATGAAAGAACCGTTTCCTAGTTCAAACCTATGCTCATTCCTTTTAACGACTACTTCGTCTTTAAAAAAATCAGGAATAGAGTCATACATCTTGACAACTTTTCTTAAAATATTTGCTGCGACACCAAGCTTAGTAGCAACTGTCATAATTGCTTTTTCTTCATGAAAAAGCATAATCCACAAAACATATGCTGATGTGACAGTTGAGATTCCAAGCTGTCTTGATTTTAATACGATATTGAAACGATGGTCTGTTAAATCATCAACAACATCGTTTTGAAAATCATACAATGCTAATGGAATTAAACCAAGAAGAGGGTGTGGTGCTCTAACAAAATTTGTAATAAAATATTTAGGGTCTTTACCACACTTAAGAAGCTCTGCTTTTTTCTGGGCTTTTGTAAGTCTGTAACTCATTTGTTATCCAAGGTTTCTAAATAATTTATTGCCTTGGTCTTTAGCCATGGATTTGTCAAAGGATTCTTTCTTCAGTGTTGAATACATATCCTTTACAGCATCCTCCCAACTCTTTGCACCCTTACTTTGTTCCACTTCTTTGATGCCACCAATCTTATAGGAACAGTTAGCTTTGATACTGTTTCTTATTTTTGAAATTGGGTCAATTCGAATATCAACTTCACCATGCTTAGTTAAAGTCAAAGCATCGCCAGTTATCTTCTTGTATTCCTTCTTAAGATAGGAAACAATAGATTTGAGGGTGCTCTCTGTCTCTGTCTTATACTTAGCAAGCCCCATTTGATGAATTTCTTTAATCTTAGCTTCTGTACTATAATTAAGCATTAAGAGATTACCAACAATCTTTAAACCGAAAGCATCCATAATCCTGGTATCTAAGATTACATCACCCTTTTCTCTTTTAAGTCCGACTTTTAGGTCTTCACCCTTCTCATTTTTGGCTCCATCATAAGCATTTGCTTCCGCTTGCTTAATGGCTTGTATGATTTCATATGTTGACTTACCCATTTATCTCTCTCCCATCGACATGTAAATAAAAACAAACTTCACACATGCCATATTTATTTAAATATAAATCGTCTCTAGTTTTCATCAAAAGTTTCTCACATGATGGACAACTTTTGATCTTACTCTTATTAAATAGTTTTTTTGTTACAAAAAATTCACCTATTTTTATCTTTGGTTTTTGATTAGAAGATTCCTCTTCTAATTTACTCTCTTCTAAGTAATTAGCTTCCTTTTCTTCATTCCAGAAAGAAGCGGGATTTCTAGTTGCAAGATCTCCATACTTTTCTTTGATTGCCAGCTCAAGAGCTGCAATCCTATCTAAATCAATTTTTTTCATTATCAACCTTTATTGTTAAGTAAAATACCAGAAGAGTTAATCCAGCTCCAATTAATACTCCACCAGCGACATAGGTTGTGGCCTTCCATTCACTTTGGAGTTTTGATTCAAGCATTGCGATTTCTTTATCTTTAGATGAAATTCGAAACTTATATTTCTCTTCTAGCTTCTTGAGTCTTATACCACAAATAGCTAAGTCTTTTTTACAGGTAAGCGTTGCTTTTTCTACGGCAACTTCTCTCTCCATCTCAACAAGTTTTCTGTGGCTTCGAGCCCTGTCTAAAAGTTCGGCGTTTGCCTCGAAGTCATATAGAAGGCCTGAGTATGGTGCTGTTTGTCCTTTTTGAATACTCCCAACCTTTCCTTGACCGAAAACAGGTGTGGTGATGAAACTACAAATAATAATTACAACAAGAACTTTTCTCATTCTATCTCCGTAACAGTAAATCCAAATTCATCAGCAATCTTTTTTGCCATCTCATCGGGCTCATCTTTGGATTCTTTGACAATCTCTTTGATACGTTTCTTATGCTCACGTTTCAAGGTTTCTTTCTTCTCTACAAGCTTTTTTTCTACTAAAGAGATCTGTTCACTGGTGTGTTTTTCAACCTCAAGTATTTCTTTTACCTCCTCGGCGTGAATACTTTCAAGTTCCTCCAGTTCTTTCTTTGCAATGTCTTTCTTTTTCGTATACAAACCAGCCAAACTATAAGGTTTATATTTGGATAAAAAAAAGGCAAGAACTACCAATGGGAAAACCCACCAGTAATTCTTGCCCAATATTGCTAACTTCTTAGCCCAATATTTTAATTTTATAAGCCACATTAGAGAGACTCTGCCTTTTTCGAAATAACTCTCTTGCCGGCATCTCTGGCTGCTTTGAACCAGAATGGGGCCATTAAGCCGCCGACAAAGGCTGAACCGCCGGCTACCATATAACCAATACCCACCACTTCAAGGGAAACAAGCCCCGCGAGGACGGCTGCCAAAAGAGCTACTCCTACTTGGATTGCTAATAAAACCCAAGCTTCTTTATAATCAGAATAGTTTCTTTCTTCATCATAAGCATTTAATACTTTTGTAAGCCTCCAAGATAAAGCTCCTCCGACAAGATTTCCACATGTGAGAAAAATTAATATAAGTATATATGGTATTTCCATTTTCTTACTCCTAAGTTAAAGTAGCGAATCCCTCCGAATTTTTGTTCACATTTATTACAGTGTCAACAACATCTTTTAATTCGTCTACATGAGTAATTAGTAAGATTATCTTGAAATAGTCCTTGAGCATCGTTAAAAGATCAGAAAACTTCAACATATTATCCTTATCTAAAGCAACTGCTGGTTCATCAAGGATAAGCATATTTGGTTTAGCAATCTTAGTTAGGGATGTTAGAGCTATCCTAATTGCCATTGAGGCCAGAGTCTTTTCCGCACCGGAGCCAGATTCGATACTTCGCTCTACTTGCCCAGGGTGTTTAATCTTAATTTCTAGATTAGGACCATCAATTACAAAATTACAAGTAAAGTCTACAATAGTAGATAGAGCTTCGTTGATTCTCTGATTGATTAGAGAGAGATGCTTCTTGATTAGCAATAATGGAATGCCAGTGCTGTGAGTAGCTGCTGAATATATTTCCAGGGCTTTTGATTCTTGACTGAGCTTTTCATAAGTTTCAAGGTTAGCCTCTTCGGTTTCGATCCTAACCTCAATTCTTGCAAGTTCTCTAGAAATAGAAATTATCTCGTTATCAGTCTGCGTCATCTTCAGTATTTTCAAAGTCTTTTCAAGAGCCTCTACTTTGCTAGAAATCTCTTCATTGAAGAGAATACTCTCCTCGTTTGCTGTCAACTCTGCAAGCTGCTCCTTAATTCTTTCCTGTTCTAATGCCGAAGCTTTAATATCCTTCTCCTTGCTTTCAATGACAAGATGCTCTGTTCGGATGCGAGCATTAGTGTCATTAATACAGGAAAAAAGAGACTTTCTCAACTCTAAAGAAGATTTTGCACCCTCTTGCGAGTCTAGTTTCTGTTTCTTTTCTTCAATCTCTGAAATCAAAGCTTCAAGGCGAATTATGCTCTCTTCAACCTCTGAAGTTTTAGCTACATTATTAGAAGCATTTTTTACAAATTTACAACTAGAATGTAGTTTTTTGTCACAAGGAACACCACATAAAATCGTTTTATCTTTAACAATATTTGCTTGGTCAACTAGGGCTTTGTCTAGTTTTACTCTAGCTGCTTTTAATTCAAGCTCACTTGTCTCATGTTCTAAAAGAACATTATTGAGATTGATTACGTCGATTGAGTCCATTGTGGTTTTCGAATCTGCTATCTCATCCTTCCAGCTATCTATGTAAATACGATACTTTTTAACAGCATTTTCAAGATTTTTTTGATACTCCTTAGCAACTCGGAGTTGTCGATTTAATTCTTTTCTGTTAAGGAGCTTCGGGACTGGCTTCATGCCTGCATTAATCTTTATAATATCGTGAGATAATTCTTCAATATCCTTTGCTCTCTTATCATTTTCATTTTTCTTAGAAAGGAAAAGAGCTTCTTTCCTTAAGGATTCATCCTTAAGGCTTTTAATAGAAGTATTCAAATCTTCAAGGTTATATTTATTAACTTGCTTCTTAGCTAGGTTAAGCTCTTTCTTTGCTAACTTATGAACAGGCTCGAAAGCATCAAGACCCAGGAATCTTGATAGAATCTCACGACGCACCGTGTTCCCTTGACTAATGAAATTGAACGGATCTGACTGAGAAGATAACGTTGTTAATAGAAAATCATCTTTCGTGCCAAACATTCTAGATAGAAGTTTATCAGTGTCTCTCTTAGAGAGTTCATTAAGAGTCTTTCCGTCACGAGTAACAGTTAGAGTCGATTTTGTTTCGTTGAGAATATTTCCTGATTTATCTTTGCGATCTTTCTTTTCTGTCTTTCGGAGTATCTTAATATTTTGGCCACCAGCCTCAATTGAAACTTCCCCAGAACATGAGGTCTTTGCATTATTGATAACATCGTATGTCTTCCTAATGCCTTTCGAATTAGAATTAAAAATCGTATAAAGTAAACTATCAACAATACTAGACTTACCAGTATAATTCTTTCCAAATATGCCCACGATACCTTCGTAAGATTTAAAATCAATCTCATTGTCTTCTCCATAAGAAAAGAGGTTAGACCAATCTAATGAATTTAAATTCCATGTTGAACCCGTAAAGACTTTTTGATAATCAGCTTCTTTATGAAACCTTTTTGCGAACTCAAATACAGCCTTTTTGACTTCCTTGTCAAGTCCTGGCTCTAAATAAGATTCAAGGTGCTCCCTTTGAACATCCAGGGATGATAGATCCTCGATCTCACCATCTTCTGTGATATTATTACCAAAGTATTCCTTAATATCAATAATTGATTCAACATCAAACTTATTTCTAAGCTCAATCTTAATTTCCTCAACCTCTTTTATAGTAAGGTCTTTTTTAATTTTTAACCTTACTCTGCTGTTATTTGAAATCGATATCTGGCTTACGTCAAAATCTTTTTCAACGATAATAGTTTCAAATGCTTTTGGGTTTTCAAACGTGCGATAATCACAAGTAAAGTCCGTCGCTGAATCTATGTCCCATAATAAATAGCCTTTATTCTTAACTTCTCCAAAATTTTGCTGGATAGTTGAGCCACAATAAGCAATACGCTCTCCTAAGAACTGCTTCTTATGAATATCTCCAAGAAGAGTGTAATCATATGCCTTAAAGATTTCATCAGCATTCATTTCTGAACTTAAAGCAAAACCAAGGTCAGTCTTAGCTTCGGACATACATCCATGGTAGAGAGCGATATTAATATGTTTATCACTAGGTTCTGGCCACGGAGCATCATCGAAAACTGAGATGGCATGAATTGCGACATCATCAAATTTATAAGTCTGTGTATCTCTTGAGAAATATACAGGATTTTTAGTCTTCAAGGAACTAATGATAGGTGAAATTGCATCTTGCCTACTCAGATTCTTTAGATTGCCATCATGGTTCCCTAAGATAACAACCAAGGGAGCAATGTTTGCTAGTCCCTCAAGGAAATCCTTACAAGTATCAATATACTCTGGTGAGATCTGTGTTTTGGTGTGTGCGATATCTCCACAATGAACGATCAAATCAGGTTGTTCTTTTCGTAAACTCGTATAGATCATTTCAAATACTTTCTTGTATTCTTTATGATATCTAAAGTTATGGATGTGTGTGTCTGCTATATGTGCAATACGGGTCATTATACCTTCCTTCTTTCTAACTCTTCTAATTCTCTGGTCAAATACCAGAGGGCCTTTTTAAGATCCTCTTTTTCCTTCCCTTTGTGTTTTGCTCTTGCTAAATACTTGACTGTGTTACCGAGATTAAAGCCTAGCTGCCAATCTTCAATTACATCAATTACTTCAAACTTGCCAGCGTTATAATGTGAAGGATGGTCTACAGCTTCTTTCTGCTCCGATCCATCGTCATGTTCTTCAAATATCATTATTTATCCTCTTGTTCTGTTGTTATTTCTTTAAATTCACCGTTTACACATCTTTGAATGATGTTATTAACATTCTGCTCGGATAAGACCCTGTCAAAATCGCTAGTCTCCATCGAACTAAGTATTTGATATACCTTTTTTTCTGTTAAAATTTGCTTGCTAATATAATCTATAATAAACTTACATTCTTTTCGCTTCTTTTCTTCCGAAAGAGAGTTGAAAATCCTAGGCCCGGAAGGTAACTCCATCTCTGCTGAGAAAATGTCTCCTTGACCTTCAACTCCTGGAACGTAAAACTTTACTTTAAACTTTCTATTCATTATATCTCCATGTGATCAAAACTATATTCAAGGAAAGAGTCCATAGTGACTCTTTCCGCCTTGTCTTTTCTTCTCTTAAATACTGATTTTGTCATTGAACCAACATCCTGATACGGTTCTACATTAATTTTATAAACTTCAAGCCCATATTCAAGAAACATTTTAATAATCTTGTCTTCTTTTTTAATGGCGTCAGGATCTAAACCAAAATATACCTTCGGGGAATACTCTAAAATTCGATTGAATAACTCAGTATTGCTTCTAAGGCTTGAGCCTAATAGCGGAATAGCAGTCTCTCCTGCAATTATTGCATCGAAAACTCCTTCAACTAGAATTATTTCTTTCTCGATGTTTTGAAATAGTTCATTGAATACAATATCTTTGCTAGCGTTTGAGTTGTTATATGGGGGAAAGGCTTCGCTTGTATAACTCCTAGCTATAAAGTAAGACAAATCACCGTCTAGATCGAAAGATGGAATAACAATCCTGCCTGCATATTCTCCACTAGAACAATATCCTATCTTCCAAGCTAGAATATCATTCTTATTTAAATTACGTCCGCGCAAATAAGCCATTGCTCTACTTGCGGTTGGTGCTAGTTTTTTTCCTGTAAGTGATATAAACTCTTTTGGGAGGCTTACTTTGGTCTTAGTTTTCTTTTCTTTTCCTAATTTATATATATCTTCAATCAAAGTCTTGTCAATAGACATATCAATGCTATCGTCAAAGCTTGACCATTCCATATATTGAGTTGTTGAGCCAAATCTTTTAATCAAATAGGAAATAGAAGAGCCGGACTTTTCACAAATCCAGCACTTATATTTATTTTTATTCAAATTTATAGATAATTTCTTTTTTTCGTGGGAGCAGTAAGGGCAATAAAACAAATATTCATTCCCTACCTTTTGAGACTCACCTAGAACTTCCACTAGGATTTTTTTCTTTTTCTTCGTTGACATTTACCAATCCTGCTTTTGCGATTACAAGGCTATCCGCACGATCAAACTCTCTTGGTCGTGGGTTTCCGTGGATGGTATATTCTACCTCGAAATCTGGCTCTGTGTCAATGAGGTGGGCGATAACAATCTTCTTGGCTTTCATGCCTCTCTTAATTGTAATTCCTGCACTTTTTCTAGCAGAGCCCGCTGCTAGATGTTCTGGTTTAATTTGAAATATGATATAACATATCCACGTTATAGTGGCATTAAATCTTGATAAAAGGTCAATCGTTCTTGCTGAGGATCTTCCAGGGGCAAACATTTGTAAGGACTTCTCAATGTAGATATGTGTTATCTCAGGGTACTCTACCCTTACTTTTGCTAAGTAATCTTGAACGTATGATACTTTTGCATAGAAATCTTTATACTTCGATAACATCATAGCATCACAAAGTATAATCTTGCCAGAGGCATCTAAGATGGTAATTCCAGAACAAGTTGTACTTAAATCTAAACCTAAAATCATTTTACATATCCATTTTGAGTTTAAAAGTATAGCTTAAATCTGTCCTTTTTTTAAGTGGGTTGGCAAGGGAAGCGACCATAATCATATCACCATCTTTATCATAAACTCCAATTCTATCAATAAAAACTTGCTGTTGAAAAGACTCTGAATGATGTGAGACTGAACTGGAAATTGTATTCTTAATTGGTAGACTTTCGTTTTCTAGATACAACTTAGAACCAGTACTTATTATCCATTTACCACCATTGCCAGCTTCTAGGTATGAGGGGTTGTTACTATAATTTAATTCATTCTTTCTTGCATGAGCAAAGAACATCAATGTATTTATAGAGTTCTCACCTTTGAATTCCATCTTATATGAAGACGAAGGTAGGTTGCTTCCTGTTGCGGACTCGTAAGAGCCAAAGTGGATCCATTTCGGATTATCATATCCAGCGCTGTCTTCCGTTCTAAGAGGCTTCATATATGGCTCGGAGTGAGAGGCGTCTAGGACTGTGGAGCCCGTCAAAAGGATATATCCCTCGCTGTAAAGGACGGTTCCGACGACCGAACCTGAGTCCATGCCCAGGGTGCTGACCATTGCTCCGTTCTTATATAAGTCCTGCGCAGTCGCAATAAGACTTCCTGATGTATAAAAATTAAGACTCACACTTCCGGGCTTAATTCTGTTTTCATAAAACATCTTTGGAATGCTAAGAATGTTAATACTACCAGATGGATGGATCATTCTAGTCACTAAGCCAGTGCTAGTGTCTGTATTTGTATTCGTTGGTAATCCACCGCTTAAAAGAAAGTTCTCAAACTTAAAAGCATCAGACATAACAAGATAGCGGTCCATTGCGTTTTTAAGAGTTAACATCTTAAACATCGTTTTTGTTGAAGTGTATGTCTCATCGTATGAATTATACCCAGCACTATCTGTTTTATGAATATACTCTCGTCTAAACGTAAATCCATCTGGATTCTTTTTATTTTGTTTTAGATTCCCATCGCTGATAGAGACTTGTGAGCCTAAAGGAACCTTGTTTGAGATTCCATAGTTTGTAGAAAACCCTGACATTATAAGATCGTTTGTGGATATTTTATCAGAAACGGTAGGAGCGGTGTCCCCGTCCCCCATGGTCCAGTGAGAAACTATCTTTGGGGATAGGGTGCTATTAAGATTTAGATAGTCTCTTGGTTGGCCTTCGTTATAGAGATAAGAGGCGTCTGATGATCTTAGCTTCTTTGAAAATAAACTCACTTCATCTATATAGCCAGGAAATACACTTCCGTCATTTGCATTATTACCTATAGAGGCAGTTAACTTTGTAAACACCCCACCGGCTGTTGCTGTGTCAACTTCTTTGATAGTAGTGAGTCTTTCACCATTTACATAAAAATACGCCTTATCAAACTGAACTTTGGTTACAGCAACATGGGTCCATTCTTCAAGAGGAAGTATATTCTTCTCTGTTCGGTATCTTTTCTCTCCTGAGGGTGTTCCAATGCTATAAACCAAAGAGAATGGATTTATCGAACTTGTTCCGTTGAAGTATAGAACATCACGACCATCTTCAACAGAAAGTGACTGAGTTCCTATTTGTACTAAGGTTGGGTTTCCAGGAATTGAGCCAGTCTCTACATAGACCCACATTGAGATTGCCAAATTGCCATCGTTTATAGAGGTTCCATCTGATGAAAGTAAATCAGGAATACCTCCTGAAACAATACACGATCCTGTCTTATCGTAATAAAGAGAATTATTACTTACTGGAGCTTTTAGGTTCAAGTCATTTAAATAAAGCTTGCCCTCGTCGCTAGAATGAATTCCCTCATCATTCGAATCATTTAAAACACATTTGTTATTGAACATCTTGAAAACATATTTTGGGTATGTTTTCAAGATGTTGTTAAATACCTCATTTTGTTTTATTTTAAACATAGGTTTAGAACCTTAGTAGTCAAGTCTTACTCTGAAAGTTGAAGCATCTGTCGCTGAATTTTTGATTGGTTCCGAAAGCTTTGCAACTGCAAGTAGTTCATTATCTTCTGAATACAATCCAACTGTCGTAATATAAGTCATCGGAGAGTCACCAATTGTTTCTTTGACCCGAATCTTCGAACCAGAAACATAAGTAGGATTAGATGAATAGTTGAAATCACCATGGTCTACTTTGCAGAAATAAATAGATGAGTTCAGTTCTGTCGTATTGTTAAACGAGATATTTTGGATTCTTCGCCTTAGCCCAGAACTAAGATCATCGCAACTTTGAGAAACAATAGAGTTTTCATATGTTTGAGTGCCTAGAATGCTTGAAGAAGCAAAAGCGTCGGCATTCGAAAATACTGCTGCACCCGCAACTACAGCAAATCCTGCTTGGTAAAATAAAAGCCCTTGTGCTCCCATACTAGTAGCAGTGGAACCTGAGTATAGAATCGAATATTCTCCAAGTGGAGAGTTGTTTTTGTAAGCAGTTGAAGCTCCTAGGTCTGAAAGAGTTACTCCTTCTGCGTCAAACGGTGTTGCATAATTCCCAGTCCCAAGAACCATGCTAAACGATTCTTTCTTAATTTCATCTTTAGCAAGAAGCCTACTAAAATTGATAACAACAATATCTTCCATGATAGGTCCTGCAAGACCGACACCAGAGGGAGTTAGTGAGCCAGAGCGATTGATAGGAATGATAGAACCTGTTGGGTCATAGCCATATGTAACCTGGGACATTTGATTCCAGATTGCATTTTTTATTGTGCCTTCTTCACCACTTGCCGATGGTTGTGTTGCATACGTGGGTGCAAGACCAAAACTAAGATCAAACATGTGGTTTGCTGAAGAACTAAGATATGGATAATCATAAACTGATTGGAAATATCCATGACTATAAAATTTGACGTTTGTATCGTCTGGCCATGTTCCATATGTGCCAGATACTAACGATCCAGTAATAGGGATTGATTCGTGCAATACAGTTTTCTGACTTGTTTTATCTGCTGGTTTGATTGTTTTATAAATACTTGCTGCCATTTTTATTCCTTATTGTGATACGAGTTGGACTGGGATATTGATTGTAGATCCCTGTGTTCCGCCTTGAATCTTGATATTTGTATCGATAACGTTAACAGTCTCTCCTGTTCCATTATAATCCACAACACTTCTTCCGTATGTATTAAAAAGATATTCTGTATTGTTCAGGATTGATGGAGAACCCTTGATACTGAATTGGAACTGTCTTCCAACTGGTCCTGCAATGTTTGTATTTTCCTTGCTTGGAGCAGGAGCAAAATACTCAGGGTTTGCCGCACTTGAGATGTAGTATGTGCTTGTTTTATCTGCTGAGACATATACTATTTCTGCGGCTTCTGGGTTTTCACCGACTGATGTTAGCTCACAAAACCTGTTGTCCATAGACACTAAGTATCTTGACTCTTCAAGAGATTCAAGCATTGCGGTTCCGGCACCACCAGCTTCTTGGTTGTCAAGCCCCTGGTCAACTCGTGCCGTTAAAGTTTCCGCAGCCTTTGCAGAGCTTCTGCCATCAATATAGCCTGTTTGTCCACTAAAGATTGTTCTATAGTTTGGTAAAGTAGCTCCACCAGTAAGAGCCTCTGCCAAAGTATCATTTACAACAAGGATGTAGTTATTAAGTGATGACAAAGGAGCTCTTTTCACATTTAGTTTTAATAATGGTAAGAACAATAGCTCAGAGTTTGGAATCGTCAATAGCTTGCTTGATAAACCAGCTCCAGAGTGAGTTATCGCCTCAAAAACTGGGGTTTTAAGCAGATCAAGATCATAATAAGCACTGCCATTTGCATTTGTTGAATCATACAGAGCATAATTAATCTCATCATCACCTAGCGCAAACTTTGAAATTCGGAAAGTTCCATCACCAGCCGCCAATCGTTTTCGTCCAGCGTCAGTTAAAACTGCGTCTAAAATTATGTCTCCATCGTTACCTAAAAATGCCATTATATTTCTCCATTAATCTATATAACTAGTGTTTCTAAAACTTTTATTACTTCTTTTGTAGTTTCTTTTACAGGAAGTTTTTTATCTAACAAATCTGTTTCATAGACAGCTTCTTTTAATATCTCTTTTACAGGAAGTTTTTTATCTATTGAATCTTTTTCAATAAGATTGAAGTTTATATTCAAATCAAACTTTCTTCTCGTCTTCTTAGAAGTTACTCTTATTTTGATATTAGGCTTGTCATACCAAAGAGAGCCTTTACTTTTTTTCCCAACCTCATACTTTCTCACAACGGAAAGTCCTTTAGGGTCTTCTATTAATTCCTTCTGTATCGAAGATGGTTCAATCTTAATCCGTGATTTCATCTTTAATCTAGAAGGGATTATAGTCTCTTCTTTATGAATTTCTACTTCTAAGAAAAGAGTTCCGTGGAACTCCCGAAATACTACCTCATATATAGGCGATTTCTTACTGACTTGTTCAACAGTATCTTTAGATGAGAACCTGTAATATACCTTAGTATTTATAATAGTGTTGGTTTCGACGTATGTGTCTTCATTAGACTCGGTTTTTCCTACGAATTCCCAATTAGTAGTGTCTATTGAGCGTTCAATAATGTATTCTTTAAGGTAGTAGTTAGTAAAATTATAATTCTCAATAACATATCTTGGCCAAAAATTAAATATAAGCTTTGAACTATTTCCTCGATAAGAAACTATCTCGATATCAGGTGCTTCTGGTTTCTCGACTGTGGAAAAATCAAAAATAATAGAATCGCTCACTTCTCCAAAAGTCTCTTGTTCCGGTTTTTCGTTTAAGAAATCTGTCTCTGTGCCTGGATTATCTGGTCCGAACGGGAATATATGGGTCTTTAGAATTAGTTTTGCGTCTTCTATCTCTAACTTTTCACTCAGTGGGACTTTTAAGTTAACTACGAAAGCCATGGTTTTGTTTTCTAAAACTTTTTCTGTGTTAAAAAGAATAGAAGACTCATCAAGATATTTTTCTAGTTTCTTATCAACAACAAGTCTTCCAGAGTATGCTTCTAGATCTTTAAATTTGTTTGTAGTTAAAATATCATAACGATACATTACATATTTTATATCATTAGCGGTAATTGGCTTAACACTAGGTTTGATTAAGGGTTTGCTAACAAACAATAATCTTGCTTTATCTGCAAGCTCTCCAAGTGTTTGTGAGATATCAAGTTCTTTAATTTTCTTTTTTAATTCTACCTTTGCGGCCTCTTCTATGTTTTCTGTAGTGATTACTGTTTCTTTAACTTCGGCAGCTTTAGTTTTAGTAATTTCATCATCTATAGATTTTTTAGTTACAATTTTAACGTTTGTAACTGTTTTAGTTGTTTGAGAAGGATCGAAAGCGTTTATTTCGGGGGTAAATACTTCTGGTGTGATTACTTTAGGGGTAATGTTATCTATAACCTTCTTAGCGACTGGAAGATTTTCTATTTCTTGTGGTCCTCCTGACTGCGCTATGATTACGTTCTTAGTGTTTTCTGCCTGAGAAGATGTTTCTATTTTCTTCAGAAAGTCGCCAAGGCCAAACAATTGCGCAGATTCTTCTTCGATTATATCTTTATCTATTTGCCTTAGTTTTTTAGCTTTTCTTTCTATAATATTCTTTTGAGAATCAGAAATAGATTCAACTAATTCAGAAGTCTTTGAAGTAAGGGACTCACCAATCCCAGATGCACTATTTGTGTTTGTAAAATCAATCATCTTATAATAAAAAACTCATTTGTTGTTGTATAATTTAAACCTTTTAGTGGAAGCACTCCATACTTTTGACTATTATATTTTAATATCTTGCATAGAAAAGGTTCATTAGAGCCTAACAAATCTTCCTTTGTCAAAATCTCCCAGACAATTTCCCCAGAAGACTTGACTTCTGTAATGTAATATATAATATATAGTTCCTTAGAATTATTCCATATCGTTGAAAACGTATTCATATCAGAAAGCAAAGAATCTGTTTCTTTATAAAACTTTACCTGGATGGGGGCAGTATCTTCTTTACTCATATTCAAGACAGATTCTTCAATACTCGTAACAGATTTTGTAACAGCATCGTAGAGCTGAATATTATGCATTGGTAAGCTAGTAGTCTTGACCGATGAACCAAACTCTCTTTGAGCACCGCTATTCATAGCTGAGGGTAAAGCGGAGCGGGTTATTGACGATCTGCCAGAGTTGCCATCCTCAACAATCTCTTTCGTTTTACCTAGAGTTAAACCAGAAACATCAGTTGAATAGGTCCCAAGGCTATATTGAATTACTTCGCTATTAAGAAACTCTCTGATGATCACTTCTTTCTGTAAATTATGATTGTCTAAAAGGTTATCAACTCTTCGATTTCCGAATAAAAAAGCTTTTGGGGATAAGATTACAGACTCCATTGAATCCCCAAACTTCTCTTCTTCATAACTAATACGTTCTAGCATCGATGTATTACTAATCTCAATTGTCTCTCCAATAACTGAGTGTAAAACTTCTTTGTGAGTAATCGACTTTATTGCTTGATAAGTATGTTCAACCTCTGAAAGTCTGAACTTGGAATTTAAATTCAAGATCTTCTGTTTATTATGTAAGTTTCTATAAAGTTCGATCTCTTGTCGGCTCGGGTTTGCTGTCAATAGACTCTTTACATAATTTACAGTAGGATCTATAAAAGTAATCTTAGCTTTGCAAGTTATATCTTTTTTTAGTTTAATATCTGTAAGCCTTATTTGACTAGAATAGAAAACATGCCCATCTTTCTCATACAGTGGTGACATGTTTGCTATTATAGACCCTCTTTTATTGTATAATTCAACATAGAAGTCCTTGATATATGAGCCTTTGTTCTCTTCCCAAAAACTGTCAATCTCAACAACCTCTGGGTACAAAGACTTGTCCTTAGCAAAAACTGCAAGATTGAAACCACATATAATATTTAACTCTCTTGCCGGGGTGATCGAAGTATATAGTTCTGTAAAGTATTCCTGCTCTAATACGAATAAGTCCCCTACTCTTCCTGATTTTGCGCTAATTTCTATAGTCATTATTAGTCCTCACACTTATCAATATCTTGGATTAGTGATTCCCCATAAATATTCTTTGTCTTATCTTTCTCTGTCTTATGTATTTGATCATCAAGAGATATTTTTATATAATGACTAGCACTCTTTGGGTCATAGATATCTCCATCAGGTTCTAAAAGAACCAAAGAACCAGTATCGTTATTATAGTTTATCTTATAAACCTCAATTTCATATTCAGCATCTTCGCCCAAGTACACCGAGTTCAGTTCGTCCACGTCTATTAAGATATCTTCTGACTCTTTTCCAAAATAGGAAACTAATTTGTTAGTAGGGGAGACCGTCTTTCCATCACCAGGATCTACTTCAACTATTTCATTATAAAGATTATATACCATTTCAATGTTTAATTGTGGAATCCTTTCAATATTAGCAACAGTCTCAGAAGTCGGAAGTGTTTTAATTGTGTTTGGGTAATGATTAAAATTAGATAGGTCAAATTCACCTTCTAGTGCTTTTATCTTCCAAGCAGGGACGCTACTCGTTACGAGGTCAACTGTTCCGATCTCACTATAAAATTTGTAGTCAGCAGTATTCACCTTTGCAGGCTCAGAGGTTTTGTTTGAAGATAGGGTTCTAAGTTTAAGATCTGACTTGATTCTTTCTTCGATATTATTTTGCTCCGTAGAACTTCCATCATCATAAATAATATCACTATCAAAAAAAGCATAGGAGTCTGGCTGGAATATCCCTTTTGAAAGTTTCTCCCTACCAGTCTTTGTTATTCTTAGTTCAATAACATCTTCTTTCTTATTCTGAAACGTCATCATCGTCTCCGTATTCAAGTTCTATGCTTAGTTTACCCATTTCCACTAGTGAGAAGAAATCATAAGGCCAGTTATAGGAATATTCCTCACTATCTTTGCCTGTTTTCAAATAATTGAAATCTGAGACTGCTTTCTTTTTAAGCTTTATTATCTTAAACCTCAAGTTCTCAGGAAGGCTAGTTAGTCCATTAGCGGCTAGTGTGCGTGGGCTTAATATTTCGCCAGCTTTTATATCATGATCGATTGAAATATCTTCCTTCGTTGCAATCTTGCCAGACTCTGGCAGGATCCCTTGCCACCAATGTGATAAGTCAAGTTGACTATAACTGTGAGTAAACTCGAATAAGTAAAGAGCGAATGGTGCCAATATTGGGTTATACTCCTCTTTAGAAAGGGGACCTCTTTTTTCCTTTCTCTTCTTTAAGAAATTAAATCTTGGTGGCAACATTACATCACTCATCTTGAACAACATGTCGTCAAGGCTAGAATTGTTTGTTCCAGCTTTTAAGTTAGTGTAAGAAGCCTCAAATTCTCTTAGGTCGAGTGTTAAGAATACATCCTTGCCTCTCTCATTAGTATAATAAGGAATCACAGCAATGTATTCTGATAGATCTTTTCTATCCGCAATTTCTCCAATTCTCTTTGAAACATTTTTAAAACCACAGGCTTCCATTAAGGAAGAGGTTCCAGCAGCAATCTGGTAAGAACTATCGGTAGCCTCGGAAGGAGCCGCTTCAAGAAGCAGGCCTTCTCTATCTTCTGGGATCGTACCATACTGATGCCACATACCAATCATAACCTCATCAGAGGTAACTGACCCTGTTGTGTATCCAGTCGCTTCTGCAAAGTTAAGGTTTGGGCACTCCCACTTTGTCTGAATCTTCCATCTCGAATCTTGCTTGTTAAACATGTTAACACTCGCAGAAAGTGTCATATAGTTGTCAGCAGGAATATCGTCTTGGGATTTATTTCCGTAAGTAATTGTAGAGTATTTTATAATATCATCAAGAGTGAACTTTCCATTGTAAAATCTATCAGGATCGTTTATTTCAATTGGGGCAGGATCGAACTCAATTCTTGCATAACCAATACTAGCACTGGTATTGTCGAACTCCTCATCACCTCTCCAATAAGGGGGCACATGGTGAAGATTAACGCCGGTAGATGCCGATGGCCCGAATGCGTTTCCTCCCCGATAGTTAGCGAAGCCTGTTGTTTTATTAAGTTTAATATAACCAACATATTTGGTTATTCCAGAAGAACTTGATACATTATCAAAAACCCAATCTTCTTCCTTTGCAGATTCAAGTGATGTTAAGCCTCCACCTCTTAAGAACAAGTCAGGTACTGAACCATACCAATTGTTTGCTGCCTTCTTATAAAGAGCATCGGAGCCTGACGAAAAGGAAGCTGTTGAATCAACTTGTATATCACTGTCAGCGTCACTGACGAGTAACGAAGAGGTAGATGAAAGCAAGCCCTTAATAGGATCTAAGATCGCTTCAAAGGGAAGAGCTTTTTGAGCTGTTCGGAATGGAGAGTTTGTCAGATCTGTTAATCTGCTAAAGGCAGTGAGGCTATCAGGGTTCAAAATCGGATAATCTACAGCAATCCCGGCTTTAATTGAGTTATAACAAATTCCTGGTGAGTAAAAAGGAGCAAGTGCAGTTCTGAACGTAGCTTCCGTTCCGGTTGCGCTAGGTTGAAATACATTCAGGATTTTGTGGGACGTTTCAAAAATTCTTGCTAATTGTAAGGTTCTTTCTTGGGGATAGAACCCTTTATACGGAAGAACTTTTTTGATTCCACTAAAACTAAGCTTAAACCTTGTTGGCTTTCCAATTAGTCTTTCAATGTCTACGTGTGAACTAAGCTGATCGCTGTTTACAAAGTTTTCTATAAACAGTGAGCTTGTTTCGCCTAGCGTGCCGGATAGGAATAATTGGTTTGTTTCTTCAAGTATATCAGAGCCGCCACTTTCAAAATACTCTGAAGCTTTATTTGTAAAATTATATTCAGGAATAATAGAGTAATCTTTACCAATCCTTCTTATATCCTCATTAAAATCTTCATAAGAGTCATAGAAAGGACTTCCAGAACCATGTACTGTACATTTAGGAGTGGTGATTCCTTGAAGCCTAGTATAGCGAGCACCAATAACAAAATATGTTAACCCACCAACAGGCATGCTAGTAATACTGGCAGACAAATAATAATCATCACTATCGCCCTGCATTAATTCTCCATTAAAACCAGTTGCAGTCGTGTCTAGCGGCCAAGTTGAAAACAAGTCTGGATTATAAACATTTAGGCCAAAAACAGTTTCAGACTGAGTAATCCTGTCGGTTTCGTCGTCTCTCCATGGATGAAGATAATCTGCCCTTTCTCTTGACGTTTTGAGATAAGTTCTTGATTCTTTAGGCCAGACGACCTCTTTATAGGTTATAGCTTTTGTCCTAATAGACTCATTCTGTGCAATCTTTTCTAAAAGGGTATTCTTTTTTAAGTTTATTGCATTATTCTTACCAAGAAAGTTAACATTCTTGCCAGTGGACTCGTCATAATTATCACCAAAGAAGTTATAAGAACTTGCGTATGCATATTCAAATTCTACTTCTTCACCGTCCATAACAGCTTTATGATAAATAGGTTTAAACTTACTTGTTACCGGAGGATGTGTAACTGTTTTGATCGTATATTCATCCCTCTCCCTAAAGACTTTACTGACTACTCTGTTTTCATAGATATTTGCTCTTCTTTGCAGGCTAGCAGAATTTGTCTGACCAACTCTTACTTGTTTCCAAGAAGGGTAGCCAAAAGAACGAGTTAAGATAGCATTATTTGTAAAGTAAGAACTTCCTGTATGAAAGTTAGTCAGGGTCACGCCACCTGAAATACCAGATGGTTTGACGTGGCCTAGGTAGGCTTGCGTCGAGGAAGCTGTATTTAGACTGTCGTGAATCCACTTGTAACCATAATCAGTTCTAGGGATTGAACTTTGAACATGAAAATTGTTACTTATTTTATCTGATTCATCATAAGTTGGCGAATAGACAGGTGTTGCTCTCGTTACTTCTTTTACCCTAGTAGCGTTATTACGATTAACCTTGTGGTATGAACCTGTTGTTGTTGAGCCCTCGACTAGTCCTCCTAAAGCAGAAGGGCTAGCTAAGAATATATTGTTTAATGACTTTCTTACTCCAAGATTTCTATAGTTAAGATTGTTATAAACACTATACTGTCCTGAATGAATATCTAAGAATGCACCTTCAGTCTCTGCTCCACCCGGTGAACTAAACTTTGTTACGAAAAATGACTTTGTTGAAGTACCATTTTCCACAGTCCTTGTAGGATTCGCATATTCAATATCACCAGAGATTACAGGAGAACTGCTGGTTGTTTGTGTAAAGCCATTTTGGTCTATAAAGGCAAGGTTGTGAGTTGCCCTGGAACCAGCAGACACTACCTCATAATTCTTTCTGTAGTTTCCAAGAATAAGAGAACTTGAGTTATAGCTAATATTTCTTGTATTGACAACCCTTCGAACATATTCTTCTTTCGAAAAAATAGCTGTAGGAAAATTCAGATTAAATATTGGCCGAGCGAAAGCTAGTTCTGCTGCCTGCCACGGTGGGTATAGGCCAAAACCAGTAGCATTGCTAAGAATCTTAAACTGTTCTGCTCTAGAGCTAGCGTCGTCACTCCCTCGGTTAACAGGCTGGCTTCGATGGTTAAACCCACCAACATGAGCCTTGTTAAAAGGAGATTGCAACCCAGGAGAGCCGTTTAAATACTCTGTATCATCGTGGTGCCCGATAATAGTAATTGGGTGCGATAATTCGGTTAGATCTTTCTGGTAGCCTTTTTCAACAGAACTACTATATGCAGTGAATGGTAAGACAGCGTATGATTCAACATCTGTTGCATCTAGAACACCATTTATGTTGAAAAAGATATCAAGTTTTTCAATATTCTTAAATGTCAATGTTGATGACGATAAGTAACTCTGAATATCGTCAAACCCTAAACTAAAGTAATTATCGGCAATCTCTGCTGTACTAGTTCTTTTGATAAATGGTCTAAAATACCCTTTGAAAATATTTTTATTTCTATTAATTCCAGAAACAAATTCAGGATCTTCCATTTCAAAGTTGTTAGCGCTTCTAGCCTGGAGTGCATAAGAGCGGTTTATTGCATCGTGAATCTGGACTCTGGTATTTACCGAAGGATCTTTTTCTTCTCTAAGATTACTCCAGACGTTATTAGAATTTGAAGAATCATAACGATTTTCACTATATGAGTTGAGAGTAGAGTCCAATAATGCTTGATCTTTTCTTGGGATATTAAATCGCTTCTTTAGATGAGCAGGAACTCTCTGAATACCACCAGCAATTGTGGTAACTTTTTCTGCTCTTGTTTCTGGGTGTAGTGTGTCAGAGAATTTCGTTCCACCGAGTTCCTCATCCCCTTTCCCATAGACAGGCGGTGTATAAGCTTCAGTATTAGAATAGTCTGTCGAGATAGGATATTTACCAGCTTGTTTTTTGATCTTGCTATCAACAAAAGCTCCTGCGTTCATATTATCATTTATTTCTTTCTTCTTGTAATTATAAACTCCTTTTAATCCAAGGCTTCCCTCATGAGAACTCCTCTCTAATACGTGACTCTCGATGATTGTAGCTACTTCATCGTTAGTATCGGCAGATGCCGGGATGAGGTTTTTAACAATCGCGTCGAGTGAAGAGTCCAACCATTTATAAAGTGAAACAAACTTCTCAATATCAGGAGTATTCTCAACTCTTTCATAGAAAATTTCTTTTAATTTCTCAAGTTTTTTGTATCTTATTGCATACCTATTTGTTGGTTCACCAATAAGATTATTAAAATCTTCAATGCTAGCAAAATATTGAAGCATGCGCTTAGAGATGATCCTAAACATATTAGCTTCAAACGAAAAGTAAAAACTAGTTGGCCTAGTTGACTTCTCAAGAACGTCATCGTCTGTTTCCAAGATAGAGATCAACTCCTCAGAACTAATTTCTTCAGGAGTGTTCCTTCTTGAGGTCTCTAAGAACTCAACCTTTTTTATTTCAGAGCTTACTTCGAATCCATATCCGTAACCCGTGTGTTTTGTTTTGGCAAGTTTACCATACGCAGTCTCATACGCAGTATTTCTTGCAAGAGAGCCCGAAGATACGTCTTGTAGGACAAATTCACCTGACGAATCAGAACCTGTCACACTGTCAAAGTTCCAACTTAAACTTAAAGTATCAATTTTAGGAATATAACTAGCTGATAGTCCGGTTTGGAATGAGAATGTATTCTCGCCCGGACTTCTTCTACCCATATTTTCAAGATCTAAAGCGTGTGCTTTCAGCTCATCATTATCAATTCCATCTGACCAATAATTAAGATTTATCAACCTATAGTTTGAATTATTGGCGATAGCCCCAGTTACGTTGGTGCGCTTCGCACCAGCCCAGATACGTTTAGGTGCAGCATTGAATGCTGTATGGATTGCTCTGGTTGTAGAGCCAGTAATCTCAAAAGAATCTTGTAAAATACCAGCGTTATAGTTGTATCCATTAAAACTAATTGTTGAGTTTGCTGATGCTGTTGCATTATCTGCAAACTCATCTTGTTCAGCATTAATTCGATATGAGATATTCCAGGTAGTATCTTCGTAAACATTGCTAATAGGATCAGATTCTAAATAAAATCCAAGTGAAGAAGTTAATACAAATTTGGTTATATTGTCTCGATTAACAGCAAATACGCTTATATTTGCGTTATCGGTAGTTTGATAAGTTAAATCTGTAGAGTCTGCTGCCGCCTCAACTATTCCAAATAGTGACTGAGACATAAAAGAAGTTGGTGGATATAACGACTCTTCAGAAGACTTTGGGTATTTTGGAAACAAAGCAGATACTTCGAGAGTATTCCCCATGTACTCGAAGGCACTACCAGAGATATAACCAGAAACATCACTGCTTGCTGACCCGTATGAATAGATAACTGCACTTTTATTATCACCACTTGAAAAATTAGTGAAGTCTATTGTTGAAAATTTATTATGGATATACTCGTATGCACTAACAACTTCTTGCTCGTGGTTATTAGCATGGATCGCAATATTGAATAGGGAGTCGTCAACACCATAGCACCTAACAAGGTTCCTAAAAGCTTTCTCAGTTCCTTTTGATTTGTAGATATAATTTAGATTGTTATGGATATTTTTATAGATCAACCCTTTAACTTCTTCCAATCTATTTTCAAATAATCTTTTATTATCTTGAGCTGCAATCACTTCAAGAACACTATTGTCTACAAACAATTCTGGCGTCTCAAACCCTAAAGAGTTTAGTATCTTATTATTGTGAGGAAAGCTCTTAACCGTAGAAGACTTATATTCTAAGTCCTTAGTCTTATTGATATTTTCAATTTGCAAATATACAGTATCAAGATATGAACCAATAATCTGCAATAAATTACTTAGTTCATTTCCATTTTCTCTATCTTCATCTAGAATCCAAGCAGGAATAGAGTTTGCTAAAGATGCGTTGTTTGAAGCATCATAGAACCGCCCAGAAGCTCTCTTGTTTTCAATATATGTCTGGACATCGCTACTACCACTGTAAATGATTAAATCACCAGTATCAGAAATAGCAGAGCCTGTGGCTCGGGAACTTGTATTATGTCCGTGCCACGTACCATTCACAAGGCGACCAGAGTAATCTAGTACAATATCGTCAACTGCGGTAATACCTATGCTTGGTTCATTAAATCTAAAGTAAGCGGTAAGGGCTAGTGGCCTATTAGAGTTTATTTTTGAAGAATCAGTATTTCCGCCACCATGAACTTTCGTAAAGTAATTTTTAGAGATATCTTTTGCAGTTCTATCTGTTTGCCAAAATCTAAATTCGTCTAAGGAACCTGATAGTTTTCCATAACCAGCAGAAACAACCCCTGTCGCATAGGCACCTCCTAGGGAACCAATGGTTGCAATAGCAGAACCTGTTAAATTTATTGTGGTTGTAGTCGGTGTTTGTGTTTGTGTACTATTGTAGACTCCATCCACATAGAGCTCAACCTGATAATCACCTGAGTTTTTATTTAGGACAAAAGCATAATGATGCCACTCACCATCTGCAATAGTAGTAAGCCCAGTGTTAAAAGGCATTTGGAATTCAGAAGTAGCAATTGATGCAAATGAATCTGTACTAAGTTTATAATCTAAATAAATAACAGGATCCGTAGCTACACTAGCCCACATCATAAATTTTGCGGTGCCTAAAGTATTTCTAATATCAAAAATTGTTTCTGCTGAATTATAGACTCCTTCGAAACTATTCTTTTTCATCCAGAACTCAATAGTTGCGCCTACGTCCCAATCAAGCTGGAAGCTTCCAGCTTGGTTTGAAGAGGTATCAAGAGTCTGTGTCCTTGCGTGGCTGAAACATGAAATATATTCAGGATTAGATGAAGAATAAAAACCCACATCACTAACTGCGGTTTCTCCCCAAGTCTCTCCAAACACTGCATGTCCTAGATATCTTGGGTATTCATTATCTACAATGTGTTTTTCAAGTGGAGTTAAGCTATTATCATAAGCCTTCTTCTCAGCAGCCGACCCATCATAAGGATATTGTGTGTAAATTCTTTTGATTGCAGCATCATAATAAAGCTCAGAAGAGCCGAATTTTGAAAAATTTGAGGCAGTAGAATAGTCAACATCTGGAATATAAATTTTTGAAGCAATTGCTGTTTCCTCAATAAGTGCTTGAGATTCAACATCATCTGAAAAGCCATCGATGTTCTTCTTTAGAAGACTTTTTAGACTACTATTTTCATTTTGTTTTTTAAACAGATTTTTAATGCTCATTATCACTCAACCCTAAATCTAAACTCATTCTTTGCTTCATGATACTCACCTGCAATGTTATATATAAATTTAAATGCATATTGATAACCTTTTTCAAGAATGCTTGTGTCAAAATCAAAGTAGTTCCCTTCACTATCATATGAAAGTAGAGTGTGTTGAGTACTACCAGTTCCATAGTCAATGATATCAAACTTATCAACAACACGTTCAACTTTCCAAAATACATCTTCAAGTATTTCATTAGAAGCTGTTGTGTTAGATACTGTATAATTAGTAGGGCACCAATTTTTATGTCTTACAAAGAGTCTTAATCTCATCTTTTCGTCTTCACTGTAAGATTTTTTAAGATTCTTAATTTTAAATATATATTCTCTATCAGGGTAGTAGTCTTGTGAATCAAATGAGTTTACAGTTATACTTGAGCCGGTGTGAAACTCTTCCGTATTAGTTTTCCATACAGGCACGAAGCTAGAGATTGAGTGGCTCATCGCAAAAGTAGCCTCATAAATGCCCGTAGAAGCCCATGAGCCGGTCACATTAGTGTCAGCACCAGCTACCACACCCCCACCAACAGGCAAGGGCAGAGCAGGGGTCCCAACAGTTTCGTGAACTGACACAAGGATCTCACCCTGAGCAACAGATGGAATATCAACTAATTGTCCTCTAATCTTGTTGTAAAGATATAAAGTGTTTAGATTATCTGCTGCCGGTGCTAACGAGCTACTCTTATAAAAAGTCTCGGAATCATCTCCCCTTGAAGAATTCCACCTTGCTTCTAGACAAGGTCTTTTCATATGAAATTCACTATTCCTAGCAAAAAATTTCTTTGTATAATAAGACTCGGTAGCAGTTTCCTGCGAGGATGTCAAGAAAACAGCAAATCCATTTGAAGAACTATCACCACTTAGCCAGTCTTCAACAATAGGTGTTACATTGATAAGCAAGTCTTCGGTTCCTAGTTCAAAGAGCTGTGAACCTGTGGTGTCTGCCGAACCCGATAATATATCACCACCTTCGTCAACCCATGGTGCCGAGCTACTGCGGTATATCCAGTTGGAGTAGCCACTGTCAGAAAACTCATCCATATCAAGACCAGTTCCCTCATTCCAGGAACTTGATGCTTGCGCAACCACAAGTGTAAATTGTTTTGGGAGTGTTTGAGAGTGTTCTGCATTATAGAGCCTCAAGTAGAAAGATAGATTATCAGTTCCACTAGTAGGTAGTTCTCCAGAATCCCTACTTTGAGCGATAGTTGTTAAAATAGGAAAATCAATTAAAATTCTTGACTTCTCAGAGGAAGCCGAAGATGCTTGTCCATAGATTGAGTATACCTCAAGAATATCTGATTCGCCCATATTAGAGCCAGTTCCTCGTATAGTCAAGCCTGCCTTAAAAGCATTTGTAATTGTATTATCTTTTGTAGAATAAAATCTCTTTACGCCCATTACATTACCACCCCGGTTACATCTGTGTCGAAATATTTTATTTCTAGAACAGCATTCTCTGCAACTGTTAAAATTCTTCCAGAAGACTTAAGTCTCTCTTTAACCTCATAAACTACGTTGCTATAAGAAGAACCTGTCTTCTTTACTATATTAACAGACTTGGTATCTTCTACCCCATCAACATCATTTAGGATTTTATATAACCTACCAAGGATGAGAGGCTCTCCCATATTTAGTTTACTACCTAAATTTTCCTTAAGAGCACGTAGGCAATCATTTAAGACCCTAGTCTTGTTCTCCCCGATACTAGAAATTACTTCAAACTCAAGTCCAATATTAACAATATTTCCATCCAAGATATCAATTGTATCATTCATCATCTTGTAGTTTGAGATCCAAGCCTTAAGATTTCTTTTAAGGGTCGTGCTCGCTTTTACTAACTTTCCATTTTCATCTTCTGCCAACACATATATATTTAAGTTACGCTTGAAAGAGTCTTTATCTTGTAAAACATTGGCTCTTTTTAAATTGCCATACTTAGCAGGCATTCTATAGATAACAGAAACATAGTCATTCTTTGTCACAGCTCTATTTTGCGCTGCGTTTGCTGCAAGAGCTAGTTCTCTTATTTCATCAACATTCAATAAAGATACTTGACCAACAATTCTTTCTTCATTCTCAACCTCAAATTCTGATATTAACGAAAGTGCTTGTTGTTTCGAGTAAGTATTACTTTGTCGGAATTCAATAATAGCATTAGATACTAAGTCGATACCCCCAACAGCTATATTTAAAACAGCTTCGGTGTTCTTACGATACTCAACCAAGAGAGTAGTATCTGTTGGAGATATTCCAAACTTTTCAGTTTTGCTAACTAGGTTTGGGTCAAAAGAAGTATCTGATATATAATCCCTGCCGTGTAATTGAAGGACTGCATCTCTTGGGTCTGGAAATGTTTTATCAATCAGTTCTTGTTCAGAACCATGTCCAAACTGGATTGTTGCCACACCTTCTAAATCATAATCAACAGTAAACCTTCTTGGCACCTGCATCTCTTTAATTATGAAAGGTGCTTGTTCAAAATCAGTTCCAAGATTTCTTATTGGCTTCATTACCGTATCTTGCGCCAAGTAATCAACTTCGTAATATTGCCTACCTTCAGAATCAGTCACTAGTAAAATCTCAGTAACATTATCATCATCAAGAGTAAGTTTCCTAAATTTTTCATAAGAACCAACCGTAAAGAATTCACTCTTTAACTCACCTGATAGGATTTCTCCGTAAGCCTTCATAGCATAAGATGATACCGACCCGTCGTTAGCTACCTCTGCAACTGTGATTAAAGTTGATGCTTTTGAAAAATCTACATCCTCACTTAATATGAAGCTCGCTCCAGAGGTTGAGGAAAGTGTCGAGCCTTTCTTTAGAATTGGGATAAGGTCAGTTTCTGGCTGGGTTCCATCGGAAGTCGCGGGCACGGTTACATAAAAAGCAGCAGTTCCGGTTGAGGATGGAGAGCCACTTAATTTATAACCTCTTCTTTTAGCGACCTTAATGGCCGTGTCTGGGTCTAACACAGTATCCATCATCGATTCGTTCATTTGATAATCGATATAAAACGACATTGAGTCGCCAACATAAGACACTAAATCAAACAACAACGAGCCGAAAGAGGCGTCGTTAAAGTCTTTGTATGTCTCTGGATAATATACTTTGGCATAGTTAATCAAATCCTTCTTAATTGAAGAGAAGTCTCTGTTCGTATATGATACTGGTGGTTTTTGTTTTGGCATTATCTAATTGTTCCTTTAGAAATATTAATAGCTAATACATCGTTAACACTCAACGGTTTAATTAGATAATTAATCCGTAACTCAAGCTTATTATCATCCGATAAATTATTTATTTCTACGTTTATAATCTGAACGAATGGCAAGTATCTGGCTGTCTGCGAAATAATTGCACCTTCCAGAGCATCCAATAGCGAAGTAGATGAGTTTTCAAACAACAACTGATGAACCCCGACACCAAATTCAGGATCCATTATACGTTCGCCTCTTACGGTTAAGATTAGGTTTTTGAAATTATTACGGACTGTATCTTCTAGGGATTTGGTGAGCACATAGTGTCCATCGATTTTGTCAGTCCTTATTGGTAAGTCTAGTGATATTCCTTGTGCCATAATTAATATTCATCAAATTTAGATAGGTTTTCTAATAAATCGTTAATACTCTTTAAGTAATCCTTATACACAAAACCATCTAAGTTCTTAAGCTCCTCGCGTATACCAGTCTCCTCAGCGAGACTGCTATAGTAAATAGGCCCGAGTGTAAGTAATGTTTCGATTGGAATTATTTTTGTAAAATACTTCTTAGTCTTATCATCTGATATAATCAAACTAGTTAATCCTTCTGCTTTCTTAAGAAGATCATTGTAAAGTGTCTCCGCAATCTTCCCGGCTACCACATTATCAATATTGCTTTTTAGCATTTGCCCAGGTGCGCCTACTGGGAATTTGTTTATTTTGTCAAGTGAAAGCTTGTCTATTTCCTCAAACGCTTTATTAAATAAACTATCTATGCCAAACTCTTCCTTATTCACCAAAATTGCTGGGAATCGCGTATGAATTGTTGGTATGGTTGCTTTTCCCTCTTTATCGAGAGAACCAGATGTATCATAATTTACAACCATTGCCTTATCGTAAATTAATCCTTCTTCTTCTGAAATGATATTTATAGCTGTCTTGGGTTTTTGCTTGAGTATTTCAGAGAAAGTTCCTTTTTCTATAATGTGATCTCTTTGTGTCTTTTTCTTTGACTTGTATCCTAAATCTGTTTTCTCGTAAGAAACATTAAAAGAATTTATATTCCAAATTGAAAAATTGTTTTTGAACCAAGTGTTATATGGAGTGCCACTAAATTCTTCAGGGGAGATAAAAGTCATAAGCCTCACTCCCATGCCCGTCACCACAAATTTTCTGTCCCACTCTTTCATCATAAAAACTTCTTCAAAAGAAAGATATCGTTCCTTCCTTAAGTTACGATCTCCAAAGAAATAAAACTCAAAAAAGAACTTCTGATTTGACTCTAAGAAAGAAAGATCAGACGTAGAAGGTAAAGATGCACTATTGAAAAAGTTGAATTTTTCAAGATTAAAATTAATACCCGGTCTTTGTATCGAATTGAAAGTATCTGGGTATCCTTCAAGAATTGTTGACACATGACTTAAGGCTGGCACCGGGTTTGCCCACTTGAAAAAGTGACCATTTACAAACGGTTTGCCAGGGGCAGAGGTTGTATAGGTCAACTCTTGTTCATAGGTGATGAACTTAGATGTTGGGATATTCATTAGGGTGAGGCTTTCCAAATAACTCTGGTAGGAAGGCAAACCTTCTTTACCAATAATTGATTTAGAAATTAAGCCGTTTAATACTTCTTGAAAGATCTGGTTTAAGTAGCCTTCTCCTTCTTTTAGTATTTTACAAGAAGCTTTCTCATCTTCCCCATATTTAGCGAAATCATACTTTGGATCTATATCAAAGATTGCAGCCAAGTATAAAAGGTTTAAGTTTGGTTTAAATTCTTCTTTGAATTTTTTTATGTAATAATCAGTAATCTTGTTGATTGCCTGAGATTCTTTTTCAATCATGCTGAATGAAGGAAAAGAAAACAGGAAATACAAAGACAAATAAGAGGATATGTGTTCTCTTACTCCTAAAGATTGTAGGGCTGCGTTTACTGCGTCATATCCTAACATTTATTTCTCCACCTTTTTTTCACAAATCTTACTTTCCTCTAATATTTTTTTATAAAGCATTAAATTTCCAATTTCTCTTGACGGGTCTTTACCTGAGTCTTGAACCACATTTTTAAATTTCTTGTGATAATCTGAATCTTTTTCATGTTTTTTTGGATCAAATAGTTTATCTAGCAATTCAGACAATCGTACCTCATCACCTAGAATATCTAAAACATCTTCTTCTAATGATAAAGATGACATTTTAAGATTTGTCGTTTTTACTTGACGGTCTACATAATCATTATACTTTGGAACACCTTCCTTATTCAACTTAAGAGCACTTGAGGTTGATTCGATGATAAACTCACAAACGCCATATTCTTCATTATTTACTATAACAGGTGCCAATTCAACCTCAGTATCTTCTTTGTTGTGCCTTAAAACACCATCTTTATCAACAGTGAGCGTTTTCCCAAAAACAATAGTCCCGCTTGAAGATATAGATATATCTTCACTAATACTCTGATATTTTTTATCTAAATCTATCAGAGGATAGAAAACATCTGTCTTGGGTACTTTCGTTACACTAACAATATCATGGTTATAGATCTTATTGAGTATAGCATAAAGGCCGCCAGGAGTATCGGGATTAGAGCTAAAGCCTTGGTTGGTTTGTTCTCTCAGAATGGTATTAAGCCCTTTAAAGCTAGAAATGGGAAAGTCTACTGATTTTTGGAGAGTGTTCTTACCGAATTCATTTATGATAGATGGAAGTTTTGCTGATATCTCGAAAACATCGCCAGTTAAGTTATTAAACTGCCTACAAAGCAGAGCGAGTCCATCTAGTGCATCATTTGTGATATCAGCTAAGTAATCGTCCCCAAGATTCTTATTCTTGATCATTCCTTCGATACGCTTTTTGTTCTTAAGAAGTTTGTCTTCCGGGCAGACTCCAACTTCAAAATTCAAACTGTTAGCTTCATCTACAATACACTTCTTAGTACTAACTAAGCTTCCAATATACTTAAAGAACCTCTGTGAACCAGTTCTATAAGCAGTTGGACCAGCCAATATTCCTTTCGTTAAAGAAATTGCTATATCTACTGTGTCTGCATTTGCAGAACCTGATAGTAATTTTCGTAATTCAGTAGCGTCTAGGGTTTTCGATACTAAATCTAAATACTTTTTAAAATCGCATATGTCAGTTTCACCTGAAATCAAGGCTCTGGTTTTCAACTCACCAAAAATGATACTAAAATCAGTATTAGAATCCTTTAGCATCTCCATAAGAGAACAACTAAAGTGATTCACCTTATTTTCATACCCAGGATCACCAGCGCCTCCACCATTGGGGTTCGGATTCTTTGAAAAGGATTCACTTTTATCTCTTGAACGAGCCAAGGCATTGATTTCTTCTAGATCTAAGTCACACATATTCAATAGATCTCTTACACCAAAACCAATAAGGGATTCAAGAGCAGTGAGAAGAGCTTCTGCGATTACTTCAACAAGACGCTGGCGCATTTCAGCAGTAAAGTCAATTAGTTGAACATATTCTAAGAACGGAATCGTTGGCGAAGTAGGAACCAAGCCAACTAAAATATTCTCTTTATTGTCCCAGAGAGCTAGAAGATTTCTATAGGCTGCTAATATCTTATTTAAATCTATTCCCTCAATGCAATCCATCACGCCAGATGATACCCCAAGAGACTCTAGACGATCTCTATGTTCGATGATGGCTCTCATCAAGAGTTCTTGCCATGGAAACTTAACGAAAAAGAAGTTAAGGATACTATGAAGATCCCCTCCGTCAATAATCTCAAGTAGATCATCATAACAATTATACTTAGAAACTAGTGCGGGAACCAATGCAACCTTATATGCATATGACTTATCGAAGTCTTTCTTCCCTATTTTATTAGAATCTGGTGCTCCATCTAGATCAAAAGGGTCTGCTTTTTTTTCTTTTTTCTTTCCTGATGGGTGGATGTTTAATAATGGGTAGTGATATTTACTTAGAAAAGTATCCCAACCAAGTTTATCTTCTTTTAGAAAAGACTGGTTAATCATAAACAGATTATGTATAGATTTTAGTGGCACAAGCGGGAAGTGATAACTATAATTGCTTATAAAACTAATCTGTTCCTCACTCTTAAGAACATAAGATAGGTTATCTCTAAGCTTTGGAAAGATCTCTCCCTCATTAACAACCAATATATCGTTCTTAGAGTCTTCACTCTTGAGTGCAATATCAGTAACAAGTATTACTTTTTTTTCTTTTTTAGAATCTGGAACTTTAATCTGATATTTTGGGTTTGTTGCATCAAAAGGTATTGTTATAGATTGTTTTTCTGGTTTCTTGGAGCTAATTTTTGAACCAGAAATAGGCTCTGCTAGAATACCTGTCAAGTTTCTATTCTTATCGTAATAAAATTCAATAGCTTCTTCATGCAATTTGTTATTGAAGTTTAGGAATTTTAGATTTCTTTTCTTTTCCTTAACATAGATCTCAAAGATTCTTGTATATAAACTTACCAGGGCATCTCCCCAATTTGGGATACTTAATGGGTATTCTTCGCTCTCTATTATAGCAACGGCTTCTTCTTTATCTGCCATTCCATAGTTGTTTAGTTCTTCTGCTAAGTCTTCTTTCTCTTTTAGGAACAAGTCTACAGTCTTAAACTCGTTAGAAACCTCACTCTTTAGTTTTTCTGAGAGTCTTAGGGTTTTTTCACTAATTGTCTTAATTGAGTCTACGCCTAGTTCCCCTTTAAAGGAAGTTTTATACATAGAAACCTTGGAACTCGTAATTAATTTAATAAGCTCTTCTTCCTCAATCGATTGACTGCTATCATCTTGCTTAGATAATAAAACATCAACAAAGTTATATGAGACACAGATTTTAGTTATATCTGTGCCTTCTCTAAGTGATGTTCTGTAAAAGACTTCTGGTTTAATGTCTTTAGTATCTCTAAAAACAAAACCTCTTACAAGGTCACTAGCCCAATCTGTGTATATTTTTATATTCTCTTTTATATCGTCAACAGATTTTGCTTGTTTGAATACAACAAGAATTTTTGGTTGCTCTTCTTTTTTTTCGATAAAGATTCTTGATTCACCCAAAGCCATTTCAGTCTTTTCCCAACTGATAGCAGACAAGTCAGAAGCCTTTCCTTCTGATAGGTAGTCACCTAGGTTCGTCCCGGTTAAGTAAGTCTCTCTAAACCACTTATATAGAGAGTGTGAAACTATTGAATTATAGGTTCTTTTATCTATTATACCTAAATTATCATCTGTTATTTTATAAAATTTAGACAATGCTTGCGAGAAAGGAGTCTCGTATTCTCCAAGTTGAATCTTTCTTATTGTAGTCTCTAACGCTGGCGTCATTACTACGTCTTTATCACTACCGCTTTTGTATTCAATATTTGTAAATAACTCTACATGCTTAAAGTTCCAAATACTATTAAGGCAGTTTGTAACTAAGGTAAGAGCTTCGAGTTTATCTCTCTCTTTTAAAGGATCACTTATAAGAATTAAGCCATCTTTGCCACTTTTATATGGTTCATCTTTGAAGAAGGCACTTTTATTAGTGATTTCTCTTATTTCTTCAAATGTTACTGTTGGTATAGTTGGTTTAGGCATATTAGTTAATCTTCACATTTTTGCTGAGGATATTCTTCGGTGAGTATGGCTTCAGATATTTTTGGGGAACAAACATATTATTTGCAACGTTACCAATGATGTTTGCAACTGATGTTGCATCATTAACAGCTCCAGCAATTGTTGCTGTCATTAGCTCTATGCTAGGTGTTGTTGGCCCGATAAGTGGAGCGATATGAGTGTGTGCTGCCAAGGTTGTCTTAAATGTTAAGCTTTCGCTGTGTAATTTTTGGACAGTAGCAGTAAGTTCACTTACTCTTTCAATAATATCTTCAAGAACGGACACTAAGCTATCCCCCATAGGTAGAGATTGAACCTCTCCTGCTCCCTCGGTGAAGAGATGGATTTCAGCCCTAGAATCGACCCGTGCGCCCCTGGAATTATACCTGCGACCGCCTGCTTTAATCTGGACGAACTCTGTGCCCTTGAGATTAAGGACATCGGCAGATGCTTCTATAGCTGATCTAGCATTAAAATCTCCAAGTAAAGTTGGTGTTTTTATATCTGTCATGCTCGATACATCAAGTCTAGCTGAGAATTGGAGAGATTCCTTATCTCGGAGGTCTACATCGCCTTCAGATGCCTCACTTACTGCAAAAAGAGTCGTTACAGGAGCCGGACTACCTTTCTTATCTCTGTAAAACTTGTCATTTCCTAACAAAAGCCCTGCTGGGTTGTCTACATGTTCGTATAGTATTTGGTTTTCTAGCCTGATTAACTTTGGACTTTCATAAGTAGAAATACTACCTTCAAGACCAGAGCCTTTATAGTTTGAAGAAGCTTCAAGTTCATCTCTGATATTGTCAACAGCGTCTTGAAAGCCTAGATTTAATCTTCTAGGTGATAATTTAATCATTTCTTAGGCTCCGGTTTCGGGTCATTCTCAGTTTTAACATTTCCTAGAACCACAAAAACAGATGTGATAGGCTCACCAGTCTTATTTACTGCCATGAGATCCGAGATTGAGATACCAGAAGTTGCAAGTTGCTTTGGATTCTTTTTAGTTTTAGCTAAAGATGCTTGATATTTCATTGTATTTGGATAGACATCAGAAATAGTTACAGAACTTCCGCCTTGTAAATCAACAAGAACAAGGCTTCCAACATCAATTGCTTTCTTTCCAAAGTATTCGATCGCTAAACAGAAGTGTTTGTCGATTTCTACTGATTCATAATTACCAATTTCTTTAGTTGAGTGATCAAAAACATGAACATACACTGTTCTAGTAGAGATTTTTCTCTTCTTGTTTGATTGTTTTCGTATTTGCTCAACCGCGATCGATATGAAAGGATCTACAGCGCCATCGGAATTAGGACTAGATATGTCAACTACTACACCAACTTTCTTGGTAATTCCGAGATCTTTGTCTTTTACAAAGCTTTCTTTAATAAGAAATTCTGTAATATCTGCATATGCACCGTCATGCCCAGATATTAAACCAAATAATTTATTTTTCTTCTTAAATGACAAATGTTAATCCTCACTCTTAGCCTCTTCTTTATCTTTCTCCTCTTTCTTTATTTCATCATAAATACTGCGCATATCTTCTTTTGATAAAGAAAGATCTTCGGGATCAATCTTTTTTGATAAAGAGGTTGTTAACTTAACTAGTTGTTCATTAGATTTCTGCATAACATCTAGATATTTTCCGAGAGTCTGGCCTACATCTTCAGAACGAACTGATTTTTTATCTACCTTCTCTCTAATTTCCTCAATCAACTCTCTTCCGAGATTTCGATCTTCTCTGATATTATCGATTACTTCTTCTACTAGTTTTGCCATGTTACTCATACTGCTGACCGTTCCCACCCTTTTTTAAAGACTTTATAGCTTTTTCGCAACTTTGTCAACTCGGCAACTATCTCTTTTGTAGTAAGCCCAGTTAACTCTCTCAGGTATAGATAAATAGCTTTCTTACTAAAAAATTCTATTTCATTTATATTTGCAAAGAGGTGTTCGATAGCATGAATAACTTTTAATTCATTAACTCCAAGATTTGGCATTTCTTTCCAGTTAACAATTTGTTTACCTAAGCCGTCAATGAACTCTTGCTGTTCTCTTGTTTTATGATAGGGATTATGGACTATGAGTTGGCTATGATAAGCTTCTCTGATTTTATCATCAGAGTCTTGCTCTATAATCATTCGTTTCTTATTTTTCTTAGTCTGTTGGATAAACCAATTTTTTACGATGACTGAGAAATATGCAAAGGCTTTGGAGCCTCTATCTTTATCATACTTGCACAACACATTTACAACTTGCAAGAGGCAGTCGTGTTTTAATACATCAATATTCGGGAGGGAATTAAACTTAAAAGTATAGACAATCTTATCAATCATCTCTGTAAAGGCGGGCTCTAAGAGTGAAATATAGAGCCGCTCCTTTTCGTCTTTATCTTCAGACTTCACATAGTCCAGAATTGCTTGTTCATGCACCATTGTAAAATACATGTTCTTTTTGGTCTTAGTCTTCTTCGGTGTCGTTGCCGCCATTGGGTCTCTCCTCGTTTTCCTCTATTACTATTGAACCAGCGAAAAGATTGATTTCTTCGACCACCTCTTTAGCATGGGCAACTATTCCTCGAATAGTTGGATCTCCTCGATATAATTCTTTCTTATACATGGAACTAATGTGTTCTGCGAATTCATGCATCACGTCTCTCATCTTAAGAATAGCATTACCCATATTTCGATAAGATTTAAGCAACTGCTTAAGATACCAAAATGCTGCGATGTTTATTGCAAGTGAAAGTATGAGAAACACTGTTGTCAAAACTAACATTACTATTAAAAATGTCATTATAACTCTCTCCTTTTAAAATTGTCTTTTTGTGCTTTGAGCTCTTCGGTTGACTTATCAATCAGGTTGACAACATCGACTCTCTTACTTTTTACATATGTCATCGTAGGTGGAAGTTTTGTAAAAAAAAGAGAGGTGCAGGATGGGCAGCCCTTAGGAGACTTTCCCATCCTGCACCTCTCTTCCCACGTATGGGAGCACTCTTCACATTCGTAAGAATACTTAGGCATCCTGTACTTCGTCTCCATTCTCATCGACCTTGAGCCAGTCAAACTTGACTAGAGGCGGGTTCTTAATCCAGAGACCCTCTTCTGTATCGACAAAGCTAAAGCCTTGTAGGACGGGGGTAATGTCCGATTGCTCAAGTAGGGACTTTTGTAGTGCCATCATCAAGGCACCTAGTGCTTGAGTCGATAGCTTCATTTCCTTAAATTCCATTTTAGTATCCATTTTAATCTCCTTTTTCTATTCTATGGCTATCTGTATCGAAATGCTGGGTTGAAAACTCAAACACTTCGGAATCTTCGTGAGCTTCTATCCGGTGTCGCATTCCAATTGGTACGTGAAAGTTATCTCCTTTGCGAAGGAGAAGATTTTCTGACTTGGTAAGATCATCTCCGCTAGAAAAATGAACAGTTACTTTCCCAGATTGGATATAAAAAACTTCGTCTTTTAATTTGTGAAAGTGCCACGAACACTTCTTTCCTTTTGCGAAGAATAAAAGCTTACCACAATATTCTTCTTTATTTACAATCCACTTTTCAAAACCCCAACCTTTCGAGACAAATTTTATTTCGGTTTTCATTTTTTGTCCTTATTGTTTATTCTTCTATAAATTCTTTAACTTCTACATATCTGTAAATCAAGTTTTCAGATATCTTATGCATTTCTTCATCAGAGAATTCACTTTCTTTGTTAGCTATTCTATTAAGAATCATCAACCGCATTCTTTTTCTCTCACTATCGAGTATATTCACAATGAAAAATTTATCTCGTGGGAGATCTTTCATCCTTGACTCACCAGTTACCTTTACAGGTATTGACTTTACGTCTTTATTTTTATTTCCATAAAAAATCATAGTAGTTGGCTTACTAGTATGTATTATATTATGACTCAAAAGTTTTTGATTGGTAAGGTAAGTTTTCAATGTTTTATAATAAATTGAATTTTTATAAGTTTCTAACTCTGTTGATTTAATTAATTTATACATTCATCACCTCTAGCCAGGTATTTACTACTTCAGCAATCTTAGCTATTCTCTCCTCTGTCTCATTTTCCCCGAGAGGAAGATACAATATATTCTCAGAATATTTAAGTGAGTTTGGCAATCCATTTTTATAAAACGGTGCGGAACTTGAAACAGGTTTGAATCCATGCCTTGCTGCAATACCAGCCTCCTGAAGTCTTTTAACTAATAAATTCTTCTTGTTTTTCGGAACACAAATATCATAAACCCATGGAACATCTCTTGTTCCCATATGATATGTATTATCAATCAAGTTGTCATAAAGTTCTTGTTTTTTCCTTCTCAGGCTTATGTTTTTCTCAACGTTTTTAAGTGATTTAATAATCAGATTGGCCTGACTGTCTGTCATTCGATAATTAAAACCTATTCTTTTATGGTGATAATTATGCTCACTACCGAAAGACATACTCTTCATATCATTTACTATTGATATAAAATTTTTATCATCCGAAGTTACAATCCCCCCCTCTTCTCCACAGACTATCTTGTTTCGATAAAAACTGAAACATCCAATATCATATGACCCGACTTTTCGCCCTCTCCATTCACACCCATGGGCTTCCGCAGCATCTTCAATTACTCTTAGTTTATATTTTCTTGCTATCTCCATAATAGCATCCATATCAACGACCCTTCCATATATATGAGTAAGCATAAGCACTTTAGTCTTTTCTGTTATCAAGGCTTCAATCTTAGAAATATCTATAAGCAAGTCATCATCACAATCAACGAATACAGGTTTAAGTCCTGCATAGGTGACAGCCCACGCTGTTGCTATCATCGTGTACTCTGGAACTAAGACCTCGGAGTCTTTCGGTAACTCAAGCGCCTCTAGTGCTACATGTAGGGCAGCCGTGCCGGTACTCACTGCAACAGAGTCAGAAACTCCGATATACTCTGAAAATTTTCTTTCTAATATCTGGTATGGAAACATTACCAGTCCCACTTCTTGTTATTCTCATAATAATACTTAATAGTTTTTCGTAGAGATTCTTCTAGAGAGGTAGGTTCTCTCTTACCAATTACAGAATATAATTTAGTATTATCTGACTGTAAATGCCAAATTTCCCAAGGACGAACTCGTTTCTTGTCCACGATGATGTCAACTGTCTCGTGCCCCATCAAACTTCCAATTAATCTTGCAAGATCATAAATTTGGATTCCACCTTCACTTCCCATGTTATAGACCTCACCAAATTCGCCTTTTTCAAGTAGGAGAACCGCCATCGCAACAGCATCCCCTGCATATTGGAAATCTCTAAAGGAATTATTTCCTAACTTAATTTTATTGGTTTTATCTAGTTGATTAATAATCTCTGGAATTACATATTCGTGAGTCTCACGCTCGCCAACACAATTGAACTGCCTCATAGCAATAGCAGGGACTCCTGCCTCTTTCCAACGAACCTGAACTAATCCATCAGCGGCAGCTTTTGACACGCCGTATGTCGAATGAGGCACAACTGGATCTTCTTCTGTAATTTTTCCCTTCATGTCCCCGTATATCTCTGCCGAAGAAACTTGTAATAGTCCCTTTACTTCAGCAAGTTGGCAAGCATTTAATACTCGCAGTACAGATGTTGCATTAATATCAAAAAAATGCATTGGCCTCTCAAAACATTCTGGAATGTATGGTTCTGCGGCGTAGTTAAAAACATATTCTATATTATGTTTTTTTAAAATATTCGCTAATTCACTTTGCTCATCTCGAATATCAAACCAAACAAACTTTGCCTTATCATTAATATAGCTTTTAAGGCCTGTTATCAGGTTATCAAGAACTAAAACCTCACAATTCCTATCGTTAACCAAGTGGTTTACTAAGTGCGAGCCTAAAAAACCAGCGCCACCAATTACACAAACTTTTGACTCTCTAATTATTCTCATTTATTCTCCTTCTATAATAATTCTGTAAAAATCTTTTCATACTGGGGTTTTAGGACTTCCCAAGAATTTTTCTCGGCCCATATCTTACCAGCTTCCGAGAACCTTGTAATATCCGTATTAGCGAACTCATCAATCTTTTTTGCAATTTCTTTCGGTTCATAGCATGCCGCAAATAATTCTACCCTCGGATACACTTTATACTTTTTATAATCCGAAACTGGTATTAGAGGTTCACGAGGAAGCCATCTATTCACAGGGAACCTATTCCCAGCCATAACAAGCAGCCCAGATGCGTGAGCCTCTTGAAGAGGAAGAGAAAGTCCGTTCCAACTTTCTGGGAAAAGGAAAACATCACCGTCCTCCCAGAGCGAGCTAAACTTTTTATCTTTATATTCTAATTTAACCCTTGAATCCTTTGGGATTTTATATATATCCTCTTGCGTCCGAATCCTAAGCTCTATATTCTTGGTTTTGACATATTGAATTGCTTTAATAAGCGCAGATGTGCCGTTCCTATCTTTTATAGATGTATTACCTGCATTGTGGATAAATACCCTGGCTGTTTTGCGTTCTTTCCAGGTTACTCTTGAGTTTGAAGGGACGTTAATCCTTCTAACGTTCCCTCTAGGATACATCTTTTTGTAATAAATATCGTCTAGATCGGAAACCGTTAGGTAACAGTCTGCTTTCAACGGGTAGGGAGTGCATTCATACATTGGCATCAAAACAGTTTTGACCCCGGCCCGATTTGCTGCCTCAATCAGTCCTTTTGACCATTCGATTTCGAACAAAAGTAGGATATCTATTCTCGTTAGGAAATTATCAATAGCCTCATTGTCATGTTTAGAAGGGAAATTTTGAAGTATCATATCCTCAGAAGGAGGAAGCGACGGGGAATTTGGATACCAAAAATAATTTGTCTTAAGTCTGCTATGAGTTTTTATCAAAACCTCATTAATGATTTTGTTATCATAAAACTCTTTCGCTAAGATACCAAGTCCAGTATTCGTTGCATATGTTATAGTTCCTACTCTCATACGATCCTCTTATTAACCCAGATAGAATCTATTTGAATACCAGAAATATCTTTCTTCCAATAAAGATTAAAGTCTTTCAATAAGAAATCACGTATCTCGTTCCAAGTAGATGAGTCCTTCCAAATATTCTTATATTCTGCTTCTATTTGCAGTGTCTTAACCTTGGTTAAAGCATCTCCAAAACCAGCTAACACTTGCATACCGGCTCCTTCAACATCAATTTTTAACAAATCTACTTCTTCAATATTATTAACATCCAAAAAAGAATCCAAACGGACTCCTGAAACACTTACCTTACTAAAAGAATTAGAATCGTAAATATCTCGCTCAAGAATCGAGGACCTTCCATCGTCGTAATTAAGAGCTGCGTTGAAGATTAGTTCTTCATTTTTGTCCGAAGCTGCCAAATGGAAACAATTATATTCAGGATAAGAATATTTAATATTCTGAAAAAAGAAAGGGTGAGCCTCGATTATGTAAACATTAATAGGATTAATTTCAAAGAAAGTTGCAAGTCGTTTAGCATCGGCTCCGTCCTTAGAACCAATCTCAAACAAAGTCTTTGGTTTGAGATTTAAGTTTTTAACAATTTGTTCGTAAGCCTCTAACTCTGCTCGATTATTATTGTTGGCTGCTCCCATTATTTTCTCCTCTCGATGATAGAAATAACTTGTTGTGCTCTGTTCATTAATGTGTGGTTTCTACGTGTATATTCCATACCAGCAACTCCTTGTTTCTTGAGTTCCTCTGTGTCTTGTAAGTGAAGCTCTATTTTAGAGATTAAGTCATCATAGTTTCCATTCTCGTAGGTATCAAAATGTAATCCTTTTGCGTATTCATCTTCGATACCTTCAATCTTATTATGAATAATAAAAGCTCCTCGCCCAATTGTCTCATATAGCCTATTCGACCAGTAGTAAGGAGAGTATACACTATCTCCAATAACGATACTAACGCTATTAAATAAATCATTCAAAGCATCATTCCGCCATTCTTCGTCAAAAGTCCCGACATGACGAAATTTATTTCCAAATTTATCTGATAGTATCGTAAGAAACTCTTTGCGATGAGAATGCAAAACGTGACTGCTCCCACCAACAAAAATAATTTCTACGTCTTTAAAAGACATAAGTTCCTTTTCTGACCTATAACAACACTTGTCGTAGATAGCTTGCCGTATACAGTAGTGATTCAGGCCAAGCTTCTTAAAGTCTTTTTGGTGCCCACCATCAGATGTAAATATATAATCAGATAAAGTATATGTAGGATTCGAAACTAACCATCTCTCTTTTTCAGTATTGAACATCAAGTCGGGATGCCAACACACTCGTTTTATTCCGTGCTGCCCCATTTTTTGAAGAAAATCTTTTTTATCTATTGATATATTTAATTTTGCATATATCAATAGATCAACATTAAGACTAATAATTTCTTCTACATCTTCATTATTAAAAGTATTTTCCGCAAATCGATACACATCATGCCCAAGCCTAGCAAGAGAACGAGCCTTTCCTTCTTCATGATATATTTGAGTGAAATTTCCTATAAAAGCAATCTTCATTCTTCCTCAATAAAGTTTAAAATTTCCGATAAGATCTCGCCTCTTTTATCTCTAAAAAATTGAATTAATTCTCTTCCTTTCATTTTAAAAAACTCTTCTTTTGCTGCGCCAACTAATTTATTAGTTATAACAGTAAGTCCTAGCATCCTTGCTTCAACAACAAGCCTTGATAATGTTTCGGGTGATTTTGGCAAAAAAACCAACTCTTTACACAGGCTCATTTGTCTTAGAAACTCTCTGTTGTCAGAAGAAGAAATGAGTTCATAGTCTTTTTTTGCACGGATACAAAAGGAAATGCAAGTTGATGTGTTTTTATTTGGAATCACTGAGTTTAAAATGGCGGTTTTATCACTCTTCTTCTCCAAAGAAAGTTTCTCGATGAAATCGAGAGTTTCAAGGCTCCATAGATTCCCACCAAGATTTACGATATTATCTATATTAAGATTTCTTTTAACGATATCTACATGGTACTGGCTCTGACAATAAACTTTAGTTGCTTTTTCATAAAAATTAAGATTTATAATATCATCAAATGTTGCTATGAAATTCTCATAACCAGCAGGATTTCTGCTCGATAAATACTGATGATCGTGCTCAAGAATTGAATATCTTCCTTTCTCTTGGAGGATTTCTTTTGCACCACTTGATAGACTAACGTAATTGGAGATTATGTATTTATCATGAGTAAAATGCTTGATCCCAAAATCTTTTGCTTTAATTTTGCTTACATGGTGCCCACTCGCTCTAATCATCTGAATCAATTCTTCATTGTTTAATTCTCCACCTCCACAAATCTCATTAGCAAAAAAATCGGCTACAAATGCTACTTTCATTAATCATGCACCTCAATTCCAAGAGATTCAAGCCAGTCCTCATCAGATAGTTCATTTATTGAAGCTTCACCACAAACAAGTCCTATAACCTGTTCACTAAGAGTTTCGCTCTTAAAGTTCTCAAGAACCCAGGTCTTTAACTTTCCTGACTTTGACTTAGCGAGGTGATAGTTTTCATAAGTATCTCTCATTTTGTTCTTGGCGTCAAGCTTGTTAACATAAGCCCAGTTCGAACCTTCAACGAGAACACCGTCCCAAACAACATCCTTGGCAATAGGCCCTACGTCGTATGAAACCTTCTGAAACATTGGTTTAGTCTTGCCAGCTTTGTTTGGAGCATATAGGAAGTCCTTCTGGCCACCAAAATCGTGTGTGATGATTGGAAGACCTGAATATGCTGCCTCAAACAGTGGTAAACCAAACCCTTCACCGTGCCCAAGGTTTACAATGGCTTTAATCTTCGAATGAGTGTAAAGACTGTTTACTTCTTGGTCTGTTAAATATCCGTGTAGTAGGTTCACAGAACACTTGGCATCCGGGAATGCTCCCTTGACACTATTCAAAGCTCTCATAACTACTTCTTTATCCATCAATGAGTTTTTAGCCTTGCTTGTTTTCAGCACCAAACCAACTTCATCATTCTTGAACTCTTCATAGAATGCAGCGAGTGTTCCTTCCATATTCTTGCGAGGTCCCCATTGTGCGACCACCAAGAAGTTGAAATCATTCTTTAAACCCAAGTCGAGTTCTGGCATCGCTGCAAACTTCTTTGTTGGATAGTGTACAACATCAATCTTCTTTTGGAGCTGTAGGTTCTGCCCGTTATTGTTATAGATTGTTCCTTCAAAGATGTTCTTTGCGAACTCTGATGGGACAATTATTGAATCTGCAAATTTATTGGCTGCGATAATCCACTCAGGACTTACCCTGTCTGTTTCAATGCCCGCACAGACACCAATATTGATAGGAGCTGCTCGATATTGCTCCCATTCGTTTGGAATAGTAACCATTAGGCAGATATCAAACTGTGTTCGTTGCTGTCTTGCAAAAGCGGTCTTGTTGATCAATTGATCAATCAACCTTCTTTCGTTGTCGTCTTCCCACAACCAAGATGATTGCCCCCAATTAATCGGATGTATATACAGGTCAACAAGGTCTGGTCTTGACAATAGAGCTCTTGCCATCATTCTAGCGTGCTCTCCATAACCTGTTTGTGTAAGAATCGGTCCTACTAATAGTATCTTTTTCATTATTGTTCCTTTGCCGTAACAGGCGAGTTTTTTGGTGCGAATGGATTGATTCCAGCTTTTCCATAAACTTTTCTATAAGAAGAGTCGTCAACTCCGTGAATATAACCAACACGGTGTGGTCCTGCCTTTGGATAGTCCTTTGGATCGTTTAAATGATCCAACTGCCTCTTAAAACTTTTAGTGTCAAAATAGTCCCTAAAGTGATATTCGATGTCAATCCCACCTGAATGTTTTGGATTCCAAACCTTATCGATAAACTTCACCTGACCAGCAGGTCTTACATATTTTTCTTTAGTGGTAAGGGTAAAGAATGCGACTAGATATGACTTCAAAGAAGTATAAAGCCCCAATATTCTTTCTCTCCAGCTAATTCTCTCAGGCACCCATGTATAAACAGGGGTTCCATCTAAATATTTTTCAATAATAGACGGTCCCCATGTCATTCTTTGACCACTTCGGAAGAGAACCCAGGAATTTTCAAGGGAGGTTTTCCTCTCTGCCATTATTTGCTTGCGGTATTCCGCATTTGTCATAACTATCTTCATTATACTTCCTCGCAAGTCCAGGCTTTATATTCTTTTCTTGTTTCCCATGAACCGTATCGCTCGTGAACTTCTAGCATTAGTTCCAACCACTGCTTGTTGAATGTGTCAAAATTGTAATTTTTGGCAGCGTGCTCAAGGCCAGTCTTAATCCACTCTTTCCTCTCAGCAGTATCTCCAATCTTAGCTAGGTGAGCCTTCTTTAGAGCCGCTAAGAAGTCCTCCTTAGACATTCTATCCTCATAGATATAAGGGACAGCCTGAGAGCCTACAATGGCTTTAGCACAAGGTTCTATCCCGATACCAGTCATCTTCCCTTCTGGGGTTTCTACTTGCTCGGTGAGGCCTCCTGTCTTGTTGACGATGATTGGGGTTCCACAAGAAAGAGATTCTAGCGTCGCCAACCCAAAACCTTCAGCATCTGAGATGTTGATTGTATAGTCTGCCATATTGTATAGCACGGCTAGTTGTTCTGCTGGCATTTTATCTTTTGAAATAAGAATTTCGCCATTTGTAAGCCCTGCTTCCTTCATTATGTATTCAATATTCTGACCGTGGCTATCATTTGGGTCAGTATGCATCAACAGGACAGCACTATCCTTACCATTTTCTTCTAAGAATTCCTTAAACCACCAAACAAGTGTACCTGTTAGCTTCCTTCTGGCATTTCTGTTATTCCAAAAGAAGAGAGTTTTATCATTTTCCCATGTTTTAAAGTTTTCTTTCCTAGCTGCTGCTTTCTGTTCTTTTGTCATAGGTTTAAAAAATTCAGAATTAACTGCGTGTGGGATATAAACAGCATGACTATCATCAGTAACCTGCCTAACAACATCATCAGTTACCTTTGAAATGGTAGCAATACAGTCAGTTGAATCATAATATGGCTTGTTGAACTGTGGAAGGGGGTAATTATCCCAGACATGGTAATAGACCATAGGGACCAAAGGACGAATTTCGTCGGACATGGCCCACAGCCACTCATAATATCGAGGATCGGTCATAAACCACAAGATATCAGGCCTTTCTTTTCTAAGAACAGTCCTTATGATATCAGGATTTCCATAACCTTCAACAGGGATGATTAATAAATCATCCCCATATTCCTCTGTTTTAACTGGTTGCATGCTTTTATGCTTCATCGCACCTGCAAGAGACACTATGCTGAAGCGTTCTGATTTTATCAGGGCATCAATTACATATTTTGTCTGTGTTCCGACACCCGATGGGGTATATGGATGGTCGGCAATCATCAGAACCTTTATTTTCTTTTCACTCAAAGCTCACCTCGTGGTTATGAGCTAGAGACTACTTCATGTATTTAGGTTCTGTTAACATATTTTTGCATTTATTTGCATTTATCTGTCTTATAGAACTGGCATCTAATATTAAATTTGATCTTTCTTGATAGCGGCCTATTACACGAAAGTCTATTTTTCACATGAAAACCACTGTTAATATTTTTCAAACAATTAGACAAAAGCTCCGTAGCGTTTGATGTTCTCTTCTTACCCGAGGTGGACTTAAAGATTTCAACATACTTTCCAGGCTTTCCTGATTTCTTTAGTAAACCAAAATAGGTATCAAGCATATTTAAATCAAGTCCCAATTTCTGGGCAATATATTTCTTGTATAGAACAATCTGGTAATTGGTCATCTTGTCTGCTTTCTTTTCAGCATCCCAGCCCCAACCACATGTTTTCCAGTCAAGAACACAATACCGACCATTGGACTTAATTACAAGGTCTACAAGCCCTTTGAACTTAGTAGGAAACCCTTCGATATCCTCAAATAGCCGATACTCAGTTCCGATCACTTCATATTCACCGAATGTAGCAGTCATTGCTGGTAAGATTTCTGGAATAATGGCTCTTCCATATTCTCTAAAAACTTCTATAACTTCTTTGACTGTGGAGGATTTAAACCTTGTATATTCTTTCTCAGTGAACTCGAATTTAACATCTTCGATGAGTTCATCATATTTATCTGAGAAGATTTGGAAACCATCTACACTATTATCCTTAACGAGATATTCAGCCGCCTCGTGGACTGCTGTTCCAAAGTAAGTATGAATACTTCCATCAGAATAATTCTTATCATCGTAAACGAGCTTTCTCTTATATGGACATAAATTCCAATCAGATAATTCAGAATACGATATTTTTTCTTTGACTGGCACTTTTAACCTTCCCTTCTATCATTTCTTCTATTTTTTTGTATAAAACTGGTGACAGAGACCTAAGTGTCTTATGGTCGCCCAGTAAGTAATTCTCGAACCCTTCTGCGATATATTCACTATAACAAGTCGCTGAATAGGGTGATACAAACATTTTAAGAGTATACCTCTCTAACTTATCTAAGCCAATATTATTGGCCAAGTATGTATCTAATTCTCCATCGTAATCTAAATTTCGGTTATTGAACTTCTTTATATCTTTATATTCATTCTCTAATAAATCAAATAGTCTTCTACGTTTAGATACAAATTCCTGTTTAAGCTTGAAATCACTAAGATGTTGACGAAACGAGAACTCTAAAGCGTGTGATAACTCATGAGTTATTGCCTGCAATGTCTTTTCAATTGTAGTTTCTGGACCTATGTGGACGAAGATTGTGCCATCTATGTATTTAGATGCTATCCCACGTCTACCAAACTTATATAAGCCGAAATTTATACGCTCAATTGCACATAGCAGTTCTTTAGGGATCTTATTTTTGATCCTCATAACTATACTATGTGCAATTGAGTCGTCTATAACATTGTCGCTAATAAGCACAGCAACACAACTATGGATTCTTAATCCGAATTTTCTATAAGACTCAAGTTGTGTTTGCTGCACATATTTTTTCATTATAGAACCTTAGCCGCAATCGTTGCAATTTCAGAACGCTCACCCTTTTGTAGAGTAATATGTCCAGTGATTTCATACTCTTTAAGAGATTCGATCGCATGTGCAAGCCCGTTAGTTGTAGCATCTAGATACATTGCATCAATCTGCTCAACGTCTCCAGTTAGAACGATCTTTGTTCCTTCGCCAATGCGAGTAATAATTGTTTTAACTTCATGCTTTGACAAGTTTTGAGCCTCATCAATAATAATATAAGATTCACCAATCGAACGTCCACGAATATAAGTCAAAGCTTCAATCTGAATTGATCCATTAGAGATCCAAGTATCAAGATACTGGGCATCCCCCACAATAAACTCAAGATTGTCATGAATCGGAGCTAACCAAGGAAGCATCTTTTCTTCAAGTGTCCCTGGGAGATAACCGATGTCTTTACCCATTGGCTGCACAGGCCTTGAAACAATTAATTTACGATAAGGGAGTTTTTTTCCTGCGTTTTCCATACAATCTATTGATTGATGCATTCCGGCAGCTAATGCAACTAAAGTTTTTCCACTACCTGCGGAGCCCATAATGGTTACTAACTTGATTTTAGGGTCAAGTAGTAAATCCATTGCATAGCCTTGTTCTTTATTACGAGGTCTAATCTCATAGGCTTCCGCTTTTGACGGGATTCTTCTCAGTGGCTTGTTATAATTAATAAACCTAGAGAGAGCAGTCTTTTTCGGATCTGATGAAGATCTCAACATCACGAACTCATTTGGATAAAGTTCTTTTTCCTCTTTTTGGAGATAGATTTCTTCACCAGAATAAAACTGATCAATTAACTGATCGTCCACAAGACGTTCCGAAGATCCAGAGTAAAGTTCGTTTGTCCTTTTAACTGCTTTATTTGCTTCATAGTCCTGAACTTTAATTTTCAGAGAATCACACTTAACTCTCAGGTTGATGTCTAGGGACACTAGGACAACCTTCGCTCCCGGCTCTGCTTTCATCACAGAAAGCACAGTTGATAAAATTCTATTATCTGGATTTGTTGGGTCTAGATCTGAATTTAGAAGCGAAGGGTCTGAGTTAACAACTTTTAAGATACCCTTTCCTTTAGCTATCCTGACTCCATCATAAAGAGAACCTTTCTTTCTCAGCTCATCAAGAAACCTTGTTGACCTTCTGGTCATGGCACCAGTGCTATCCTGCCTATTCTTATGTTTATCAAGCTCTTCCAGAACTTTGAACGGAATTATTAAAGAACTCCTTCCAAACTTAGTAAAGACCTCCGAATCAGTCATAAGAACATTCGTATCTAGCACATAAATTGTTTTACTCATTTTTTATCCTTTTAAAAGTTTTTTCTCATTCAGCTTCTGCTTCTCAAAGAGCTCGTCTTTTTGAAGTTTTTCTAAATGAGGGTACTTTCTAAATACTTCTGATAAAGTTAAATCTTCTTTGATTTGTATATCTTCGATAATTTCTTTAATCTTCTTCATATAGTCTGTCCTCCTCGGATTCATCCTCATAATACTCAGCTTCATAGTCGCCTAATAGTGATGGAGTGTGCTTCTCGTACCAATCATCTGAAAGGCATACTCCATCAGGTAGAGATATTTCGTATGTGTCCATAAGTGCCTCCTATATAATCTCGTCAACGAGTCCATATTCTAGACAAGTTTCAGACGTTAACCATATGTCTTTTGACAACAGAGCTTTAAGTTCTCTTTTTGAAAGAGATGTATGGGTCTTGTAAACATTCATGATGTTTTTCATTGTAAGATCAAGATTTTCTACTTCTTCCTTAATATCATCATATTTTCCCCATACACCGCTAGAAAGTTGATGGATAAGCATCATTGCGTGTTTTGTCATAAACCTTTTATCAGCAACACAAGAAATCAGTGTACCGGCTGAGGCCGCAGAGCCATCAATATATGAATGAACCGGGGTCTTGCACCCTCTAATGGCATCTACTGTTGACATTGCAGCATGAATAGAGCCACCCTCAGAGTTTATGTGCAACTGAATTGGTGGGGATTTAGTATCATACTTAATTTCAAAGACCTGCAAATCCTTATCCATCATAGCTATAGCTTTATTAAGCTGTAGCATATCTTCTTGGGTGATGGGTCCATAATAAAAAATCTTATTATCGATAACCTCTAAGTGTCGCTTAGGCATTTCTTCTCTACCTGGACCACCCATCATTAAAATTGGCATTCCACCAAGGTCCATTGCTTCCTCTGGTGCTGCTGAACTCTTTTCTTCTGCTCCTGACTTCGAACCCCAATATCTTTTACGCATTTTTGCTCCTTTTTGTAATGCTTTTGTACTTTTCAACGTTATATAAAATTTCATATACTCCAAGTAATTCATATTCAGAATCCTCATTGGTATTAAGTTGCTTAATCATATTAATACCTGCTAAGTATGCACAATCAAAGTTCCTTAATTCTATATTTCTATCTACTATACTAGAAGTCTTATTGCATCTAGCGTGTATTTTATATTCTCTCATATTCTATCTGGACTCCCCGAGAAGAAGATTGCTTCTTTTTTAATGCCTAAGTTCACAAGTTTGTGAATGATATACATCCTAAAGATTTTCTCGCTTCCCATATCGACAACTACATCATCCTCTATCAGAGACCAAACGTCAAGCTCTTGTAACACGTCAATCTTGTTAAGAATGACCTTATTTACTCCGTTTATTCTGATTGCTTTCTTTAAGTTGTCTAGATTTAACCAATTACACTGTCTTGTTCTACCAGTTGTAGCACCAATCTCATTTCCAACTCGTTGTAGCTCGTTAAAGACTTCATCAGATGGTTGAAACTGTTTTGCTCCAACATAAGTCTCATACACTTTAGCAACGCCGACAACTGTATCGATACTATCATGACGAATGCCGTTCTGAACGGCACCAGCGACCCCACAGTGGCTTGAAGTCACATAAGGATAATCACCCCAATCAGTGTCTAGGAAAAAGCCTTGAGCACCCTCACAAAGAACTTGAACGTCGCCTCTATAGAGTAGATCATATACATCTACTTCGATTTCAGGATTAAACTCGAAAAGACTAGTCACCACCTCAGAACTGAGGTATTTAATATCTCCAAAGCGTATCCCTGTCCTATTTGCCTTAGCCGCATAGGCAGGCCCGTTACCTGATTTAGTAGTACCAATACACGTATCTTCGCCGTCTACTCGCAAATGTTCAGCTTGAATCATGTGAGCTCTTTTATCAATAAAAAGCAAGTTACTCAAATCGAAGCCATTATCTTGAAACATCTTAATTTCTTCAAGAAGCTTCTCAAGATTTATAACACACCCTGGGCCAATCACCGATTTTACACCGTGAAATACACCTGCGGGTATGTGATGTGTGATATATTTCTGACCTTCATAATAAATTGTGTGACCAGCGTTGCACCCGCCATTGAATCGTAGAACATAGTCATAATGAACCATATTTAAGACTTCACTAGTTACTTTACCCTTAGCTTCGTCTCCATATTGAAGACCAATAATTACATCAGATCTCATGCAGCCTCCTCTTGGAGACGCTTCTTAACTGCGAAACCTTTTACTTGTTTGTGGACTTTAACTTCTAAAGTCTTATCCTCCTTTAGATTCTTGCGAACCTTATCTGCTTCTTCAAAAGAAGAAAAGCGTGCATGAATCTTCCATGCCCGCCCCTTCTTTATTTTACTTGCTGCCTCCATAGTATCCTCCTATTTCTTTGGCTTATGGTTTTTAGCTTGACGTAACTTTATACGCTGTTGTTCGGCCCCTAAGATTTCCTGGTCCGTTGATGCCCATCTTAACAGGAACTGTATGTTCTTGTCCAGCTCCGCGAACATATTGTTTTGGTAATTGAGACAATTTTAAATCAACAAAGGTTTCATTATACCTGGGTGTTGTTACTACTTCTTCCGCATTAGGGAAGGCATCATCTCCACTTGTAGGAGCAGAGTTTTTCCAAGTATGATCACCGGGTAAATCACTTTGGAATCCCCATTTATGAGCTAAGTATCCCTCAACCTTAACACGATCTTCTTCAGATAAGACCGAATCGTAGATAATCATTTCTAATAAAAAATAGTCAGTGCCTCCATCTAAGAAGCTGCTACCTCCCAATATTAGCTTATTTGAAGTTCCAGTATCAAGAGTTTTTGTATTTGTGCTGGGTGAAGATTCACATCTGTAATAAAATCTATCTATTGTACCATCGTACTCACATATAGTCATTTGTGGTTCTGTATTGATTTCTCTATGCCCTGCATTTGGGTAAAACTCATTATAATGATAGCCGATAAAATAGCTATCATAAGCTGCGGGAACCGCCGCATTATCACTCATCAGTGCATATGATGACTTTCCGTCTTGGTCGCCGGAAGTAGAACCCCAGCCCCACATAGTGCGCCAATTATGGCTATCGGCAGGTCTATGTGTCTCTAATCTGTCAACAACCGTAAAAACAGTACGAGCACCGGCTCCAGAAGCAGGCGTAACCGAAGATGTTAAAAATGATTCTTTTCTTTGGCCTCCGTCAACTCCACCAAACTTAATGGCAGATGTTCCAGCAAGAGGGCCTACGTTGATCTCTGTGTATGTTGTTTTATAGGCTCCAAGAGGAATCCATCCAAATTCATGAGCATTATTAGATTTATCAACCCAAGCTGAAACTATGTTATTTGTTCCGTAATCATCATCATCTTCAGTTGTTACTTCTTGTGTAATAGTAGAAGCATCAGAACTGTCTAGCCAAACTTGTAAATTTGATGTATCCGCATCTGCGATATCCCATAATGCCATTTTATTTCTCCATAGATAAAATTCTTCTTAACCATTTATTAAATCTAAGAAGTTTGTAATCATCTTCGTTCTCTAATAAATATACCTTTCTGCAAAGTTGCATAAACAAAATGTAACTTAAACCATGAAAGTTCAAAACAACGTTTTTTGATAGGTCTATTTTATAAGAAGATTCTAAAGTTTGTATATGAACAGGATAATTAAATATCTTAGTAGGCTTATTATTCAAGTAAAACTCTCGACCGCGAAGTTCAATCTTATTGGGTGTCAAGATTTCATTAACTTCAACTATGAATCTATTTAGTCCTATTGGAATCATCAAAGCTCCTTATCCTGCCTTCATAACTAGCAGATAATAACATAATTTTACTTTTATAGTAAAACTCATGATATTCCTTAGAGTCGCCTCTTACTGTCTTTCCTAGATAAAAGATTGCTTTTTCTGATATATTCTGATTTTCTGGTATTAAATAAATTGAATCTGTAAATGAATTACACCTCGTTTCAAACACTCTAAACCCATTTATTAAATAGAATTTACCAATCTTAAGCTTCATCAGACTCTACCGGGTGATCATCTTTTACAACTGAGGGATTTAGATCCCAGTTTAAATCATATAGAGATTCATGTGGGTTCTTTTCAAGCTTTCTTATTAAGCTCTTATACTTTGAGATATAATTCTCATTATATCCACTGAGCATTCCGCCTGCTCTGTTTGTAATGTTTTGTCTAACAATATAATTCATTACTGCATCTTTAGTTACTTTTGGAAGTATCTGAGCTAATCTAAACCCATATACTTTTCCACAAGCTAATGCAGCTACTGTCTCTATCTTTATTCCAATTAATTCCTCGAAGCTAAGAGATGAAATCATATCTACAGTATTACTGTCAACACGTCCCTTATTCTTTAATTCTTCGATTAAACTATTCAAACAATTGCCTTCATAAGTTTTGCAAACACGATGTTTTCATTCATGCCTGAGAGTTCTTGTGTTCTTGATTTAATCTGGTCATATTGATCAGATTGTGGTTCTGGAATAGCAGGATTGTTTTCTTGGTCAAATTGGTCAAAATAAAGCTTTAGGTTAGCAACAAGATACTCAGCAAATTGGTTTCTATCTTCAATATGTGAAAGCATACCATAAGCTTCAGCAATTTGTTTTTGAATTTTAGCCATAGTCTTCTGAGAAAGTTCTTTACCAGTTTGATCCATTCCTTGAATATCAACAAACTCAATTTTATCAGCCTTTGGTTTTCCCTTATCATCGATTTTTTTCTGAGAGTTATCAATATCAATGAATCTTTCATCAGACTCATCAACATTGGGAACATTGTTATCAGGGTCTACAACTACGCTAGCAGCTTCCTGAAGTGACTGTTCTTCATCTTCAATACCTCCCACAATATCTACTTCATCACTATCTACTTCAAAATCTTGCTCAGGGGTTGTCTCTTGAGGCATTTCTTCAGGAAGCTCTGGTTCCTGATCTAATTCAGGGTTAACAGGCTCGGTAAGGTCTCCACCATCAGTATTTGGCGATAATACATCAACTTTCATTAGAGTATTAATAGAGTTCTGAATAATGTGAGCTCTAAAACTTTTTCTTTGTTCATCAGAAGTAGTAAGAAGCTCATAAGCTTGTTTTACAATAGGAATAATTTGTTTTAGAACGTTAGCAAGCACATTGATACCAGTAGATCTACCTTGTACCGTTCCTACTTCTTCTAATAAGACCTTTATATGATCTCTTATGAAATTCTCTTTATTTCTAGCTTCTATTTCACTAAATGTCTTATTATTTAGTTCTTTTAGAATCTTCTTTCTAAGATATGTTCTAAGTACTCTTTCTTCTATATTATTCATATTTATTCTTTCCTATATACTATATACTCTTCTATATAGAATCTATAATAGATCTTTTATCATACTCTCAATTATTTTTGTATACCCATCTAACTTAATGGGCTCTTTAGGTTTATCCCAAGCACCAGCAGGAGAACCTTCGACAGCTCCCCCACTCATGCTTGACATCTCGTCTAGGGCTATATCTTTCATGATTCTAACCAAAATAGACTCCAAAAGACTTTCTTGTTTGGGTTTTTTTTTAACTTCAACCTTAGATTTAGTAAATAAAACCTTAAAGATCTTATTCATGTCTTTATGAGAGCTAATTGGTATAAAGTTTAAAATTTCTTTCTTATCTTGTACCGCAATAGCATCTCTGAAATCAATAGCTGAGATTCCTACTTTCGAGCCTGCAAATGTCTTAAATGGGCTAAAATTATCTGTTTGTATGGTAACACCCTTTGGTTTGATCTTATTGACACCTTTAAATCTCTCAGGATCTTTCTCAGAGAGTCCTAGTATTATATAGTCACCAGACTGTGATTCTGTCTCAATATATTTATAAGCATCATATAAAGGCCCTTTATCGCTTGATTCTACGATTTTAACCCTATGAGATAGGTTTTCATTGCTTAAATATATGTCCCATATCTTTTTAGCCTTCATAAAATCAATCTGATCGACTACTTCGTGGGTATCAGGGTGTTTTACTGGCCTAGGTTTCTTACCCATGAACATTAAGACCTTCTCAGCTCCTCCTTTGGAGAGATAGTGCTTAATCATGGCTACATGTCCCTTATGAGGTGGTTTAAAGCCACCAGGGATAATAGCTAGTTTTCCTTGAAGATTCTTAACTTCAAAGTCAAGCTCTTCTTTAGTAGGAGCTTGAAAGGTCTTTCTATACTTCTGATAACCCAATAATTGGTTAATAGGAGCAAAATTACCTGTTAATTTGTATACATGACCATCAAACTCGAATACTACGCCCTCAAGCTTGATATTGATGTCTTTTAAGTTACCAATCTTCTCAATATGTCTATTATATGAATTTGGAAGGTCAACAGGTGGTTTTTTAACAAATTCCTTCATTTTCTGCTGTAAATCAGAGTTAAATTCAGGACTATTAGTTGCTACTTGACTTTCTAGTGTTTGAAGCAAAGATACACTAAATTCATGAATTAAGAGCTCAAGAGGCCTAATTGCGTCATTAAAGTACTCTCTAGGCTTCTCACTCCTCAAAAACTTCTTAATATCGTTCTTATCTTCCAAAGATACGTTTAAAACGATCTCTGAAAGCTTTGGTTTCGTTATATATTGGCCATGATTGGCGTCTGCGATGATTCTTTTGATAATAAGTTTGTGCTTTTCGGGCGTTATTTGGAATTCATCTTGTATTTTAGGGGTTAAAATAGCTATTAAATACTCCAAAATAGTGCTTTTTTCGGCCAATTTGAGCTTATTTTGGAGCACTTTTAGCCTATTTAGGAACATATCTAGGGCACTTTTAGTGTTATTTTCACTAAAATCAAGCATTTCATTAACTTTTAAAGGTGTATTTTCGCTATTTTTGATGAAAATACCCACTTTTTTAAGCATTTTTTGGTAATAACGGTCATTTACAAAGAATTTAACGAGTTTATTGCCGTCTGTGGTCTGTTTATGGCCTGTTTTATGCAGAATTAGATACTTACTACCATCATATGGCAACAGATTGATGACAGAAGGGTTAATTACCTCAAAATTCCAGAAGATAGTAGGGTTTCCGACGTTATCTTGTCCAAATAGCTCAATTTGCTCTCTAATAGGTAGGCTTTTAGCGAATTTCTCGAATTCTAGTGCAGAATCGACAAATGAGTCAACAATACGCTGATAATCGTGTGGTTTTGACACATATAGGGCTTTAAAAGCTTCTGGATCGATTCCTGAAGCTTTTAAGTGGGTATTACTGCGTGCAATACGGACTGAGGAGTCTCTCGTGGAATAAGATAGCAATAAGTTCTGTCCATCGAACTTCTCAGTAAAAAGGATCCTTCCATAACATAAATCTGAAAGCATCTTCTTTAACTCGAACATGGTTAAGAAGGGGTTTTCGTATATATGTAGTATATGTTTATCCATGATTAGACAGATCTACTGTCATACTCCTTTTTGATAAGACCAATCAGTTTCATTTTGCCAGTTCGACCAATTCTCTTCATACCTAGCTCCTTGGCTAGTTTTCTAAGTTCAACATAGGTCATTTCATCAATTAATGGCCTTGTTTCGACTTCTTTTACCACTTCTACTGGTGGTTTGGGCTTAATAATCTTTTTTTGCACAGTTTTAGCTTTTTTTGGTGATTTACTACCATGAGTAGTTTTGATCTTACCGGATTTATTATACTGCTCAATGTAATACTCGACGTTATCGTCTGTAAGTTTATCATTAGCTTGTTCTGCAAGTATTTTAACAAATTTTCTTAATTTAGATCTCATATTATCCCTTTTTGTATTCTTTCATTAATTCTCTGTTCAATCTTAGCATTTTTTCTTGAATAATATTATAGTGAAAGTTCTTATGAACCTTATTCTCTTGAATCGAGGATCTTAGGTCACTTGCCTTTTGAATTTTATCAAATGTTAGACTTCCGACTTCCCCATCAACTTCAAGGCCGTGTTTTTGCTGAAATTTCTCAACAGCAGCCTTTGTCTTTGAGTCAAAAACACCAGATGGGGTAATACCAAGAAGCTTTTGAAATTCTTTCACTTTCGGATCACGGGAACCAAGTTTTAAACTACTTATTTTCTCATCAACAGAAGATTGGGCCGATTGGTCTTTCTTACGAAGCTTTTCCGAAGCGCTTTTAATGCTTTTGATTGCCATATTAAGGTCGTTAGATACATTTTCGTTTACCGTAGATGCCCAGCCTTGTGCAATCAATTTCTTCTTTAATCGCTGTCCTTGGGGACCTTTTTGGTCAAAACGCTTCAATCTAGTCCATTCATTTGACATCCAATAGGGACTTTTTGAGCCCTTACTAGTTTCTTGTTCAATATCGCCATCGGAACCTACAGCAGATGCTACTTCTTTATCAGATAATCCAGCAACTCCTTTTTCGAACTCTGCTTCGGGATTTTTAATCTTTGTGGTTTTACCATCATTATTACGTTTTGTTTCAATTAACTCAATTATCTTTTTAAAAGTGCGCGGACCTGCAATACCATCGACCTTTAGATCGTGTTTTCTTTGAAAGTTTTCAACTCCGTTCTTGGTTTGTACACCAAATATTCCATCTGCGCGACGACGACCGACAGTTAGTGGCCCTTCAAGATGGATAAGAACACGCTGGAGGGTTTTAACTCTATTACCTCGGCAACCTTTTTCTAAATAGTTATTATCGCACCTAGGGGACTTTTTCGGGCCTGGAGTAGGGTCTTTTTTCTCGGGGTCATCATCAACAGACGGTGGAACATCCTTTTGTGAATCATCGCAAAAGAAGAAACCCGAATAATTAGAGCAAGCCCATTCCTTGATATCATTATAGATCTCTTCCAACCCTCCGATAATCTCTAATTCTTCTAGTAATTTTGTAATACCTGTTTTATCAAGCTCATCTTTGAGCCTTTGGTAATCAATTTGAAAACTTATAGACTTTACAGCTGTTTTTCTTACGAAAGTAAAAATACGTTTCTTTATCGCAGCATCTATTGTTGGTAATTTGCCTTTATACTTAATAAGCCCATCCTTGATTTTTATCGCAGCATCTTCAGCCGCCTTAGCAGCAGTCTTTGCACCGGCCTTTGCAGCATCTTTAGCAGATTTTGCAGCAGTCTTCGCAGCAGTCTTTATAGATGCGTCACCAGCCGTCTTTGCGCCGGCCTTGATACCGGCCTTAGAATAATTTAGGATTTTCTTTATATCCGCAGCTTTTAGTTGATTTTTTTTCATTGAACCAACTAAAACCTTTTCTTTGTCTTTAATCTTTTTTGTTAACTTACTAATTGCGGCAGAATTTTTCGTGCCTTTAAGACCATCTAATTTAAGGTTTAGTTTTTTTAGTTCAAGAACTCTTTTTATATACTCTTTTTTTAAGCTGTCAGGGAGAGGGATTTTCTCGACAACACCATCAAAAAGTTTCTTAATCTCTTTGATTTCTTTCTTTGCAACACTTGCTGCTTCCTTTCCAACAGAAGAAGGGACAAGCTTACCAGCGGGCTTGATAGCTTTCCCTGACATTTTAGCAGCAACTGCGTCTTTTATTTTTTTAGCGACATCCTTACCAAGACCGGCTGTTTTGGCAAATTTATCAACAGCTTTATTAAAAATCTTAGCATCTTTTGCAAATTGACGCACAATCTTAAAAGGTACAGCAACACCCTTGCCGGTAAGTTTAATCGCAGCAGCTCCCCAGCCAAAAACTGGGAGGGCAGCAGCGATAGACATGCCCGCCATTAGCCAATCTCCTTCTGCGGCATACCAAGCTGCGTTTGCTCCATCAATAAACATCCCAGCCCCAGGAGCCAAGCCTCCAATATCAAGAGCAAAATGACCTGCTGTTGATGCAAAATCATAAACGTCAGACCACTCCCACTCTAAAAGAAGCTCGTCATCAGGTTTCACTTTTCTTTCGTGTATAATAACTTTCATTAATAGTCCCTTATGATCTTTCTGTTTTCAATAGGCGAGTAAACCTACTCTTTAAGAAATTCTGGTTTTCATTTACTGGTCTAGGTCCGTTTCCAACTGGGTGTTTTTCCTCATTCGCCGGTGGTAGTGGCACTCCATTACGGCGAATACCCCCTCCCGGCCCAGATCTTGGAGGGGCTTCTGGTGAGGAATTTGGTCTCTTCTTTGGAGCAGGCTTTTTCGGTAAGGATTTTGGTTTATCCTTTGGACTCGCCTTTGGTTTACCTGCTAAAGCTATTTGACTCAATTTTTTATAGGTCTTTTCACCTACAATACCATCAGTTTTAAGACCATGTTTTTCTTGAAACTTAACAACAGCTCTCTTAGTAACCCCGCCAAATTTACCGTCAATGTCTTCTTCTTTAAAACCAAGGTGGCTCTGAATGGTTTTAACCATATCTCCGCTGCATCCTCTTTTATAATTTTTAGAACACTTGCGCCACTTAGATTTCTTTCTATCAGGAGAAGCCTTAGGAGGACGGCTGGCTGGTAGCTCACTAGACTTGCCAGAGGTTGGTCCTCTAGTGCCATCTGTATCAATGCTAGACTTGCCAGAGGTTGGTCCTCTAGTGCCATCTTTTGGAATCTTATCTGATGGTTTAAATTTCGTATAGTTTTCTGGCTTACCAATTTTATTCTTTAAAGCAGTTCGTAGGTTCGGGAATTGCCTCAAGACCTGCTTCCCGTGCTTTTCTATTAATTTTTGAGCATAATTTAACTCATCCCTCTCGATACCACCTTTTTTAGCAAATGAATTTAAAATCCTTAATGCATCCATTGGCTTCTTTTGAATCAAGCCACGAACTCTTTCTTTTGACTCACGAAGATTTGGATTGTCATCTAGTTGAACATCCATTGGTCTACCGCCACTGGCGGTCCTGCTAAGGTCAACTCTGGAACTAGGATTTGGACTAGCTGGAACACTGCTGGGAGCTTTTGCATTCCTGCCAAGCTTAGACATAGAATTCATTGCAGAGGCTTCGGCTCCACCGATATCAGCACGAGCAATTCTGTCGTTAGCATCTACCCCACGAATTCCTTCTAGTTTCTTTAGAAGTGCTAGGGTATTTTTTCCAAAAACTCCATCAACTTGATCTTGAGGAACATCGTTATCAATCTGTAGACCTTTAACTCCGATTGTTGTATCACGGCCAAAGTGACCATCGATATCTTCTTTTGTTAGATAATCAAGTTTTTGTAATCTTATCTGAAGATCTTCAACATTACGACCTCTGCAACCAGTTCTTAAAGTTCCAGAGCACTTGCGCCATTTAGGTGCAACACTTCCAAGCTCTGGAGCAGGTGCTTGATCTTTATACATATCGTCATTACCCATACTCTGAGTAACAGCTTCGGCAAGTAATACAGCGAGAGAGCTGTTGATCTTTTGTTCAATTTTTAAGTCTTTGTTATTTTTCATTTTTTGTTGGTCCTCGAAATCCCTTAGTAATAGATTGCCTCTTAGATAGGCGTCCTTCTCCATGTCGCGCAAGTGTTTATTATCTTGTGCGTATCCATCTTCCATTGTCATGTTGTCGAACCGTCCATCACAATTCTGGCAGTGGTGAACTAACTCATGAGCCATTGATCTAAAAACATCTTTAGGATGCCTTTTACTAGTATAAATAGTAATTGACATCTCTTTTGGATTATAAAAAGCAGTTTTGCCAAATAATTCTTTAGAGTTGTTTTCGTCTGATTCAAAGTTAATACTGACAGGTTTCTTAAAACCTAATTCTTCTTGACAATAAGGTAAGAAGCTATCAAGTTCCTCCTTGTGAATTTCAGCATATTTCTCTTGACTGTTATCGTTGATGGTCGTCAGCATGGATCTTAAAGCTCCTTCCTGAGTTCGAAATGCATATCGTCTTTCATGCGCCAATCACCGCCCCAAGTCCAGCCAGCATCCTTGAAAACCTTGACAAATTCTGGATGTGTTCTGAGAAGAGAAGGCCTGCCTGTTTTCTTGATTTTTCCGCCCATTGGGTTTTTTGGAGGATCAAAGTCCACAGCACAACCCCAACTATGAGCACTTACTGATTTGCTAGTATTCCAGAGGGTGTGTCTCGGGACAAATGTTTGAACAGAATTTGGTGTATAGCCAGATTTCTCACATGCTTCTTTAAAAGTAGTCTTGAAGTGTTCTGCAATCTTCTTATTGATGCGAACCTTCTTTCCGTTATGTAATTCTACTCTTACAATGTTTTCTCTGACCCATGTTGATGAAATTACGATTCTACCGTTAGGTTGGCTCTTAAAGCGGAATGCTCCGTAAAGTTCTTCTGCCCACTTTCTCTTAGAATCAGTAGTCCAATCAGGTTCGAAAGTTGTCTCGGCTCCAATTGATTTTAAAGTTATCGGGCCAAGCTTACCATCGACATCAAGACCGTGCTCTTCTTGCCAAAGCTCTACCATCTTAGTTATTACACTATCTGGAATATCTCCGCTTCTAAGCCTTTTTCTGTTATATTCATTTGCATTCATTTTATTTAAATCCTTATATTAAAACTTTTTAATTAACTGTCAGGTAATCTTCTGTTTCCAAATTTTTTTGTTGCTATTTTTCGTCGCTTCCGCATTCCCTTACTCTTATTTGCAGGTCGTTCAATATCCCTACAAAATATAGCAGCAAGCTCAGGAATTGATGCACCAGCTCTGTCAGCAGATCTCAGTTTTCTACCAGCCCCTCTTTTGACTTCAATATTAATAATTGCTTCTGTGTTTCTTTCCGGGTTGAATCTCCAATCACCAGCACGTTCTCTTTTGCGGGCGAACTCTTTCATTCCCGAAGCCCTAACCGAGCATTTATACCCTCCCGGTGGTAGATTTTGACTTTTACATAATTCTCTAAACTGTTTACGGGTATCGTATGCAATGTCTGGATCTAAACCTGCACTTTTCCAAAAGGGTCTACTCTTACTCCCCCTGTGGAGTTGAAATAACCCAACACTATTGCCACCATCACCAACTAAATAATATTTTAAACCTGATTCTGCGAGACTGTTTATGATTGCAGCCGCTGCAATATTTTTGTTTAGGCCAGCTTTAGCATATTTTCTATAAATCATATCAGTAATTTCATTCTTACGTAAGCTACTATGTTTTGGTTTTGAATCTGGTGAAGCATTTGGATCTTTCTTTTCAGAAGCTTTTTTAGCTTTCTCCAAGATCCAATCAGCCGTGCTTGGTCCAACACAGCCGTCCTGCCTTAAACCATTGTGTTTCTGGAAGGCAACTACGTTCGCAAGGAAATCAGTGTCGAAAGAATCGTTACTGGTGTCGAGATTATAGCCTAATTTTGAGAGCGATTTTTTTAATCTTAGAATCTCTGGCCCATTAGAACCAAAACCAAGATAACCTGCGGCATCACACTTCCTAGCTCTAGCTTTTGCGTATCTCAATTTATCACCAAAATTAAGACCCATAAGTTGTCTATCATTTAACCTTAACCGCTCAAGTCCTCGGTCTTCTGTACTTTTCGAAGTATCATCTTCAACACTTTCTCCTCTCGTAGCATCACCAAAAGATGCAGCGCTGAGAATTCCACTTGCGAACCTATCTGCATTGGCACCTTGAACATGGAGGCCGTCACCGCCAGTAATAGATGCGGGATCCTTCATAAATGAACGTGGGTCAAAGAAGTTAATACTATTTTCTTTACAAAAGTTTGCTATCGTTGAAGCAATCTCCTGTCTCTTGTTCTGCATATCTTCATGATATGGAACCATCCTTCCAGTAAGAGGAGGTGTTAAACCAAAGATAATCTCTGGGTTATCAAATTTATCATTTATTACTTTAACTAACCTTGGTAATCTCTTAGCTGTATAAGCTGCACTTGGATTATTGCCACCAGTTAAAATAACCACTAACGATAGGCTAATACTCTTTCCCTTTGAAAGTCGAACGATAGTCATTCCAGTAGATTCTCCACTTTTAAAATTCAAAAAAGCGTTATAACCCTTTGCATCTAGTTTTCTCTTTAAACTTCCGCCTGTATGATATACTTGACTATCGCCAGCAATCATCATACGATTGCTTTTTCCTTCTCTAAGGATCTTAAAAAAGTTCTCTGTTAAGCGAACACCATCAACCTTTGCAGCTTCTGGTTTGTCAATAAATCTTGTGAAATCTTTCTTATCCATTGTCTTTTTCCTCAGCTAGATCGTAAGCTAGTCTCTCAATAACTGAGATTTTCATGATATAATTTTCAGGATACCACTGTTGGAAAGGAAGGAAGATAAACACATCAATCGCATAAACTAGACCAACTAAGATTGGTGTGAAGTATGACTGTTGAATAATGTGAATTGTCTCGTGCATAAGTGTCTTTGAATTATCTTTGAACTCTTTACGGTAAATCATAAAGCATAAGACAGCGTTTGCTGCAATGTGAGAGTTTCCTTGGATTCTTGCGAACCAGTCTCTTGATTCCAGTTCTAATACTGGAGTCCACTTGCAGATTCTAAATCTCTTATTTAATCTTGGAGATAAGTAATGCTTTGCGAATCTTACCTTTTTTGGTTTCCCAAAGATTAGAAGGATTGGTAGTGCAACGATGCTGATAATAACATTTATAAACATTAACATATTACCACTTGACCTTATCTGCCCAGTAAGCAGCGCTCATTTTACCTTTTGCTATATTCTTACCATGTCTAGACTTAAAGCTCGCACGCTTTGCCTTCATTTTAGCAGATTCACCTTTTTTAGGTTTGCCAGCGGTAGAAGCACCTTGCTCTCCAAATCGAATTATTTTTTCCTTACCATTTTCGCAAGCTTTTACAACATGTGATTTAGTTGGATGACTTGGGGTTCTTTTAGGTGTGTTACACTTCATTTTTTCCTTATCAAGTCGCTCCTTAGCTTCGCTATATATGTCATTGTGAACAAAAGAAGGGACCTTTCCTTCAAGATCAACAGGGTCAAACACTTTTACTTCAACACCGGGAAGAGCTTTTGGAATTACTTCCATAGCTTTGTCACGGTTCTTAGGAGAGTCATCAAAGAATTCTATAAGTTTAACCTCGGGATGATTCCTGGCTTGTTTCACAATCCAAACAGCCTTCTTCATCGGATCTGAGCTTCCAAGACAGACAATATCCATTTTCTCAATTGGAGAGGGATCGAGCCCAACATCCTCACAGATAGCCATCAGATACCCTCGGATATGCTCTTGTACGGCTGGTCCTCTTGCTGTAAGAATTGAGACATACCGACCTTCCTCACCAGCAGCAATCAGCCTTTTAAAGATGGCTGTGACGTGTTTAATTTTGACTGGATTTAGAATTTGATCAAATTCTCGGAAATCAAATTCTTCACCAAGTGAATTAATGCCCATACGCTCTTTTTCGGGATGAGGTTCAGAACGTGGCTCATATACTGCAAAATCAGCAGGGCTCATCTCTTCTTCTTCATAGTTTGGAGGGCGCATAATAATAACGTTGGCTTCGGTTTCAGCAAGTGTGTCATCAAAGTCAAAAACTCTCATTGTCTGAATTATGCCAGAACCAAAGGCTTCTGATAGTAGCCTAAATGGTTTTAAAAATTGATCGATAGTTTCTGTGTTTTTCATATTTAATCCGTCCTAATATAATTACTTTTATTTTTTAATATCTTAGCTTTTCTTTCAGTATTTCTAATCCAGCGAGATAATTTTGTAGCATATTCCTCATCAACAAGATCCATTGGGTTCCCGTCTCTTGTAAATGTTTTCGTAAAGATTGATAAAAATTTATCTATAACTGCTTTTCTTATCAATTTCATTCTTTTAACATCAATAAATAGTTTATAAAGAGAAGCATTAATGACTTTTTTATATGGTTCTGATAAATCAGTATCACTTTTAAAGATCGTAGCAAGTTCTTGTACTGTCTCTCTTGATGGAACTTTCTCCCTGACATCTAGTCCAAGTTCTTCAAACCCATTAACAAGATATTCTTCAAATTCAAAAAAGTTCTTTGAATCTGTTATTCCTGATTGAATATAAACAACAATAATTTCATTGATAATATCAGTAATTGTATAATGTGAAGGATCTTCTGACATATTAAATTTCTTGTAAATTCCTTGTTTTAAACTTTCATGAGCAAGAGCATGAAACACTTCTGAAGTTCCTGTAAATCCACCTTCAAGATAAGATTCAATATTCGTCGCGCTATGCTCTTTACCAGGAATTTTATGCCTGCCTTTTTTTCCTAAGAATTCGATAAAAGAATCTAGATCGTCAATAAATCTTATATATGTTGTCCCAAACTCTCGATCGTAAGATTTGATCATAAATTTAATTAATTCTCTTGAAGACTCTGGGTTTTCTTTTGTAACGTAGTTCATTGAATTGTGGCCGAAACTATCTTTTCTTCCACTACTTTTGGAGCTTCTTCTAAAATAATCATGTACTTCGAATAATTTACTAGAGTTAAGTTCTGCATCTGACATTACTTCGTATGCTGCTTTTTTGACCAAAGCACTTGAAATTGTTGTAGATTTTGACAATATTTTACCGTTGAATAATATAAGATATTCCCCATTGCGCTTTACAACTTGAATCTTTTCATCCGAGGTTTTTATTTTTATTTTAAAGTAGTCCATCAAGCCTCAGCTTTCTTCAGAGTTACAGATTTTAAAACTCTGTTAGTTTCTTTTTCTATCAATTCTTTGTGTTCTTTTACTTCTGATTTTTTAAGTTCTTCAATCATAAACCAGAGTGATTCGTTTTCTTCGCGTAGTAAAGAAACTTGTGCTTCTAACTCTGTTATTGTAAAATAGGGGTCATCAATTAAATCCATTATTATCTCCTAGTAATCATATAATACGGGGGTGAAGCTATCTTGAGGAAGGATACCAATGTTTAATGGACGAACATCTCTGAGGTTCATGAGGTTAGTTTTGGAAACCTTTACCATTTGAACTAGAAGAATCTTTCCAAACTCAACAGAAAGAATCTTCATACTACCAAGAATTTCAGTTAAATTGCGTTCTAAGTAATGTGTTCTAACGACCTCTAGTGTGCCCTTTTTTCTAACTATGGAATAAAGTGCTTGGTCAGCATAGAATCCCCACTGGCTATGTCTTCTTATTTCCTCATTAAATTCCTCAGTATTTCTTGTTTTTTTCTTGTAATAAAGTATTCTTGCTAAGTCTTTCAATGTAGCAATATCGCTATTCAGTTCTGGTGCATAAGGATTATAACTTCTTGGCATTACTTTAAATATCTTCTGTCTTGAAGATGTAATTTTATCTTTTATACAAAGTTTGTAAAATTCTACAAGTGTCACTAATTTTTGCATTTCTGCATAGTTAATTAATCTTATTGGACCAGAGCTCGACCCTTTAAATTTTATAGAACCTGAATCATAAATCATCAGATCTGATTTTAAAGCTTTCTTGTCAAACTGACTCTTCGCTAATTCTTCATATCGATTTAAGTCACGAACACCTTCGACATCCCAGTTCGAATGGTCATCAAGGCCCCCCATAAATAACTTAAGAACATGATCGTTCGCTAACAAGAAAGTCGTTCCAAACGACCCTGCTCCTAGTTTTTTAATAATCTTATTTGAGGATAATGGTGGGATCTTTGTTACTAGCGCTCGAATTAGTCTAGTCTTACCGTTGCCAGCCCTTGTATCATAATTTAATAAAACACTTAAGCTATCAAAATTGTTTGATAAGAAGTAAAAATTAAAAGCCTGTACATCAGACAAGGCTTCTTGACGTTCGGGTTCGGGTGAGTTAGCCAAGCTTCTTCTTTGATTGTCGCGAGCTGGTCGTCCCTTTAGGGGAACCGTTGCAGCAGACTCTATTAATATTTTAAAATTCATTCGTATATAAATTCCCTGACTTAGTCAGCATTGCACTATAATATATAGTATTGTATAATATGTAAAAGTTTTAGTCATAATAAATAGGAGGAAAAATGACTTTAAATCAAGTAAGGACACTTAAAAAAGGAGACCCGATAAGCTACTTAAATGGCTTATTTATTATCACAGAAGTTAGAGTAAGCAAAATGAAACAAAAGACATTCCAGTGTTTGCTTATGCTTCCAACCGAAAGACGAGACGTAATAAAACTATATAGGAACCTACCGGGAATACCAAACCGAAAAGAATCAAGCTTTGCAGATCGTTCTTTTTCTTTTCATGAATCAATGCTAATAATGCCAGGATTTAAACCATGAAAAGAGATGATATGCTCAAAGCTTTAACTATCTGGACTAAAGTGGAAAGATTCCAGAAGGCTATACCGATCTTGAAGCTGATTGAGTATATTACTTACCTCAATAAAAAAGAAGGTAAGGTGCTTATCTTAGGAGATTCAAGCATTAGAGAATTCGAAGTTGCTCATATAATCAAAATTGCTTCCAGCTTGCTCGATGGAAAGACCGTATTCGTTTCTGGCAGATACGCTAGATATCTTAGAAAAAGTATTGACTGCTTATTAGGACAACTCCTAATTCCATTTAAAAGTTATAGACACAATGCCACGATTTTAAGACTCGATAACGGTGGGAGGTTACTTACTTTTATCCGCCCTGATGAATCCAAATATAGAGGTGAAAAAATAGATGAATTTTATTTTTTAGTGTATAGTGAGACAGGCTTCATGGCTGCGAAGAGCAATTTAAATTATGTAGATCCGAAATCAAATTTTAACCTAATCCTGCAAAAACGCTTTTTATATCCAAAGGAAGACACACTTGTACGGAATTTACCAAATTACTTCGTTGAATAAAAAACTGGCATTTTAAATTTGAAAAATAATTTACCTTTGTGAATCCCATCAATAAACCAGGAAACGGTGTGACTATATTTATTCTTATCACTACCGTTTACTACCTGAAAAGAAACCATATTTTCACTACATAGATCAGTGATAACAATAGTTGATTGCCATGATTCAAGAACGTAAACTGCCCCAACCTTAATGCACATCTTCATCACACTATAAGTAGTCAAAAGGTTGCATGGCCATCGCAAAAAAGTTTTTATTAGGCTATAATAAAGGAAGATGAAATAAAGGAGAATGATATGAAATATGTAGAAAGCTACAAAAACTTGTCTAAAACAGAAAAGCTTTTAAGAGAGAAGGAAGTTAAGGCTTTGGTAGGTACTATATACCGAGATAAACCGAATGAGGCTATGTTCTGGTTTAGTTATAAAAAAATATTATTATTAGATAAGGTAGTCGTTAATAGAAGAAAGCGAAATGCAATCATGCTTCACTTCTCTGCTTGGGATGAAGAAGCTGATATAGAAGAAAGATATTGTTACCAAGAATACATCTCTTTCGAAAGATTTAAAAACACTCTGAATGATAATAGGTTGGAGATAGTAGGAAAGTTTCCTATTATTAGAAAATAAAAATAAAAAGTTGGGACTCTATTGCCTCTTATATTAGATCTTAGTATACTAATAGAGTAGGAGGCAGTGATGACTGATAAGGTTTTTAAAAGCATTTTCTGCTTCATTTTAGCAATTTTTATTATAGGAAACATAATGATGAAATCACCCGTATTATACCACAAAGGTTCCAAAGGCGAGATTCGCCAGTGGAGAGTTTACACTGAGGAAGATATTATCTTTACCGAACACGGGGTTAAAGGTGGTAAACTACAAACCTCTGCCGGAAAGAAGGCTAAGGCTAAGAATGTTGGCAAAGTAAATGCTACAACACCAATCGAACAAGCTGAAAAGGAAGCCGAAGCTTTGTTCCAAAACAAACTAAAAAGAAAATACTCTTTGTCCGAAGAGGTCGCAGACACTGAAACTAAAATTCGGCCTATGCTTGCGCATGACTTTGCGAAGAAGACAAAGTATGTTCGATACCCAGCGACTGTTCAGCCAAAGTTAGATGGGGTAAGATGCTTTGCTTTTTGGGACGATAACGGTGAATTCGTTATGATGTCTCGCTCTGGTGATGAATATAGTGTAAAACACATTTCTGATGAATTGCAACTCACAGTTACTGGCAACCAAGTTCTAGATGGTGAACTATACATTCACGGAGAAGAATTTCAAGTATTCTCCTCTTTGGTTAAAAGGCCACAGGAGGGCTCTGAGCGGGTTCAATTCCATGTCTATGATATAGTTGACCGAGACAGAATGGGATTGCTCTGGACAGAGCGTGAGGCCGAATTGCGAGCGTTTTTTGCAGATAACAAGAAGCTCAAAAATACTATAATGGTCAATTCTACTCCTGTTGAAAAACAGGAAGATGTCATTATTGCACATGAGTTTTATGTTAAGAATTCTTATGAAGGAGCAATTGTTAGAGATGCCAGAGGTCCATACAGATTTGGCTATAGATCTCCTTACCTTTTGAAAGTTAAATCTTTTGATGATGAAGAGTTCAAGGTGATTGCTTTTGATGAAGGTAAAGGTAAATTTAAAGGCTGTGTGCGATGGTTGTGTGAAACGCCCGAGGGTGGGGAGTTTTATGTCGTGCCACAGGGAACCTATGAACAAAGAGGGCAGTGGTTCCGAAATGGTCACAAGTTTATTGGGAAGCAACTTACTGTAAAATTCTTTGGTAAGTCCAAGGATAAGATCCCAAGGTTCCCTGTCGGTCTGAGGTTTAGAGAACCAAAGGACACCTAATGTATAGTAGCTCTAATCCAAAATTTAGCTTTCGAAACAATCAGCATGACAAGCCCTTATTAGTAGTCCAGTGGAACCCTGTTTTCGATTATTATTCCGTGTATGGAATACCTTCGACAGGTCCTACTGAGGTTTGGTCTGGTGCAAAGCTTTCGAGAATTACCAAGCCGGGTAAGAAATACCCCGTCTTTCGAGAATCATGAAAAAAGAATCAGTGCTTAGTTATCTTTATCGAAATGATTTACTTGTTTGCCCGAGTGAGAGTCATAATAAAAGGACCTATTTAGATTATAGTCAAAGAATCAATGGGCTTGTATTCACTATTAATGAACGTCAGAGAGTAATTTTTGTGATTGATATGGGCATGTGCTATTGTCATTATATTACTGCCGGATTTGAGAGCCAGAATGTTATATTTAAAAATTCAAGTATATTAAAACTTTTAGATAATCTCTATCTAAATAAGATAGAAAGGTATCCCCTTTTTTAAAGATTATAATCCTGCGAGGATTTGAACTCTGTTTAGTAGTCTCTAGTTATCAAAGATCACATAAGTAGAAGGATCTTGAACTAGGGTCCCAACATTATCTATGTGGGCGTCATGGAGGTCTCCATAAACCTCCAGAGCTTTAAGCATTGCTCGGATCATTCCTTCACTTGTCTCAAGAGAGCTGTTGATTGGGATTTTAAAATGTTTTGCTAAGTTTATGATTTGAATTGGTTTGTAGTTGAGAACATCAAATTGTCTATTAATAAGAATATCCATTAGTTTTTTAAGAATACTCCAATGTTTCTTGTCTGTGTTTGTAAGCATATTGAAGAAAGGTATTTCTCTCCAAGAGATATTTCCACCAACAGGTTCTTTATATTTACCTGCGGCAAACACCGGCATAAAGTTTTTGCTAATTGAAACGTTCTTAAAATACTCGTCTTCTTCATCACCAAAAGTCATACGAGCGAGGCCAGAGTCTTTTCCATATTCACTTCTGCCAATCTTTAAGACACGACCAGAAGCTAACTCATAAGCTACTCCATTTGCACCAGATCCAAGATGTTTTACAATCTTAGAGCTATTAAGGGGAGGGGTTTGAACAACAGTGTTAAAAACAGTCTTAAAACATTTTTTAGAATATTCTTTTCTTAAAGACTCCCTTTTTTCATGAAAATATGGATCTGAAGTTTCGATATCCGCAATTTCATAGTGGATATCCCGCAATTGGTCGTAAAGGCCATCTGCCATGCCAAAGAAAAACATATCGTTTATCAATGGCAAACCAGTCCTCACTGCATGTTTTGAGTTTTTAAGTTCGTGAAAGATAAATTTAACGTTATGTCTTAAAATATTGCGGTTTGCCTCTTCTGGGAATAATGGGTGGTCATCTTGGTCAATTGGTTCTTTTGCTGGAAGTTGAGCTTCATCGAGCCACCTAAGTCTCCTTTTTGGGTCATCACGCTCGGGTGGTTTCCCAAACCCAAGATATTTTTTTAAGATTTTAAACCTAGCTGGATCTTCGTTTGGGGCTGGCACTCGTTCGCCATCAAGATAATAAGTCGAAACCCCGTTTGAAGCAATTCTTGCAGGGCCGTTTTCATTATGGAGGTTTCCGTTTTTATACCACCTCTTTTCACCAGTGTAATAAACTTCGGCAGGCCCATCATCATTATGGAGTTTCCCGTTTTGATAGAAAGCGTGGAGGATTCTACTCATGCTGACAAGCTCTTTGTGTACAGTAAGAGCGGGGCCTCCGACTCTATGCCTTTCTCCATGCAGAAACCATATTTCTTTTGTATCTGTAGAATAAGCGGGACCATCTTTTCGGTGTCTCTTGTCTTTCAGATACCACTCTTCCTGGCCTGAACTGCTGATTAAAGCAGGACCATCTTCTCGGTGTCTCATATCATTTTGGAACCACATTTCAAGTTTCGGCTTTCTTCGTATGAAAGCCGGCCCGTCTTTACGATGAAGTTTCCCGTTTTGATGCCATTCTTTTTCTGCACCATAATTGGAAACCACGGCAGGACCGTCTTCGTTATGATAGCCATGTTTGTTGACATAAGCAATATTACCTTTTTCTTTTTCAATAAGATAGTAACCTTTCCCAATTTTTTTATATTTTTGTTTTTTTGCTTCTGCGAGGTTAAGTGAGGTAATCATCCTTGGACCAAGGCCTTTGATGATTTCATTCATATCACAGAATTTAGAAGTATTTCTGCAATCTTCATTGGTCCTGTCCATGAACTCATCGTGGGTATAAGCAAATTGATATTTCTCAGCAGGATCTTTTCTGTTGATAAAGATATATAGTGGAGCTTCTTCACTATGATAATGATCATACAGATTTTCGTTTCGTGCTCCTGGCCTAGCAGCAGTACACCAGTTAGTGCCGGCACCAAGTCGGATAGCAGCTCCCCGAGTTTCTGGAATGAATACTTCCCAAACAGCACCTCGATGAATCAGGTTGACACCATTCCCCTTTGTTGACAGATCAGCTTTTTCTCGGATCCAGTTAAGATATTTAGGAAGAGCCTCTTCAATTATGTCTCTTAAGTGAGCAAATGCAACAATATTATTTAAACTCTTTTCTTCTAGAAACTGAGATCTTCCGTTTTTTATCTTATAAAAGTTTTCAATATCTTTCTTAAAAAAAGTTCCTCTGAAATCATATTCTTTGACTAATATAGCTTGAGAAATAAGCCATTGAAGAGCCTCTGCTTGCGCAGATTCATGTATATCATGGGGGATTACTTCCAACATCACAGTGGAAATATCAGTTATAAAGTCCTCATGGGATGCGTATGGTTCATCCCCTGGGTAATTCTCTTCGTCATTTCTCATATATTCTTCATTAAAAACTCGAAGGAATTTCTTAGATCTAAATCTCTTCTTAACGTCTTCTAATTTTACTTCAAGAAGAAGTTTTTTACTTTCTCTTAATATAATCTTAATTGACATAGTGCCTATTCCCCTTATCTACATAACTCTTCTGCTCTCCGCTTGCGAGTTGATTAGCTTGTTCTATATCATACTCTTCAAGTTCGAATATTTTTACAGCTTGTTGCAACACATTAATCATCATAAGAACATCAGCGTCAGCGGAGTGCCAGTTATCATTTGAGATTTCGAAAGCGGCTGCTATATCACCGAGACTTGTTGACATAGAACCACGTTTCTCGGGAACCCTTGTGCTAACATCATAGGTTCTTGTATTCTTTTTTGATGTCATAAATATTGGTTTCAAGAAGAAAGACAAAATTGATTTAGTATCAAGAACAGGAGCCCTGTTTAAAGGTTCCAATCCATATGATGCTAATCTTGTGTTTATCATTTTCATATCAAACTGTGCGTTCTGAGCTACATAAACTGGATCTTCAAACTGTTCAATGAAGTCTTTTAGATCTTTTAGCATTACTCCTTCAAGAAGATACTTCTTTCCGTGTTGACCATAATTCGTCATACGAAGTAGTTCACGATAAGTCTTATCACCATACATTTTTTCTTTAAGTTTACCAAGACTTTGCTGAGTAAGCTTTGCTTTTTCATGAAATTTAATAAATGATGACTCATTTATACCCTCAGACCAGCTTGGAAGATGACCAACAAATACAGCAACTTCTGTAATCTGTGAGTTTTTCGGATGCAAGCCAGTAGTTTCGGTATCAAAGAAGATAAGATTTTTTCCTTCAAAAGATTTAAGAAGTTCGTAACCTTCTCTGATAGTCATTCCGATCATTGAACTTGATTCGTTAAGTTCTTTTGGTTCTTGCCTCTTCATATTTTTACTTCCCTTGCATTCTTTTAAATTAAAACCTGATTCGGTATACTGCATACCATTTATGAACCACTTTTTTCCACCATGCACATATTCTATAGCAGGGCCATTTCTGTTATGGCGCTTACCTTTCAGATACCATTCCTTTTCCCCATTTTGATATTCAACAGCAGGACCGTTTTCTCGATGAAGTTTACCCTTTAAATACCAGAACTGAGAACCATCAGAATCAATAAAAGCAGGTCCGTCCTCACGATGGAGGTCTCCTTTTAAATACCACTTCTTTACATTACCCACAAAATACGAATAGCCACCATTTTTTAATTTTTTAAAAACATATTTATTCGCTTTATTAAGATTAAACGAAGTGATTATAGGTTCACCAATATTTTTAATTATTTCATTTAATTCAAGAAATTTAGGTCTTTTGGCTTGTTTATTTGATTTATTAGCAAAATCATGTTTAGCGTATGAGAACTGATATTTATCAGTGGGATTAGCTTTGCTGATAAAGATATATAAAGGACTTTCTTCTGTATGATATTGATCATAATAGTTTCTTGAAGTCTTTGGATTGGTTGCTGTACACCAATTTGTGCCCCTTCCGAGAAACCGTGCAGCTAATTGAGTTTCAGGGATATAAACATCCCAATCAGGATTGTCTTTTACAATATGATTAACACCTTCACCACCGCCGTTTTTAGCAAGCTCCTTCTCTTGCTTTTCATTATCCCACTCTTCGTACTTAGGCTGGGCATCGTCAACGATATCCTCAAGTTCATCCCATTGAGCAACCTTCATAAGAGACTTAACGCTCAAGAATCTTGATTGCCCTGAGTTTTTGATTAGATAGAAAAACTCTAGATCTTGTTTAACATTTAGGAAGCCACTATAAACATCTGGTATTTTTTGAGCTTTGATAACTTGGCTAATAAGCCAATCTAAAGCTTCAGCTTTATCCTTCTCTGGTATGTCATTAGGAATTTGTCTTCGGATTACTGTGATAGAGCTCATATGGTATGACTGCATAGTATCTGGATCATCGCCATATAGTTTATCCATGAGCCTAAGAAATCTCTTCGATTTAAAGCGTTCTTCGACTTGTTCTAGTGTTTTTTCAAGAAGCAGTTTTTTACTTTCTATGATAAGTTTGATTGTCATAATTATCCCTAGTTATCAAAAATAACGTAAACGTCTGGATCTTGGATTAGTGTTCCAACATTGCCATCATGAGCATCATTTACGTGTCCATCAATTTTATATCTTGTCATATAAGCTCTGATCATATTTCGAGTTTTTCTTATACCATATGTTTCTGCATAGTCTTTATATTCTGGACCACCAACCCAAACAGTTTGATACTTCGGAATTCCTAGGTTGAATATTTCATGCATCATCTTATCTTCGTCATCACTATCCATGGCGTTATGAAATGCAATTTTTTGTTTCCGTGCTAGATAGCCGAAACCAAAACCAGTTTGTCTCCAGAGCTCCTTATCATTTCTCTTAAGAGGTTCTATAAGCGGAATTTCGGACCATGATCCTTTTAGTCCTTCCTCATCAAATTCTCCATGATCAAAAACAGCAAAAGTTGAGACTGACATCTGATGGACTTTATCATCTCCATAAGTTATCCCAACATACTTACCATTCTCTGAATAATCTTGCGTGATTTCTCTAGAAATTTTAAGTGCTCTACCATTAGATAGTTTAAAAACAACTCCAAAATATCCCATTCCGAGCATCTTTTCGATCTTGTATTGTGATAGCAATGGAATTTTTGTTAGTAATGTGAACACCTTCTTGGGAGTTGCTTCATAAGAAAGACCCATCCAGCCATATGGATCCCTTTTTTCTATTGCAGCTATTCCTAGATTCTTTGCAAAAGTATTTGCCTGATGGTCTTTTGATATTTCAATAATTCTGTTGAAGTTATACCTAAGGATATTCCTATTCGGAACATACCTCTGAGGGTTTCTTCCAGAAACATAGTTGATCTCGGCTAAACGCAATATTCTTTCTAAGTTATCCATACTTCTCCTAATTGTCAAAGACTACATAATCACCGGACTGAATAAACTTACCTACGTTGTCACCGTGGGCATCTTTAAAATGGCCATCAACTTTAACCTGAGCAAGAACAGCTTTCATCATTCTTGAGAGAACCTGTCGATCGTCTGTGCTAAGTGTCCTAGTTGTAGACCATTTAATAAGATCTTCAATAATTTCAGATTCTAATTCTTGAGGATTTTTAAACAAATGTTCCTTTCCAAGATTCATTAGATATGTCTTTGTATTATAATGAACGCTATCCCAGATGTGCTTTTCATCAATAGAAAGCATTTGCAAGAGAGGAATCTCTGTCCAATACATATTAGAGCCTTCCTTCCCAAAAGCATAGCGATCTTTGAAGTATAGAGTAGACTTCTTATCTACTTTGATTGTTCCATTTCCAAAAATAGGTAACAGGTTTTTATTTAAAGTAAGGATATCAGGATCTTCGCCATTCATATTATATGTGATAGCAACACTTTTCTCTTTGGGAGTTTCCCAGGCTGTCTCGTATCCAATCTTTAATGCTCGTCCATTCTTTATTTCAAGAACCAACCCAAGTTCACCAGATCCAAGGACGCTTACGATTCTATATTGAGAAAGTAGAGGGACTTGAATTACAATATTAAATATAACTTTAAGAATTTCTTTCTTGTACTCGTCAACATCTAGATTTACATTTCTTGGACTATTGATTCTAAAAACTTTTCTAAGATGAAAATTATGTAAAAGCTTTTTATAGAGATACAATGTGTTTGAGCGAATGTTGTTCCTGTTTAGAACCTGTCTTTGAGGATTTCTGTCATCAATATAGTTAATTTCTGCTAACAATAATATTCTTTTTAGATCATTCATAGTATAATAGTTTAGTTGTCGAATACGACAAATTCTCCCGACTGAATAAACTGTCCTACATTATCTGCATGAACATCACCAAGATCGCCCTCAAGAGTGCAGGTTGCTTCTAATGCTTTGATGATAGATTCTTTATCACCGATTTTATCTAATATATTGGTGTCCATGATATCGATTACACTCGCAATTTCTTGAGGGTCATCAATAAAATGAAGTAGATCAGATAACTCGTCCCAGGCTTCCTTTTGTTCCCAATCTAGCATCTTCAGGAGAGGTATTTCAGACCATTGAAGATTACGGTTAATCCAATTGCTAGGTCTCTTAATGACGCCACTATCAAATACCGGGAGCGTATTTTTGACTGAAATATCTTTAAATTCTGGTTCATCATACTTACCATATAGGATACCAGTATAACTTTTTCTTGAGGTTTCCTGATCCAGGATACGCCCGATTTTCAAAACCCTGCCGTTGTCAAGTTCAAAAGCTGCACCGAAAGCACCATTCCCTAAGAATTTTTTTATTTTAGATTTTGATAATAATGAAACTTGTTTTACAATATCAAATGTTGACTTAAGCCACTCATCTCTTCCTATATGTAAACCGAATATGTCTCTTATTTGGATATTAGCTTTTAGAATGGACAGCATAAACATAGTATTGGCACGGATAATATTTCTATTTGGAATATGTCTATGTGGGTTTCTGGCATTGACATAATTGATTTCTGCTAGTTTTAAAATTCGTTTAAGTTTCTTCATATAGTAAATAGTTCTGTTTTTCTTGTGATTAGTTCAGCAGATTTATTTCCGCTGAATTTAGTGACTTTTGCTTTTACCAAGCCCAAGTTTTTTCTAGTTGATTCGCCACGAAATATTTAGTATAATAGAAACAAGAAAGAAAGGCGAGGCACTAGAGAGTTTCTAGTGGTTAAAATAAAATAGTCATTTAAGAGGTGATAGAAATGAAAAAACTAGTACTAATGTCCTTATTAATGTTCGTTGCTTGTGGTAACGATGATTCTCATGTATGTAATTGGTTACTTGAATCTGATTGCAATAAAAACACTGCAAACAGTTATTATGAGCCACTGGCTAGAAAGAATTCAGCAACAATAAAAATAAATAGCAATTCGAACAACAGCACAAACGTAAAACACAATACTGATAAAAACATATTTAATATCGCAAAGAAAGAACAGAGAAAGTTTAGGCGATACGTTAAGAATAAAAGATACATCGCAATAATCAATTTTGATCTACCATACACATCTAAAAGATTCTGGCTTTATGACACTAAAGAAAACAAAACAGTTTTTAGATCTAAAGTCTCTCATGCTTCTAGGACTGGAGGGAGATATGCTAGTAGGTTTTCAAATACTCCAAATAGTTATTTGTCCTCGAAAGGTAGTTTTGTAACCTTGAATACTTATGATGGAAAGTATGGTTACAGCTTAAGATTAAAAGGTTTGGAAAGTGGTATTAATAATAATGCGCTGAAAAGGGGAATCGTTTTTCATCCTGCAAACGGTATGACTCATAGCGCAGGTTGTTTTATGTTACCCGATAGTCTTGCAGAAGAAATGTTCGATAGAATCAAGAACGGGATTCTAGTTTATGTGCATAAATCCTAAACAGATGCCCCTTCTACGTTGCTACCAACTTCTTTGCCTAAGTAATACTTCTTAGAAACCCTGTTAGGAAGGTTTCCAGCGGTTGAAATTAGTAATATGTCAGACTTACCTACCGCTTTTTTATAAAAGCTAGAAAAATTACCCATAGCTGGGCCTAAGTCGATACACCCAGAAGAGCCGAAAGCAGCGCCGCCGTGAATTGAAAATCCGCTTCTTTTTCTAGCTTTCGGATCGGGAACGTTTAGTTTGGTCAACCACATCCTCTGACGACCCCACGCATAAGCTGCTGAAGTTAAAGAGCTTACATTCCAAGTAGTGGGTCGTCTACCTCTGTATCTCTTACCATCAGCTCCGACAGTTGACTTGGAGTCTCGTGCCCTAGATGGCACAAAGTTAAATTTTTTCATTAGTTTTATCAATAAGTTTCTTTCTTTTTGACTTTTAATTATTTTCCACTGTTCACTAACTTTTGTTGACATGTTTCTGCTGAAATGCCCCTCGAAGCTCTTATGACTTTTCTCTTGATAATCAGAGACTCTATAGACACCAATAGGCAAAGGCCCCATGTCTCTAGCCTGTCGTATATCTTTATTTTGTCCTTTTCCAATCTCTTTGAAAACTTGGAGTATTCTATTGATTTGAGTCCAGTTAGATTGGTTTTTTAATTTATAAAGCTCCCTTTGATTTATCAATTTTTCTATATCTTTATTAATTTTTCCTTTTATGTTTTTATAAACATCTAGGTGGCCAGATGTAGCTCTCCATTTCTTCAAAACCAAGTCGCTTGGGTGAATCATTTCAGATAGGTTATTTATGTTTCTCTCTTTGAGTGCTTTGCACTTACCAGAACCAGAATTCTTTCTTCCACATGCAAGCACCCAAGATAGTTCTGTCTTTCTTAAGTTGAATGCTAAATAGCTATTCTCCCCACCAAGGTATCTAATAACTTTTTGTTCCTTTTTTGTGAATTCAGTTTTATTACTCTTCATTTTTGAAGCAAACATTTGAGCATTTAAAGTATCTATATCAAAAATACTTGATACGAGGTAACGCACTTTTTCCGAGTCAATATTGTTGCCAGACATAACGCGCAACATGATTGGGTTCAATGCAAATTCTTTAAATTTAGTATCCCATACAGTCCATCCTTTTTCTTTAATCGTTTTTCTGGCTAAACCAGCAAAGTACCCATAAAATTCCGCTCCCCCTTTTCCGCCTTGATTTTTTACAGCCGTTGCGAATCCTTTAGACATATAACTATAAAGCTCGTCTTTGTTAGTGACAGCATTTCTTAACGCTAGTTGATAGCTTCGATCAACCATATCAGTTTTATTTTTTAGAATGCTTGCCACTGCAAACTTTGATGGGTTTGGTACACCAAATATTTTTGTGTAAATAATATTTTTGGTTTGTTTGGCTTGTTTAGGTTCTTCACTAAAACGAAGTGGTGTTTTTGATTTTTTTGGAAGTCTTACCTGTTGAATACCAAGCATGAGCGCAATTGCAGTTTCTTGGCTTATTTTTCCTGTTACTTCAAGACTTAACCGTTCTTGATACCTCTTAACTGCATTTATCGTATGTTCATCATATAGGTTCAACGTCATAGCTCCGTTACCCGAACCATATACCGCGCTTAGATCGTTACCCTCAAAGAGTTTAGCGCTGACTAACCACCTTTTAAGAGCTTCTACTTCACGGCCTTTACCACCTGCTTTGAGTTGCCCACTTACGCCAAGCTTCCCCATAGCAATCTGCTTAAGAGTTGTCATTTTTGAACTAGATGGAGCTTTTTTGATAAATGATATATTAGGTCTTTTTTTGCCTTTAAAATATTTAGATTTTTTAGTCCCTGCTTTTCGCTTTGCAAGTCTTGAACTCTGTCTAGTAGAAGGGGCTCTAGTTCTAGAACCTGTTGCAGGCGGTACTTTACCACCTAGTGCATCAAGAGTTCTTTTACCAGCTTGTCCGTCCCACTCGTCTCTTTTATTCGGGAATGCTTTCTTTTGAAAATTTCTAACAGCTCGTTTGGTTAAAAGCCCGTAAGTTCCAAGATATTTCTGATCAACACCCAGCGAGGCTTTTTTCATAAATTTTAGCTTAATTAATTTCATCTGCAACTGTGCAATTGGGCCATTAGGTTGGTTATCTTTCATGCCCTGCTTATAAAGAACACCTTCCGTGATGACAGCAGTATTCATTATTTCTTGCCATTCGGCCAGAACTTTTCTTACTGATTGTTCCTCTGCACTTAGAGTAAGATTTTTTGTTTGTAGTTTGATTTTAATCACTTAAAATTCCTCGTTCGTATAATAAATAGTTTGCTAAGTTTGAAACTATTGCCGAGAAAATATAATTATATTATAATAGAAACAAGAAAGGAGGTTGGTATGTATAAGAGAGAAATGCAAGAAAGAATTATAAGAGCTGCTAAACTTATTGAAGAACTAACCAGGAGACTTGAATCAAGATGATAAACAGAAATAAAGATCCACAAATTTTAAACATTTTAAAGAAAATGAAGGTTCATGACAGCCAAGTAGTCAGGAATACCGCAGAATATATAAGATCTAGAAATGTTCCAATACATGTTATAGGTGAGGACATATCTAAGGATAGACCATTTTACGAAAATTTTGATTCCGTTAAGAGAACTTATATATTAACAGTTGACAAAATAGACAAATTTGATGCAGCAGCAGACGCTACTAGGATCTATCTCTCAAAAGCGAGATTCTATGGAGATCTTCTCTTAGAGAACCCAGATAGATTACGCACCATAGAACAAGATGAATGTCTAGTTGAAAGAACTGAAGATTTAAAATTGATAAACTGTCTAGTTCATGAAGTAAACCATCTAATAAACAGAGTTCATACCTCTGGTGGGTATGAACCAACTACTGATGCTAATACACAATTTATGCTTTCACTTTCTCCGAGAATGAGATCCATATACCTCGCTATGGATGAATACCATGCCTATAAGACAGCTCAAGGTAATCTCTATGGGATGACCGAAAGAGATATTCAAGCTACTATCAAAGGGGTCTATTTAAAGGAGCGAGTGCCGCAGAGTGTATTTAAGCTAAAATGGTGTTCTGACAATGATCCCAACTATAGGCCACAATTATGAAACAAAAAAAATATCATGGAATTGTTCTAAGCGATCAATATTATTCTTTTCTTTATATTGACTATTCCCTTACCATATTCACGGGACGGAAGGGGTCGCAATATGATTACGCTGAATATGTTAAAACAAGAAAAGAGCGGTTTACAACACCGACGTTGTTGTCAGAACAGACAGTCATTAGATCTATTAATCAGTATGTTGCCGACACATGCACACATAGTATACGCAAATACCCAGTATTTATGAGTGAATAATGAAATATGATGGTTATACTTTTAACTTAGAAGATGGGACAACAATGCTATATGTCCGGTCAAACTCAATGGGTTTCTATTGGAGATTCTATCTTCCAATCAGAAAGTCTTACCATGACGGCATCATGGGTTGGGATTATTGTGTCTGGAAGAATATAACTGATGGTTTAAAATATAAGAGATATCCGGTTTTTAGAGGAGGCAACCTATGAGTGATAATGCAATGGTATATCAATTAGATTGTGGCACATATTGGGTGTATGTCCCGGTAAATAGAGGTGATACTCTAGGGCCAAGACGAGCATATTACCAATATGCAGGCAAGAGCTATTTAGAAGAAGAAGGAGGCTTTAGATATCTAAAGCACAGAATCGAAAAAGCTTTCATAAATTATGCCTACGTGAAATACCCAGTCTTTGGAAGAGAACATATTGAATCTTAGCCACGCGCAAGCATGAGAACACGCTCAAGAGATTCATTAAGTGCTGCACTTGTTCTAGTCTCAAACTCTTCTTTGGTAAATTTTTCTCCATAGAGATAATAATTGTAAATAGGTTTTTTTGTTAGCCAGTCTAGAGATGTTATGGCAGGTCCATCTTCGCGGTGAATAGAGCCGTGGTCATACCATGTCTCGCTGATTGAATCAGTACTATGTTCAGCAGGGCCACCTTCTCGGTGTTTATATCCCTTATAGAACCAAACGAAAGAATCCCCTTCATCGGAATCTCCAAAGAAAAATGTAACAGCAGGGCCACCTTCGCGGTGTCTTATACCATCCTCAAACCAAGTTTCCTTAGAGGGTCGCCCACTCAAATCATAGTTCGTCATAGCAGGGCCGTCAACTCGATGCAGCTTCCCTTCATTGTTGAAGTATTTCTCATCGGATCTTATTTTTGTCCTATAACCACCTTCAAAATGCTCGATCAAAGAGTTGTTGGCCATTTTAAGGTTGAACGGAGCAATCACAGGAGCGCCAATTTTTTTAATTATTTCATTTAATTCAAGAAACTTAAGCTCTGGGGCTTGCTTATTTTCTCTGGTTGCGAAGTCTGTTTTCATATATGAAAACTGGTATTTAACAGTGGGGTCAGCTTTGCTGATAAAGATATATAAAGGACTTTCTTTTGTGTGATAGACATGATAATGGTTTCTTGAAGTTTTGGGATTGGTTGCTGTGCACCAAGTTGTTCCTCTTCCAAGGAATCGTGCTGCCATCTGTGTTTCGGGGATATATACTGACCATTTCTGATCTTCATAAATAAGATTGACGCCTTCTCCTCCACCTTTCCGGGCAAATTCTTCTTCTTCTTTCTTGGCTCTGTGAGCCATGAATTCATAACGAGCCTTCACAACAACAACTTCAAGATGACGCCATCCCTCAAACGTCATAAGAGATTTATTCTTTTTGAGCAAATGAGGGGCTTCGTTTTTTATTTGATAAAAAAGTTCAAGGCTCATATAGATTTCATCTTCTAGTTTTGGAAGAGCCTGAGCTTTCATAGCAACACTAATAAGCCAGTTAAGAGCTTCAGCTTTTTCTTTATCTTCAATATCTTCTGGGATGAAGTCCGAGGGATTTTCCTCACTTCCAGCTAGGTAGTCCTCAAGGACTTCGAGATATCTTTCGAAAGCAGGTTGGCCCGGTTGCGTTGAATAGTGATCCTTCCAATAAGCTTCACCACCAAGAGCACCGTCTTGAGAGAGTTTTTTCGCAAACCTCAAAAACTTTTTGGACTTAAAGCGCTTAAGGACTTCGTTCCACTTAAGTTCGGTTAGGAGTTGTTTTGATTCTATAATAAGTTTGATTGCCATACATTAATTAGTCTTCAGGACAGTCTTTTTCCTGAGAAGACCATCTCATGCAGAGGGAACCATCCTTGTCATAACAGAAAGGAACATAAACGTGAATTTTTTGGTTTTTCCAACGTTTTTCAAGTTCTTTTGCAACTGCTTCTGAAAACATGCTTGTAGCTTCAATCTCGGCATCAAGATTATAATAAGTATGCTTGGCCATTTCTTGAATATTTGGGAATTCTGTTTCAAGTTTATATGTTGCTGTCCTGATAGCTCTGTCAGTTTCTTCATCATAATGAGCGGGAAGTGACATCACATGCCAATCAATATTCAACTCATAAAGTTCACCAGTTTCATGGTCATAGCGTGACTTTCCAAATACTCTTCGGATGACTGGGAAAACTATGTTACAAAAATCTTGAGCTTCTTGGTCAGTTCCAAGGTTAATGGAATTGGCAAGCATATAAGTTGCTTGATTCTCAAGAAGCCGAGCAATCTTGTCTGCTAACTCCCTATCCTCTTCCAATCCTTGCAACAGGCCAGTCTTTAACCATTTTTCATAGATTCGTTCTCGTTCCAACTCAATTGTCTCGTCGTATACTTCGTGTGCGTTTCTCATGTTTTCTCCTTTAGGGTGGTAACAAGATACCACACGCAGCTCAAAGAGTTTCATTCTATTGTGGGAAAAGTAATGTCCTGATATAATTAAAGAGCGAAACAAAGCACACAAGGAAATACAAGATGAATAAAAATATCCAACCAATTATAATAGCAATACTAGTAATAATGCTGGCTGTAACACCTTACTTATTCGTAAGGAAGAAAAGTATTCAAGCAGAGCATCAAAAATCAAAACAAATCGCCGTGGTAGTAAAAACAAGTCGAGCCAAGCTCTATAAACGTTATGACTGTGAGACATTAATCGCATGTTACACAATGGGACGAAAAGAAGGAGTTAGTTGTGTTCAGTTACATATGACCCCCGAAGAATGTCGATAAAATTTTTTAAAATAATTGGAGATATACAGCAATGAAGTACCAAGCCAATGTTTTGAATTATATAGGAATTGTCTTACAATCCGGGGATGAAACCTTTAAATGTATAATTGGAGATATTTGTTATTTAGCTTTTAATGGCGATCCTGTGCATTTTATCTATCTCCAAAATGGACACCCAGAAGGAAGATGTCATCGCGGCATAAGTTGGAGCACGAAACAAATCAAATCAAAACTACAATCAGGGGAGTGGACAATCATCGGCAGATATCCAGCGTTCAGGAGCAACCAATGAAATTCACAGGAACCACATTTGGAAGTTCAAAAAATTCAACAAGAGCAGAATATCTGTGTGGCCCCAGAATCAAGGGTTATTATAGTAATAACATTTACTATATTATATATATAAATAATATAGATACAGATGAATATATATACGCCACTTACTGGGGTGAAGAGGAGTTGAAGAATTATACGTCCTCGCTCATTAACATTAAACGATATCCAGTGTTCAGTTATATGTCCTGTGCCAAGTGAACATTAGAAGTCTTGTGATTGCACTTGGTGCCTTCATAGTTTGGAATAAAGCACTTAGGACAAAAGACAACCTTTCTATGAGCATTTATATGAGCATTTATAAGGGCTCTATAAGCCTCTCCGCGATGTTTAAGTGTTGCCTTATCCCAATCATCTCTATGTTCTATATGGCATTTACCATCGGCGCTGGGATAACCTTCATGAACTTCTTGACAATAATTACAATGATACATATCTTCTCCTACAAGCCTGACTCAAAAGCCAGATACAACTGAACCAACTGTTTAATGGTGCTGGGCATCGGATACATATCAATGTCATCCTCCAGCGGGTCATATGTCAGTGTAACAGGAGCATAATGGTTATTCCGTCTGAGAATCTCTTGAATCTTATCAGGCAGCTCATAGCCTTGCCGATATAGCTCATTTCCAAAATCAATATACTCTTGTTCTGTCATCTGTCGCTTGCTCATCATGCTCCATTCCATCTCTCCCTAGGGAAAACGACACCAACTGTCTTTCCAAAAATAGGGAATATAAGCCTATATTAGAGCTGCCAGCCTATATTTGTTAAGTTATATGCAACTATTGGAGATTGGTGTTGTTTCCCCCTGTAAAAATGGAATTGCTATTTTTAAAAAAAATAATATTGTCATATGGACGGACTCGGGAGCGTGCAGTTCACCCCGACAACCTCAAAAACCGATTCTGTGAAAAATTGATCAGCTCTCGGAGACGGACTTAGTCGATTATATAGCAAAAACCCAATGATATTAAGGACTTACATTCCGGGATTTCCCCTATGATACCGGGGGGTTCCCCTCCCCCCTGTGCAACCTTTTGAAATCATTACGTTTTTTTCCTTAATGATTATGTTTTGTAAGTCATTGAAATCATTAAGGAATAAAGCTAAACAGTGACTTGACACTGCTAACTCCCTGTAATCATTGAGGTTTATTCCCTAATGATATTGGGAAAGCTAAGTGCCTGTAATCATTGGGGTTTAATTTGTAATGGAAAGCTCAATGATTCTATGGGCTTAGGTATGTCAAGCACTATCGCTGAGAAATATTTCTTTGCGGTGCCCCTTGACATTGCTGTAACCCTGCGGAATCACTACTGTTTTTATTTGGGGGTGGTGCCCGCGTCCCGTAACCCTGCATGATCGTTAAACTTTATTTATTTAGGTGCGTGGATCATGTGTTAAAGTCGTTGTCAACAGGTGTAAGTAGCTGATTTGATTGGGTAGCCCAACTTTATTTAATTTATTTTGCCTATTGACAAGAAAAACTCAATAAAAACCTATACTTAGGACTATATATTAGAGGGCCTAGTGGTATATGGGAGCTACACCCCTACCCGCCTCTACCAACTACCTATAATCATTAACTAAACAGATACCACCTACTCTAAGTATGTGTAATCATTATGTATTTAACCTATATGTTATAGACTACTGGAAGTGACTGTTAATCACTCAACTCAAGTCTCTCAATCATTTCGCTAGGTTCCAAAGGATAATCAATCCATTCCCCTAATGTATAATCATAATGAGAGGTTATGGGCTCCTCTCCTGAGTCCTCATTAAAAGCTCAATGATTACAGGCTGTTGCCTTGGCTGCCTCCAGCCTCTCCAGAATGTCATTGTGATCAAAGCGTTCCGTATAGCCTGTTCCTTCTGCTATTTCAATGCAATCCGTAATGGAATCAAGGTCTTGCAGGGATAGCCCTGTTATCTGAGAACCTGAGTGATCATCAGGGGTTATGGCTCCTGAGAGGGTGTCCATTGCTTTGAGTTGCAAGCCCTTGATTGCATTGGGGTTTTTATAGCCATCGAAGTGTCCCCATCTTCTGGCGAATTCAATTGATCTCTCAATGATTCTAAGCTCTTGGGAGGATAGCTCTACCTTGTGGATTTTGTTGGAATTATTATCCATTAGTTTCCTCAATGATCTTGGTTGGCTGAATATTGTCAATGATTTCATTGAGTTGTTCAACGGTTGCGTCGTCAAGACACTCCTCTACATTAAGTGCGTAACTTAACTCATCAATTTGACGCTTGGTCAACCCTATGAGATTATATGTCTTTTCCATGTTACTTCCTTACAGTTACGATCTTAGCCCACAACGCAGCGTAAAGACTGGCGTTTTTCGCGTACTCTCTAAGTACAAATTCTAACTGAGCTAATTCACTGGGCGTCAACCCTGTGATATTATATGTCTTTTGCATGTTATAGTCCTGCTGCTTCTAGTTTATCTCGCAAGTTGCTGATATTGTTCATGAATTTATTGAATTCCTTGTCGCTTATGACATTCTCAAAGTAAGCTAGAGAATCCTTAATCATTTCAGCTTGTTCCGAGGTGATCTCGGTTGGTTACTGATGAAGGGGCATTGTATAGAAATGTATACGTGTGGGTAAGGTAATATGTGAGAATCGGAATTGTTGCCCTGTTTCCTTGTCGTTGTACCTGAGTTCGTGTTCGCGGAGATCATTGCTGTTTTCTTCAACAAACTTTTTTTGCTTTTCTAGTCTCGCTATAAGCCTTTTGGCACCTTGCTGAGTTTTAAAGCTAGCTTGAGTTCGACCATCATGCGACGAAAGCTCTACTACATAGATTTTATTGATCATTTTCATTAGTTTCCTCGCAAGTTGCTGATATTGTTCATGAATTTATTGAATTCATCATCATTCATGTTGTCAATGATTTCACTGACTTGCTCAACGGTTGCGTCGTCAAGATGCTCCTCAACGCTAAGTGTGTAACTTAATTCATCAATTTGATGCTTGGTTAACCCTGTAAGTCCGTATGCTTTTTCCATGCTGTGTTTTCCTTTGTTGCTAAGTGGTTGAATTTATTGCTTTATTGACCTTTGCGATCGTGGAGTCACTCACATACGGGGTATCGAAGAAATCGTCATGCTTTAGCATACTTAGAGCCAATTCAATCTCTTTGAGAGTGAACCCCTTGATTGTACTGAGAGAATCGTAATCCTCCCAAACCTCGTAATAACAGTCACTTACCTTTTCGGATAGTTTTCGGAGAGTTACCGAATTGTCAAAATCTGATTGATTATAAGGGGTTTGACCTTCCTCGTGCCAAAAGTCTGTAACTGCGTGTAATTCATCGAATTCTTCAGTCGTCAAGTCACGGATCTCAAAGGTTTCAACGGGTTCCGGCTCGGCCAGCAACCCCTTGAATTTCTTGAAGATTCTCGTCATGTTGTTGATTGATACTTGCAAGCACAACCGCTTGGAATCATTGACCTTTTGGCACTCAATAATGCTCCTCGCCAAGTCCTCAATAAGAAAGAGGATTTCAGCCTCAGTCAACTCGGCCTCGTTGCCATTGATTTCATTGATGATTTTCATGTGTTCTCCAAGTTGTTGTTTTTATTCAGGTTTCCCGATGATTAGTCGAGCCTGATCCATCGGAATTTCCTCAATGAATTCAAGGGCTGGGTCGTTGATCTCGTATAACTCAGAATCCGTAATGTTTACAACGAGTTCATGACCATCGATCACCATTGCAACAAAAGGCTCACAATTGTCATAGGTTGCGAAGCAACACTGTCCGATCTTCAAGTTGTTGAAACTCTTGAGAGTTTTTGGTCTTAGATAATTGACGATTTTCATGTGTTCTCCAAGTTGTTGTTTTTATAGGTGATCTGCGTACTGCATCAAGGGATGCAATAAGTCCGCGATTTTATTGAGTTCTTCACTCAAATCACAACCGTCTTGAATAGACTTTCTCAAATTGGCTTGCAACTTGCTGTTATCCTTACGCAAAACCTTGTTATGCGCTTTGACTTCAGCTAGTTGTTTTTTAAGGCTTTTCTTATTTGGCATCGTATCTCCTATTGATCTCAATGGCTTGCACTCGAATCCAACCGTCAACAATATCAGTTGTGTATAACCCTGTGATATATCCTTCAATTCCGTTAGGTTCTAAAGAGTGATTCAGTGTGACGATCATCTTACCCTTTGTAATTGTTCCGATAACTACATTAAGGTAATCGTCAACCAATTCGGGTTTATAATCAAAGACTTGCGGACCATCTCCAATCTCGTATCCTGTGCTCTTTGTAACTAAGTAACAATATTGCCTTCCCATGTGTTAACTCCTAAGTGCTTGTTTTTGTTAAGTAATTGTAACAATTATCAGGGCAACCGCAAACACTGCGATATAACTGACAAAAGACACAATGACAGCCTTCCATAGCTCATATTGCATGTTTCCTCCATGATTTCAATTGGTTGCAGCACAGCGAATCGAACGCTGTTCATTATTCCAAAACTGCAATGATATTAGTCTGTTTCAATCCCCGGCAACACCAGAAAAACAAAAGGAAAGACAAGCAGGCACGAAACACTAATCATATGGCGCAGTTACGACCATTGTGACAATGGTTGTTTTTGAAGTCCAAATAAACCTATCTTTTCGGCGGGTTGCCTTAAACTGGAAAGTCCAAGGATCTAGCGGGTTTAGCAAAATCAAATTAAGGTCGCGTAATGCAGGAATTTCACAATCGTAAGAAACGTTAGTAATTACGCGGCCTTGTGCTTGTGCATATAGCTTTAACTTAGTTTTCATAAGAAATGTTAACCTCCTGTTATCTTTGCTCTTTTCTAATTTCTCGCAGAATCGAGAGCAATTCATTGAGCTTCGGGTGATTCCCGTTTCGAATCGAGACGTTACGAGCTAACCAACTTAGGTTGCTCAACTTGCGAAGATCCTTGCGGAATATCGGAATATCCATTTCCGCAAGGATTTCGCGTGCATGTAGCACTTTGTCCAACTCCAATCCACTCACTGCCGTAACTCCCTGTTATTGTTGGTGATTTAGTCGTTAGGGTCAATGGCACATAAAGCACCGTGACTGTCTTCCCAACCTGCTGAAAGTATTGGGAAATTTTCATAAGAAAGTTTCCAACCAGATCCGCAAGTATTTCGCATAGTTTTAGCGTAACGCGCAGCCTCGGGGAACTCCTTGAAATCTTTAGTGATTATCGGCTTGGGCCGGCTTGCAATAAAGAACCTTACGCGAAACCCATTGTTTTTGTTAGTCATTGTTGTAACTCCTTGTTATTGATAGACTTTTCTGATAATAACATCAATTGCATTATCAAAATCACCGTAGGTATACCAACCTTCGGTAAACTTTTTGATTTTCTTACCGTTTCGCTTCATCAGCGATTCATCAAAGATTTCACTACCTTCCCCGGTTGTTTCGACTAGTAACATTGCTTCGAACACTTTATATATCTTACGTTTCAGCAAATCCTCATTGATTTCAATCACTTCAATGGTCTTATCCATTTCGAAGGCGTATAGATACTGAATAACATACACTTGCATGATAACTCCTTGATATTGTTCGTAAATACCGTCAAGATGCGCTGCGCGTTGCCTTGCAAGCGTTGACGGTGTGTTATGGTGCAACCCAGCGAAATCATTGAAGTTTCGTGCCTCATAGTTGATGGTGAAGCCATCCGGCAAGTTTCCTTAGCGATTTCGCTGGGTTGTGGCTGCGAGGGCAAGTTATGAGCCTGCCTGACGAGGAGTTCTTAACCCCTTGAATATATTACCATTCCCGCGTTGCTGATAGTTTCACTTTTCGCAAGTCATATCAAGGACTTGCTTGTGCGTCTTATAACCTCCTAAGTTATTTAGACTATTTATGTTTACCGTGGAACCGTCACCACGTTGTAAACATTTCTTGAATTGTGTCAACGATTACACTGACTTCCGAATCAGTCAATTCGAACCATTCACCTTTTGCAACCCCTGAATATCCTTCAAGAATTGCGTGAATGGACCTTTCTACGTTGCCTGGGAACACATGAATAACATTCAGCTTTCTTGGATTTCCTGTTTGTAGGTCTGACAATCGCTTTCGCACGTCAACACTGACTCCAATCTTACGAAATTGCGTGCCTTTTTCTGATATGATATAAGTCCGTGCAATCTTTGGGAAATTGAGCAAGGCTTTCACTGTGTTCCCTCCAAATTCACCAGATAAGTCCTTAACTTTGCTAGTGTTTTTGGCCTTACTCATTAGATATACCTCACGATTGCAACACGGTCGATCAATTCACAGTGACGCCATCCATCATCTTTCTGAATAAAATCACCGTCTTTCGTATACCAAGACACCGTGCATCGGTTTCCCTGCACACTCTCAACAATTCCGCGACGTTTCAGCGATCCCGTCCAAAATACAGCTTCGCCAACCGTTCGACGCTTAACGACTCTCAGCTTTGCCATGTAACCTCCTGTTATCGCTTGATTAAATCCCACGGACCTCTAACTAGTTGAAATCTTTCAAGATTCCTCGCTAACTCTTTTCCGACAAGCCTCACGGCTAGTCTTGCGCTTTTTGTTAGCAATTACGCGCACTTTGAACCTTCCATCATATGCACCATCACGCATAGCAAGCTTGCGTGACAAGGCTTTGATTTCATTGAACTTTTTCTTCTTTCGCTTTTTCGCCATTGGTTCACCTCCTTATAACTAGGAGAAAACCTAGCAATTTCACGACGTTACTTGACTACGATCGCCAAGTCTATGTAATGATACCACTTTCTACCACACTCCGAACACTCAGACCAACGCCAGGGTTGTTCCGGCAAATACCCATGCTTTCGGGCACTTATAGGATGCGGACAAAAGTACCTCTTGATTTTCGTAATTATTTCGTTCATTTAACAAGCCTTGCCCTGGCCACGGGACATCTTGCGATCTCCCTTTCGTTTCGAGAACTTACCTTGACCCTGGCGAGTCTTCTTTTTCGTAGTCTTTCCGCGAGCTTGCGACTTGCCGAATGCGTTCTTTCCCTTAGCCATCTTAATTACTCCCTAACTTGTTATTATTATTTAGAATTCCTGAATTCTAAGAGCCTCGTTTCTAATCTTTAGAACCCTTATAGGGTCGCGTAACACCATAACATTATTGCGCTTTTTGGGGCTTAGGAAGACAATCGTTAGTGTGCTAACCTCGCCATCCTCATTTTGCTCAATAATATCAGTGCGATGCACCAGCCTTAGAATTCCGTTTGAATCCCGTTGGTTACGAATCATCGTCGCACCTGCACGACCCTTAGATCACTCAGCTTCAACCCAACGTTGCGATTTACATAGGCTTTTCGGAAATCATACGCATCCGAACGACCTTCAATCGTGATGATTCGAACCCGTGGCATCCCGCAACGTGCCAGAATCACTCGATATTTACGTGCTTTCATGATTTTCTCCATGATTTCGGCTACTTGCTGACGAGCAACTTCATAGCCTGCAACCCTTCAATAACACGGTCAATATCCCTGATAGATACTTTTACGAAATCCTTTTCGAACTCAAAGGGTTCCCTGGTAAAATCAGGGTTCGTAACTTGCGATACTTCCCTAATCAATACAGTGTGATCCACCTGCTTGAAATAATAGCCGTATTTTCTACGACCGGCACTCCTAGAAAGCAAAGTAATTTCAACCACATTCATGTTTAACCTCCTATTTTCGCAATGATTTCACTGCGTTGGGTGCGCCTTACAGGATTCGAACCTGTGACCCTCGGTTTAGAAGACCGATGCTCTATCCAACTGAGCTAAAGGCGCATAATCGTTGAGGAAATGAAGACTTGCCAGCATGGTTAGTTGGCTTGCTTACTAACAATCCCCAACGATATTCATTGTTTAGCGATTCCGTACCGACGACTCTCGAAGCCAATGGGAGTCTAACCCATTGAAACCATTCAACAATGGCTACCTAATTAGTATCCTAATTAACTAGACTTTCAGGTGTTTCCCCACGCCAGGAAAACTTACAGCAATTACGAATGGTTAGGAGTAATGCGTGACTATCTAAACCATTCAACCTGAATTGCTCTGTTCTTTCGCGGACTTAGCCGCGTTTCGCTTCCTCAAAAAGAAAGTCCATGAATTCACCGACTTGCGGACTCTTAGTGTTCTTAGCGTAGAAAGGATCTGCATTGGTTCCACGCACTTTGTTTGCACTGTTAGGGTACATATCAAATAGCACGTTGAATAACGCTTGTCCGTATCGCCAGTTTCGATGTCGATTCAATGCGTTATGCACGTTCGCCATGTAAGCTTGAAGGTTCATTGTAACTCCCTGTAATCGTTGGCTTAATCATCACTGATGTAAGACCTTGAAACTTCCAGGCTTTTCCCTTTAATTTCAAGGTCTTACATCAGTGATCCAGGGCAGTCATGCACAACTCCCTGAATTCACTGGATTTATATATCAAACAAAAGAAGTACCACTCTATGCTCCTGATATTGTTCAAGTTTATTGCCTCGCTGATTTCGACAACGATAACCGCCAGTTAGGGCTGGACCCTGTATTGGGAAAGTGGAGCAATATTGGAGAGTTGTACCAGCCTCGCAACCAATGTCAATTGTTCAGCTTTTCAGCTTGAGTGGGAAAGCCCAACAATTTCAAAGGATTGCGCCGAGTGGCAACGGCAATTAGTCAATTTCTATTAGACCATCGCAACTAGCGAATATTACTCACACTTTCGTGGTATTAAAGGAAAAGCGGAACGCCCTCTAAGTATGCAATAGGCAACGGTTTTTCGTCGCCCGCCCCGTCTATACGTCCAAGCCGATCACAGGCGGCATTAAGTCACTGACTTTATGGAGTTTTTCAGTGACTCTGCCTAAATACCTGTAACTACCCGATATTGTTCCGCTTTTCCTGGCACAAGGCGCGGGAGTCGAACCCGCTAAAATCATTCACGATTGCAGCCCTTTGCTGCTAACCTTGTGTTTTTGTTGCGGAAAGCTGCCGCAACACGCGGACTTACTAATCTTTCCTAGTAATATTAAACCCTTGCGGGACCATCACGACTTCGAACCATTATAACCTCTTGATTTCGTTGTGTTTATCAGGATTCTACAGGCTAGAGATTCAAAGTGCCTGCAATCGTTCAAGATATTTAACGTGCCTTCCTAATGCCAAGGAAAACACGAACTTAGGTGCAAACCATCACATTCCACTCACTTGCGACCTTCCGGCAAGTCGCTCGCCCAATTAATTCAATCATCTTGGCTAGTTAGACGGGATTTGAACCCGCGCTATCGCATCCATCATGCTAACTAGTCGGAATCACTACAGATCCCAGTTCACAGGGGCAATGGTAGGATTCTCAGGGTCCAAACCATCGCAGCGCCCTAACGCTTTTCCCTATGAAATCGAGGACTTAGCCGTTGACGGCTTCATCGTCCTCGTCCTCGTCCTCGCAAGCCGCGAGAAGTGCAAGGGTTTCAGGGGAGCACTCGGAAAGGTCAGTAATTTCCTCACCTTCCGTCTCATCCTCAGAATCCTGAGTCACTTCAGCGACTTCCGAGGTATCAGCCTCGGAAGCTTCAGAATCGCTGTCAGACGCTTTCGCGTCCTCATTCGACTCAGTGCCAGCAAGCGCAGCCTCAAGGGCGTCCACACGCTTCACAAGGGCTTCGAAGTCCTCCTGTGATGCAGTCTTGCGAGGGCGACCGGAACGCTTGGAAGCAGGCTTAGAAGCCTTATCCTTCGCAACTGCCTTTACTTTCTCACGAAAGGCACCGGCAGCCTTTTCCTTAACAGAATCACCAACTTCCGAGTCAAACTCAGCGTTTGGCTCAAAGTAAGTGAACATCTTGTTTTCACTCACTTTTTTCGTCAACATCCCGTAGTTTGCCAGCGACTCAGCGACTCGCAACACGTCGGAATCACGACGAGTTTTCTCACGCACGGCATAGCCGATCTTAGTGAGCTTCGAAGAAGCCACGCGAGCAGCGCCCTTCGGAGTCCGTTTCTTATCAAGGGCTTGGATAACAACCGCTACAAGCGGCAAATCCTCCTTTGAAAACGTGACCTTAGCAACGTCGTTGCCCTCACCCTTGGAGAAAACAACCGACGAATCAAAATCCTCAACAATAACACTCATTTTCACGTATCCTTTGAACCCTTAGAGGGTTCGTTCTCATTATTCCGTAAGGTTCAACCTAGAACCTCAACCATTTCGCATAGATAGGATAACCGATTTCGACTTTGCTGCAAAGCCCTTCGAAACTAGCTGAAATCATTCAGCATCGTGAAGCCGCTTCATTTTCGTTCGCGTCCTTCCTTTCTACCCTCTCAGTATAGCCTAGCCCGACTTTTCGGCCTATGGCTTTCTAACTTGGCGATATTTCAAGGGATTTGAACCCTTGCAAGGCAACCAGCAAATATCGTTATAAATTGGGGAGTTAGCTCAGGGCCTTGGCGCATAACCGCGCACCCTCGACGGACCTTTATCTTTCTAACCCCCCGAAATTGCAAGGGGATATGTTTATGTCCACCCCTTGCAACTTGGCGCAATCGTTAGGGAATCGAACCCTAACAAGGGGTTTGAGCCCTTGCCGCACCTAGCGTGCGATTGCTTTATCATTCTATATACTTACCGTGCGCCGATTCTACTGCCGACCATCGTAATTGACTACTTAGCCCTCGTTCTAACCCAAGGCTTGCAGGCTTTTCCCTAATGGCATTAGGTACTTACTGCTATAGTCTTTCCGACCACGTTTGACCACTAGTTTTCATTGAGCTTTTCCAGCGTACTACCAACACACCTGCTAAGGTATTGATTCTGCTAGCCTTTTCCTGAATGTCTGACCACGCGCAGTGGTGTGACAAGGAATAGGTTAAAAATCGCCCGGTTAGAGCCGCGCAGGCTCCCTTTCGGGCCGGCTCAGGTTGTTTCCCTTGCCGCCCCCGGATTATGGCAGAACCGGCCCTCAATAGCCAGCCTTTCGCCAAGCCCTGTTGCCCGGTGTGTGATTTCAGGCACTTAGCGGAGGGCAGATCGGCCAGATCCGGCTCAAAATGCCCAACTTGACGTTTGTGGAGCTGGAAGTCTCTGTAATTGTTGCTGTAAACGCGATCATTTTGAAACGGCCTCAAATCCACTCATTCGTCTAGTGGGCATTCGACAAATATTCGGTTGATGTTTGTATAGTTGGGGGATTTTTCACCACCGCAGAGAACCTCAATGATTTCAAGGACTTGCAAGTCAAGCAAGATCGGGCGCGTGTTCCATATTTCCACATCGTAAGTGCCCAATATCATTGGTGTCTCATTTTGAGAATGTGAAGACTTGTGAATTGCCCATATATCGTGTTTCCTCAATGATTACACGACCTTACCTCATCTTGACAAATAATTAGGGTCCTGAGATACTCAGTTTAGTCAATAAAACCATGGGGTTGTAGCAACTGCTTTGCAGTCCCTCATTCAGTAACTACCTGAAATCATTGGACAAAGGTAACTTACTGAATTTATTAGACTCTCATAACTCCCCGAAATCATTAGATAAAGGTAACTCCCCGAAACCATTCGGTTATCGTAACTCACGGTAATCATTGGATTTCTTTAACCTTTTGACTTTATTAGGTTTTTGCTAACCTCATGAAATGATTCAGTTTTCTTAACACATGAAAATCATTGAGCTTTTTCTAAGCCTTTGAGATCAATAGCTTTTTCTAAGCCTTTGAGATCATTGAGCTTTCGCAAGTTCCTGATTTTATTCAAAACTACAAAACATAACCCATTTTAAAGCTCCAAGCTCAATATTGTTTTGGCTTAGTCTAAAGTTACTTGAATTTCTCAGCAATGGGAGCGGCTCTGCCGCAGCCTCAAGCTTAATATTGCGTTGTCCACAAGTTATTAGCGCCGATTTCCTGTTATAAATTAATGAACAGCGACGCTTAAACGCTTGAAATCCTTCTAGGGATCGAAATGTATATTCAATACTTATATTATTTAAACAATATAAAATAATTAAACTTTGATTTTTTTCAACTACAAGAAAATTTCTGCTGTGTGCAACAGTTCTGGCCTTATCCATATCATATTGGTTTACTGGCACTTTCATAGTGTATGCACGCATGCGACCCCCTCCCACCTAGGTAGTATCCTAGTGCTCTAATGCTCTACTTCCTCTTAACAGTGCGCTTGCGACGCTTTCGTTTTAGCGCTGGGACTTTGCTCTTGCCACCTTTGCCGAGGAATCGTTCTTTGTTCTGTGGGCATGTTCGGCGGTTATGTCCAAACTCACGACACAACCCACAACGACGCTGCTTCTTTTTCTTTTCCAGAGCTGCTTTGCCTGAGTTAGCAATTAGTTGCAGTAGCTTCTTGTCTGGTTTGACAACCTTGGGAACTCTCTTGACTTTAAGACGACCTAGAATATCATCTAGTAAGACTGTCGCATCAGCAACTTTTAGGTTAATTCTCGAATGGTTACGAGTTTCGCAGGCCCAATAAATCTCTTTGCCGACAATCAGTTTCATCGTGCAGATCTTGGTCCCTGCGATCGAGATTTCAACATCTCGTTTATCAATCTCGAAGTCAACATATTTAGGAAGGTTACGTGTGAAAGAGGACATTGCTCCTCTGATATAAATGCGCTCATAATCTTGAGCTGTCAGTGTTTTACTCATCTATTACCACCACGTTAATTGTGTATTTGCAGCCCTCTGGATTGCTACAATCAGTTTGTGTATCCACGGTCCACCAATTAGCACACAAGCCAATGACAAACAACGCTAGACAGAATGTGAACAGGCTAATCCCTGATGAACCGCAATTGCAATCACTCAAATTTACCTCCAAGCCTTACGGCTCCTTCTCGATATTTCCTTTTCGCTTTTCATTTATCACTGCCACACTTAAAGATTCCAATAACTTGGGCTTTTGTTGAAACATATTGATATGCACCTTTATTGTATGCCGGTGCTGTGCATTTCGCCTTATAGTCTTTCTCTTTTTGAGCATGGGTTTGTCCGCAATCAAGGCAAGACCGATAGCCTAAGTCTTTGCGTTTCTTATTGTATTCGCCACCGCAAAAGTGACACAAAACATAATCCATTAGCCTACCTCCAAGTCTTGCGGCTCCTTCCCGATATTTCCTTTTTCGCTCTTCCATTATATCGGGAAGGAGACTTTAACTCAATAAGCTTGTAACTTCGTGCTATCTTCCTAGCGAACCTTCTTCAGAAACTTATGACTAATGAAGAATTCACTAGTTAGGTTCGCCAGAGGAGCCACTCGATAAATATGATGTCGATACGGGGTGTCTTCTGTCTTAGCCACGCCAAGGATAATCACCGGAGCGTTCTCTGTTTTTTTATACATATTGGCATGGTAAGAATATTGGTGCATAGACTCGGTCTTTACGAAATATCTTGCTTCTAGTTGACTATCAGCTTTCCAAAACTGGTCAAATTCATGTGTATACCTTACATATATTTGATTTTTTAGATTATCCCGCTGCAACCCCTTAAAAGCCTCAGTTGAGTTAAGTAGGTTGTGTTGGATCCGCTTTTCATGTTTATACTTCTTTCGAAGATAAGCAGTTGAGCCAACAACGAAATTCTCGGCTTTACGATCCTCAAGGATTTTTTTCCTTGGAAAAGAAATCAGTCGCTTAACACTTGACGACACCATCTTGTTATGATTAAACTTTGTGGTAGTAGAAAGAGGGGTTTTTATTTCTCTATATTCCAAACCAACCAGCAAAGAATGATATTGGGGTTTTTTCATGAGGAATTGATAAATACTATTTTCTATCCAAGCAGAATTTACACACTTCGTTCCAGCCTCAACAAGATAGAAAGCAAGAGCTAAAACCCCTTCGTCGTCAAGTCCTTCAAGAAAGGTATCTAGTTTGTTGATTTCATCATTAAGGACTTGGCCTTGGGTCTGCTTCGTGTTCATATTAAGCCTCGTTGACCTTCTTAAGCACATAAGAAGGTAGTCTTCCAGTTGTAAGTGACACTAACTCACCAGATATTGGATCCTCCACTTTATAAGGGTGAAGAATCTTGAAGGTGAATTCTTTTAATTTTGTGGTTGGTTCTTCAAATTCTTCGTAGATACGACAGAATACAAATTCTTTATTTAAATCTATAAAACACACTAAGTCTCCAATGGAGTGCCCTGAATTTTCTCCAATATCAGCGCTTTCAAGCATATATTGCCTCCAAAATAAGTTTCGTGATTGATTTCAGTTCCTTGTCTTGATACTCGTTGTTAACAATCTTGCAGAATGCCTCAAGGAGAATCTTCTCTGATGACGAGAAATTCTTGAGGCATTCTGTGAAAGAAAAGGTTACTTCCTGACTGGGAGCTTCTTTGAGCTTGTTCAACTCATCAAAGAAGCTCCCAGTCTCAGTCTCTACCAACTCATTCAACATTGACAACAAAGAGTCCACAGCATGGATTGTGTTATATTTTCGAATGAGTCTACCCTCTCTTTGGATCTTCCAAAGCGATTACACGCTCTTTTGTGAAAGAGGAGCCATAATTATCCAAACATCTCCTGGTCGTCATCCACATTCGCTGGGCTTTTGAAGTTCCAGGGAAAGGCGCACAAAGGTCAGTAAGAATGATATGACCGTCAAATCCATGCTCATTGACATAATTTGTTGGTGCATTGAAATCAGTTCCTCCATGGAGGACACGTTCCGCTGGCTTAATCGAACCTTTCTTCCATACAAAGATCTTCTCTTCAAACACCGCATTATCAAACGGAACAACAGTGAATGTCGCTAGTTCCGAGAGCTTATTCAGTTCAGAAAAGAACTTTGAAAGCATGTTATCGTCAACGGAACCAGACATATCTATGCTAATTGCAATGTTTGCAGTGCGATGATACCTACGACCAGGGTGAATGTAAGGAAAACGACGGTTAATCCTCCGAACAGTTGAATATGACTCAGCTTTCTGCGACTGACCGATGAAGTATCTTAGCACCTGTCGCCAATTGACCTCAGTGCGCAAATTCTTCAAGATTGTTTTTTGTGAAGCTGCGGAAACAGTTCCCCAGCTATTGCTTTTAGCAGCTTTATTGTAAGCGGCCTCGGTTGCTTCCTTAGCACGCTGCCTTGCAAGCTCTTTTACCTCATCAGGAACATCATCCCAATTATCATGTGAGTCGAATTGCCCTTCCCCATCTGCCTGATCGCCCATCCCATACTTCTTAGGTTCAGTAACGATCTTTGAGAAATATGCTTCTGCTGCCATCATTGCAGGTAATTCAGCAAACCTCCCTTCAGCAGGGAAACATGCCATATCTGGCAAACGATCCTTTCCGATCAGACAATTGATTGCTAAGTCAGCAGCAATATTCCAGATCTTATGCCACTCCTCAGAAGGTCTTCGAGAAGTGATGTGCATAAATACAATGTGGTAAAACTCATGGATTAGAACACCTTGAATCTCCTTGAAAGTCAAGGTACACATAAACTCAGGATTATATGCCAACTCATACTGAACGGTGCGAGGGTTGAGTCTTACTCCGATTGTTGGAATCGAACGAAGTTCAACCTTCTCAATACGCCGACTTAACTCAGCGAAGAAAGGCTCTTTTTTGAACAGTTGAATCATATAGAGATCTATATCAAATTCATCTGGACCAACATCGCACTTTTTATTCATATCAAATGAACTCATTTTATCTCCCTATCTAGTTTGTTCTTTATGCGACGTTCTTAAAGCTCATCGCCATCATCATTAAACACTGCACCAGTGACAATGCTAACCAGACGGTCGGTTACTTTGCCCTTAGAGGTATTAACCTTACAGAACTCAGTAGAGTTATCCAAGTAGTTTCCAGGAATTGCATAGACTTCAACAATTCTACGAGCTACTTCCGCAGGAATACGAACGAAATACTCTCCAAGAGCATCAAGCTCTCCTTGAGTCATTTTTCGCTTAAGAGCCTTGTGAACACTCAGTTCATCAATCAAAGAGTTATGCTCATTGATACTAAGCTTCTTAATCTGTGCTGGCTTGATTTTACCAGCTAGCAGATCGTCTGCACTAATGCGATACTTGTAAGATGCAACATATGCCTGGAAAGCACTCGCTGCTTCTAACCCCAAATATGCGGAAGCCAAGACATAAACCTCATCATTGGTTTTACCAGCCTCAATCAAGTCTCCACGAACACACGTATCCGAAAAACGCTTCCAAGAACGTCGAGAAGGGTATACCTCGTTAGGCTCAAAGTTGTCTTTGTGCTCAAGGTGTCCGTGATTCTGGTTAATGAAGTTCCAAATGATTGGGTGGATGTTAGTCGCCCTAGATCCAGGGAGCTTCGGAAGGCTTGCCCAATCAAGCCAGTCATCAACAGATGGATCGAGGTCGAAGATCGTGTAGCGATCGTTCTCGGCAGGGTCCATTGTTCGAACCTGATACTGCTGACCGTGCTTACCGCCGTTAATTGCAGCAAAGATCAGGGTATCCGGGTGAAGTTTATGACCATTTAGTTTGCGACTGTCACAAAGCTCGAAAAGCCCTTGACAAACCTCTGGTGAACCACGGTCAACCTCATCAAGAAACAGGAGTCGTGCGTTCTCGCAACAATCCTTATACCAATCAGGAGGATTCCAGCTTGTGGAATCTCCATCAAGCAGTGGCAAACCCATCAAATCGCCTTCGGTCATCTGGGATGCTCTGCGCTCTACCGGAGCAAGCTCATGGTCTTTAGCAATCTGCTTAATAACCTCTGACTTACCAATGCCGTGACGCCCACGCACAAGAACGGGATGCCTTCCCTCAATAACACGTTTTACTACTTTACGAAAAGTCTTGAACGTAACTGACATTATCTTACCTCTTATATATTAAATCTTAGGGACAGTCTCTCCGTCCCTCTCAACGTATTCATTCTATCAAGAACGGACTTATTCCACAAGCCGTTCAAACTATCTGTTTTGACTATAGCACGATGCAATCAAACTTGCCGTCTTCAGATATATCGTGCTTGCCGTAATACCATGCATCTGTGTTTGTATCACGATTATACTGCTGAACTGGAGTGTTGCGACCAACGTCGTCAAGCCCACCTTCGTAGCCTTTAACAAGGACGTGGATACTAGGATCTAGCTGATTGAGTTTTTCGATCAACTCTCCGACTGTTACCGCATAGGTTGCTTCTGTTGAATATGTTTTATTTGACATAATTCTCCTCTTATTTCGAGTAAGTTGGTTCTTTCAAGTGTTGTCTATTGATATATTCAGCAGTGAATTTATAGACCTTTTTATTGACAAGGTTCACTGCGGTGACTGGATATTTTCGGGCTCTTGTGTTGATGCCGTTGATCTTATAAACCTTGTTGTCATGACTACCAACGAAGATCATGCCGTATGCACCAAGATCAATGCCAATTCGAAGAGCTTTTTCTTGGAAATCAACGGGCTCCCCGCTTGCAGTCTGCTCTTTGAATACCCATGAACCTTTTGAAGAATCGTTCCCCCAAGTATTCCTGCCATATTCAAGTGTTACCCCATGCTTTTCAGCAATAAGAGTGAGTGCCTCTTTTACTTCTCTTGACATAAGAATTGCAGTGTCTTTATTCATCTTTCTTTCTTTCCTTTATTTCTCTTGACATTGCGACAAGCAGTATAGAACCTTTTTCAATATCAGTTTGAAGGCTCCTAAGTATGAATATAATTGTTAGTGGCCAAATAATTGATACTAATAACGAAGCTAGAGCCAAGCTTCCAGATATATCCTCATCACTGTGTTCATTAGGATTATGAAACCTATCTATAAAACCTATGCTTATAAACAAATGAGGAGTTAAAATAAGTGCAACTAAAAGTCCACAAATATATAGATATAATAGTGTCATAGCCTACCCTTGCTGCTCAAGAGCATAATCAAGTGCTGCTTTCATTATAAATCCTTAGTCTCTTGTTCGATAATGATACGCTCATTGCCTCGTTTAAGCACACGGAACTTATCCCCTTTCTTCGGAGAGATCGCGTTGGTATAGCCGTCGAGAAAGTAATCAACGAGAACATCATAAAATAATGCAATTTCTTTATACCCTCTGACTTTAAATCTTTTTGAGGAAGCAAACTCTTTTCCAACAAACTTAGTTACTTTCATTATATTATCCTAGATAAATTTTGAAGTTATTATACTCGTAAATTCCTAATAACCCTTCAAGCAGTGAGTGTTTTGCAATGAAAGCATGAACAGGGATTCCTGTAAATACATCAGGCTTCTCAGGTTGTGCAATTCCCTTATCAACAATAGGTTCAACCGAAATCAGAAAAGTAAGTGGCCTCACATCAACATCAGTGATAACACCTAATCCTATAAAGGTATCCATCCCAGCCACAGTAGACACAATTCTTACGATTCGTGATTTTAGTATCTTAGGATGGTCAAGGATCTTTGTAATCACTTCAGGTGTGAAGCTCTTTTTGTATTCTACCTTCTTTGGAACCTCGAAATCTTCTTTAAGTTCGCTCATTTATACCTCAAAAATTAGTTCTGGAACAAATCTTTCGAGCCCAATCTTGCGATCCCCTGTTCCGTGAATGTCCTCATAACCTCTAGGATTAGAGATTACTGTTGTCTTATCAATTTCATAGAAAACAGGATCGTGCATGTGACCGTGGATCCAGAGCTTTGGGCTTCTATCAAGCATCAATTTTTCCATACTACAATAATACAAAGCATTCTGTTTTGCATACTTGAAATTAACACTTACACTCTTCTCCGAAGGAGCATGGTGGGTAATTACCACACAGCCTTCTGTTACATTTTTATTAAGAAATTTAATGCAAGCTCGGTTCCAATCAAACACGTTGCGCTTAAAGCCTTGAATGATCGTATAGTCTGTCATCAGGCGTCTATCAATGAAGTTAGCCACAGTCTCTCTAAACCATAGAGTAGAGCCAACAAACTTAACCCCATCAACCTCAACCACGCTATCACACAAGAAGTGATAGTTGGGAAATCTTCGCATCATCTTAGATGCACAGTTATTAATTGTTCCCTTATTGGAACGATAATATTCATGATTACCGGGAACATGAACAACATGCGGCCATTTCTTAGCGAACTGTGTCATTGTCTCTACAAAGGCTGAGTATTCTGTAATATCTCCTGCCAGGACCAAAACATCTCCCGTTACCGGCAGGGACTCTACAAATGAGATCCTTCTATTTTTTCCCATCCACTCTAGGTGGAGATCGCTCATGAATTGAATTTTCATCACCTCTCCCTTTCGCTCTTACATCATACCAAAAAGGGGACTTCTTCACAAGCTGGAAGAAGTCCCCAGTTCTAGGTTTAGATTTTAACTTAACTTGTTGACCAAAGATAATGAGCAACGGGTTCAGGATGTTTATCCTTAATCTCTTTGAGAATATCCTTTGGGATATATTTCACCATATTAGCTTCAAGCTTTTGAAGCTGCTGGTCTGTAATCAGAGCAATTGCTGCTAATGCCTCTTGGTATCGACTGTCAAGAGTCTTCATATTATACGAATACACGTCATAACATAGATCAAGTTCGATACCTAACGCGATAGGATCGCTATCCCCGCTCCCAACACATCTATGGATGATGTTTGTGCCTTTGTCATAACTTAATTCCTCAAGATCATCAAAGATCGCGTTCTCGTCGTTAAGAAGAGCCCACTTACGGTCAAATTCTTTGTTAACTCTCTCAATTTGATCCTGCGTGATTGGATAGCCATACACAACTTCTAGAATCTCATACATTTGTTCTTACCCACTTACGGTGTAGTTTTGAATGGACGGGCTTGATTGCCAATAGCCCTAGTAAAGCTAGGCCCTTAACTCCAAACCACAGAAGAACAGAACCAAGGATACCACTAATTGCAGTAGATACCAGAACTCCCGGCATGCCGAGTGAGCCTAATAGACCGGCAAAACACGATACGAACAGGATTGCATATGCAGGTTTGTCAAATCTACCTTCCTCACCAAAAGCAAATAGAAAATGCTCGACATAAGTAAGCCACTTAAATGTGGTATATTCCCGTTTTGTCATCTTAAACTCCTTAGAGAGAAGGGCGATTATCCACCATTGCTTTCTTTGCTTCTGCTGCCTTGCTACGAGCCTCAAGTCGTTCAAGCTCAACCTGTTGTGCAACGCAAATTGCCAATAGATCTCGGACAGTTGAACTCATAACCTTAACCAGTCCTGGCAAAGTCATCTTACCCTCATCTACCTTATCAACAGAGTCCCACCCTACTGATACCTTATTAAGTAATTCTCTCGTATTCATATTTTCTCCTATTTATAGTATGAACTCTCTTCATCGAACACTAGTATACCTTCTTCTGACTTTTGTAGCAAGTCCTTTCGGCTGCGTGTCTGAGAATATCTACTATTATGTTTGGTGCCCTTCGCACGCGGACATGTCGTTAATGCGAACCTTGGGAGCTATCGATGGATTTGCAGAAGGTTACATCGAAGTAGCCAACAATCAAACCATTTTAGTCGATAGCTCCCAAGACATCCATATCATAAACACTCGGTGCATTGTCACCGCGCTCGACCATGACTTTGACGAAGTTGTTTATGACGCTCTTAAAGATCCTTTGCAGAATCCTTTTTACTAATCAGTTCTAATTTCTTGGTTCTCTTTAGTTTTTTTATTTGTATTTCAAATAGCAAAGCCTCGCTTTGCGTAGCGAGGCTTTTACTCCATAAAAGAGTAACGGGTCTTCGTGACCTTGTGTATTTGGCACCTTTCTTGGTGTTGTTGTGTTCGTGGATTCTTCTTTCAATATCAGTTGTTATCCCCGTATATAAGGAACCATCTAAACATTCTACAATATAAACATACCACATTGGACAACCTGCTGAGATTCGAACTCAGATAGAGTGGTTTGCAATCACTTTAACACATCCCGTGATCAGGCTGAAAAAACTGGGTATCTTCCTAAGAAGATAAAACTTTCTTTCTGTAAGAAAGAACATACTGCGAAGACTTTATTCGTTTTTCTTTCTGGAGGGTTGCTGACTTCATCTCCATAATAGGAAGTCTTTCTCATGTAGTGTCGTTCTTTATCCCAGATAAAGAGTATGAAATATACTTCATTTTCATAATAAGTGCAGTCAACAAGTTGCCCATGCAGATCTCGGGAATTAAAAACTCCATCCTCAGAACGAGGATCTCTCATGTTTGTCCGCATTTACAACTCCATGAGTTTATCTGCTTAAAGTGCCTATAGCTGGATTCGAACCAACGACTGCCTGAGTATGAATCAGGTATTCTACCACTGAATTATATAGACTTGTTTATCCATTTATTTTATAATTTATTTGGAAAGTTTTCTAGTCCATAAATTGGAATCTTTCCTAAGTTCTTGTCTTCCTTCTCGATCCAGGTCTCAAGTTTTATTGCTCCATAGTAACGTAAGTGGTCGTCTTCCAGATCATATTCTGCTGCGTCAAGACGATTATGTTTTCGATTCCACAAAATGATAACAAACCAATCTTCATCTTTATCCATGAAAACACAATTGTTTATCTGTGCAAATGACATCTTTTTTGCAAGTGTTAGTTGATTAGTTTCCATTTTATTAACCTTGTGGGGTGTCTAGAGGGATTTGAACCCTCATTCCAGAATTCACAGTTCTGTGTCCTAACCAGATTGGACGATAGCCACCATTGTCTTATAAACAACTCGTTGGCGGAAAGTAGAGGTCTTGATCCCCACACCCCATGAAGAGTGCGCTTGGTTTAGCAAACCAGCTTAGACTCCTATCTAAATTACTTTCCTTTGTTCTATTCTGTATTACTCTGTTTTTCCATGGAGCCCCCGGCAGGATTTGAACCTGCAAATCTTTTCGTTCGTAGCGAAATGCTCTATCCAGTTGAGCCACAGAGGCACTATTCTTTTCACCCTCTCATTATATCTAGATTTGACTTATTGTTCAATGGATAGATAAGCAGCTAATCTTTCTAGAAAGAGAAGACTTTCTCTTCGAAGCCAAGGTCCTTGAGATCTTTGATTACCTCTTCAAGAGTCTTACTCTCTGCTGAGAACGTTCCCTCGCACTCTTCTCCCATGTAGTCAGGGGCTTTCCCACCTAGAACTTCAAGAAGAGTAGAGATATGTTCATCATACATATACCCTTCTGTATCGTAAAAGTGTTTAGGCACTATTGTGATCTGAATACCAAACTGCATGTAAACTGGATCGGGATCTTTCGCCTCAAAGTAGAAGAGGCTGTTTACTTTCTTGTGTGTCATATTATTTTCCGTATTTTTTTTCGTTATATAGTTTTTGCCAGTGATATTTATAATTAGCAGTTTTGGGCTCCCTCGTGCTAAGGAGGTGTGTCAGCAAACTTCATAAGAAGAAAGCCACTGTATGGTGAACAGTTTTGACGGACAGGCCCACACCACCACGCGCCGCGTGATCATGCAGATTATTCAGGTCCTCCTATGTTATGGAACAGTTTATTGGGCGCAACCTCATGCTCAGGAGGACATTTGTGATGTACGAACTTAACCATATCTAAGAACTACTGTCACACGCTTCATTATGGTAGGGCAGGTGAGATTTGAACTCACATGTAACCAGATTACGCTTTCTACGTCTTATCAGGACGAGGCGATACAACCCTGTATAAACAGTTTTTCTAGACTTGAGGGCGGGTAGTTTAGCGTGTGCGGATTAGGTGATGTCGTGTTTACAACAGAGCACTACTAAAAACGGACCACACCAAGTCATATACCCAGGTGACGTTTATTTTGGTAGCAGGAGCCGGAATTGAACCGACGTTACGCACAGCTTATGAGACTGGCTGAAATCCAACGTTCTTCCTGCAATGGTTTTAAGCAGTTTCTCTGACCAAGGCTTGCTTAGGCCTTATGCCACTTTTAAGGCATCAATGATCCGCGCTACCTCTAAAGAGGCGCAATACAATCAGCGGAGTTACAAACAGGAGGAATCGAACCTCCACGCCAACTTGTTGGTTGGTATACTTGATTAGAGCATAATGAGATAATCAATCTCACTCGTCAAACCATCGTGTCTGTATGGTATGGGAACAGTTTCATAGGCCCCACACATATTCAGGTGTAGCTGCAAATATATTAGCAGACAGGTCCCACATCATCGCCATATTGACAATGCAGGATTATGCGGTTGAAAGACTTATTAAGTCTTGGTACAGCTAGACGGATTCGAACCGACAATCTCCTGAATGAAAATCAGGGGCCTTAACCATTTGGCTATAGCTGCGTAAAGCAGTTTTGTTTAATGCTTGCGTAGCAAGCGAGGTGAATCCTCGTGCTCAGGAGGAAACATCCGGTTTCGTTAAGTTAATTCTCCGCAGATGATCTCTGCTTGGACACCCTCTTCTACAGCAAATTGTATAATTCTTCCTTTCTCGTATTTAACCCAAGCATAACCGCCACCAGGACCTATACCGTCAGACGTTCCGTCAGTGACATTTGGAGCTGAGTCTAAAAATTCCTCGGAATTGTGTTTCCGATAACCAATGCGTCCATTCTCATAGAATCCATCATAATCAGTCCACACCCTTCCAAGAACGTCAGATGCTTTTTGTGGGTCTTCTGTTAAACACTCAACATTAATATCACTTCCAATTTCATATTGGGAGACTACTACATAAATCATCTTATTCCTTTCGTTTGGGGGCAGTTTTTGCCAAGCCGTGGACTAGTTTTTACACTAGCAAAGGGATCGAACCTTTCGCCTTTCATGCTCAGGACTCTTGATCGTTTGGAGGGAGTTTAGAACCGTTCATCCCCAGGAACACCTTTATTAAAACTTACTATTAACGGTGAGACTACCCGTTGTTACAGACCCTCTTTCGTTTCCGTACCAGCTACACTCCCGTGCGCCGTTAAAAACTTATCCACAACCTCTCGATTGTAAGAGTCAAAATCCGCCATTTTTAGAAGGAGGCATTACCTTCTTGATTGCAATCTCACTCGGCTTTCCGTATCAGTTCTAGGGTGGCCGCCCCAGAGTCTTCAACTTTCCACCAACTGTCTCCACCTTGGGAGTTTTGACAGCCTACTTTCCTTCGCAGGAGTAGGTTTAGGATTCTTTGAATTGCAATCGACAGAGACTTTCCTTTCTCTTAAAAAATAGTTAGTTCGACCTAACAACCTTCTGATTAATATTCAGATGCTCTACCTTGAGCTATATTCATCACTGATTTCGTGCTCTGTCAGTCGCTCCGAAGCCTTTTGAGCTTCAGAATACAACACGCAATCTGGCATTCGTCCTTGCGAGACTTTACCCTACCTTTTTTGGTCTTCAGTTATTCCAAACTTGGACCATCAATATGCTCGTTGCGCTTGGCTTGCGGGCCTTGCACTGCTTGGGAGCGAGCTAACACTTAGTATTTACTAGCATTGAAGATGGATTCATTGGCTTATTGGCATCCCTGCCCTGTCTTTGATAGCCTGCCTTGTGTTTCCCCCTTTCAAGGGAAACCGGCTTAGGTTTCTCTATTCCCTCACCAGGGACCAACTTCTTCAACACCAGTTAAAGCCACCTTTGAGAGTGACCTGCCCATGGATCGGGCTAACCGTGTCTTGTATAGATGAGCCAACCAAGAAGCTTGGTCGGTGAGAGTTTGTGAACGCTCTCTTTGACGCTGTTGCCAGTGTCTATTCTTTCGTGGGACGCCATACCGCCCGCTTTTCGTTCCATCATTCTATCGAAGATGGACTTTTAAGTCAACCCTTATCTCAGGGTCGATGTTTCGTTTAGGAACAGTTATCAAGCTTAAAGGGGCGCTTATCAACGCTTTTTTGTTCAGGCTGCCTTTTTCTTCATCCATCATATCAGGATTTCGACTTATGTTCAACCCCTTCATAAAGGGCCGAAATCGTATGTGAACAGTTTAGTATTATAACAAACATCCAGGGATGTCCAGGCTCATCGTTCAGGAGCGTTGTATGTGAACCGTTTATCGAGACAAAGAGAGTGGTTCCATAGCGAGCACTCTTTATTCAGGTCCCTCTTTTTTCGTTCTATCAGTATAGCTCAGGGGTGATTTTCTCACAACCCCTTTGCAACTGCCATTTAGTCTTCCAATACGGCTAGTTTATATTTGATGCCGTCGATTTCAACAACCTTGTTTTCACAAGGCTTTTTCATTTTCTTATTGAATTTTTTTTCGGTGAGGAGTTCACCGTTTAGATACCATACCTTAGAACCGTCTACCCATTCAACAGCAGGTCCGTCTTCACGGTGGAGTTCACCGTTTAGATACCAGTACTTAGTACCGTCTGCACCTTCAATAGCAGGGCCGGCTTCACGGTGGAGTTTACCCTTTAGATACCATAATTTACAACCGTCTGCCCATTCAATAGCAGGGCCGTCTTCACGGTGACGCTTGCTGTTTAGATACCAGAACTTAGAACCGTTTGCACTTTCAATAGCAGGACCGTCTTCACGGTGGAGCTTACCATTTAGAAACCACCTCTTAGAACCGTCTGCATATTCAATAGCAGGACCGTCTTCACGGTGGCGTTTGCCGTTTAGATACCATTCCTTGCCACCGTTTGCATATACTTTTACTTTATATTCAATATGTTTCATTTAATCTTCCAATACGGTTAGTTTATATTTGATGCCGTCGATCTCAACAACCTTGTTTTCACAAGGCTTTTTCATTTTCTTATTGAATTCTGCTTCGGTGAGTTTTTTATTGTTTAGATACCAGAACTTAGAACCGTTTGCACTTTCAATAGCAGGACCGTCTTCACGGTGGGGCTTACCATTTAGAAACCATGCCTTATCACCGTTTGCATATTCAGCAGCAGGGCCGTCTTCACGGTGGTATTCATCGTTTAGAAACCAGAACTTAGAACCGTTCGCATATTCAATAGCAGGGCCGGCTTCACGGTGCAGATTGCCGTTTCTAAACCATTCCTTATGACCGTCTGCATATTCAATAGCAGGACCGTCTTCACGGTGGCGTTTGTCGTTTAGAAACCAGAACTTAGAACCGTTCGCATATTCAATAGCAGGACCGTCTTCACGGTGGCGTTTACCGTTTAGAAACCAGGACTTAGAACCGTCTGCATATTCAATAGCAGGACCGTCTTCACGGTGGCGTTTGTCGTTTAGAAACCAGAACTTAGAACCGTTCGCATATTCAATAGCAGGACCATCTTCACGGTGGCGTTTACCGTTTAGAAGCCAGAACTTATCACCGTTTGCATATTCAGCAGCAGGGCCGTCTTCACGGTGGCGTTTACCGCTTAGATACCAGAACTTAGCACCGTTTGCAAGTTCAATAGCAGGGCCGTCTTCACGGTGGTATTCATCGTTTAGAAACCATTCTTTAGAACCGTCTGCATATACTTTTACTTTATATTCAATATGTTTCATTTAATCTTCCAATACGGTTAGTTTGTATTTAACACCGTCGATTTCAACAACCTTGTTTTTACAAGGCTTTTTCATTTTCTTATTGAATTGTTTTTCGGTGAGTTTTTTACCGTTTCTAAACCACTCCTTATCACCGTCTGCCCATTCAATAGCAGGGCCGTCTTCACGGTGGCATTTACCGTTTAAAAACCATTGCTTAAAACCGCTTGCACTTTCAATAGCAG
>Ga0208299_1000018_pt1 | contig 178039 bp, 227 predicted proteins | sample 15_taG_FD_184089 | JGI IMG/M metagenome (GOLD analysis project Ga0208299, IMG submission 184089) | Marine viral communities from the Subarctic Pacific Ocean - 15_ETSP_OMZ_AT15312 metaG (SPAdes) (version 2) | ecosystem: Environmental > Aquatic > Marine > Oceanic | place: Pacific Ocean... | reverse complement strand
AGCGTTGATCACGTACAACATGATGTACTCCAAACCATTCCTCTGTCAAATGGCAGTTACTGAGTTGTGTGGCATCACAGGACAGAGCTGTGATGAGAGAGGTGGACGAGTTCACCCTCTGATCTCCCCACCCACACCTGTGTGGTGTGGATGGGGAGTGCAGAAGGTTCCCCGGGCTACATGGCCCGGAGAACCGCCCCAAGGGCATGAATGCCGCAGATTGCGACGATCATGCCCAGACCACCCGTCAGGATGGCCAGGTTGAGGCGCTCAACGATGTTGTTAGACATGTTGACTCCATTGCCATCCTGTCAAATGGCAGTTACTGGGTGAGGTGGCATCCTGGGACAGGACCAAGATGAGAGAATAGACGAGTTTATCCTCTGATCTCCCCACCCACACCTGTGTGGTGTGGATGGAGAGTGCAGAAGAGACATCTACCAAGTCAGGTAGATGCCCCCCCAAAAGACCGTCGTCACCATGGCTGAGCCAGCCATGGCGAGGAGGATCTCGAACATGTCGTCAGACATGGGAGCTCCATTGCCATCCTGTCAAATGGCAGTTACTGGGTGAGGTGGCATCCTGGGACAGGACCAAGATGAGAGAGGTGGACGAGTTCACCCTCTGATCTCCCCACCCACACCTGTGTGGTGTGGATGGGGAGTGCAGAAGACTACCGCGCTCGGCTGAGGATCAGCTCAGCCGAGTACAGGTGCCGGTTGACAACCCACACCAGCCTGGGGTCGGTGGCGGCGAGGGTTGCCGCGTGCACAGCGGCACGAAGGAAGTAGAGCGCCCGGAAGAACTCCGAAGAGTTCTTGCGGGTCTCTGCTTCCAGCCGGAGCTGGACGAGGCGGTAGAACATATCCGAGGACATGCTGTACTCCATTGCCTTGCTCACCCAAGGCATAGACGAAGGGGAAGAGACCTCTGTGTGGTGAGCACAGAGGCGTGTGTCCGGGGGTGGACACTGGGGTGAGAGAGGGGGTGGGCTCCAAACTCGAGAGTACGGAACTCACCCATCTATCATACCTACTCCTATATTTTCCCCACAATTTCACCTTCCTATAGAGCACTTCTTTTTGATTTCTTGCATTTTCGCCTTTCTATAAAGTCATTTCATTTTTATTCTCTATTTTTCATATATTTTTTCTAAGTTTCCAGCATATGGTATAAAATCTATGTAACATATATTTTCCCAGGAGGTCAGACTGTGTTAGGAACTCAAAACAAATGGTTATTTACCCAAGCTGACATGCTCTCTGCCCATATTAGTCTTTGGGACTTATGTCACACCCCTGCGGGTGGCAATCTTGAAGATAAGAACTTTCTCTGGGGTAACAACTATAGATACAATCTTGCTTCTTTGTGTGAGGATCTTCTCGAACCTATTATTGATTTTTATGGACGGCCTTTGGTCGTCCTCAAGGGTATGTCTTGGGTAGAAAGGTCTATAGATAAAAAAAACAAAGAAGTTATCTATAAAGGTCTTGACATCTGGGGCCTGAGAGACAGACAACTCAGAGAATATGATGGTTCTTCTTTGCATACCACTGGCTCCGCGGCCAATTTCTTAGTTCCCGGAGTTCCAGCTAGAGATGTTTGGGAATACTGTAGGAAGATACATCTCTTTTATGGTGAGCTTTCTTACTGTTTTAACAAAGAATTAGGAATGGACTATGTCCATATCGCCCTCCCTTCCTATCATAGAGGCCTGACCTACGGTCAAGTAAGAGACACTTCTATTGATAAAAGAGGAAGAGTCAGAACAAAACTATTAGAAGAGACTACACCTCCTCTCGTTGGTAGTGGTAACACCGCCGCCTATCTTCTCCCCTCTGGTGTATTTCGCTTCGCGGAAGGAAAATAAATGCCTACAGATGATCTGATGTACAGATTTAGCTCTCTTGTACAAGGTTTCTCTAAGTGGAACAACTGTACTCATGTTTATAGATATAAAGGCTTTGTAGATAGCTCTACTCTAGGTAAAGCCTGCAGGTATGCTAAGAAGACCAAGGAGTTCTTTGGACACTCTGAGAAAGAAGACTTTGTCAAGTATTTGCGCACATTAAACCAAGAATTAACAGATCTTGTCAAGGAATTAGAGAATGAGTAAAGACGACAACAAGAACACCCCACAGGAAGCTCTCAGTACCCTCTCTATCGCCTCCGTGAGTAAAGACCTTACACAGGTAAGGGCAGTAGACAAAGACCAGTTCTACAAGTTCCTGGGGCTATCTATGGACAAGTATGACAATGTACCCATGGATGCTGAAACTGCAGAAAGATATCGGAATCATATAATTAGTTTAAGGACTGGTTTGCATGCTGTTGTCCCTCTTATATGTGCAGGTCCCAAATGCCCGGTTATTCATAAGTGTCCTTTAGTGGTGAAAGATCCCACAACTAACCAGACAGACTTTAATAGCACACACTTCCCTCTAGCGCGGGCATGTCCTGTCGAAAGAGAGATTCTTCAGCTTCACATAATGGACCTCGTTAAAGAGTTCGAGATCAACCCCGAGAATACTACAGACTTAGCCATAGTTACTAAGATAGCTACATTAGATATCTACGACTACAGAGCTTCTGCACTCCTAGCTAAAGATGAAGCAGGTTCTCTTCTAAGAGAAGAGACTATTGGGCAAGACCCAATAACCAAAGAGGAGTTTACTACTCTTAAGATTCACCCTGCCTTTGATCTCAAAGAGAAGATTCATAGAATGCGTCAAGACCTCCTTAAGTCTATGGTTGCAACCAGGAAAGACAAGATAGATGCAAGAGCCAAGCTAAAGCAAGGAGACGAAGGCTGGCAGACTGATGTTGCCAAGACTATGAGTGAACTCAGTGAGAAGATTCAAAAGCTTGAAGCTCTAGATGTAGAATACGAAGAACTCAGTGTTTTTGATGATGAATAGTCACCAGGAGAAAAATGAAACAAGTTCTTGACGGCAATGCCATTTATACTTTCAATCAAGAAGGGTGTTTAGAAGACGCCCCAAATGGTTGGCCAGCAGTTGTGTTTTTAGATCAGGACTTTATTATGCACTATCAGGATGGATTGACTCATAGTACTTCAGGGCCCGCAGTTACTGGAAAGGACGCACCGGAGGGCCCTGAGTATTACTTCCGTGGGCGTCGACTCAGCAAGCAGCAATGGCAAGATCAAATTTTAGAAGTCGAATATAAAAAAATGATGCTAGGCAATGTTCAATTGGATTAATCATGAAAATCGAAAAGGGAAAATACTAGGCGCGAGCACAATGATCGACGCTTGGGAACAGGTGCGCCGCCCCGCTACGCGGGGAGATTCTCATCTGCAAATAAGTGGCCTCATCCATGGAGGCATGGCTGCTGCTATGAGAAAAGTAAATTCTCAATTTGGCAGTGGCTGGCAGGGCTTATATAACGCTATTATTGGTGTTTATAACTCAGATGATCCAAGGGCGAAGCTGAAAAGATTCCAAAAAACTATTTGGCAAGATCCCGCTCGCAGATATTTGCTAGAACAAGAAATTGAATCCAAGCAACGAGAAGCAAGACTGCAACTTGCTTCTATCAACACTCTTGGGCCTCTTGCTCTTCATGATGAAGAATACGGCACTTGGGAAGGTTTGAACCAGGGAACAAAGAAAGATCTTCATTATGTAACCCTGAATAAAGACGAATACGAACTAAAAGCGGAAGATGCAGACACCCTGCTCATTAAGAAAAGAGGACTCCTCGGAACTCCGACAGGAAAAGCAGTCTCTATTCGTCTTGCTGGTATTGATGCTCCCGAAGTAGAGTCTCACGACTCTGACCCAATGTCTCCTGTTCGTATTGCTGGGGGCCAGCCATATGGAAAGAATGCTGGAGAAAGATTCCAGGAAATACTTGACAGTCAAGATAATATTACAATTATCTTTGATCCAGAAGATGAGACTTATGGACGTGCCGTTGGTGTTGTCTATGACGAACAAGGACAGAATATCAACCTCCGTCTTGTTGGCGAGGGCTCTGCGTCTTATTTGCCTTTTGGTAGAGCAGAACAATCCATTATCGATAGACGCAACTTCTATAAAAAATGGAACGAGGCGATCGAGACAGAAAAGGGAATGTGGGGGCATGCCTTCTGGCAAGCCCAACAGAAGGTAGACAAGAGAGCAGGAAAGCACACAACCTTCAATACTTATACTCTTATGAATCGGTTAGCAGAAGATAAGACTCAAGCTGAAATTATGTTTAGTCTATGGGATATCGAAGCTAAAGGATATATGACTACAGAAGATCTTTCTGTCTTTGAGTCTCTCGGTAATCTTTCGAGAGGTGGACATAACAGAGCAGCGTTTTCTGGACACCAGAGTAATCGCAATACTCTAGAGGGGCTTAGCCATAAGGGCTGGGCCCAGGGTATGCGTAAAGGGATGACAGAGTTTGGTAGTGGCTGGAGAGGGATAAGTTCCATTTCTATAGAATTATCACAACGCTTAGCTTTAGGAAAAGGGTCAAAGGGTCTGTCTTTTTTATTGCCAACCTTAAAAAAACGATTATCGGAAGTAGATGTAAAGCAAGGCAGCAAACTACAAGAAGAAGTTTCTTCTTTGTTCTCTTCCATTTTCGAAGCAGAAAAGTCTGGATTTAATACTTTTTCATTAATCAGAAAAGATCTTCGAGGAGAAGAGCTCAGGCAAATTATTGCCCATGAAAGAGTGCACCAAAAAGTAAGGGAACATTTTTGGAGTCAGCCTAGAAAACGCACTGGAGCCAGGGAAGAAACTTTCCTAGAGGGTTTTGTCAAAGATGCCGACATCAGTGAAATCATTGAAGATGCTTGGCGTTGGAATACAAAAACCAGAAACTCAACAGAGTCTGGTATTGCAGCTCATCATGAATTTTTAGCACTTGTTGGACAAGAACAAGAAAGAGGATTTATTTTTGGTGGCTACCCTCAGTTTAGAAAAGAATTAAGGTCTGAGGGGGTGTCAAGCCAAATAAAGGGATTCCTTTTATCCTTTTTTAGAAAAAACAAAGATAGTTTTCAAACTTACCCCGAACCCATCAGGAGAGCAGCCAAGACAGCGGCAGAGGAATTAAACAAATTGCCGCCACTGCCGGGCGGGCTTGGGGTAAGAAAAACACTTCTTGAAAAGCCGATAAAAAGAAGAATGAATCTATTGGGCAATGACCCAGAGAAGATTCGAAGACAAAATCTTCTAAGAAAAACAAACCTTAGAAAACAGAAGATGTCTCGTCTTCAGAAGGATGCTGCATTGCGCATGTTAAAATCCCCTATAGGACATTCAAAAGGAGGTAGTTGATGTTTGGTTGGATAAAAAGTGGGGCGACAAAAGCGACCGCCTGGGGTAGTGCTGGAAAAAGAGCACTCACAACAGGATATAATGTTGGAAAGAGAACACTCACAGCAGGCTATGGTCATGCAAAGACAGGAGCAAGATATTCGAAAGAATTAGCTGATCATGTTGGTGGTGGGGCTATGGAAGGTTACAATTTTGCAAGCACAGGAACAAGACACTTTTTAACAGGTAGCCAAAACAAATGGGTGGGGAGAGTTGCTGGCACCGCCATGGTGGGAACATCAAGCTACGCGTTATTCAGTGGTACAGCAACAGGCTCTCAACAAAACTATGCTATGGCAAAACACCTAGATAAGTTGGGAAAAACAATGCTTCAGTCAAGAAGAGCAGCTAACTTTCAACAAGCAGAGATGATGACCTTCTCAAGAAGAAGATTGAGAAGAAATCGCAGTGGAGGAACACAAGGTCTTCCACTTGCTTTAAATAAGCTCCGGAGAGGGGGTAGATAATGAGTGATTGGGCATCCAGCTTCGGGGCCGCAGGAATGGCGGCGGGAGAAGAAATAGCCAATCCTCAACAATGGCGTCAAGTAAAAGCAGCCTACCAGAGCCATATGCCCCAGACAGGAAAGGTAGCTTTTAGTCATATTGGAAAGGCGCTTGAGCCAGGTATCGCAACTCTTATGGGGCGATTCCCGACTGCGCAGGAAGCCTTCCGCCTTTCAAATCTTCGAGATCCCGGCCCGATTACTGTTGGCCTTAAAACAGGTAGAACCTGGGCAGGCTCAACCTGGGGCCAGCGCGCCATGGGGGTTGCAGGCACTGGACTAAGAGCTGCAGCTGGTCCTTTGTTCCTGGCAGGAAGTACCGTACAGGGCTACCGAGAGGGTGGCTTCATTGGAGCTGGACAAGGCCTAGGAAAGGGTATTGTCGGGGCCGCTGTTGGAGAGCACGCGGTCGTTGGACTGGTAAACGCCTGGAAAGCAGGCAAGGTTCAGGCGGCGGCGCGCTCTATGGGTCCAATGGCGCTCCGCACTGCAGGGACTGTGCTGCTCCCAGCCGCTATGACGACAATGGGGGTTGGTTTTATAACCTCACAGACAAGTCGAAGTGCAATGTACAGGAAGAGTAAGCTTCCATTAGAAACGGCTGGCAGTCTAGCTAGTTTCCAGACCAGAGGCGCAACGACGATGAGACAAAGAAGTGTGCAGGCTATTCAACGCTCTCACATCAATGCAAGAAGTGCTTTTGGACAAGAGGCTTCATATCAAGCAATCTCAAGTTTCAGAGGAATTTAATGGACTATCTTCACGAGGATATGAAATATCTTTACATGGAGAACGAATACGGGGTAGCTTACCTAGACTATTCTATGCGTCCTAGTTCTGATTTGGTAGAGTTTTTCAAAGAAAAATACAATATTAAAACGAAGAATATTGACAATTCCTGTGTAGTTTGTCAGATGGATCACTTGCAAAAATATGCTGGAAGGAATGAATACCAAATTTCTGTAAGGGGAGTAAACGTTTTTGGGGATGATCAATTCAAAGAAAAGATTGGGCGACTGCGCAAAGGCCAGAGAGTAATTCTGAAAGAAAAGCACAAAGACAAATGCTTGGTGGGAACTTCTGTTTATTATGGTATTTGTCAAAATGACCAAGACCACACAAGGGTCTATCGAGAAAGTAAGCAACAAATCTCTGATGCTGTATGCCAGACATGCAAGGGTGGCTTTTCGAGCAGAACCCAGAAGATCGAAGGATGGATTCCTTGGAAAGCATTAACTGCCTTTCTTGTCAAGTGTGATTTTATTCCTGAAAGTTATGATTTAAAAAGAGAACTAGTCAAAGAACTGACAGAAGAAGAAATAGAACAATTGAGAATTGTAAGAGACCCTGTCCTCTGGGCTAAAAAAGTCCTGGGTGTAGACTTTCGTGATCACCAGAGGGTGGTCGCTAAATGTACCGCAAAATACAGAGTATCGAGAGCTGGCCGGCGTTCTGGAAAGACATTCGAAGAGTGTGTCTCTACTCTTAGAAAAGCAATTACCGCCTATGTTAAAAGTGATGAGGTGGATGCCGCTGGCACCCCGATCATGAGAGGCCCTCGGATTTTAGTTGTATCTCCATTCTTGGCTCAAATCTCTATGATTTTCGAAGAGATCAAGAAGCTTGTTTCGAGAAATCCAGACATTAAGCTTGTGAGGAACGTAAAGACTCCCTATCATGAGCTTGTCTTTACTAATGGTGCAACAATCAAGGGCTTCACCACAGGAGCTAGTACAGGACAGAATGCGTCCACTCTTCGTGGACAGTGTCTTTCTGGAGAAACTCTTGTTTGGATGGCCGATGGGTCACGAAAGAAGATTTCTAATATCGAGAAGAATGACCTCATCCTCTCTGTAACAAACAATGGAAAGGTAGTCACCTCTATGGTTTCCAAAGTGTTTGATACTACAGAGAAGGAAAAATATGAAGTTCGGTTACGCTCTGGCCGAAGTCTTGTTTGTTCAAAAGATCACAGGCTTCTGAGCAGCACTGTTACTCGAGGAATAAGAAAGAAATATTCTGAATTAGGGAAATCTACCTTTTCTTGGAATAAACTGAAAGATTTAAAAAAGAGTAATCATCTTGCTACAGTAAAGAATTTCACTCTTGACAAACAGGGTGTTCATTTCACAGAAGAGGAAGCACTGTTTGTTGGCCTAATGGCTGGTGATGGAAGTTGTGGAAGAAAAGCTATAAAACACAGTTCGGTTAGATTTACTGTCGCTAATAAAAGAATCGAATCTTTATTTTGTTCAATTCTCGATAATTGGGACGTAGACTGGAGTAGTTACCAAAAGGAAAACTCAAAAGCAGTTGATATTCGTATCAAGGCACCACGAACTAGAAATATAGAAATTGCAGAGCTTTTAGACGATGCTGGAATATGGGGAAGTCTAGCCCCAGAGAAGAAGTTGTCTTCTAAGCTCCTGGCCTCTGGTCCTGCAGTTAGAGCAGCTCTATTAAGAGGCCTAATAGCTACAGATGGCTGGCTTGTTGCTAAGAACAAACAAGTTGAGATAGGGTTTACATCTACAAGTTGTGATCTGGCCTCTCAGTTTTTGCAACTAGTGACCAGCTTTGGTGTTTTCGGAACTTTACGAACTAGAGAAAAATACCTAAAGGGCAAGAAACACAAAAGACAATATGTGGTTACTATCCGTTCTGTGAATGAAGCAAAGCGACTTCTAAAGTCTATCGGACTTATTCCTGGGAAAGAAGAAAAGTCTAAAGAAATCTTATCGTTAGCAAACAGTGCGGGCTTTCCGAATATGAGTTTTAATGATCTTCGTTATGATGCTATCAAGTCTATCAAAAGCAAAGGGGTTGATACACTTTATGATATAGAGGTTTGGGGCACACACAACTTTATAGTTAATGATGGAGTTGTGGTCCACAATTCGGCAGATCTCATCCTTCTTGACGAGGCCGACTTCATGCCTGCAGAGGACATTAAGCAGGTTGTTCAGCCTATCCAGGCGACAACACCGGATGTTGCTGTTATGTCCTCCAGTACACCTACAGGTAAGAGAGAGTGGTTCTATAACCAGTGCACAGGCTCAGCACATGTCAAAGAATTCTACTTTCCGTCTACGGTCCTTGATCACTGGGATCAAGTTAAAGATGAAATTGAAGCCGAGGGAACCGACGAAACCTCCTTCATGCAAGAATACATGGCTGTATTTATTGACCAGGTTGCTGGTATGTATTCTCCACGCCATGTTGCAGAAGCAGAGAAGCCATATTCTTATGGACAGATAGCAAAGGTAACAGTTGGAGATAAGAAGTATTCTCTTAATCGCAGAGAACCGTCTTGGATTTACTCTATAGGTGTTGATTGGAACACAAATGCAGGAGTAGAGGTAGTTGTAACTGGACTAAACCCTGATGCACCAGACTTTGAATTCTGGGTAGTTGAAGCTGTCAATATCTCTAAACAAAATTATCAACAGCACAAAGCAATGGAAGTCATTATTGATTTGAATCAAAAGTGGTCTCCCAAATTCATCTATGTCGATAGAGGTTATGGCGGGTCGCAGATTGAATCCTTGCAAGCATGGTCTCATAAACAAAGGTTTGTGAACCCAGGATCGGAAGGTGCTGCTCTTTATGATCGTCTAAAGGCTTATGATTTCGGAAGTAAGGTTGAATACAGAAATCCTGTAACAAGAAGAAGAGAGAAGACACATGCAAAGGCTTTTCTTATCCAAAACTCAGTCCGACAATTCGAACAAGGAAGAATTCGTTTTTCTTATAAAGACATTACTCTTCACAAACAGCTTTTAAATTACATTCAAGACGGGATCAGTCCTACTGGTATTCCAAGGTATGGCATGAACGATGCGAAGGTTGGAGATCACCGACTCGATGCTCTTAATCTTGCCCTAATCGCTTATATTTTAGAGATGTCTGATTATGCACCCCGACTTATGAGTAGTCCAAATGTTGGCTTTACAGAGGGCATCGGCGCAAGGTTTGCTAATAATGATGGTCCGCTGCCGAAAGAGGCAATGGATGACTTTAAAAAGAACTTTCCTGGCGGTGCCGGGATGCCAGGGTTTTTAGAAGTAAATTATGATCCTGGTTACGTTCAACAGAGAGAACATCAACGAAGACAAGCACAACCTGGAGGAAGGTCTTTTGAAAGGACCCCCCAAGGCCATGCTGGTACCATTCGATCCGGATGGGGTTCGGATACCGAATGGAAACACACTAAGAAAGCTACCTCTAGATCTTCTGGTATTCGAAGAAGAGGGAAGCCCAAGAGAGGTAAGATCTAATGATTTCTCCTATTGTAAGCAGAAGTATTGTTCAAGCAGGTATAAAAACTGGAATCGTTACGGCTGGTGCCGCTCTAGGTACCGGACTCGCGAGCGGCTTTGCGGCTGGTGTGTGGAACGATAAGTTTGGAACTGGCTTTGTTTCTGGCGCTAGTATGGGAGCCAAAACAGCTCTTGGCGTTAGCGCATTAAAATATGCGCGACCGGCCTGGAAAGCTGGAGGACAAGCCATGAGGTTTATGCACAAAAACCATCAAAGTATTTGGGCAACACATGGTGGTATGATTACGACAATGGCTGTTGGTGGTCTTGCGAATACTTTTATGAGCCCAACCGATTCTGGACTCCTTAACTTTACAATGGGGGCTATTGGTGCTGGAGTAGGAAGGAAAACTCTCTCAGGACAATACAGAAAGATGATAGTAAAAAAAACTGCTCGCCGGCGTGTAAATTTACTTTCTAAACAACAGCAACGTGGAGGATACTCAACGATGATTGCATGGGCAGCTGGAGGAACAGGAACAGGATTAGCTGCAGCCACTGGTGTCGGTGCTTCTGCTGCACACTCCCTGCTGGGCTCTTCTAATCAATCCAAGAAAATGAATAGGATTAACAGATAATGGGACTCAAGTTTTACAATTCAAATAAAGTCGCCTTTTCTGACTTGTCAGATGTTCTTATTACTTCACATAACGGAGTAAAGGGAGAGATAGTAACCGCCTTGATCTACTTAAAGAACGATAGTATTAGTGTTTATTATGACAACCTGACTGTTACTCCAGAGTCATCTCTCGGGGATGAGAATATTTTAGGCATCTATGGAAATGGGAGAGGAATGCAATTGAGTACTGGAATTAGAGAACCGACCCCCTTCGAGTGGGACGCGGTTGTCGCAGGAGATCCGATATCCTTATCAGCGATTGGGACCTCCTCTCAGGCAGATATTACTAGTTACCATCCTTTCTGGGCGAGGATAACAATCCCTGGGAATTATGAAGCCCAAAGCTTCACTGACGTTTCTCTCAAAGTAGCCTATACAGAACATGTGGTTGGTTAATGTCTGACAAAAAGAAAGCCCTAGAAATACTTGAAGGAATTAATCGAATTCGGCGTGAGGTTGATGACCAACCCCTTCCACGTCCGACAGACGAAACTGTCAAAAAGCTCTTGAAGGCTGATCCGAAAGAACCACTGGATATTGATCAGTTTCTTAAGGACGCGTCAGTGACCAGTGCCCTAACTGGTCTTGACTATATTCCAGAAGAAAATATCAAGGACTTTGATCCTAATGACCTTTATCAAAAAGCAAAGGGTCTCAAAGAGAGGATGGAAGTCATTGATGGAGAACTACAAAGTCTGGCAGGAATTCTAGATAAAAAGGTAAAAGAGAAGGGCCTTACCGTCAAAGTCAATACTCGAAAAGATTTAGCCCTACGTGCTGCAATCAAGAGAGTGTTCGGTGAAGTGACGAACAAGATTACCTGGCCAATGTATCAGCAAGCACTTGAGCTTCGTAATCAATTCAATAAAGAAGAACTTGACTCTGTTTTTTCTGAAGAGGAGGACTAATGCCTTTTCAAGCCCAAGATGAAGTAAATCGCCAGAAGAGAGACTTGGAAGAACAATATGAAAGAATGTTTGCAAAGATTGGACGGGACTTTGTCACCAGAGAAGATATGCAGACATTCATCGATGCTCTTACTGGTTTCTTGAATACGCTACTTCCAGACTCTGCAGATTTATCCATAACTCAGTCTGGGGCTAAGTCTTTAGCCAAGGAATATAAAAAGAATCTCGACAGAGGAAAAAATATTGCTGACAAATATGAAGATCTTGTTGAATTTGATTCAGACGAAGAAGAGACTGAATAATGGCAGCTTTAATAACAACTACTCCTGGAACAGAGACACCTTTACAGAATTCGAATCCTTATATTGAAGCAGACCTTCATCTTATTATCAAGGCTTATGAAGAAGGTGCGAGGAAATCAGGAACAGAGGAAGGCATTCTGGGTTCTCAGCTAGGAGAAATTGAAAAGCAAAGAGGAATGATTTCTTCTCTAGGTGGATTAATTGATACCTTTGCAGGTATGGAGTCTGCCGAAGAAAACGAATCTGGAAAACTAGTCACCCTTGGTAAACAAGCTATTAGCAAATTTAAGGAATGCATTCCCTGTGATGACAGAGTAGAGTTCGGATGGGAAAATCTTCCCTTCCCTTCCTTTATGGAATTACTGAGTAGTTACCTAGATCAGATCGAAAATTTCATTGAGAAACTAAAAGGCCTGTTAGATCCTACAGGCTTCTATTCAACAATTTGTCCTCTCTTAGATGCTTTAAGATTTACCTGTCCTCAGGATCTAATTATTGTTCTCGCCTTATTGGCTTTCCTAATTGAGCATTACCTTACGTTAAGCTTTAAGTTAGACATTGATTGGATTGGGGTTCTTGGCGCATTGCTACTACCTATCCTAATGTTTATCCTTCTCTTGCTTGATATGGTGGCTCAGCTTGGCTTAGGGGCTTTGGGTTGTTTTATAGATTATGTAATTAATTTCATGAACTCTCTGACAGCAGCAGTGATGAGTCTAGAGCATGCTGTCGAAACCTCTGTAGCGGCAGCACAAGGCACTGCAAGCTCTTTTAGAGAAGGCCAGGAACGAAGGGCTGGCTTTGATGAAGAGGCCGAGTTCGATAGATTTGACGAGCCTGAAGAAGACCTGGATGAAACCTCTGTTGGAGGATTCCCCAAGTGGAATATAAACATTGCCCCGACCGGGGGGTATGTGACTCATAAAGATGTTCTTGGGTCAATATCAGCAATTGAGTCTTTGCTTCTTGGAACACAGGATGTAAAAGAATTAATTGAAAAATGGAGAGCAAAATACAAGAAAGCTGTTCGGGTACTTATCGATATGTTGGGTCGAGGCCTAACTCTCAGAATGGATTATGCTGCAATTCTTGTTGATTTAGTTCGACTGGTCGGCTTGATTAGAGCGATCACCAAAGCTATTCAAAGCGATAGCGTTTGTACAGATCCAAGTCAAGCACTTTCTGCTGTAGACATTCAGGCTCTTATCGATCAACTAGCACAAACAAACAGTCTCCCCTCTGGTGTTGAAATTGTAATAGAAAATGAGAGTCTCACTGTTAGTGATACAATATTAGAAACGTCGAAACAAGTTCCGTCCTGTCTCGGTTTGCTCAATAGCGAGGAACAAGACAAGATTGCGGAATGGATTAAGGATCTGGAGTCTACAGACTAATGCTTGAATCTACTGACAACAAGATAAAGGTCAATATAGTCTCTTCTACATTTACAATGTCCGATGCTGAAGAAAATCCAAAAGGGAAACTGAAGCCGGCAATGCAGAAGCGTATATCTGACCCCGCTAGGTCTTATGGGTCTCGCAATTCTTTCGCTCAGCCCGAATATGATCTTGAAGAGATTAATAGAATTGAGGATGTCGAGGCCTATGTAAGACAAACACATAGGAAGAAAAGAGGACTTGCCTTCAAGGAGGGCTGGGACCTAGTAGCCAAAGACCAAGATGCTTTGGCTTATGTCAATAGGAGGATGTTAGAAACAGGTTTTGCCCAAGGTAAGCCATGGAGAATTCTTCTAAAAGAAATCATCAATGATCTTGTGACAAAGTCCAACGCTTACTTGGTGAAGGCAAGAAACCCAAAGATTTCTTCTGGCCAAGCTCGACGTATTGGAGGTTCTTCCCTGAAACCCGTCGCCGGTTATTTTATAATGCCTCCTGAAACCGTGGAGATCAAAAGAAACGAATACGGAAAAGTAATCAAATACAAACAAACCGTAGAGGGGAAAGAAAAAGAATTCTCTCCGAATGATGTTGTGCACTTCTATATTGACAAAAAGACAGGTTTTGCTACGGGTACACCACTCCTGACTCCAGTCATCGATGACATTCGTACTCTACGTCGTATTGAAGAAAATATTGATCTTCTTGTTTATCAAAACCTATTTCCTTTGTTTCAGTATCAGGTCGGAACAGACAACGATCCTGCTGTAATATACCCTGACGGCAGTTCAGAGATTGATGTTGTTCAGCAAGAAATTGAATACATGCCCCCAGAGGGAATGATTGTTACTCCAGAACGACATAGCATTTCTCTTATTGGTTCTGAGGGCCGAGCCTTACGTGCGGAGGGATACCTGAAGCACTTTAGAGATAGGGTTTTTGCTGGTCTCGGTGTTTCAACTGTTGACTTTGGAGAAGGCGGCACAAGCAATCGTTCCACTGCTGATACCATGTCTCAAAACCTAAGAGACGAGGTTAAAGATATTCAGGATGATTTTGAAGCTCAGTTTGATTATTTTGTAATTCAAGAACTTATGCTGGAAGGTAGTCTCGACATCACTGATTCTGACAAAATGGTTCACCTTCAGTTCAAGGAGATTAACAAAGACCAGAAGATTGCTTGGCAAAACCACATGGTTCAGCTCTTCACTCAGCACGCTATCAACTTTGATGAACTTCGGGTTGCGATTGGACATGATCCAAAAACTCCAGAAGACGAAGAGTGGTGGGAGCAGACTTATTGGAAACTCATTCAAGAGCCTGAGCTAATTATTCAATCTATTGATGAAAGATATTTACCTGAAGTTGCTGCAGAGAATAATTCAACTGCAGTGCAATCAGGGAATGTCTCTAAGGGTGATCAGCGTGCTAAGCAAGAACAACAGGCAAAGAAAGTTGCCCCAGCAAGTGGCAAGACAAGTGGACAACGTTCTGGAGCCGCACGCAACAGGCCAGCGAATCAGCACGGTACTAGAACAGGACCGAAAACAAATAAAGACTTTATTGATAATTTAATCAATGAGTCTTTCCAAGTTATCAAATCTGATGTTCTTTTTTACAAGAATACCAGCGCGTCGGAAGCATGGATTGATCGGATTATCGATGCCTGGCATCGTGACCTTACTGACAAGTTTAAAGCGCTCGCCGCTAGAGAATTCAGAAACGGAGTTAGGGCAAGTGGCTTAAGCCTGACAGATACAGTTGTTGTAACAGGTTTCAAGACAGTAGAAACTTATCTCGACCACTATCTTCTTAAGCTTAGGGATGATATATCTCGTAGAGCTAAAAAATACAAAATGACCGACTCCGATACTTCTGTTCTTGATATTTCGAAGGGGCGGCTTAACGCTATTTACAATACTGAATTAACTAGATCTTATAACTATGGAAAACTAATGGGTTACAGAAGCCAGAATATAGAAACTGTGTATAATAGTGCTAGTGAGTCTGATTGTGAAGAGTGTTCTAACTTTAGTGATGTGAAGTTGAAAGTCAAAAAGGTATCAATTGCCGATATTCCTCCTCATCACCCAAACTGTAAGTGTTCTGTAGGAATTAAGAATGGCTAAGAAAATTTACATTTATGACTCCATTCTCTTAAACCCTGACCTCAAAAAACAATGGGACAAGGACCAAAAGCTTCATATGATTGATTCTTTTGTCCGGGCGGGTACTGGAGTAGAGATTACTGTACGAGCAACGCACGCTGCTCGCATCACCCGAAACAATGGTTTGTACTTGCCTGCAAAAATGAGAGACGGTATCAAAAGCTTTGTTTCCAAAGACGGAGGAGGAACATCATCCTTCAACAAGCCTGTTCTTACAGAGCATAATACTTATGACGCTCCTTTGGGTCGTGTAGTCGCTGCAGAATATATAGACACTTCCGGTGAAGTGTTTGGTCGTATTTCTGACAAGTACAGTGATGTTAAGGACGCTATAGCTGCTTTACCCACAATGAATAGAATGTGGCAGGCTGTCGATGCTGTTGAATCTTTAGTTCACTCTGGTCTTCTGTTCTCTAAAGACTTTCAGGGGTTAGGGTTTGGACGAACTACACTTCAAGTGACAGACTCTGACGCGATGACAAAGGTTCTTGATGGCCGTTACCAAACTGTGTCTACCCGCGCCGCCACAGATGCCGCAGTGTGCTCTTGTTGCAAAACAGATTGGGTTAGTGATGGACGTTGTGAGCATGATGTTGGAGAAATGGTTGATGGCGCGCCCATGTTTCTTATCGCAGGAAATCTCTCATACGAAGAGGTCTCCTTTGTAAATATTCCGGCAGACAGTGAGGCTGTTAGTGAAGGTGTGAGGATTGTAGATTTACATGAAAATGCTGAAGAAATTACACCGGTTTATACTGACAATTTACGATCGACTCCTTACGAGCTGCTTTCAATTACTGATAGTGCTGGTGTTGTTGATGGCATACAGCAGGCAAATACTGACGTTCTTGATGGTCTCTCTGTTTCTGACAAAGAAGAGAAAGAAGTAGAAGTTAAGCAAATGACAGATACTCAAAGTTGTCTCCTAGATCTTTACAAAGACCTACACGAGGGCCGCGAAGTAAATTGGGAAGATGCATTCGATGGAGAGACAATGATGGAACAACAGGCTTTGCTTAGATTCCATGATGGTCTTCATTGGGAATGGGATAATACAGTTCGAGAAGAAGACGAATGGTCTTTATCCAGAAAAGAGCAAATGCCTACAGATGTATATAAAGTTCACGCAAAACTTCATGCTATACTTGAGGAGAAAGGTTTGCGCGGAGCGATGATCAATGGTCCCTTGGATCAATTCAGCATAGCTGGAGAAGATACCGGGGAATATGTTCTAGTTAACAAAGATTCAAAGGAAGACGATTTAGATATGGAACTATCCGATTTACTAAAGCGTACTTCAGAATTTGAGATTGAAGATCTTAAGGATGCGATTACGCAGCTTACTTCAGCCGTAGAGGAAAAGGAAAAGGTAGCGAAAGCTCCGGACCTCAACACCCTGGTCGATAAGCTCGCCGCTCTAGAGGAGCAAGTTTCTCAGCTTGCAACTCAACTAACTGCACAGGAGGGTCTAACCGACTCTGCTGATGAGCAGCTAGAGCAAATCTCGGGAGAGTACAAAACTCTTCTCGCGGATCATGTTTCCCTACTTCAAAAACTCAATGGTACTGAAGGAGGACTTGAGGCCATCAAAGACAGTCTCAAGGAAAAGAATGTTCAAGAACTCAAAGATTCAGTCGGTGATCTTCTAAAGACTGCCTGTGAACTTGAGATTCTAAAAACAGAAAAAGCAGAAGTTGTTCTCGATGATCCTACTCTTGCTCAAGACGGAAAGAAGGCAGCAAAAACTGTCGACAATCTTGACAGATGGGGCCAGCTAGTGGTTGAGAGATATACTTCAATTTGTGATGACCAGGATGAAGAGGCGGCGCTCAACTATGTTGATAGCATGATGAAGCGTGGCTTTATTGATTCTGGATTTGATATCAAGGATTACCTAACTGACAAGGAGAATTCATAATGAGTTTTAACAGTTATACCCCTACTAGTAGACAGTGGGATCATGTAGGTAACCTCGTTCCTAACTTTGAGCACAGTGAGGGGATCCGTCCGCACTTCAACTCTATTCCGGCTCCGTGGCTCCCTGTTGTATTTCAGGATAAGCACTACGAGAATTGGATTGTTGTTGCTGCTGGAAAGGCCGTTGGTCTAACCCGTGAGGGTGATGTCTGTCCTGCTGGTCTCCGTGTAAGCTGGGCTGCTGCTGCTGGCGGTGATACAGTCCTAACCTACACTGCCAACGATGTTACGGAGCAGGTTATCGACCTGACCACTGGTGCGGTTGTTTCAGCTGCTACTTCTTACACTCTAACCCAAGTTCAGACTGCTCTTCGCAGTAGAGGCCTAATCGGTTCCGCCGAAACGCCCGATGCGTTTGTATCTATGCCTGTTGGTGTAGCTGCGCAGTCTTACTACGTATGGGCCTCAACCTCTCGTGATGGCTTCAAGCCTGCGGATCTCAAGTTCCACAACTTCCGTATGCAACATCAGGTAGCGGTCCTTTGCGACTATGTAATTCGTGTACCTCACTTGGCGTCCGCGTCGACTGACGAGACACTAGATGCGGCTCTTACTGGCTCAACTCTCACCTATGGTGCGGGCAACCTCTTTAGTGCTGCTAACGTTATTGCGACTGTTCGCTATAGCGGTGTTACAAGTACAGACTTTATTGCTGCTTCTCTAACCAACTCTGCGTTGGCTAAGAGCACTGCGAGAACTACAATCTCTGCTGATGATTCTACGCTCCTACTTCGTGAGCGCACTAGCGTTGATGGTATGTCTCAGTCCGGTGACTATTACCTCGATTACGAAGCTGGCGTTGCCTTCTTCTGGGTCTCTGGTGGAGCTACCGTTCCAGCACGCGTAAGCGGTACTGTACTTTCTTACAACCATTACAACAGCGTTCCGACTTCTGTCCACGATTATGTCGCTGCGACAGGGCTACTTCGCCCCGGTTCACTCGTTGAGGTCGATGGTGACTCTAACTTTACATTAGCTACTGGTACCGGTATCAATACCGTTATGGGCCAGGTCCTAGGCTTTATTACACATCCGAGAGACAATCTTGACAAAGTCAAGACACATTACTCGTCTCTTGGTACTGTGAACCAAATGCCTGGTACTGCAACCTCTGGTTTTCCTGACACTCTAAATGTCAGTACAACCGGTGCCGACCGCGAAGTAATCATCAACCTAATCAGTCGATAAGGAGAGAATGATGTCCGGTTTTGAATTTAAAGACACGAACCATGCTCGCTCTATTCTACAGAGTGGCGGACTCGATCTCGTGACTGGTAAAAGATTTGAGATGATGGATGTTCTAAATACATCCAATGCTGGCCCCCTACTTCCTAAGGTTGTAGTCCAGATCATCCAAGAGGCACAAGAGCCTCTCCTTGTCGGTACCAGTTTGCTAGATCAGATTCCGTATCAGTATGGCCAGTCAATTGTTTTCCCAGCGATGGGTGCAATGACTGCTGACGATATTGCAGAAGGTCAAGAGTACCCAGAGCACCAGCCCCAGATTGGCGGTGCGACGGTTACCGCTAACGTAGGTAAGGTTGGTATGGCTTTTGGTTTCACTGAAGAGATGATTCGCTACAGTCAGTTTGATCTCATGGGTCTATACATGAGACAAGCTGGTCGTGCGATGGCTCGTCACAAAGAAACCAAGATCTTCCAACACGTCCTTTCGCTAGGTGTTAAGGTATTCGATAACGCTGACCCCACAACTAGTTCACACGGTGTAACCACTGGACGTGGCCTAGCTGGTGCTGCGAATGGTTCCATGATAATGGATGACCTTTTCGACATGATGGCACAACTTATCCATCAGGGCTTCGTTCCTGATACCATTCTTGTTCACCCGCTTACATGGCTAATGTGGGTTAAGGATCCGACTATGCGTTCTTTCGCGCTACAGTCAGGTGGTGGAAGCTTCTTCCAGCGATGGCAGGGTTCCCCCGCTGCTCGTTACCCGATCCAGAATGGTCCCCAAGGTAAGCTTGGTCTAAGTGGTGGTCGTGATATCGTTCCCGGTGGAAACGCTGGTTCACAAAGTGCTTCTGGAGTCAATGACTATGACCAGAATGCCACTGGTGCTCCCGTTCTTCCGAGCTACATGCCCTTCCCATTCCGAGTAATTGTTAGCCCCTTCATGCCATTTGATCCGGATACTCTACTTACTGATGTAGTTGTATTCCAGTCAGGCGAGCTAGGTGCAATGCTTGTTGATGAAGCTCTTACGACCGATGAATGGAGTGATCCTCGTGTCGATGTCCGCAAGATTAAGCTTCGTGAACGTTACGGCATTGGTATCTATAATGAGGGTCTTGCCATTGCAGTCGCCAAGAATGTTAAGGTTGTTCCCAACCAGATCGTTCTTCCGGCACAGCTAACGCAGACTGTATCTGGCGAGGTTGCTGAAATTCCTGCTACTACCGCTGTAGTTTAATCTACCGGTAGTTAGTTCAACCCTGCTAACTATAAAGCTCTGAAGCCCACAGGGGCCAGCTGGTTCTCACTGGCTGGCCCCTCATTGTAGGAACCAACATGAATAGAGAAGAATTACGCCTTAAAGCAATGGTTGAGGCCACAAAGAAAAAACTAATTAAAGAGAATGCTGAATACGACCACTTCAGTATTATAGAAGGAGACAATGAAGAAATATTCATTGAGGCTAGAGGCCTTCCTTCTGATAGTCAACTTGAAGAAATACGTAAACTATACCAAGAGAAAGATCTCTGGATTGCTCGCTGTGCAAATAGAACAGAAGAAACCAGAAAGCTTATGGACAAGCTAGACCAAGAAAAGCGTAAGAATAAAGAACTTAGTAATAACTGGTGGGTCTCCCTGGGGAGAACCTTCAGGCTTATCAAGGATTAAAGTCTGTGGCTGCCCCTACTGTTCAAAATGTATTTCCGTCCGATAGCGCTTCTGGTGTTGTTCTTGGAAGCACTGTATGGGTTGTTTTTGATCAAGAAATTGATCCAGTTTCAATCAATAAAGCCTTTATCGTTGAAGGCCCCGACACTGATCGATGGACAGGTGGTGGTCTACAAACTTTCGATAGGGCTGAAACGCCAGAGCCTGAACTGTTCTTAGACAGTCCAAATTATCAAGGCTTGGTGGCTGGCACATTTACCTTTGAGAAACTTGATGCAGACGACAATGCTGTTTCGTCTGGAACTTATTCTGCTGGTGCAGGCGCATATAGAACTAAAGCTATCTTTTCTCCCAGCAAGAACTTATCTCCTAGCACAACCTATACTATTTACTTAGCTGGTGATGAAGATTCAAGTGACACCATTCGCGTAGGCTTGGCTGCTAGGACTGTTTTCGATGTCTCCTTGGGTATGAACCTCGGGTCGGGCACAGCAACAGTCTCAGGGGGGTATACAGGCACTATAGACGATGGTTATATAGTAGAGATAACAACTGCAGGGGACATAGGTACGGCGAAGTACCAGTGGTACAAAACATCTGCCCCTAGTCTCGTCCGAACAGGAACTACAAGCACAAACGAAGTTGAGTTAGACAATGATGTTTATATTACTTTTGGTGGAAGTGGCTTTATAGTAGACGACAGCTTTAGCTTTAATGTTTCTGCTCCTTTGTATATGACCACGACTTATAAGTGGACATTCACCACTGGGTCAGGTTCGATTATCTCCCTTCCCAGCACTACAAGTACTACTGTTTTGGGTGGTACTTCTACTTCTACGAGCACGACTGCACTCAGTGTTTCTTCTACTAGTCCTGTAGATAAGTCTACTCGTATTTCTGTTACTAAAAAGAGAATAACTGTAACCTTCTCTGCCAATATCGATTCAGACACAATTACTCAGGAAACAGTCTCTGTTACTGTGAATCCTGTAGATGGTGTGTTTGATGGAAGCGATTTGAGCGAGATAGGGGCAGTACCCAAAGTCCTTACCGTCAGTGGCAAGGACTTATATATTGATATATAAGGAGTAGGTTATGGCATTCGCTAGTGTTGAATATCAAAGACTTTACTACAACGCGGCTGGAGATTTACTACGTACAGATATTATTAAAATGTCTGGAGAAGTGCGCCGCCGCGATGCATTTTATCTAGGAGTTAGACCAACAACAACATCTGTTTCAGGCCATCCTATTCCTGATTACGGAACCTGGCTGCTTCACTCCAACGGTGGTCGTCGAATAGAAAGTACAACTTTCATTGGTCCGGCAGACAGAGTTGTTTCTTCTATCGAAAGCACAGGGCCTGCAGATGCTACAGGGACTACTGTTACTTGGAACTATGGACCAGGGACGTACACTATTGACTTGTCTGATTTGCCAGAGGCCTTGGATACAGTCTAATGAGAAATCAGTATCAAGATGGTGACATTCAGCTAATTGTACAGTTTACAAATGCTGATGGAACTTTGATAAATCCTGATTCTACTCCACAGTTAAGTATCTTTTCTACTGACCCTTCTGATAGTTCGGTTGTAGACGGAGATGCCATTGTTTTGAATGCAACAACTTCCTCTTTGGGTGGCGTTGGACAACAAGGAACAAACCTTGTTATCTTGCACGAAACAGGAATTTATTCCTATACATGGCCAGTTGCAATTGACAGAACAGTCGGCACTTACTATGACCGTTGGGTGGCTACTATCGATGGTGTTAGTAGTACTGTTATCTTCAGCTTTGATGTCCTTGAGAAAATCTCCATGGTGTCTCTCGAACTTGACAACAACTATGTTGTTACGATAACTTTAGATGAGACTATTGCAGATACAGACGGAAACACCCTCGCTGAAGATTATGCATTTAGATGGTCAACAACTCTCTATCCTTATTATGTCAGCTCAGATATAGTTGATTTAGAGCTAGGAAGCTACCTCGGGTCTTTAGATACAGAAACTATAGATTTTACTATTTGGCAAGCCTCTAAAGAATCTGATCTTTTAACTTATACAACCAGTATTACAAATAGTGATTGGTACAATCATGCTCGTCGACAATATGTTATGTGTCGTACGGGAATGCTTCTTTTGCAAAATACTATTTCAGTCTTACCTAAGAAAAAGAAACTTGATCAACTAGAAGTTCAATGGGATACAGAGAGCTATCAAAGTTTTATAAACGACATGAGAGAAGCTTGTCTTCGATGGAAGAGAGTCTTAGCTTCTGGAGGAGAGCTTAGTGAGCATACTTCTCTCAAGCCTAGGTTCGGAATCAAGGGTCGTCAACATGCAGACCGACCTGCTTTTGGTCGTAGTTGGAACAACTCTGGTCGAGGCGCTAATTCTCGAACATATACTAAAGAAGCGAATCGTAGAGTTGTCCACTCCTGGGAAGACGATGCTACAGATCCAGACAATAAAAAGCATAACTAATGACCACCAAGTTCTATTCAAAAGTTGCTGAAGGTGATCTTCGACAAGAGCTTATCGACATGTTCGATGGCACGGGTTCTGAAATTGCAAAATCTCACAAAGGCCTTCTTCGCCGAATGAGAAGAGACAGTAACGATGCTCTCATTGAATGCTCTTGTGTAGATGAACTAACTCAAGAACCTGATATGGATTTTCATTGTCCGTTTTGTCTTGGAGAGGGCTATTTCTGGGATGAAGAGTGGATTGACGTTCGAAGAACATATGTTCGAGGCTCTGAGGTTGGTTTTACAAAAAGAGATCTTTATCAAAAGATAGGAACAATTAATGTACAAACTCTTGTCTTCTATTTGAAAAGCACGGTGACTATTGATTATTATGATCGTATAGTTGAACTAAGAACAAACAAAGATGGTTCGATCTACACACCTCACACCAGACTAAAGCTTTATCGACCGCAGACAATTGTTCCTTATCGTTCAGACAATGGGCGGTTGGAGTATTGGGCCGTTCACTGCTCTGAGAAAGAAGCTGTTGTCATTGATAACAACCAGCAAAGGTACAGTACATAATGCCAGATCTAAAAGACCTACCTCCTGAATTGGCAAACTTGTCTATAAGAGTTGAAGAGCTTATAGACAATTTGGCGAGAGGTGGAAAAAAAGTACATGTTCTTGGCTCATCTGCTGATACTTCAGAAGCTGGAGTATTGCCTGTAGCATCTAAAGACATAGACTATGCAATTAGAGAAGTTCAAATTGCACTGACTGACTTTCAAAATAGAAAGAAAATCATTAATGCAGATCGTGTCCAGTTGGTAGAAGAATCACCTCCGTCAGATGCATTGTCTGAAACTATCACCTGGAGGCTTGTAAAGCGTTGTCCTGCGCGAATAAGTCAAGGACGACTCTCGACATCCCTCAAGGACGGCGACCGCCGTGAATGGCAACCAAGAGCCCGCTATGTCAAGGTTGACCCCACCCACCCTAACCAAAGAGTGGTGGTTATGGGCCAGATGATGGAGAATGTGGTAGAATTTACTTGTTGGGCTAAAAGTAACAAGGCAGCTAATACAAGAGCTTTGTGGTTTGAAGATTTTATGAATATTTACCGTTGGTATTTTAAATTAAAAGGTATCTCTGAGGTACTCTTTGTTGAAAGACAAACGGATGTAAGATTGGAGGACGATACTCAAGGTAACTGGCTAAAGGGTCGACCGATGAAATATTATTTCCGAACAGACCGTACCTTCAACATAGTTGAAGCCGAGCTTAGAGATATCATTCTTAATTTAGGTTTAAGTCAACCATAATCTGGAGGATAAAAAATGTCCAGTTTTTACACAAACCTTCCTGGAGTACAACCGACTCTTGTCGATGGCAACTTACAGGTTGACAGCACCTCCTCGGCCCCAAAAGTGCTTGTTCTAGGCACTGCTGGAAAGGGTGTTAATTATAACCCCGTAGTCCTAAAGAACTTAAGTTCCGTTCGTTCTGAATTTGGTCTTGTTGGCACTTTGGCTCGAGGCGCCCATGAGGTTAAAGCCCAGGGGGCAGACAATGTTGCTCTTATGAGAATTGGTGGCACTGCTGCTGTTCTTGAGGGTATTGGTGTTGATGCTATTACAGGAGGTTACACAGTCACAACAGATTCATTAGATGATGAAGCTGGTGATGCCTTTTCTATTTGGTATGATGCGGCGAATGATCGCCTTGTTATTTATGATGTTAGTGCAGAAGAGTGGGTCCTCGACACCGATGGTGTACTCGCGGACGAAGAAGGAAACGGAGATATAGTCGTTACCGGAACTCCAACAACTGGAGAAGGTAGTGATATTGGGAGTGTATCTGCTCCTGTTCTTATGAGTGGTGTCTCCGCTTTAAGCTTCACTGCTCCTGACCTTGGTGTTACATACACTGCAGGTACTGATGGTTCTAGTTGTTCACGAATGGAGCTTTACGAAAAGCTTTACAAAGCCTATGGTCTGCTCGACTTCTATGATTTCGATATTGTAGTTCCAATGGATGCATATCTTGACGATCTCAACATTGCAGATTTAAGTTCGGCAGAAATCGCAAGTCTTGGTCTTGCCAGTCTAACGACTTATCCAACCATGGGTGCAAGCAACGACGTCCTTGGTAAGGTTTATGTTGAAGAATATCTTGGTGTTGAGTACTTCTGGTGGGACACTGATGACGACGGCATTGCTGAAATCTACCCATCTATCGGCTCGGCCGGACCTTCTGCAAAAATTGATGGAACTTCTTTGTCAGCGACTGATTTTCATGAAGTTAACTTTGGTTACCAGCTCGCTCGTTTTTGTCATCGTGCAAACCAACAGTGGCAATTCCCAATTGGCGCTATTTCAGTGAAGCTTCCTACCGGGTATTCGTTAAGCGAACTATCCTCTTGGATTGGAAAACTTCCAGAATACACAACCAACTCAACAACCCTAGAAGAATTTGTCAATTCATCTGGAGACAATGGCACAGGCCTACTTGGAAACAAGTGGCTTGCAGGTGCTGCTGGCTTCCGGGGTGGTGCTAAGGGTGGTGGTTTTGTTGCTACCGAAGGCTCGCTACCAGTTGGAACATGGCTTGATGGTATTGAAGAAACTGATGAGAATGATGCTGAGGTAGATATCGGAAAGTATATTTCTGTTGTTGCTGGCGTGGTTGTCCATACTAATAACTTCTCTAGTACTTCATACATCTCAACAATGGCAACTTCATATGCTGGCATGGTTTCTAGACTTAGAGTAGAAAGTGCGCCGACCAACAAGGTTATGAGACGAGTTAGACTACTTCGTCAACTAAAAGGCTCAAAGCTCGATGACCTTGCTGGTATTCGTCTAATCTCTCTCGTTAACAAGCCGAAGGGTGTTGTTGTTACCGATGCTCCAACTGCGGCTCGTCCAGACAGTGACTACACTCGTCTCACAACTGTTCGTATTGTCAAAGATGTTGTTCAGACAGTCCGTGATGTCTCTGATCCATTCCTTGGTGAAGGAAACACCACAGCACAAAGAGAAGCCCTCCGTACTGCCATCGAGACAAAGCTACAAGAGAAAGTTCCAAATGCCCTAGAGCGTTATGACTTTGATGTAACTGCGACCCCGGCACAAAGAGTAGCAGGTCAGGCAGAGATCCCCATGGTTCTTGTTCCTGCCTATGAATTAAGACAGATTAGCCTAACCGTTAGTCTTGCTGCAGAATAATTAAGGAGAGATAATGCCGACCTTGACTTCAAGTGATGCTTATGAAAATACATACAACTCTCTTTCTGGCGTAGACATTAAGGCTGTTTTCCATAACAAAGCAGCCCTGCCCCTACAGGCTATTTCTTATGCTGTTCAGAGAGAGAAGGCTCCAATCTATACGCTTGGGCATCCAGATCCTCGTGCTTACTCTCGCGGTAAGCGCGGCATTGCAGGAACATTGATTTTTGCTGTATTCGATTCACATGCTCTTGTTGGTGTACAAGGAATCTTTTCAAGTTCCAAGTTCGCAGCTGACAAAGAGGAGATTCGCCCCTCAACAGGTGCATCTAACACAATCATTGACTCGAGTATTGTCGGAGTGACCGATGGGCTTAACCCCGGTGGTGAGGGGGATTCAACTATAGCGGGTGATGATCAAGAGTCAGCTACCCCTTGGTACTCTGACCAAATCCCGCCCTTTGATGTTGTTCTGACTGGAGCTAATGAATTAGGCACACTGATGATTATGCGTGTTCTAGGCGTAGAGATTCTGAACGAAGGTTATGGTATTTCTATCGATGACCTTATGTCCGAAATGCAAATGACTTATGTTGCCCGGGGAATTGTCCCTTGGACTCGTCTTTCGGGCGGTCTTCGTGATACTGACGGTAATATCGGTCACTACTAAATCATATGCCTACTAGTGTTCTTACAGAGAACATCCCCCTGTCTTTTTCCGGGACTGATGCTAGAGTTTATGCTCTAGTACCCGGAAAGACAGGGTTAGTTTTTCTACAGTCCTTACAGACAGTCTCTGTCTCTATCTTTAGGGAGAAATCTCCTGTGAGAGCTTTGGGATATACAAATGTTAAAGGACACACCAGAGGCCCTCGTGTTATTGCGGGTTCGCTTGTAGCTACTATCCTCGCAGATCATCCTCTCAGGGACCTGTTTAATGAGTACAAGTATGATTTTAGTTATGATGCAGGCTTTGGTGGACCAAGGAGAGAAGGAACAAATTTAATGTTTCCTGATGAAATCCCTCCTTTTCATCTAATTATTACCTACGCTAGTGAGCTGGGGCATCGCGCTAGCTTTGCAGTTATTGGTGTGGACCTAGTGAGTGATGGTATAGTAACTTCAGTAGAAGATATGATCACAGAAAACACTTACCAATACAAGGCTAGAGACATTATTGTCTTTCATCAAGATGAAGCCTTTGACATAGAACGCCAACCAGATATAGACGATGCGGCTTCTACTGTGGCCAGTGTTGAAACAGATAGCACACTATCTGTCACAAAAACTCCTACTGGAAGATCTGCTAAAAACCAATACAGTTATGGAATAGGGGATGGCCCCTATAGCAAATACAAGGGGTAACTGATGGCCGATTATAGTTTTGTTGAAGAAACTTCGTATTCATACGATTATTTCAGTGGGGCGAACATTGGTCTCTTTATTGGTTCTCGTTTACTAACAGAAATAGTTGGGGTTGAGTTCCAGCTTATTCAACTGAAGAGACCCATCTATGGTTATGCTTCTTCTCTATATGATGCAGTTGCTCCAGGGATCGTACAGGTTTCTGGTGTTTTGCATATGAATTTTCTTGATGGAGCACGTCTTCCTACTCTAATAGACATGGCTCAACAAGGGAGTGGTGGTGAATCGTATGTTAGTGTATTAAATGATAAAGATCAGATAGCTCAAGTTACAGAGCGAATAGACCCAAATAGCACCATGCCGGGTCTGAATAAGGAGGTGCGCGCCTTGCTTGTAGAAAGGTACTGGTCAACTCCAGACACAACAGTAGTCCCGACAGCTTTTAAGCGTCCAGACGAACATTCGCAATCTTTTGTAATTAGGGTACAATATGGTCCTCCCCCTGATTTGGGGGCAGAAGCTAATAGAACAAGTTTAGAACTAGCAGGTGTGCATATAACAGGTTCGGCACAGACGGTGGGCGTAGGTGGCGAACCAATCATTGAATCATATCCTTTTATTGCTAGAGAGATAAGATAAGGAGCTTTATAGAATGGCAAGTACGAGTACAATGGCTAAAGAATTAGCCAAAAAGAAAGCAGCTATGGAAGCTGCACAAATGGCACCAGAGAAGGAGGCACAGCCGTCAGCGATGGATGCAAGAATGGCAGAAGTGGAAGCAGCAAGAGCTGCTGCAGAAGGTTCCCCCGCCGTCGAAGCCCAAGAAGAAGCTACTGCACCCGCAGGCCCAACTCCGATGGATTTGCTTCTTCAGTTAGAAAATGGCCCGTCAGAGGCAGACCTAGTTGCATGGAAAGCGGCACATGGTGATCTATATGTTCTTCCTCTTCACAGTAGTGATGTTTTTGTTTATCGCTACCTAAAGCATTTTGAATGGTATAAGCAACTACTTGCGAATGAGAAGTTAGTCCAAGACCAAGAAGCGCTAAAAGATGCTGTTGTACAACGTTGTGTCCTCTGGCCCGCAATGGCGGGGACCTCCGCAATGACGAAGCAGGCTGGACTAAGAGATCTTCTTTTCGAAGTAATTATGCAGTCCTCTTACTTCATTGAGCCTGAACGTGCGATGAGTCTTGTAGTTAAGCTATAGAATTCTATGCACCAAGACATTCTGGATATGAAAATATCCAAAGGTACAGAAGTCTATGGGTTGACACTAAGAGATGGACAGATTGTTCCTTTTCGTCTTCTAAACAATAAGGAGCATTCTCTCTATCAATCTTCTCTTTTGAATGGAATACCAGAATTTGAAATTTGGATTCACGTTTTTCAACTATGTGTTGTTGGAGATTGGTGGAAGAATCTTCTGAAAATGGAAGAAAGTCTCTTAGAGAATCTTGAATTGCCTGCAGGGATTATATCCACTGTGGGCAAATTCATTTTTACGGCCTCGAATATTGATCAATTAAATGAACTACAACAAACCCTAAATGTTCAAAGAGGTTATGTTGGTACTGTCGATTGTCAAATCAAGTCTGTCATTATGCAAGTTTTCCCCTCATACAATCTAAAAACCTTGGAACAAACTGAATTCCAAGAACTGATAAGACTGTTTGCTATGGCCGAAAGTGTTCTTCTAGAGCGTGGTATAATTGAAAAGCCATATGAAATTACAGCGAACAATCAGAATGTAAAACAATCGGGTGTTCTCGATTCTCGTAAGATAGCGGAAGAGACAAGAGCCTTAAGGAATATTTAATGGCCGTATCAAGAGAGTACCAACAAAGGGCTCAGAGACCTACTTGGTCATCTGAGCCCACTGTGTATGGGGGTTCCAGTCCTTGGGGCCAAGTTGCGCGTACTGGGGCCTGGACGGCTGCAGGAGGCGCTGCTCTCTGGGCAGCAGGACGTAAGACCTATCAGGGCGATACGGGCTTTACGTGGCTCTACAGAGGCCTTGCTGGCTTCGAACAAGCCATTCCTTTCTTTGGTCCTACCCTCAGACTACCAGGTATTGTCTCTCCGTTTGTTGAGCATGAAAAAATTGTTGGTGGTACCGTAAACATTGCTACCAATTTCCTTGGAAATAATAGAAGAAATACAGCAAGATATATTAGTCAAGTCACCGGTATGTCTGAAACCCAATTGGCTGCTCGTGGCTTCCATGCTCGTGATGCCGCTATGCAGTTTCATAGAACCGGTGAATTTAGTGGAAGGCTAACCCTCAACGGCCGAACTTTAGCAGACAACATATTTCTTCTAAGAAGAGGAGATCCACTAAACTCCTCTTACGATAGATTCTTTGCGGCACATCTTTCTCTTGTTGACGAAGACCTCCATCAACAATTAACCTCAGAGAGATCAGCATATTCTGGGGCTCCAAGGACACAAGCCGAGGTCAATTTAAGTCGAGCGGAAGACTTAGCAATATTAGAAAGACAAAGAGTCCGCCAGCTGCCTGAGTTTGTTCCTGCTTCTTCCCGCGTCTCTCTTCCTCATTTTGGGGAATTGAGCCCAAGGACTGGTTTTGCTCTTCAGTACGCACGAACAGTTGGTGCGTTTGCTAGCCAACGTCTTAATCAATTAGTTTCTACGTTTATAGAAGAAGTTCCTATCCTGGGTTCTTTTCTTCCTAATTTTAATATGGTTGTTAAAGAGGGGTCTTTCTTTAGCATGCAAGCGCGTTATGCAAAGCTTGGCGCGAAGATTGGTATTGTCGGATTAGGCTTATCTACGGCTGACTGGCTTCGAAGAAACGACGAACTAGGAAATTTTGTTTCTGCTGGTGCTTATGGTGCAATGACTGGTATTATTGCCAGAGGTGCTTATAGTGCTTCTCCTCGAGTTTCTGCTTTGGTTGGGGCAGGTACTGCGCTCGCTACCCTTGCTCCTGTTTTCGATGAAGGTATTTTGCCGGGCCTTGGAACAGTCCTGACCAGAGGAAACCTTTTTAGATCACATATGTCTCATGCTTTTGGTGGTGTATTGCCTTTTATCGGAGCAGGGCACAGAGAATTAGCAGACTCCCTTCATCCAATTGCCTCAAAACCGGAAACTGCTTTGTTGGCCGGTCTTGTTGTTGGTGTTGGTGGGCGTAAAATGCTTAATACCTTTGTAGGAGAGAGTGCTATTCGATCAGCAGGATTGGCTGTATCAGAAACACGACCAGTTCACGGTTATTTTGATCGATGGAGAGACTGGGCTTCTCGAATGAGAACCAGATCTCCAACCACTTTAACAGGCTATCTCGATGCTGCGAAGGAAACCTGGAATAGTGTAGAACAAGACATGCTTCATGGTCTTTCTAGCGAGAACCCAAGGATAGCACTTCAAAAATCAATCGATGAAAGATGGGCAGATTATATCAACCAAGGAGACGGGTTTCTTGGTAAAGGGTGGAGACAAACGAAGGCCGCCTTCACTTCTGGTGGTGGAAAATTATTAGAAGAGTTAAATAGATCCACTATCTGGTGGAAGAATCGACATTTGCCATTGCGAGGCGGGGCTATTCGGTTCTTAGCGGGTGCAGGAGCATGGGCTCTTGCAACAGGTCAGTTAGCTTCTAAAGAAAGTCCAGAAGAATTAAAAGCACTTTATTCCGGAGACGAACAAGTTGCTGTAAGAAGAGGTAGGCTTTGGGAGGCTGGAGGAACACCTTATGAAGGTGCTGACATTACCCACCACAAACCTCACTGGTATCCATTAATGATGTCAAGAGCTGTTGAAAAAGCAGCTTGGGGTGTAACAGAAGACCAGCTTTCTCCTTTACAAAAGTTCTTTTTAAAGAACTTTACATATGAGTTAGAGCGACGCAATTATGAAAGCAGACCATACCCAATTACGGCAACTGCTTTTAATGATGTTCCTTTTGTTGGAGAGATTCTGGCGTCTACTGTGGGTAGGGTTCTAAAACCACCCAAGCTAATGCATCTTGGAGAGTGGGTCCAAGTAAGCGAATCTGGTGAACTTGAAATGCTCCATCCGCCCGATAGTTTATCGACACCGCCAATTCCAGAACTAGGCGGTCTGGGCGCTGCTGTCCCTGTTTCTCCTTTCTCTCCCAAGAATCGATTTTCTGATTTCTTGTACAGTAGCAGTGAACAAGCAGGTTTGGTTGGTTTCTTACAACAGACTTATGTCGGAATAACTAGTGGTGGAGATCCAAGATTATTCTCTCAAGACACAAGACTCCAGTCTGCAGAACAGATTTCTAGCATTAGTAAGAAATTTTGGGATATGGAACTAGGCGGTCTTCTGTTTGCCTCGGAAGCTATTCGTCGATATTACCCTGCAAAGGGTTCTGAAATCAAAGAATACAACCCGATTCCAAATGCGATGCCTTCTTGGCTGCCAAAGGATTTGAGAACGGGAGATCCATATAACATTCCATATGGAGAAGGGCGAATGCCTGGGCCTGGGTATGCAGCCCTGCACCCTGAGCTTGAAGGATTAAATCCAGAAGACTATCCCCTTGAACATAAATACAAGATTCTTTCTGATGTAGCCTATTGGTCTTCTGAATTCAGAACAGTTGAAACACAAATCAATAGAAGAATTGAAGCTGGCATCTATAGCGAAGCTACATTGGCTAAACTGAATAGAATTGATCAAAGATTAAAGAATAGAAGAAATAAGCTTTTTGGTCAAGTCACTGATATGAATGAGCAAACAAAAGCAAAAGCTTTTTTTAGTGGCGCCGGAAGAGGATGGACAGTTGCATTCAAAAAACTTGTTGCTCCAGTCGAATACCTGTTCCCGTTTGGCTTCCGTCCATTCAGTAAATTACTCTCAGGGGTAGAAACCCCTGTTGAGCATTATGAACAATATCATATGCATGGTACTCAATTAGCTTTCTGGGACAAGCCAATTCGTGACTGGGTTCGTCCTGCCTTTAATTCTTTTAGGGGGCTTCTTGGATTCGGTGCACCTTCTTATCTGCAAGATGTAAGAGATGTTGAAGAACATTTTGATAAACTTGAGTATTTAAAGTGGAATCTCCTAGCAAAAAATGCTTTGAATGAAGGAGACAGCTCTAAGGCGCAAGATTATATTCGTTTACAAAGCAATACAGTAACTGGCGTTGATGCTTTTGGTGATCAGAATATTATCCGTGCAGCCCTCCCTGCAGTACAAAGAAAATATTTTGATGCATTTTCTTCAGCGCGATCATTAAGCGAAAGAGAAGAAATTCTGCAGTTGATTCCAGAATCTTATAGACGTATTTATCAAGCCCAATGGGCTCGCATGGATGCTGAACTTTCTGGAGACACAGCAACATTAGAACGACTACAAGAAGCCTATAGCGCATACCAACCAGACCCGGCTGAGGTTATTGCTTATTTTGATGAAAAGGGTGGCATTCCCGACCGCTCTTGGCTGGGCTTTCATCCAGGTGTAGACTTAGAGGATGTTAAGTTAAAGTATGCAATGTCTGAAGGTATGGATATTCATGATTTTGGTTTCTGGGATAGTCATGTCAGGCTTCTTGCAAGAAAACCATACATCAATGAAGAGATGGTTGATGAAATGATGTCTCCAAAAGAAAATTCAAACGATGTTCGTAGGATAATCGACCAGACAGCCTCTGACTTTGGTATCATAGACTATGACCTTGAGGTCTCTGATGTAAGATCTAGTCAAAGTAGAAATGATGTTCGTCTCAATATAGAAGACTCTCGTTTTGCTATGAGAAAGAAATATGAGGATAGATTCAAATGAGCAATGATTTAGAACAATCAGGCTTAGGCGGCATTTTCTCCAGCATGGGCACTATAGTTGGAATGGCTCCTGCATTGGGTGCCGCAGCATGGACTATTTCTCGAAATCAAGACGAGGTTGTTGACGCTCTTAAAGATATTGGAGCATGGACGGACAGTCTTTTTACAACAACGAAAGAGGGGAATCTGCCTTCTCCTACTCCATCGCGACCAAGCTTAACCTTACCTTCTCGTAAATCACGAGGCTTCCGTGACTTGGGGAGTTTAGTCGCTGAGACCGCCGGGCGTTTTCAACGGCACAGCAGCGCACAGCACGATGCTAGTTTAGCAAAAGAAGTTATAGACTTTTCTAAGAAAACCTCAGCAAAAGAACTTCCTCTTCTTCGCTTGGCTGCATTCTCAACAATGCTTGACCCTACCCACAACAGAAAGATGGATACAATGGCTGATGCTGCCAGATATCTCTCTGGTGCTAGTGCTAATGAAATAGGAGAGTTTTTAAGAATCCAAGGAATCAGTCATCGTAGTGTTTTTGGGAAACTAAAGAGCTTGAAAAGAGGCGGGGTTTCAGCTGAACACATCTCGTTTACTGGACTTTCTCAAGGCATGGGGGCGGCTCGAAGAGATTACTCATTACCAGCCCCCGTTCTGCCAACAGCAAAAACGACGAAGCCTGTCAAGTTTCTCTCTGGTGCCCAAGCTGTTGGAGAGTTTGTTAAAAGTGTTCAAGGTGTAGAGGTTTTTGGTCTCGATGTTGAGACTTTTGGAACAAAACAAATATCTACCGTTCAGTTAGCGACAAATGAAGGAACTTGGATTATTGATGCGAAAACACTTTCTTCTTTAGAAGTATTGAAGCCTATCTTGGAAGGGCCAGCAACAAAAGTAATCCACTATTCTAAGTTTGAAAAAGAAGTTCTTGAAAAAGCTGGTATACAGCTTGACAATGTGTTTGATACTTTTGATGCCTCACAGCAAAAATATGGCAAGACAAAAGGTTATAGCCATAGTCTTGCCGCTTTGGTTGAGAGAGAGATGGGGGTTAGGGTAGAAAAACTTTACCAACAGTCAGACTGGAGCCTCAGGCCTTTATCTGCTCAGCAAATGCAGTATGCTGCATTAGATGCAGAGCTAATGATAACTCTTCATGACAATTTGAAAAATGGAGGCACTCCTCTTCCAAGTAACAAAGGATTCGGTGGTACTGGTGTCTCATCCCGCGCTACTACAGATATAGAAAGAAAACTAGTAGCAAGACGACTTGGCCTTGACCAATTACCCACAGGAGCTTCTCTTGAAGTTGATACTCTGTTTCGTCAAGGTGCTTTGCATACTTCTGACCCTGGCAATTACTTCCGTGTTCGGTTGTTTATGGAAGGGACGCACCGACCTTTTGAAATGATCCTCCCAGGAAAACATGCAGGGAGTACTTATTTAACTTCTAATGGCAGTGCTTATACAATGTCAAGGGTTGGAATAGAGGGTGCTGAAAAAAGTGTGTCTGGACGCACTGCTCTATGGGAAGCAGGAAGAGATATTTTCGGAAGAATTCTTTCTCCCCAGACTCGACCCTGGGAGCGACGAAGTATTCTAAGATCCGGAATGGAGAGAATTTCAAAATTCTCTCGCTACATCACTCCTGGCTCAACAAGTGGGGCAGAATTACAGAATGTTCTTCAGTCTAATCTTGCTGTGTCTAGAGAAATCTATGAAGATGTTAACAATAAACTTTATACAAAAGATAAAGACAAAATCGTGGCCCGCCTTGGTGGGTCACCAAATGTGCACTTGATGGGTCCTGAGCAAACAGCGGAAGGTATGTTTATCATGACCAACAAGCAAAATCGTCTTGCTTATGATTGGTATTCTGGACTTCCTTCAGAAGAGGCTCTTGCTGGTCCAAGTGGAAAGGTTTTACAAGCAGAGATGGAGCCTTTTGTATTGTCACGACCCTATCAAAGCTTCAGAGAGATATCAGTTGTACTTCCTACAGAAGTACAAACAGGACAAGGCATTAGTCCGCACATTAACGGTGGGTGGAAATTAGATAAGAACAAGGGCGCTGCGATGCGAGGCGGACCTTTGAAGGCTTTTAACCGTTGGATGCCAGTAAACCCTGGGGCCAAATTTGAAGAAGAGCTGCTCGGAAAATATGGTTACCTAAACCCACATGCATTAACTTTTGAAGTCATTGATGATAAGAAAGTGATGACTCTTGAGAAGAACCTTTCTTTGCTTGAGGGTGAAATGTATCTTCATGAGAAGTTTAAAACAAGAACATCTAAAGGTGGGTACGGAATACGGTTTGCTTCGCCTCATACTCAAAGAGTTGTTGGCGCTGGAGTTTCTTCACCTTTTGTAGATGATTATCTAAAGCAAGGTCTTCCTGATATGGATTTGCCAAAAGGTGTTTTCTTGGGTCTTGATGCAGAGACTGGAAAGCCGATCTTTTCCGTTCGAGGACGAAGAATGCAAGACAGGCTTATTGGAGTAACAACAGACGAGGCTGGAAACAGAGTTCTCCAGATGCAACGTATCTTTGGTCTTGGAGAAGGAACCAAACTACAACAAGGTATTAGTGGTGGCTGGAAAACTACTCTTAAATTTATTGATGACAAAATGATGGGTACGATTCTCGGCCGCATTAATCCAGCAGATGCAGATAGCGCTGATTATAAACTTTTATCACAAGGAGTAGAGGCAGTAACCACCAGCGCGACATCTGTAAAACAAGGTGCCTACGGTGTTAAAAGACAGGTAGCAGGTGCATTGAAGTACTGGGCATCAGCAACACTTTCGGCTGAGTCCGACAGAAGACAAAAAATGAAGGGAATTCTAGGGGTATCTCCTCTGGATTATCTTCAAGGCAAGATGGCCAAAGGGGCTGCTGGCACACTTGAAGACTTCATGAGGGCTGCTCTTTTAGAAGCACGAGAAATTGGTGTTTTCGGAAGTGCGCTCCAGACAGGCACAGCCTTTAAGGGTGCGGCTAAAGTTCTTGGAGCTAAAAAGTTCGGCGGTCTTCTAAAAGATGTTGGTCTTTCTGTTGCAGAAAGAAAGCAAGTAATGACAAGTATTGAGCAAGCTAGTGGGGTCATCTCTTGGGGTGCTTTAGTCCCTGCTGATGACCCGACGCTTAACAAAGGTCGATTTGCAACACTCGAAGCTCGCAGTCTTGATGGTTTGATGACTGCCGGCTGGAAACTGGGAGACAAAGACCTCTCTTCTGCGATGATTCAAGACCTTATGTCTGCAATCTCTGGAGAAAACAGAGGTGCTGTGAGAATGGCAGCTACTCTAAGGAGATCTCTCAGTAGTCTCCATGGAGGTAAGCTTCCAAGTGAGTCTATGAATGTCATGGGGTATGCCGACTCTCTCTTGCTTGACAAGGAGCGCCTTTATCCTAAAAAAGACTTCCTTTTAGATCTAAGAAAAGTTTCTCCCTCTCAAGTCGATGCTGTTGCTGATATTGTTCCTGAACGTTTTATGCTTCCTGGAGAAGAGTCTCTTGAAACTGGTGTTGGATATTATAGACAAAAGAATAGTGGTCGAGTTGACTTTAGACATATAACAAAAGAGATAACAAGAAATGTTTCAGGATTAAGAGATGCGAAGTCTCCAGAAGAAGCACGCTATTTTGCCAAGAAACTGAAGACGAGTATGGCAAAGTATTCTTTAGCTGCAGACAAAAGAATAACCGTCAACTCTCTTGGGCCAGCCTCTTCTTTTGTTCAGGCGGCTGGTGTTTCTGATCTAGATTTAGTTCTTAAGGCAGGGAAAGGTAGTGACGAATGGGCTGCTGCCGGAAGAACAATTGGAGAAGATCTTTTGGGAACTTTAGATCAAGTAGACCCTGGTGAGTTAAAGAGAACAGTCTTTCTTTCTCAAAACCAAGCACGAAACTTAACAAGAGGAGCCAAGCTTGATGCTGTTTCGAAAAAAGCCTTTATGAAGGGTGAATCATCAATGGCTGGAATGATTTGGCGTTTCCCAACAGTCGGAGAACAATCAACCCAGCCTGTTTATTTACGAGTTCATCAAGGTCTGGAAACAGCAGATTCTTCTAGTCGTGTTGTGATACAGAACAGAATGAAGAATATTAATATTCTCAATGAGTCCGCCAAACAACTTCTAGGAGGCACAATTGAGGCAGATCTCGGTATGGCTCCTGGTATGACCCTTGACTTTGACAAAGATATGGTTGCTATCAAAATAATGCAAGAGAAAAATGCAATTTCGATAATGACAGAAAACAAAGCCGGATGGGCAAAGTTCGAACAACAGTTTGAAGCACGAGCTGCAGAGCAACAAATTCTTTCCAAAGTTCTAAAGAAACAGATGGAACAAGTCAATAGCCAAGCAGCAATGGGTGGTCTTAGTCGGGCAGCCTATAAGCAAAGATACAGTAAAGATATTGGGCCACTTTCAAGAGCCCTTGAAGAAGTCAAGTATGCGGTTCTCACCCAGTCTAAAGATCAAGACTTTATTTCTCGAACTGTAAACCTTCTTGCCGTCGCAGAGGAAACAGGTACCCTCAAGGCTAAGAAGCTAGAGAGAGCTCCGACTCTTTCACGAGACTTGGCATCAGCATTGTCTTCAGGTGGTGGACGAGATCCTGATATTCTTAAATTTATCTCTCACCTATCTCAGGAATTAATTCCTGAAGAACTTGCGACGGGAATTGATTATTCGGTGGGCGATGGAGAGACAAGAACCTTGAAAGTAGATGATGACTATTTTCATAAGCTTGTTAATACTTTCGGGGATTATCTCGGTTCGGATGATCGAAAAGTCTTTGATGTATACAGAAGAAAGAGAGAGCAGCACGGCAGAGATCTTAGCGTTGAAGGCTTAATAAAAGCCCGAGAACTTGCCAAGAAAAGCGGAGACCCTGGTTCTGCAGTACTTGCTGCTATGCTTGGAGAAGCTGAAGCTGCTGGTGCATCGAGAGAAACAATAGAAGCAATCAATACAGAGCTTGGAGACAGAGCGCGACGAGCAGCGGGTAAACTTGGAGACAGATTCTTCGGAGCCCCTATTCTATTAGGTCTCGCAGGTTCAGCCTTGGCCTTTGGGTTGCTGGGCGATCCAGGGTATTCACCCCAGCCTTTGCTTGCAGAGGGTGAGAAGGTAGACCCCCGTATTCTTAATGCAATTCGCTCTGGAGAATTACTAAATGCGCAGCGCTCACAAGAGCCTCAAATGTCTATTCATCAGCCCGTTGGAAGCACAGACTTTTTACCAGATAGTCAATTCCATCAACCACGCATGTCCTTGTCTAGACAGGGCACATCAACAAGGATGAGTATTCGAGATGACATGAGCAGAATAAATATGGGAGGTTTTCATCAAGCCTTAAGAGAACGACTCAATAAAACAAGTATTAATAGTAGAATAGAGGACAGGAGAAGAGTCTTATCTCCAGCAGAGCTAAATAGAGAGCGTCGTAAATATGAATAATTACTTTCAAATAAATGATCTTGTTTTTGATATTCCGCCTACGGATATAACTGTCAACCATTCAAATCAACATTTCGAATGGAAGACTCTTCGTAGTTCACAATCTGCGAAGATCCCTACAGGGCAGGGAGACATCAGTGTTGGATTGAGACTCGTATTCACTCCAGGTAATCTAGATCAATTGCATCGTCTTGTCTTAGAATTTCAAAATACTCCTATTTGGTATGTAAAGAATAGATATCTTAAAAATGCAATTGGTAGTTCAATGCCAAGGCATGTATCTTTGGCTTTCACTGCCAGAGACATGAATGTTGTTTCTGTGCCTGAACTTCCTCACTCTTTTGAGGTCGGGCTAACTCTCTCCTACTTCAATTATGCCCCTTATGCTCCAAACCTAAGGTGGAGAAAGGATTGGAATATTGAAAGCCTTGATGGAAAAAAGAGAACTATTTATAATATTGAAGTAGGAGAAGAAGAGAATATCTTCCAAGAAGAGACACCCTTCTCTAGTCTTGAAACGATTAGTCAGCCCCGTTATCTCCAATTGGATGAACAAAGAGTCGATGTTACGGGATTAAATCCTTCTCCTTTTAGAGAGCCGACAACCACAGATGTCACACCAGAAGAGTCTGATATTTACCGTTACTATATTAATTATCTTCAAGCAAAAGGGCTGGAAGACCACTTTGGAGCCGCTTGGGCAATGTCAATCTTTATGGCTACCCCAGAAGCGCAAGTGATGAGATACAATACTTCTGCCTATACAAAAGGAAAAAGTGTTGTTCTAGAATGGAAAGAGTTCGGAATTCTTCCTAGTGGTCCCGATGTAGCTGCCTTAGTAAAGAATGCTACGGTAAGTGAAGAGGTCTTGGCAGAAACAAACTCTAATTTTAACTCTGGGAGCTATTTGTTTCCAACAAAAGGAACTGTTACTTCTCTCTTTAATCCTAATCGATTTCATCCTGTAGATAAAGTCTATAGGCCACACAACGGCGTTGACATCGGAGCACCTACTGGAACACCTGTTGTGGCTCCTATTGAAGGGAAGATTGTTCGACTCCGAACTGAAGATAACAGTGCAAATGGTTTAACCGTTTATCTCCAAGAAGCTGGTGGATACAAACACTCTTTTATGCATCTCAATTCTATTGAGACAGGTCTTGGAAGTACAGTTGTGAAGGGAGAGCTTATTGGAACCGTTGGAAGTACTGGACTCAGTACAGGACCTCACCTTCACTGGGAAGTTAGAAGGAATGGAGATCCAATAGATCCCTTGACTCTGAGTATTGAAGAAAGTGATTCTGCCATTGTTTTCTCTTCTGGAAGTAGTCCTGTTCCGACTTTCTCTGAAGTAGACTTTGAAAAATTGTCAGAACAGACCTCTGAACAGATGAAAGATCTGGCAGCCCAAGGCTGGCACCTTTACAAATCCCCACATGTGGCAAATGTAATTTACAGAGATTGGAAATTAATCGTTCCTTTAACAGAAGGTGAGTTCGGATCCAACAGTGCTTTTATTTGCACAGCAATGTCAGCAACACTTGGAAATCAAATAGCTACACTCCCTCTTCTTAGTCATGAAACACCTACGTCTCAACTTGTCGGAAGTTTTGAGGGCAAGCTCTTTTTAAACTTTGCAGCTCTCTCTAAACAGACAGATGATATTCCCATTGGAGCCAAAGCCCTTGTTGATATGGTTGGAATGTTACAGAAGAATGCAAGACTTTTTCGAGCAATCCCAGATTCTTGGACAGTCAATGTTTCCTGTTTCGGCTCTCGTCTCATTGGGGCTCGCCAATTTGCAGTTAACAATTTGCGTAGTGATACGATCCCTCAACATCCAGGATCTTATACTTTTGATCTTGAACTAACAGCCTCGGAACCCTTCTCTGGAGAATCTCTACAAAGTACTGGTTACTCCACTGAAGAAACGATGGCAGAGATTGTTGAAAGACTCTTTGAGAAATACATCAAAGTAGAGATTGTTGAAAGTCGACAAGACTCGACAAGACAAATGGTAAGGATGGACCCTTCTTCTTCTCAATTAAATAAAGATATTGGGGGACAACAACAAAGAGCTTTTATCGCTAGTGGAGACACAAATATAAGACATGCGCCTCCGCCTGCACCACCAGAAGATTCAGAGTTCTTAGACTCAGTGCGCGAAGCCTCTAAGATTTCTAGCTTAAAGAAAAAGGGCTGGACAGTTACTCAAAGATATACCAGAAAAGACAAGGTTGGGATGCCTTATGAACGAAAAGTTCTTCGTTCGGTATTTCAAGATCGACCCGATACAGCTCCTTCTAAACATGCTGTCGAACATGGGCACTTAGAACAAAAAGGTTACCGTGGTGCACTTCCAAGTGAGAAAGACACAGGAACCATTTATGAGAAAGGAGAAGAAAGGAAAGAAGAGTATTGGAAAACTTGGAATTTCAAATATACAGTAGACAATGTAGGTGATGAATGGTTGGCAGGAAAGCTACAAGATATTGCTCAGCTTTGTATCTTTGCAAACCTTGTTCTTTCTGATGGTCATTATCATGGATTGACTAGACAAGAAATCATTGAAAGAGCTCCTTTCTTTGGTATAGAGAAATATGTCCTTCCTTCCTATGAACAGACTACTGGGAAACGGTTAATAAACGTTCCCACTGTGGCCGGATTCTCTTATATAAACGGAGAAGAAGACTTTCTCAGTGAATTTGGAAATAGAACTTGGTCTACATTAGGAAATAGACTAATTGCTACATTGGGAACCGCACATAAATTCAAAGAAGATGATTCTTCCAATGCATTCGTTGCAGGAATTCTTGGAGGTATAGGTGCTGGCTTGAGTGCGGCAGGAGCAGCAGCCGCGGGGTTGGGCGCTTTGCTGGGTGGTGGAACTGCTGTTGCTGGAACAGGTCTTCTTGGTAGTGTTGATGCTGAGCAGATAGTGGCTCCCTTAAGCCCAGGAGCAAAAAAAGCAAAAGAACTAGAACTAATAGCCTTGATAAGAGAATTGATTGCTGGCGTTCTCCAACAAGCTTTTTTGCAAGACCCAAAAGCAAGGCTACACTCTGACTTTCAGGATATTTTTACTTCTGCTGCTACCTCAAGAAAAAGGTCTCCTTGTTATCCTGATCTTAACCTGCCAGACCATCCATACTTTGGAAGTAGTACTTTTACAGACCCTGATTTCTACTTTTACAATTATGCAGACAATGCAGGGATTGAAGGATTTGATAGTGCTGATCCAAAATTGAAGAAACAGATTCTCCAAATTCTGAGGAACAACAAGGCCTCGATGGATGCTTTACAAGATGGAACTTTCGAATCTGAAAACTTTAGAGAAGAGTTTAAGATAGGAAAGCATTTTGACGGCTCAGAAACTATCAAAAGAAAGAGTGGAGGAACTGCTAGCTACGAATCTCTTAGAAAAGAAGTGGACAATGTAGAAAAACACTTCAATAGTAAATTTAGTGGAGTAAGTCATATCCTTGCACAAGAGACAGTCTTTGAAAAAGACCCCCTTCTTGATCACAAATTTGATATTGATGCTTTAAAAGAAATTGCATATCACTCTATGCAAGACTTTGAAAGCCGAAAATACTTGTTAAAAAGAGCCTTCCCTACATTTAAACTCTATTTTATCGAAGAAGACTCTGGAGAAGAAAGCTGGTCAGCTCTTGATGACTTCTATGGATACAATGCAGTTCGGTCAATTTCATTAACAAGATCAAGGAAAATACCTGCAGACTTGTGTGTAGTAGAGCTTCAGAATGTTTCTGGTGTTCTTGACGGAACACTTCAAGGAGCTATTACTGATCTAGACTATGTGTTAGGAAAGAACACAGATCTAGCCAATCCAACAGAAAAATCAGAGAAAATGAGTGCATCTCGATCTCGAGCAAAAGAAGGGTCGGCAGAAGAAGATGTATTCAACTCAATCATTCTTCGAGAAGGAATGAATGTTCAATTACGATTGGGATATTCAAACAACCCCGACTTTCTGTCAACTGTTTTTAATGGCAGGGTAGTTGAAGTACACTGGTCAAACAATACCGATATTGTGACAATTGTTTGTCAATCATATGCAACCGAACTAGTTCAAATGAAGAAGGGAATCTCTGGAGAAGAGTTTCCTGTTGATGGCCCAGTAGAGGCTAACGCAACTCTTAGCTTTGCGACAGCATACCTAAACACAACAGATCTCCTTTCTTCAATGATTCGCTCTCCTGAGGTTATGCACTTTGGAAAATGGCAGTGGGGTTATTTGCCACAAGTGGGAGAACAACTATCAATTAATAACAATGATAGGACTTATCGAAACAGTCTAAAATGGATGACGGCAAAGAAGACTTACGACAACAAAGTCAACTCTTTGCTTTCTTCTAGTCGCGCAATTCAGCAGAATCTAACAGACACTACCGATACATTTCTTATTGATGGAATTCTTGATAGTGGGGCTAGTGCAATTGCAAATATGGGTCAAGCGCGGGGATGGATTGGAGAAGGAATTAATGCTGCAGGAGAGCTTAGACTGAAGGAATTTCTTTTAAAGAGATGGCGCAGCTATAGAGACAGTCCTGCCGACAATAATATTTATGCTCCTGATCCTGACGTTTATATTGATTATGGGTTATGGGATTTTAGTGGAGGGATGGACCATAGGCAAATTGTTTATCACCCGAAGAGCACTACTATTTGGGATGTTTTTCAAGAGATGACCTTCAGACACCCAGGGTGGGTCGCTTCTCCTGTTCCTTATGGGTCTAGAATGACAATGTTCTTTGGTATCCCCTCTCAGCGCTATTGGGCCGAAGATGCGACTCCAGCTTTTATTGAATCAATGAACAAGGCAAGAGAAGATATCAATTTAGCAGAAGATCAATTGGGGTCTTCTGCTCTCTCTGGAGCGCAAAGAAAGAGCATAGAAACCAATCTTATTCCTTCACTAACTTTATATTTAAGAGGATTGCGTCAACGCTTTAAGCCTTTCCGCAAATATCATTTTGTTACAAGCTATCACGATATTGTATCTAATGAAATTAGTACGTCTTCCTATAATATGCACAACAGTGTTGCTGTCAGGTATAACGCAAGAACCTGGGGTGGCCGCGCGCTAGACTTTATAGACGATGTTAGTAAAGCTACGGAAGGAGGAGAGGAAGAAGCCTTCGGTGAGGGCGGGCCATCAGCGAACTCTCTGAACATCGGCCTTGTGGCCGCCGGAGAAGCCGGCGGATTTGTTTGGAGATCGATAAGCAAAGGAAGGACAGAGTCTGAAGTTGCTATTTATAAATATCATCCTTACATGGCAGATGAAGATATTCTTTTAGCTGATCTGGACTTTGAAAATTGCAATGGGCAAGCAATGGCCGAACGCTATTCTTTGAAAGCGATTCAAGAAGGTCTTAAAGAAATGTATACTGGGCAGCTTACCTTATTGGGAAATCCAGAACTAAAACCTTACGATATTGTTTTCCTTATGGACAACTACAATGATATGGCAGGTCCTGTCGAAGTTGAAGAAGTTACCCACTTCTTTTCTCCAAACACAGGATTTATTTCTGTTGTTATTCCAGATGCTGTCGTTGTTGTTAATGAAATGGGGTCGACTGGATTGTTAGATTCAATGGGATGGGCGGCTCTAAAAGCGGCCGGCTCTCTTTTCGGGAATACATTAGAATTTACTTCTGCTATTGGGAACCCAACACTAAACGAAAGCCTTGCTCAAACTGGAGGAACTTTGCTCAGCGGAGGCGCTGGGATGTGGGCAGGTGTCGGTGTAGCTAGTGTAGCGACAGGTCCTGCAGGAGTTGTTGTTGGAGGGGTGATCGCTGGTGCAGGATTACTTGCTACGAATACTTTCTCGGGGACTGCGGGGCAAGTCTTAACAGGTGTAAGTGCCGCCGCAGGTAATCTTTTTATAAATACAGCAAACTTTGTCTCTCATCCAACACCTATTAGTGGAGCACAATTAACCGGTGGTTTTAGACAAATCTTAAAGAGTACAGATAAAACAATTGGCATGGTGATCCCTCTCGCAAAAGGGGGGATCCCCATGCTTGCTGGAATTCCTGAAGATATTCCTGAAAACATTTTTGATTCATGGTTGGGAAAGCTTCGTCTTTGGGTCGACGACGCAGAGGAAGGTTTTATGAATAGGCTTATTGATTTCTCTCTATATAATCACGATATCGTCAATGCATATAGTGACGATTTAAGCACATGGGAAAAATGGGCCATCACAGGATTGGGAGATGAAGGCTAATGTCTATTAAAAGAAAAACAAAAGGGGCGCAAGATCTTCAGAGAATGCAAGACAAGATCTCTAGATCTAACATTAGAGACGAAACTAATAAAATCCCTGCACAAGTTATTTCTGTTTACTATCCCGGTCAAGAGCATACAGAAAAGTATGGAGATCACCTTAATTCAAACACAGTAAGAGTTAAGGTTGAGCCCCTCAGGGGAGAGGGGTCTGGCTACCGTGCTATAATTAGGGAAACTGTGTTTCCATTAAATATGGATCCAAATGTATTCGCAAGTCTAATTGGATCTGATGCTATGGGAAGTGGTGGACTAGTTGGAGGAATAGTCGAGATCGTTTTCTCTAGATCTGCAATTTTGACTGGAGAGGCCCATCTGATTGGAATCAATTCATTAAAAAACAGCACAGATCCTGACAAATCAGATAGTCACAAAGCTCTTCGATTTGATTTAGGCAGTGGGCTTCTAGGATAAAAATGTTTGATGAACAAAAGAAAACATATAAGGTCAGATCTGACACAGAAGCTGCTGTTGAAGTTGGAGAAAACTGGGCTGCATTAAACAGTTCAGACCCTTCTTCCTTTGTCAGTGTAGCTCCAGGAGGGACTACAGTTGGAGGAGACAAAGTCTTGTTCCAACAGATGAGTCATGATATTAAGATTGGAGGATTGTCCAGTTTTAACTTCTGGCCCCTTCTTTTTATTCCATCAACTCCTGTAACCCCCATCCCTGTTCTAAAGCCTTCATTACCTCTGGAGGCTTTAAAGCCCCTTATCTCTACTGTAATAGAACTTAAAGGATTAATAACTTAATGCCTAGAGATTATGATGCTATAGATTTATTCTGGGATAGTACTGCTGGCGACTTTGCGCTTTCTCCGAATGGAGATATACTCTCAACTCAAAACGATCCTCTCTACTCTATTGCACAAACCATTGTGGACAGAGTTAAGTCTGACAAGGGTGATTGGAAGCATGCCCCATATATAGGAGCAAGCCTTGGAGACTTTGTAGGAGAAAGAAACTCTTCGGAACTAGGAGAACAAATTAGGATCCGCATTTATTCTGCATTGCAGGCATATTCTGGGATAAACACAAGCGATATATCTGTTGATGTATTTCCTCTTGGGCCTAATACGTTGGGGATTGAAATTAGCTTGGCTGTGCTTCCAACAGTAAGCAATAAATCTTCTCATGTCCTCAAGAAGCTATTCTACTATGAATATTCAGAAAATAATATCTTAGGAGTAATCTAATGGCTTTCCCAGTTAGATCTAATGACGATATCGTTGGCTCTTTTATTTCAAACTTACGAGGTAGTGGAGTAACTTTTTTACCAAAAGGATCCAAGGCTCGGGCAATTGCAGACGCTTTAGGGTCTGAGCTTTCTGTTGCTTATCAGTTCTTTCAGTCTAATTTTAATCAGGCTTTTTTAGGATCTGCAACAGGTCGTAATCTTGATTCAATTGGAAGACTTTTTAGTTTGAGACGTAAGGAAGCGAAGAAGGCGCTATCGCTTGTTAGTGAAGAAAACATTGTTTTCTATGTTGATGGCGGGGGCACTTTTGGAAGCATTAATAACGGGAATGATATCACTATAGTTGCTGGAACTATTATTGAAAGCAGAACAGGTGGTGTTGTTTCTGAGCCTGTTTCTTATCAAGTTATCTCAACAACAATTCTTAGCTCAGCTAGCACGATTGGTTATGTCGGAGTAGAGGCACTTGTTGAAGGCAAAGAACAAAATCTAGGTTCTAATACTCTGGTAAGTCATAACTTTACTTCTTATACAAATGCGGGCGTGGGCAGTCTTCTAGTTACCAATAGATTTGCTATTGTCAATGGCATTGACAGGCAAACTGATAGTGATTATAGATATGCAATTTCAATTGCAGCTACAGCCTTACAGGCGTCTAACGCCTTGGCCTTGCAACTTTCTCTTTTGTCTGTCCCTGGTGTTATAGACTTTTCTATCAACAAGTACTTCGATGGCATTGGCACAGTTGGTGTTTTTGTTGCGGGTCAAGATAATCAAACCCCAACATCTATGGTTGCACAAGCACAAGCGGCAATAGATAGAACAAGTTCTGCTGGAGAATACGTTACAGCTTACGCCCCGCCTAAAGTTGGACTAAGTTTTGTTACAAGAGTAAATACGTCAGAACCCTTGACTGCAGATGAAAAAATAAACATGGAAGAAGATCTCTTGGTCTCTATTTATAATTTCTTTGCAGACCAGGGCATTGGTCAAGAACTAGATCTCGAAGGGCTTGTCCGAAGAATGCTTGCAGTTGATAGTCGAATTGTTTCTTTCGGAACCAGACCCAATAAAGATTTCTTTGACGAACTTTATGTTTACAGGGCTTCAGACACAGCAAACCAAAGAAGAAAGACGCAACTACTTGCTGGGCGCTCAAAGATTACATCTTCCCTTGGTGTTGATTTTGATGGATACAAGATAGAAGATCATGAGATTGTAATAGCAGAGACTAGCCTTGTACAGCCCTTTCAATTCTCTTTCTTGAGTGTAACTGAATAATGAGTAACCTTTCCTGGACTACACAACGAGCACTTAACAATTTCCCACGTTGGTCTCGTGCAAGAGCGAGAGCAGACTCTGTTGCTCATGTATTCATGAATAGTGGTTTGTCCTTCATGGACGAAATTCTTGAAGAGTTACTAAGAGTTGGGAATAATTACTTTATTGAAAAGACAGACTTAAATGAGCAAGCCTTTGCTTATATTCTTCGTGTTGGTCAGGATTTTGTATTTTCTTCAACAGAACAAAGAGTTGGAAAGCCTCTCTGGACTGCTCCTACGATTGTCGCATTGTCGGGATCTGAGTCTATAACAATCAGTCCTTCGAATGCTTTTTCGTTCTATAGCATTAGTAAAAAGAATGTATTTCCAACCAGGTTGTCAACTACTCTTTTGTCTAGCTCTTATTCAAACACAATACTAGAGAGCACAAGTCTTCTTGGTTTAGATAACGCTGTAATTAACGACACAGGGTTACAAGATTTAGGCCATGTTTATGTTGAAGTAACAAACGGCGAGCTTTTTGGTTCAAGACTTGAGTCTGGAGATGCCGAAATTGGAAAGGTAGTTCTTACAGGTACACCAATAAAAGAGGTAGATGAAATAGAAGAACACTTAATCTTTACCAGAAACACTACAAAGAAAAGCATTAATAGATGGAAAGAGCTAGCCTCTATCGAGGTCAGAGGTATTTATGACGATGCAACTTTTCTAGAAGTAACCAAAGGGATGAATAGATCTGTTATTCCAGAAAACGAATGGATTTGGATGGATATTGATGGACAACATCAACTGTGGTATGAAGTAACCAACACGACAGTTTCGGGTGGTTATCTTCCATATCTCAAGTTTCAAATCTCTGACATTGCAAGTGCTGCTTTAGCGAGCCAGGGGTTTGGGTCACTTTCTACAGAATATGAATATGGTTTATTGGATACAGATGGAACTTTCCTAACAGAAGAAATCGTTGACATCGAGCGTTTGCCCTTTTCAGACATAATTGTTGCCGCTACTGCTTCCGATCTTCTATTCTTTTCTGCGAAGCCCCTGGGCTTGCTCCAAGAGAAACAAGAAGACAGTCTTGGAATTACTGCACTCCAGAAAGCTTTGTTAGAACGAACACCTGATTGTGAATTAATTCTAGATATTCCTAGTAACTGGCTCCTCCCTACTGTTTCTTTAAATATAGAGATTTCCACTCGTAGAGTAAAGCCAGTCCGTCCTATCTCCAAAACAAGATTAAGTGTAACGATTTATGACCGCGAGAACGGAACAGTAACTCGTACATATCATGACTGGTCTGGAAATATACTTTCTGCAACATCTTCTTGGGTTGAGTCCAATAAACTCACAGGGTGGAATGAACGAAGAGTAGACATTGATTCAACTACCTTGACATCTTCTACTAATTGGCTCGGAGTGGTTAAGTTAGAAACTGTTTTTGATGATGAAGAAACAGAAACAGATACTTTTTTGATAACAAGATTATCTAAGAATATAGATAGAAAGCTATCGATGCCAGCTGGCTTGTCTGCAAAAGGCCTTGTAGTTAATTCAGACCAAAAGCTCTGTGTCGCGACAACAGATAATGAGCTTTATAAAGTAAATTTGTTTTATGATTACTCTTTGATTGATTATGAACAGAAGGTTATTTATTTCAGAGAAGAGTATGATTCTGTAACGGTGACAGCATGAGTGTAGTGTTTACAGGAACCCCACAGAAGAAAAAGATTACAAGTACGATTGATCAAATTGGTCAACTACTTAATCTTTACCGTCTTCCTTCCGAAACCCTTCCTGTTTATAAAGATAGAGTCCTTGACGCATTTATTAATAAAGCCTCTGGGAGTTCCAGGGGGCTTTATAATGGAATTACAAGAGAGCTGGGTTTAGATGGTCAGACAACCGGACTTATAGTCGATGTTCTAAGAGACAGTGATGGCTTCCCCATTAATCCGAATCTAGGGCTTACTATAACTCCTAAATACCTTACTCTTTATTCTAACTTTGAAAGCAAGTCTATAGATCTTCAAATAGACCTAACAGACAGAACTGACGGATATTTTGTTTATCAGGTTCTTGACTTGATTAATGCTTTAGATAATTGGACCATTACATCCAGTGGGGTTGCTGACTATAGCAAAAGCTTGCAATTAGAGCAGGTCTCTTCAGAGATTTATAGTTACGGTTATCCACTAAGAGCTTCCAAGATTAATAACTTTGACGATGTTCTTAAGGTTGGAAATTATCTTGGCAGTTCTGTACTCTTTTCAGAGGCAACTGGATTAAGAACAGAGGTTTCTTCAACCCCAAGTGCACCAGAGGAGTATATGATAAACTATGAAGAAGGAAAACTACACACTTATAATCCTATAGAAGGAACTGTGAGCTTTTCATATCATCGGTTCCCATTGCTTTTAAAATGGTCTCCGATTGCAATTCAAACTGTTTACAATCCCGATGTTCAGGAAATATTATTAGAAGCTCATACGGATGATGATGGGAATACAGTTCGTGAATTACCAACCGCAGAAGGTGCTGAGATCATTAATGAACTTATTTCTGTTCACAAAAGAACCTGGGGTGAATAAATGTCTGTAAAAACAGTAGTCTTAGGTGGTTCTTCCAGGGCGCACGGTAGGCAAGATTTTGATTTTATTCGTAAAGTTCAGATGAGTCTAATTCCTGGCTGTAGAATTATGGAGGCGATGGCGGAACGAGAAAGCATAGGAACAACGATCACAGGAGAAGACTTGTGGCGTGGTAATGACTTAACGCCCGCCCCAACATCTCATACTCGTATTCCTTTTCCCGACGATGCTGGGGAACAGATGTCAGTAGTTTCAGAACATGCGAATGATAATGCAGCTGGAGTCGGCGCCCAAACTGTGACAGTTCATTACCTTGATGCCGCCGGCGCAGAAGATAGTGAACGTTTTATCTCTGGACGTCTTGATCGACCTGATGGAGTGACTACAATTACTTTAAACAAGAAACTAGGGCGTGTGATTGCCGAAGGACTACGCTAATGTCAGGATTCCATAAAAAAGGGAAAATCTTCAAAAGTGTTGTATCCGGTGGTGGTGCACAATGGACTGTTGGGCTCGCTGCTGATGCAACCCAGCCCGCGCTTGGGGCAGAAGTACAAGTTGCTCCAACCGTTACAGGAGGCACGGCGACGGCCTGGTCCTGGTCTTGTATCGATCCTACCGATGGGTCGGCCAGTACAACTCAATTTAGCGATGCAAATGTTGAGACGCCAACCTTTACTCCCGATGCCCTGGGGTCTTGGGAAATTAGATGTACAGTGACAGTAGACTCTGATTCACAAGAAACCAGCCGAACACTTCGGGCTGGCGCAGGCGGAACGAGTTGGGGTTCTAACGAGTACGAGCTCGACTTTACAACCGAGGCGAGCCTCGACATCGATGCGGCTGGCGACGGCAGCATCACACTCGACTCCAAGACGTGGACCGCCGAAGCCATGATCTACACGTCCGACTTCCAAGTGATCAATGGCACTGGTTTGAAAATGACTAACACCGGCACCAGACATTGGGAGAGCACCACCACCTCCCGTGGGCCGAACATCCACATCTTGATCTCCGACCTCGTTGCCGCCTACGTAGACAGCCGGCAGGTGGTGGACCTCCAGCTGCTCCTCGCCAACGACACCTTCACCCTGGGCTTCGCGCAGGCGGTGTTTGGAATCTGTGACCCAACCACCCTGCCCGGTGATGCGGGGTCTGATGCCCTTCTGATCAAGGCGGGCTTCGACAATGGTGGTGTCGAAGAGGTGGAGTGCACCAGGCTCCAAAACAACGCTCTGTCGAACGATTCCAGTGGACCACTACCTGGGGCAAAGACCCGCGTGATGGGGCTTCGCCTGCTGAATCCGAACCAGGTCGAGGTCTACTACAGTACGGACGCAGCCGACTACCAGACCGCATTCTCGGGTGGTTCGTGGGCTAGCGCTAAGGACACCAATACCCTTCTCGGCTTTAACATGGCGGCCACAACCGCAAACTATCTCGCCGTTAGCACGGCAGCAGTAGTTGTCGGCAAGGCTGGCAACCGCTCTGACCAGATCGCGCACGCCGAGAAGCTGTGGGTCAAAGTCTGGGACGTACTAGAGTAGATGAGTGATAGACTCAGAGTGCTTGCAAGTCAAATTAAAAAGTTGTTAGGAAATCATAATGTCAGAAACTTATTCTCTTACAATCACAGATTCTGGGTCGGTGGCGACAGGCTTGACCCCGACCTTTGGCTCCTTTCGAAATGTTTTGTCCGGTGCAGCAATCACCCCTGAAACTATTTCAGAAATAGGTAATGGTCATTATAAATTTGTTGTAAATTGGGACGCAGCAAAATACAGTGGTGTGGAAAAGGTAGTTTTTACCATAGATGCCGGCGCGGGTATTGCCGAGGCTAGTGAACGTTTTATTCATGGTGAAATTACAAAATTTGATAATGCTCACGAGCTTACAAACAATATATCCGCAACACTGGACACAGTGGCCAGTAATGTTGTAACAGCCCTTTCTAAGATGAACCAAACAGTAGATGTCCTTGTTGGAAAATGGGAGATAGCTGACAATCAATTGAAATTCTATGATTCTAGTGGTTTACTAACCAATACGTTCGACTTATTCGACGCGGACGGTGAAGCTACTTCGCAACAACCTTACTCTAGAGTTCCTACCACATAAGGGGCTAGATGTCTGTTGTTACTAGTGGATTAGGCGGTAATCCCATTACATCTGGTTTAGGAGGAAGTGGCGCAGTTATCACTTCTGGAACTGTAAGTTTATCTTTAAGACAAGATGTCTTTGTTACTTCAGAGAAACTACCTATTGTTGGCCCTTACAATGACATTGCAGACATGCCGTGGAAAAGCGATCACCCATACAAGGGATTTAAATTTGATATAAATCGCTGGGTTGACCTAGAAGACAAAAAGACTTTTCTTCCGGGAACTGTAGGAAATATCTCCCACCAGCTACATAATGGGACAAAAGAAGCCCACTGGCATTCTGGTGTTGGAGAGAAGACGGAAGACTGTTCTGTTTCTGAGCTAGTTCGTTTCTGGAAAGATGATGAACGAAAAAAATCCTGGCTTCCAAGAATTGATGAAGGCTACTATTATAGTCATCATCAGCCTTATTTCTTGTTTGGAGATAAGCATGTAATGCATTCTCTTTATGTAGGCTTTGTGTCTGGCTTCGATGTAACTACAGATAAAATAACTCTTGAGTTTGAACCATCGACCTCAAGCCCAATTATTGCTGGAATCTACAGGCGAGAAGATAATCTCAGTGCCTTTCCTTATCGAATCGCAGAGTTGGTTAGTGAGTTTACGGGAACACTAACAAGTTCTGGAAGAGAAAGTACTCTAACTTCGGATGGACTGCCCGATTATACAAAGGTAGATTCTTTTCACAAGTATGAATTATTCTATGATCAAGAAAACAAAAACCTTTACTTTAATCAAAACTTTGCTTTTACTGTAGGAAGAACAGATGCTTCCTATCTTGCCCAGTTCACAAATGGTCCTGAATTATTGTTAGAAAAGCTAGGAACAAGCTCTGGAGGGAGTTTACAGAAGTACTTTACAAAGTACTTCCCAGTATCTCCCAACGATACTCTTTCTGGGTCTCAGGCAAACCATTTGGTTTATGTTGATGATACTCTCTGGCTGCAGGCTACCTCAAATGATTTAACTAATCATGGGCCCAGTGACAAAGTCTATTCAATAGATTTTGATCTTGGAACTTTGACTTTTGGATCAGCAATGTACGAAGACAAGATTGCCTTGGGCTTGACTATTTCCGACACAGACACAATGATTAATGTTATTGGCGACATTGAACATTGGCCGAAGAAGGGAATCATTAAGACAGGGGATGAACTTGTTCGTTATGTTGGACGAAATACAACTCAACTTTTACAATGTGAACGAGGGCATGCCTCTACAATAGCTGCTACTCATCTTCAAGGTGTATCTATTACCTGGCAGAGGTCCGGTGCAGTCCCAACAAGCAGCGAAGCTATCTACATGGGATATTCGACAACGCCAAGAATTGAGTATGGTCTTGCTGACGAACCAACAACTCTTCTTGGAAAAGATGTTGACCTTCGACCAGTAAGTAACCCTGACCCGCGCGGAATAGTCTATATCTCCAGAATCCCGTCTTCTATTGTTAGTCTTACTTTAGAAACTGACAAGAAACAGGTTTTTGGAAACACATATGGCCCACTTTATATTGGTGCTGATTATGCGTTACTAACAGCTACAGCTTATGATGGAAACGGAGATATCGTTTCTCAAATTGAAACAACTATTGACGAAACAATATACCCATTCGTAGGGCTTCTTAATGGTGCCCAGAATGCTTTTACAAGCTTCACGAATGCCCAAGGTCAAGTTACCGCCAGCTATAGCTTAGGAGCCAACCTCGACCTCTTGGGAACCTTTGTAACAGATATAACTATTGGCTCTGGAGATACTCGCATTCTAACAATCCAAGGAGAGTATCCAGATCTTGAGCCAGAAGATGTTTATATCTATGCAGTAACAAAAGACGATCCATCGAGAGGTACCGTTGGTGTTCTTCTCGACATTGATACAGCCACATACACAACTGCCGTAAGTTTAGGCTTAGCAAAAAGTTCTATAGAAGCTACTTTCTTACATGACACTACTGTTGATCCTGACAAAGTCTATAGTGATAGAAGTCTAGATGGGGCCACTGTGACAATTTACGGTAAAGATGGAGATAGAGAAAGTGCAACTCTTCTTTATTGGGTTGGAAAAACACTTTACCTTGACCGCAATATTGGGATGACTCTAAGTAACATAGATTTTGTCAGTGTTCTAAGAACTGATTGGACAGAATGGAGTGCTTCTGGACTAAATGGAAAGAAAAGAGTTTTATATATATATGACACAACATCCATCAATCCTGTAACTTCTGAGCTTGGTGCTTATCGTCCTATCTATCCCACAACGATTACAGTTGCTAATGGAACAACAACCTTAACGTATGATTATGCTTTGGCGACACCTAATAAATCTGATGTTGAAACAAATCTTGGAGCTTATTGGGTAAGTACGCCGCGGAGCATTCCTTTTCAAGCCTCTGCTGTAGATCCATTATCTGGAGGAACTGTACTTTCTAATACAATTCAACTCCAGGCTGATCTTCCTGATTATCTGAAAGGAGTTTATCTTGGAACTAGTGGAAAAGTCCCTTACGGTTGGAGGTTAGGAGATGACAGCTTGGTGGCTGCAAGCGGCTTAGATGGAGCAACATTTGTTACAATAAACCCAGTGGCCGGAAGTTCTGGTACTGCAATAGCGAATCCCTTCGCGAGCAAATTGCATTTGTTAACAATTTCATAGGATAACCATGTCTGACAAACTACGTGATTTATTTCCAGTTAATGTAACCTTTTCTGCAGGCGAACAGCCTAGTGCCGAGAAGCTAACTAATTGGGCAAGACAAACGAATAGTGCTTTGAATCTAGTTTCCTTAGCTTTGGGAGATCTTTGGGGTGATTCGTATCCAGTTTTTTCTGGATCTAGCAATACTCCTATTGGTGGATGGGCTTTCAATAAAAGTGGAACTAGTCTTGGGTCTGAACAAAGACATCTACAAATATTGAATCTTGCTAGGCTGATGGGGCCTGCCTCGGCCCTCAATCCTCGCATTCTCTCAGACAATACAGCGACAATTACTGGAGAGAGTGTTCCTGCAAATGTGAATGAATTCTATCTAGAATTCATTCCAGAGAGTGGAACACTTACCTTTTCAAATGGAACGCAGTTTGCAACAGAGACAACAGAGGGTGGTGTAAGTACTACAGGAAAATATTATGTAGACTACTCTACAGGTCGTGTTGTTGTTTGGGATACAGGTTCTAGCCCTGGTACAGCCACATATGATGTTGATGTCAGTGCTTCTTATATGGGAGACACTTACGAGGGGGCGCGCTTTAATGTAATTCCAGACCCCAATCAGTCTACAAAATGCACGGTATCTGGACCAACAGCTGGAAAATATACTATTGCTTTCCCTACAGTCACTGATCAACAGGCAAATTGGGATGACACATCAACGACACTGAGTGCGGTCGATGATCTTAACTATTTGGCTCAGCTTAATCTTCCTGAGTATTTTTCTAATGAATACACTGCTGGAGATCAAATAGCAGAAGGCCTTGTCGGTCTCTGGGATGGCGACAGCAAGGTGGTTCTTCCAAATGTTACTTTTTTCTATGTAAGTCAAACTTCAATTCAAGTTAGCGTAAATACAGGAGTAACTCTAGAGGTTGGTTCTGATAGATATTCTCTTTGCGTAGTTGGTGTGGATATCACAAGAACTTTAGACTCTCTTCGCTCTAGGTATCGGAAGCACAGACATGATGGAACAAATGGTAGTCAAAGGATAAAGCACGGTGATCTTGATCAGCTAGCCCATGGGGGAGAAACCCTCAATAGCTTTGTTTTTCAATTCACGCCCTATACTACTGGAACAGGAGATCGGGTCGACCACCCACAGTATCTCTATAGGGGAAATCCTGGATTAGGAGACACTACTTTAAATGCAATGCTAACAGATTTTAGATTAGCATCAGACACTCCCCCTACTGGAGTCACTCCGTTTTCTACTACATCAGATTCTTTTGGAATTTATTTTGGGTCTCAAGCTTATGTCCATTATGCGCAAGCGCTTGATGTTGTTACTTTTAAAACCAAGGGCGTTAGGGTTGAAAAAACCTTTCGGGTTGACGAAGGACTTACTGCATTAGATGGAATTAGGAATGACAACAGTGCAAGTAGCACCTTGTGGCAAACGAAAATTGTCGAAGACTCTGTTACAGCAGCGCCTGCTGGCGGGATTGATTCTGTTGCGATGCCTAGCGCTTTAAGCACAAAGACTGTAGTTGGAGTACAGGTACTGGTGGATGTGGGTACTAGTAAATGGGTTGCGCCAGGAACTTATACTACGCTATTATCTGGCGGTTCGTATGGTGTATATTATGACAGCAGTGCAAACACGCTTAATTTTGACTTTTCTGCTGCTGGCTCATGGCCGGGGGCAACTAACTTTAAAGCAGTTATTACTTATATAGACTAATGGGTCTTGTTCACAAGCTCTCTATTACAAATGTTGCAGGTGAAAAGATTCTTTCTACGCGACAGTTAGTACAAAAAAGGATTGAGTATATCAAGTACAGTCAATCTGTACCCGATGAAGACATCCCTCTCTCTTATGTTGGTCTACCTGAAATACATGCAGAGAAAGATATTAGCTATGTTAATAGATCAGCAGATGTAAAAGAGAACTCTACAAGACCTACGTATTTTGCAGAAGTGACGGCGACTACTACAAAAACTGTTAGTAGCGATCTGGATAATCTTCTAATAACAGATCAAGTCATCACGGACAGTGCCGGAAACGTTACTCCTCTTTTCAAGAAGCATTCTCTCCCAGAAAACACTTCCACTGTTTCCATTCGTCAAGTAACACATAATGGAAGTACCGATGTTAGTACTGGTTTGTACAAAACAAGTTCGTCTGTTTCTGAGATTTATGCAAACTTTGAGAACTGGTTTGATGAGCTTACTGGAAGATATCGTCTTTATTACATTCAGTCAATAGATTCATCAGGAAATGTTGTTAGCGAGGTTTGGAATCCTAAACAAATTTACACAGAAGCAACTTTCGATGACATTGATTTTGATACTGCCACAGTAAAAGAAGGAGTAACGGCCTATACAAAGGATGAGAGGAATGGGCGTTTTCATTACACCCTTCCAGTTTATGGGATTTATTATATAAAAGATTCTCCCCAGACACGAATCAATCCTACACCACCAGTCTTAACTCAAGCTGAAGACCCGTGGCAATTTGGTGTAACTGTAGGACAGTTTACAAGAGCACTGGATGGAGTTAACTATACTTATTATCCAGAAGAGTTTGACTTACAAATTTTTACTCCTTACGGCCCATTGAAACAAGTTGGATACGAACAGGCACTGAAAGTATCGAATAATGTTTTGAAATTACAAAGAGAAATGCTTAGAATTGATACAGACGAAAATATTCATTTCTCTATCATTATTCAAGACAAGACGACAGGTGTGGTTGAATATGTTTTAACAACAGACACTACTCTAGAAGGCACAAAGTATGGGGCAACTGATATTGAATATAACTCTACCGCTATCTCTTCTTGGGACTCGCAAGAAAGCTTTGTTGTTTTAGATGGTGTAACAATTGAAGACAGGCATGACTTGCGGGCTGCTTATTATTATGAAGAGAGAGAGTACACTTACACTGTTGTGAATTTTAATCCAATTCAATATCCAGATATTCTAAACAAGATGACAGTTCTCTATATAGTTCCAGATGTAAAGGGTACAGACGAAGCTTCTCTCTATCATTTATTCGTCAGAGATAATAAAATTATTTATATATCCCAGACTGGAGGAACATTTGTCCCTAATCTTTCGCCACTCAATAGCGATGGTTCAATAAACACCAATTCTGTTATCGGACTGAACTATGCAGCAGAGGGAATCTATGGTGCGTCTTTTGAAGATAAGTATCCAGAATATCTCATACTGGCTGAAATTAATGTATTGGAAACGGCTCGTCCAGAGCCCTTGGAGGTCTAATGGCTGGTGGCGATGCAGTTTTTATTGATGCCAGAAGCAATGGTGGCGGCGTTGAAACAAACAATTTAGAAGAGGCGCTCCTCGTTAACTATAAATTAGCTTATACTCCTCCTATCTCTCCTTCTGGAGGATACTCTTATCCTAAATATGCTACTCATGTTATCCGTGTTCCCTATACACTTCTTAAAGAGTATGGTGGAGATCTAGAAAAGAAGGCTATAAGAAACCTTATAGAAAAACATATGAGTGCAGGCGAGTATCCTGTGATTATTTACGATGGCGTCATTCCTGAATTTATTTCTATAACTCCAGAATCAGGCTGTGTTAAATTACGTTGGGAGCTAGAAGATCCAACTTATAGATTTATAATCTATCGTTCTCTTTATATTGATAAAAAGTTTGAAAAGATTGCAACCGTAGACGGAACAACTTATGGGTATAATGAGTATAGAAACTGTGGCTTAACACAAGATGTAACTTATTACTTTAAGATTCATGCATTGAGCTTGGGTGAAATTGAAAGCCCATCGAGTACAGTGTACGGGGCAAAGGTGCTTTAATGGCAGTAACATTAGAATGGTCTCAATCTGGCTCCCTGGTTGAGGAGCCTTTTGCAAATACAGCAAATCAATCTTATGCTTTTACTCTCAAAAATACTGGAGATAGTATAGCTAGTTCTTTAGGATTTTATTTGAGTGTAGCTGACTTGGAAGGAGAAGTAACCAAACCCTCAGGACAAGGTCTTGTTCAGGATTGGTTCGATCTATTGACTTGGGGAGCTACAACAGGAGAAGGATTGAGCATTGTGCAGAATGTAACAACAACTCAATTTCAATTTGGTGTAGGTGACAAGACCTCAAACGCGATTCCACTATCTATTGGTCCGACTACATCAACAGGGATTAGCCCTGGAGAAAGTGTAGAGATTACTTTTAAAGTAACACCGCCCTCAAGTGAGACTGCTCGCCGTCTCTATTTCCAAATAGATTTAATCTATGAAGAGGCTTAATGGCACGTCTATTGGAGGGTTTCGCTAGTAACCTTAGTGGGGCCCAAAAAGCAGAGATAGAAACTTTATTACAAGAAGAGCTTGCTGGTAGCAAGATATCAAATCTTGCTGATTTCAAAACAGCACTAGACTCTCTTGTTGAAAAGAGTGGAAATTTATCACGTCCTTTGACAGCTAGCGAAAAGAATGTCACTCCCTTAGATCAGATAACTTCAGAGTATTACAATACTTTAGTAAAGTATATTGACAATGACCTGGGTGTTCTGTTTGACAGAGTTCAGGGGTTTTGTGATTTGAGTATTTCTCACAGAGAACTTTTTAGTAAAAAACTGACAGATTTAAAAAACTCATTAGCTCGACTTGATACAGAAATCAGTCGATATGAGATCCTAACTACAGAACCAGACTATGGGTTAATTGATTATAATACTTTCAATACCCTCAAAGCTGGATCTTATGAATATGATACTGAGATTGGAAAACTATTATATGTAGACCCAAGATCTGGAGCCTTGCTTTCTGATTCTCAAATAAGCACTGTGGATGTTGCAGCAGAGGGACTTACCTTACCCCTGAGTGGAGAGACAACAAAAGCCACTATCACAGTAGTTGATGTCATTGAAGGAAATGACACAACAGAATCTGATTTAGATATGGAGCCAGACGATAACTCTATAACGAATTTATATTCAGATAGTGATGGAAAGTTTTGGGTTCACCCTATTATTCTTGTAGACCAAGACGAAGGTGGAGAGAAAACAACTCCTCCAAGTGATGGCGTTGACTTAACTGTAGAATTTACTTTAAGCGGTGCGCAACAAATCAATTATATTACTTTGTCTCCTGTCACAGATACATCAATGACTATTGAAAGTATCTCCTATCAAGATGTTGATGGGAATTCTTATTATATTCTTTCTACACCACAAGCGATCACGGAGAAAGTTACCTTTACTTTCTCTAGAGTAGTTGCAGAATCTATAAGAGTAACAGCTTCACAGAAAAGCTATAGCGAGATTGCAGACTTTTACTACTCAGACACTCCAGAAGACATTGCTGAAATCCAAGACCTTATGGATGCAGGAGGAGTAGAAGGAATCACCGTTGGGAGCGGTGGAGAAACCGACAAGTATGCGCGAGGTTATTTCTATACTCTAGGATATGACTTTGTCGAGTGTGGAGAGAACTCATTCCAAGACTTAGGTATTTATGTTTCTTCAAGTCCGATTGTTTCTACAGGACGACTAAAAGAAGTATATGCTACTGCAGCAATTGAGAATTCTTTAGCATCTAATGGAAATCCACTTGATGCTATTGAGTTTTATATAGCTAAACTCAATTATGACAGCTCGGGACTTTTTGTTTCATTAGAGAGAACGCCAATTCCTGTTTCTGCAGATAGTGTAACGCATGAAGTTCTTACGCTAAATAATGGTGTGTCAAAGACTAGGTTCTTCCCTACCTTCAATACGGTAAAAGTTTATCAAGATTTTATTGAACTAGCTGTTGGAACTGATTATCAGTTGTCTGTTGATGGTCTGAATTACTACTCAACACTAACGGATCTTGAAGCTGCCGCGGTTGGAGGCCCACCTCCAGAATTAAGGGTAAAGATTTTGACCCCGATCATCTCTTCTGTCTATACAACTTCTTACACAGCAGCTACAGATAAAGATTTAAATGCAAGCCAAACAGCCAAGCTTGGTTCAAGAGCAATCACTTACACTTATTCTTCAGATGAATCTGTTTCCTATAGCCATTTGTATATGGTCATCATTACAAGGAGTCTAGATTTTAGTTTTACAAGAGAAACGCCAATTGTTTTCGACTATACTCTTTTAGCACAGGAGGAAACTAATGAGTCAGAATAAATATCTTGATGAATCCTCTAAAGTACTCAAACAGAAGGTTTCTCTTGTTTTGGGAGAATTAGTAAAGTCTTTTAGAACAGGAGACGTTAGGACAGAAGAAGAACTAAGCAAAACCTTTGGTGAACTGATGACAGCTTATCGAGAAATCTCGAACAGAGTTAGATTCAAAGAAGCGCCAAAAGTATCAGCTGGAACATATGCTGATTACAAGGAATGGAATAAAATCCTTTCTCGTATTAGACAGGACTTAATTCTTCTCTACATCCATTTACAAGCATTAGATAAACTTGCTGTGTCTAGTTTTAACAGACAAGTCTCTGAACTTGATGATCTTTTGGGGCGTTTACGGAGGACGGACGGGAAGCTTGCTGATTATAAAATCTATCTAGGGGATATTGGTTTTGCCCTGGGAGACAATTTTAGCACTACAGAAAATATTGACATAGAGTCAGAGCTTCTTGGAGCGACAGAGGCGGAAGTAAATACAAGCGGTGCTTTTGTTTCTCTTCCAATTGTGTCCTCTACTGTTATCAACGTAAAGAAAATCAAACTAGACGAAAACACAACAAATGGTGTTCTTGGAAACAACGAAGATACAAATAATCAGTATGGCGCCCAATCTAATTTAGGGAACATTGGTGACCAAAATGCAGACACTTGGGTAGAATTTGAAAAGACTTACTATACAGATGAGACTTCAGATCCGCTAACGGTACGGTTGATTCTGGAATTAGAGAGTGAAAGGATAATTAATCAGATCTTTATTGATCCAGTAAACTTTGGAACACTCGAGGGTGTGGTTATTGAAGATATTAAAGTTTCAACTGACGGGACATCTTGGACGACTATACGTGGAGATGCTCCGCTGGCAGATTACCTAGACGAGTCTGAGGATACTTTCTACACTGTTTCTCCAGAATCTGCTAATTACAAGGGCGTGTTCACTTATCCCTTTCTCCCACGAAGGGCCAAGTATGTTTCCTGTACTCTTGTTCAAAAATACCCAGTAGGAATTGAAACCAGTAGTGGAGTAAAAAATAGATTGGCCATTGGCGTTAAGTCGATAGATGTTTACAGTGTACAATATGAAGACTCTGGCGAAATAGTTTCTAGCTCTCTTTCTCTCAATGCTCCTCTGTGGAAACTGGGCCTTCTCTCTGCTTACATTCCGACAACTAATGAGATTGGGGAAGTAGCCTTTAGTGTGACAGTAGATGATGGAAATACGTGGAATGACATCTACCCACTAGAGTCTTCTGTTTCAGAAGAGGAAATTGTTACCTACGATACAGGGAATGGCTATCAAAACCTAAGATATAGGATTTCTCTTTCTCGAAACTCTGAAAAGTTTGAAGAGCTTAGCTCTTTGTTTGAAGGAGCAGGAAGCAACCCTGTAGCTTTTGAACTCTCTAAAGTCTCCTTAGACTCTTCTCCTGCAACAATTACTCCGTCAAAAACATTGGCCTCTGATGTTGTATATATATTTGAGAGTCCCGTCGGGTCTCGTGGAGATGATGATTTTGCCAAAGGAAGATTTGTTATCGCTAGAGGTACTGGTGGGCCTCTAAGAGTTAAGCTTCCTTTTGACATTTTCCCAAAGTCTTCAATCTTGAAGTCTGACGTAACTGTATATGTTGCTGGAAAAGCCTGGACTAGAGTTAATGCAGAAAGTACTCTCGATGCTGCAGGTGCCGGGAGTCAATCATTCTACATTGACAACAGCGGCTATGTCATTTTTGGCGATGGCGATATAAGAACGAATACAGGAAACAGTGCCAGCCCTAGGGCCGGTGCCTTTATTACTGCTGGGTTGACTCCAGAGACTCTTGCTTTTTCTGTAGTTGATGGTGGCTATACAGCTCTCCTAGCACTTCCTTCAGATGGAGACAAGAAAAGCTGCAAGCTTGAGCTAACGACGCCTCCAGCCTCTTCTATTACAGAAATCCTCCCTGTTGGTGAAGACGAGATTTCTCTTAAACAAGCCCCCATTGATAGTTCTACTGTTCAAATTGAAGAAAGAAACTTCTTGGGTGCATTGGCTGCAACGAGCTATGTTACTCTCGAAGCAGATTTAGCTGATGTTTCTAGTACAGGAGATTATCATATTGATTATGAGAAGGGCATCCTCACTTCCTCAAAACCAGCAGCAGAAGACAGAGTAACGACAATCACCTATAAAGCATATACAGTTTCTGAGGCAGAAGAGTATGAGATTAGACAAGGAGACTCCGGAAACTACAATACTGTCTATATCCCTTCTGATGCTTTTGTTAGTCAAGAATGGACAGATACAACTGGGGCAGCACGAGAGCCTTTCGATAAAAATGGAAAGTCAGTTGCAGGAGCCCATGTTGCAAATGTAAGCAGCAGTTCTGGAAAACTTATTCGTCTTTCTCAGAAGGCTGTAATCCCTGGAACAATCAGTTTGGGAGATGGCATCTTTGATATTTACACTCCAGAAGAAGTAGACTTTATTGATGGCTATACTGAATTAAACAATGCGGTTGCTGTACAAACAGAAAATCTTGTTTCTACTGGGGCTTCTGGTGTTTATACTTTTTCAATAAACAACGGCGACGCATTCATCGCAACCTATGGAGTAAAGTATTCGGATGCTTCTGTTTTTACAACTCCAGTAAGCACTGCAGCAGCAGTTAGTGGTTCTGTTGGAAACTATTACTCGGAGCCAGCGACAGGGTTAGTAACAGTAAATCTAGGGGGTAGCGGTATTCCAGAAGGGACTACAGCGACCTATGCCTTCGCCTCTGGAGAAGCTCCAGGAAATGGAGCCTATAGTGTAAACTATGCAACTGGACTGATCTATTGCAAATGGACAGTCACTGACTCTGTAGATATTACTTATAAATATTCTAAATACCAATTCCACTACATAGTTGCCAAGAAGATTCCAGCTGATGATGTAGAGGTAGACTTAGAAGCAAACACTATCTCACTCGAAACAACACGACTAAAGAAAGGAAGTATCAAATATAGTTATGAATATGTTCCACTTTCAGAAGAAGAGCTGAAGGAGCTTGCCCCCTACTTCTCTCCGATAGTGAGAGATATCAGATTTAGAGTACTTACAGAAGGAATGATCTAATGTCTTTGGGATCTAAATATAACGACATACTATTGTCTGAACTTTTGCTAGAGCATCTCAAAGATGGAGAAGTTCCATTTGCTGATGATTTGCTTGAAGAATTTGAAGAACTACAAAAGACTTATCCTAGACTAGGAGAAAGACCACTCTTCAGATTCAAAGATTCCAGTGTTGCTTTTGCAGAGGAAAGCTCTGCGAGCAAAACAAATGAAATGCTACACCGCTATACAGTAGACTCTGAGGCTTTGTGGGAAACAATCGAAGATCTAGAAAAAGAGATTTTGAGCAAGAACAAAAAATGGTCTTCCAATTACTTAACTTTGCGCCGTACTCTTGAATCTGTTGAGGATCGAATTGACTCTTTGTTACTTATGGAGCAAGACACTCTGGGCTATTTTAATTATGTAAGTGATGATTTCTTAACTGTCGATAGTCTTGAGATGTCAGCGACAACTGCCTTTGTTGATACTACAAATGGAATTATCTCAGTTGGAGAAGCAAACATTGACAGTGATGACTATGAAAGAATTGATTTAGGAGAAGTGCAGAGCACTGATGTAGGTATTCAGGCTTCTGGGTCTGGATTAGTCTCGTCTGCGGCCGGCGATAATTTTGAAGCCATAAAGGCTCTTTCCGATGAGAATACTCAGTGGTTACACTATGTTCAATTAAGTACACAGGGAACAGTAACTGTATCCTATGTTGCTAAACTCCCAGAAACTAAGACTATCAACCGAGTTAGTATTCAGATGGCAGGCTCTACAGCCGTTAGTGGTTTCACAGTCTCTCTGTTTTATTCTTCGAATGGTGTTGACTATGACTTGGCCCCCACAACAAATAGTACTCAATTAGTTACGACTGGAGCTACATGGACTTTTCCTGAAGTCGAGGCTCGCTTTATTAAACTATTGATTACAAAGGCCGGGGCTGATGACAAGAACAGTAATGGAAACTATGTCTATGAAATAGGTCTTAAGTTGCTAGCTTTGTACAAAACAAAATTCAACACTGAGAATACTTATCTTGTAGAGTCAACTCCTTTATCTGTTTTAGATGGTGATGGAAACAAAAAGACTTTTCAAAAGGTAGCCTGTTCTGTTTGTGAAAGCTTACCAGAAGACACTGATATTCTTTATTATGTTTCGGTAGATAATGGGGCAACCTATTTATCAATATCTCCTCTTGAAAGAGAAAATGCTACATATTCAAACATCATTGATTTTAGTGATGCAGTAACAGTAAAGTCCAGCGATGCAACAGTAGGACATGATTCTACCTTAGGGGTTACTGCTCTGGATTATAACCAGACAGCTTCGTATACTTTAACAAACAAAGATGACGGAGTTACTAACTTTTATATTTCAAGTTCAGATGTTGACAATTTAGATACAGATTCAATTGTATTTTGGAGAAATACAGGAGAAAAGGGTTCTGAGACAACTGTTCGAGGAAAATCTCGAGGATGGAGTCACGAGGAAGAAGGTTTTGTATCTACTGTTGTAGACATACGAGCAACAGATGGGTTGCAAATAGATTTTGGGTCTTCAGAAATAACCATTAATGATGTCACCTCTAGTGGAGTTGTTACATTAACTCAAGGCCGACACACTATAAAGACAACAACAAACAACTGGCTAACAGTTGTAGCAGCTACAGACTTAGATGATCTGAAATCTAAAGACAGTCTCTATCCTTACAATCATAAATTACTTATCGAAGGATATAGTTACCCTTCTGGTTGGACTGACGAAAAGACTTATGCTGGTGCTGACGTTTTTGCAGAAGGACTTGGTGTCTACGAAGGGTCTACGGCTTTTTCTGGCAGATCAGATACCGACAGACTTGTCTATAGTAGAACTTTAGACAATGATGGAAATATAATCTTTCTTATTAAGATTAATGCAGAAGATGCAGATTATATAAATGAAAAATATCTGGTGGAATATAAGCTCAGAGATAAGACTTTTGATACAATTGTATTCAGAGCTAAGTTACAAACCAACAATGCTGAAGTATCTCCAGCCCTTGAGGGGTTCTTACTAAAGTTGGGATAAGGAAGTTATGTCAAAGATAAAAACTATTGTTCCTAGATCACGGTCAGTAAGACTCGTTTCTGGTGGAGCTTTCCCGATGAAACAGTTAAACTCTTCTCTCGTAGAGATTGCTGCGGACCTAACTGAACTTCAAAATTTTCACAACAACACCCTTGTTCCTTTACTGAGTGCTTTGCCTCGTGGAGCTGATGATGATGAGAAACCATTATTAACAGCTTCTCTAGATGCTGCTGTTTATGGTTTGGGTGGTGATCATATTTGGACTGATGGAAATATCGCTTTAAGCAATTCTACAATTGCAGATCAAGGAACAATGTATTTGTTCTTTGAGGGAAATCGTCGAGCGACAATCAAAGAAAGCTTTATCAAGCTTTCTAATCAGCTTGATACATCTATTGCTTCTTTAGAGGCACAGATTGGATCAGTAACAGGAATTAGTTCTTATACCAAAGCCTATATCGGATCAAAAGCATTTGATAGCACTGCCTCTAGCTCTTCTACTTCGATGGATGGTCGACTTAGCTGTGCAGAACTCAATCTCACTCAGTTGAGCAAAGATGTCTTTGGAAATGACTATGTCCTTGACTGTGATGGGAATAGAGACTTATCAAACTCTGTTCTAGAGATGGTTGAAGCACTTTTAGCAGTTCATGGTGGTTCTAGCTATGCAACAGGCCTAATTTCATCTAATGATATTACCTTGTCTCATACGACCAATACTAGTGACCTTGTTTACGATGAGTTGATTCCCCAAACGGGTGTAGATAATTCTGTAGATTATACTATTTTAAATAGGGTTGGTACAGTAACAACACTCGAAGATGATCTCAATAGACTTCGGTGGGAGCTGGCTCGGTTAAGAGGTGGGGTGTGGAATACAGATGCAGGAGTTGCTCCAGGATATGATTCCAATATTATTTCTCTTGCAGCTCATATTGACTCTAAGGGGTCCGCGGCCCAAACAGCAATAAACCCTCATGGTCTTGATGCTGATGACATCCTTGGTACTTATAGTGACTCTGGCCCAATCGCAACTGTCTCTGATGGGACAACCCTCGAAGCAGCCATCCAGGCACTTGATGCAGAACTAAATGGTTGGTCTCTTAATACTGCATATCAGGCTGGATCAAATGGCCGTATTAGTCTTCTTGGTGGTATCGGTCAAGTACAAATCAGAGATACTGTTGCTGGACTAGGCTCTTCTTTATTCTCTGTTGCAGACAATGGCGGATCTGCAAAAGTAGAAGTTCATATTGACGAACTTGTTACGAAGGGAGATGTCCCTATTGTCTTAGAAGAATCTAGCGGTGATCCTGGTGCCACAACAGGTTCTGTAAAAGTATATTCAAAAGATGACAGTGGAGATTCTGAACTATACACACAAGATGAAAATGGAAATGTAGTTCAAATTACAAGAGATGGCTTTGTCTTTGAAAAACTTATTGCCAACAATACAATTCATGCTGATCAAATTATGAAGCCTGCAGCAGCCGCCGGACCGGCTCCAGCAAACTCAGAATACACCGGTCCACCTGCAATGGTTTGGAGAAGCTGTCTATATGACCAAACAGTCGCAGAGTCAGGATATGTATATAGTACAGTCCCAATGGATGAAGATGACAACTATCCTTCTAGGTTTAGAGTCTACATTACCCTAAAGCCTGAAGCGCCCGCTGGGGGCACTGGTAGTCGTTGGCAACTAGATGCTTCGGATCCTCATGCTAGTGGAAACTATGATACAGTAGGAGATGCTCAGACGGCAAATCCTGTATGGGTAAATGTAGATAGCATTTCAAAAACAGGTTGGGTAATGGGAACGTCTGAAGATTTAATATATACTGTTGATTTTGGTATTCAAGACCTTGAGAGTCCTAAAATGGGACCACTCTTGTTGAAGTTAACAAGAGTTGTTGGACATGCCGACGATGATTGGGATGGTGATGTTGGTGTCGTAGCAATCAATGTTTGCTGGTATAGATAGTAAGTCTTAAAAACGTGGATTATGGGAAATGTATTTAGAAAGAATAGACGTATCGGTGGTCGAGGAGTAGCTCGTCCAACAAGAAAGCAAATCCCCGTTGTCACAAATGGTGGAAGAGGAAAGGCTCAAAAGCGTCCGAACTTTCAACAAAAGAATTCTGTTCCTCAACTAGGAGGAGATCAATCTATTGTTAAGGTTTGTATTCAGAGAAAGCTAGGCGGTATCGGTGATATCATTATGTCAACTCCTGTCTTGGAGGCTTTTAAGCATTTCTACCCCAACTGTGAAACGACATATGCTACACAGCCTGGAGTTTTGAGCGATCTTCTTAAAGAGAATCCTCATATAGATCATGTTGTTGATTTCCAAAAAGTCAATAGAGAAGATTACCATTTCTTTTCTGATATTACGACAGCGGGCCTTACCCATGAAAACAAGAATTTATATCCTCGCAATCGTATTGATTTGTTTGCAGATTATGTAGGGATTAGGCTTCCGAACAAGAAGCCTACTTACATTGTATCTAAAAAAGAAAAGGAATGGGTGGGGAAAATCCTGAAGAAACAGTTTGGCAAACTCAATGGCACTAAATTAGTTTTCTTAGATATTGCTTCTGTTGACCCTCGCCGGACATGGCCTGTTGGAAAGTATGTCCATCTTATTGGTTATTTGAATAGCATCAGAAATGATTTAAAATTCCTTGTTAACGATCATAATAAAAGACTGGGTAGGACCTGGGACTATAAGAACACATGGGATGTTTCTCAGTTTGACCTAAGAGCGAAGTCTGCATTAGTAAATGCCTGTAGTCTTTTTGTTGGCCCTGACTCAGGGATGCTTCATATCGCAGGTGCGCTTGAAAAAGATATTGTAGGGGTCTTCGGTTCTACTCCTCCCATGGCTCGGCTGAATCATTACAAAAATGCAACTGCTGTATTTAGTGACCTTCCATGTGCTGGGTGTTTCTACAAGCCGTGCTCAATCAATATTGCTTGTATGAAAGGAATTACCTATCAAGAAGTCGGCCAGGCGATTGAATCTAGACTAGATAAAGATCTAGTAACTATTCTTGATAAGAAAATACCTATCGATATCTTCACTCTGATTGAGCCAGATTTTGAAACAGGTTATCTTGCAGAATCTCTAAAGGAGATCTTCAAGAAGATAGGCTTCAAGGCTTCTCTTAATCCATCCCAAAACAACAAGGATGCCTTGGTTGTTGATGTGTTTAAAACCTCCACTCTTGTTCGTACGAACTATGCAATGCCAGCGCAGGGATTACTGCGATTTGCTTTTGTACTAATAGAAGAGAGGAAGCTTTCTCGAGAAGCAATCAATCGATTAACTCGAGACTATGATGCATTGTTTGTGACATCTAAATATGCAGAGTCTTTAATTATCGACGCAGGAGTTTCTAAGCCAATCTATGTAGTAGACCTACCTTTAAATGTTAGTCTTTCTCGAATTCACAACCCAACCAAAAACAAGCTTGTAGTGGGTAGTGTTGTTAAGAATGTTTCAAGATCAAGGTTACAGGATTTAATAAAGGGAACAAAAAAGTTTGGATGGAAAGACCTTCAGTTAACACTATTACAGGATTTGGCATCGGGCGAAGCACCTTTTGTAAGTCCTTCTGTTAATGTTGTTCCTTTGACCAATAGAGCAGTTATGCATAAATGGTTTAGGGGGATTGATGTTTACATTCAATTAGATGATGTTCACTTGGGTACTTACTTGAAAGAAGCAATGCTATATGGAAAGCCTACGATAAGTTCTCCAGCACTCAAAAAGCTGGACATGCCCTTTAACGCTTCTTATTTCTTACAGGGAAATACAGAACTTCATAATGTTTTTTATTCTGAAACAAAGAAAGTCCTTGGTCAAGTCGAGGGATTTGATCTCGAAGAATTGGGGACAGCTTTTGACATTGCCTCTGAAGGATATCTTTATAATGATGAACTCGTTACAATTAAGAAAGAGTTGTTGCAAACAGTAGACTCTGCAGTGGCAGAGACCTTTGTTGTTACAGCTCAAAAGCTTTTGACTTTAAAATGAAAAAAGTAGTTATTCAATTTCCTAAACAAAACCCAGAACTATATAAAATTTATTTTGCAGCTATTAACAAGATAAAAGAGGAAACCTCTAGGTATAGTTGGCATTTTGCTCTCGCCAACCCAGCACCGGGCTTACCTCAAAAATATCCTGGGATAGGGATTATCCCTCTTATGGGATTCAAAAGACAACGTTTTGGATATGTAATTGACTATTCAAGATGCTTGAAGAATGGAAAAGATGTAGAGGATGTCTATACGGCTTTGTGTAAAGAACTAGGCCACGCCTTTATGGATCAATCTGTAGCTCCTCTGGAGAAAGGATTGGTATTTGAAGGAGTGTTCGACCCTTGTGATGGTTATGGAAATAGTACAGAGCAATTAGTTCTCGCTCTGGATCGTGCACATATCTCTATGTCATTTGTCCCTACACGTAGGAATAACAATCATTTAGCTAGTGCAAAATTCCATGAGTTGGTTAATGAAAGAAACTTCCTTTACAAGAAATATCTTTTATATCATACTCCAGCTATAACCAGGACGCATGGAAAATGTCAAAGAGCAGAGAAATATATTCTCACAATGTTCGAAACGACAAAGGTTCCTAGCGCCTGGGCCGGTAGAATTAACAATAAGTTTAATCACCTTATTGTTCCTTCTGACTTTTGTAAAAAGATTTTCAAAGACGCAGGGGTAAAAGTTCCTATCCACAAAGTTCCCTTGGGGGTAAATCATAAGATATGGCCTATGTGTGAGAATAGAGCAAAGAGAGATAAACCCTTTGAGTTTCTCTTGCTAGCTAATGCGCATTGGTCTAACTCTAGGAAGAACTACCCTCTGACGTTGGCAGCATTCAAAAGAGCTTTTGGGAATAGAACAGATGTGAAGCTTATTTTAAAAATCAGCGGAGGGTGGGGAGGAAACAAGCCTAACTTGCCAAGCAATGTTGAGGTTATAGATGCAAGGTTGCCGCATAAAGAATTGGTGAGTCTAATGCACCGGGCCGACTGTTTCCTATTTCCCTCTAACGGAGAGGGCTATGGCCTACCTCCACGAGAGGCTATGTGCACGGGACTCCCCGTTATTCTTTGTAACTGGTCTTCTCTTACAGAAATATGCAAGGATGATATCGCTTATTGGGTGAATCCAAGTGGCTTACAACGAGCTGACTTGCCTAAATTCTTAAGATCACACAATAATGGATCAGATGATTTTGGTCAGTATGCTAAAATTAATACTGATGATTTAGTAGAACAAATGCGTCATATTGTCTCTCACAAAAGAGAGGCATTTAAAAAAGGAAAGAAAGCCGCTCAATGGGTTAGGAAGAATGAGAATTATGATCTTTCTGCCAAGAGGCTTATCGAGGTTATGGACTTATGAAACTCAAAGTAATCAAAGCTTATCGTCGAAAGAATAAATTCTTCTTTATTCTTGAGCTAGACAATACTACTGGTCAAGATCAGAGCAAAAGTAAATTACTGATTAGGCCTTGTCGTATAAGACATCTTGTTGGAGACAAGGAAATAAAGATACCTTATAGGGTAGGGCTAGTTAGGGCAGATACTGTTCCTGCTGGAGAAACAGTGGTTTATCGCACTTCTTTTGAAGCAGCTGATCTTTCTTTATTGTCAGGAAAATACGAAATAAGATTTGGTTTAGTTCGTGAAGGAGTGACTTGGTATGACAAGGTTGATGCTGAATTTGAAGTAAAGTAATCACTTATGTCTGTTAGTTCAGTAATGTGGGTTAGGGATGTGGAGATTCTTGACTATCCAATGCAAGCAGCTATACGATCTCTTTTTGCTTTTTCTAATGAGATAGTCATTTTGGAAGCACACTCTATTGATAATACATTAGAGTTGTTGTTAGATCTTCAAGAAGAGTTTTATCAAGTTCAGCCAAATGGACGATTTGTTATTTTGCGGCATCCTTGGGCGTTAAACCGCTCTACTGAATCTAAACTAAGAACTCGGATTTTGCGGGCCTGTACAAGCGAATGGATTTGGAGAGCAGATGCTGACGAAGTAGTGCCCTCAAAGACAGCAAAAAAGATAATAGAGATAAGTAAAAGAAGAGATAAAAATTATTTTGTATTTAAGTTTAGGCATTTCTTTGGGGTGAAAGCACAAAAACAAGTGATAGACACTAAATGGTATCAAGAGCGTTCAAAGCTTACTCGTCGAAATCAAAAAGTAAGGTTTATTGCTAGGCCTGGCTGTTCTCATGTAGCTGTTGGTGTTGATAATATTGATATCAATACAGAAAAGTTTTATGCTCGCGCCGATGTACAAAAAGTATCTGCTTTTGTAAACCATTACGGTTGGTGCAGAGACGCGGAAGCTATGGGGAAAAAACTAAAGAAACAGTTTGCTGTAGAGAATGCGAACTATCGTTCTTTTCGCAATAAAAGATACATTCAGTCAAGTTTTGTCTATAATCCAGGTAGTCTTAAAACACAGACTTTTGCAGGATCTCACCCAAAGGTTATCGTTTCTTGGATTAAAAGAAAAAAGAAGTGGAAGTTTAATGTATGAATATATTGATTCTTCCGCATCATCCCACCTGGGGTGATTATTTAGCTAAAGGTTTTTATTCTCTTGGACTAATGGACATAACTGTCAACCCTGCCACTCCGAAAGATTTTGATTTAGACCTCTCTCCTTATGACTTAATCATTGCTTCTATTACTTTTGTAGAGGCAGGAAAGTTAATTGATCTGCAAAATGTTTTGTTAATTGATCATAACCGATGGTCTCTTGATCATCGATTGCCTACAACTCATCGACCAATTATCATTGTTGATGAGCGTTCACCCCTTGAGGGTGGTATGCTTTGTCAGCCCAAAAAAGGTATCCATCACATTCCCAATGGTATAGATCTAAACTTTTGGAGACCTTCGGTGACTTCGAGATTTGGGTTTATTTCTTGTGCTGATATTTGGAACAAAGCACGCTATGACCAAAAGAGAATTGATCTTTTAAAAGAAATGCAAAAATTTAAGGAAATTCCTTTGGTAGGGTATGATATACCCGCAGTAGAGAAAGATGGAGTGAGGAATTTTTATTGGAAAAGCAAAGTATTTGTTCTAAGCTACTCTCTTGGTTTAGCTCCAAAAGAAGCCATGGCTTGTGGTTTGCCTGTAGTAACACTACTTCATCCCAGAAACAAAAAGTTAATTTCTCTTCATCCTATACTCAATAGTCTTGCTTTCAAGAAAATAGAAGACGCTGTTGTTTGTTTAGAAGAACTGAGTACAGATAAAGATTTTTATACTTACTGCTCTAATAAATGTTTAGAGTTAGTCTATAAAAAATGGTCGGCATTCAAAATGGCTAAAGCTTATTTAAAAATAATCGAAAACTATAAGTTAGGAGTTTAAATGTTAAGTATATGTCTTGTAGGACATAAAGGATATTGGGGCCCAAAGTTACTTAGAAATTTAGAAAAAAATAGCAGAATAAAAGTGACTGCTTTGGTTGATATGCAAGCAGGCGAAGAAGAGAGGGAAGAAAAGTCTTTAAAAGATGCATTGGCCATGAGAGACTTCGATGCTGTTGTTATTGCTACTCCTCCCGAAACCCACTATAGTGTGGCAAAAGAAGCCTTGTTGGCAGGAAAACATGTCCTTGTAGAAAAGCCACTAACAACAACCCTAAAAGATGCACAAGCCCTTGTCCGGCTGGCCGCTGAAAAGAATCTTAAATTAGGCGTAGATCATACATTTTTGTTTAGTTCACATATAAGACAACTTAGAAAATTAATTCAAGCTGGAAAAATTGGGGATATTCTTCATGTAGTTTCTAGACGTCTTAATTTTGGTAAGTTCCAATTGTCTGGAGTTATCTGGGATTTAGCACCACATGACTTAGCCGTTATGGATTATCTTTTTGGTTCTGACTTTCAAGTCTCGGCTGTAGTTTCTGGAACTCATCTACAGAATGATGTTGTTGATACAGCAACTATCCATATAGAATACAAAACTGGGATGACTTATGGATTAGATTTAAGCTGGTTAAACCCGAAGAAAGACAGAACAACAACTGTAGTCGGAACTAATGGGATGATTGAGTATGACATGTTGTCTGACTCTCCTCTTATTATTTACGACAAAGCCATTGTTGGTATTGATAGAGACATGGCCCATCGTTATAGTTGGATGTCTATTTATGAAGGAGAAGTTAAAGAGCCATTGGCTTTGCTTGTTGATGAATTTGCAGATTGGATTTTATTAGATAAACCTTTTGTTTCTCCAGGGAGTCTTGGAATGAGGGTTGTTGGAGATATTGAAGATATATTAAAGAAATGTTAAATATACTTATTGGCCATACAAGACCTTTGGAGAAGGCATTAGGTTGTGGCTTTACTCTTCTTGGGCACAATGTTTATCACTGCCACAACGAAGTGCTAGGACTTCCTTATGAGAAATTATCAAGATGGCTCAAAGCAAGAAATATTGATCTAATTATATTCCCCTGTCCTTCGACATTACCTCCTACAAATATTTTAAAGAAATTAAAGAAAAAACATATCTGTATATTTTGGGAGAAGGAAGCTAGCCACGAATTAGCTCGTGGGCGACGAGGAATAAAGTATTATTTTACAACTCGTCGCGAAGTCAAAAATAGTTTTTACCTTCCCTTTGCTGGTCTACAGCGAGGATGGATGGTCGCTAAAAAAAGATCTGATTTTGTTCTCCTTGCTAAGGATAAAAGCAAAGAAGACACATTGCGCGGAGTACTTCACAGAGAAATAAAGAAAGATATTGGAGGGATGTATAAACTTATGGGAAACATTCCTCCCCATCTTTACCACAGAGAAAGATTCAGGCATTTATCTAAAAGCTTAGCCTCTATAGGTATTTGGAATGATTATCTCTGGAAAGAGGGCAAGCCAGGTGTTCCAATAAGATATTTTGATAGTTTTAGTTGCCAAGTTTCTGTGTTGACATACCCACACAAAGGTTTACGCGAACTTTTTACTCCAAACGAACACTATATTGAATCTGTTAAACTAAAGCCCGCTTTAGAATATTATTCTAGATATCCAAAAGATTTAATAGAGTTAGGACAAAAGGCTTATAAGCATATGTTGTGCCACCACACCTATCTACAACGTGCTGAATTTATATTAGAAGTACTAAAAGCTCATGGAGAAATTTAATGATACTAACAGAATGGAAAGGGATTCCTTGTTATATTTATGAAGGTGTTGTTATGGGTGAGAACGTGTCAGTCGGTCCTTTTGCTGTAATTGGAAAGCCGCCGAAAGTTCCCTCTGGTGCAACTAGCCGAAAGCCCAGCACAGAATTAACTTCTACTTATATTGAAGAGAACTGTGTAATCGGGGCTGGAGCAACTATTTACCATGGTTGTTATGTAGGAGCTAATACTCTTATCGGTGATGGCGCCAAGCTCCGAGATCATTGTGTTCTTGGTAAATTTTGTATTGTTGGAATGAATGCAAAAATTGGATTCAAAACTACTGTTGGCAACAAAGTAAAAATCATGGATTTATGCAATATTTCTGGCAACATGACTATTGAAGATGGTGTCTTCATTGGACAAGGAACGATGTGTGCCAACGACAACTCTATGGGTAGGTTAGCGCCTCAAGGAAAAGAATGGACTAGTGCTGGCCCTGTTATTAAAAAAGGGGCTAGAATTGGACAAAACAGTTCGCTTCTCCCTGGTGTTGAAATAGGAGAAAATGCAATAGTAGCAGCTGGTGCTGTTGTCACTAAGTCGGTTGCTTCAAGAACTCTTGTTGCTGGTGTTCCGGCAGTGCTTAAAAGGTGGGTGTTTGAATGAAAATAGGAAAGAATACAAGAGCAGGAAAATATACAGTTATCGACAATGATGTTGTTCTTGGTGACGATGTAAAGATTGGAGACTTTTGTAAGCTTCATTCTGGAACTCGCATTGGGAACAATGTAAAATTTGACGACTACTGCAACACCTCAGGAACTGTATTGATTGGAAATGATGTTCATATCAAAAGAATGTCTTGCATTACACAAGGGACTGTCATAGAAGACAAAGTTTTTATTGGTCCTGGCATAATGATTATTCATGAGAAGAATGTTTCTTTTCAACGCAATGTAAAGAAAATTTCTCGTGGTGTTCACATTAAATCAGGTGCTATCATTGGTGGCAGTGTAACCCTTGTGTCTGGTATTACTATTGGCAAGGACGTTATCGTTGGTGCGGGCGCGGTAGTGGTTAAAGATTGCGAAGAGGGTGGCATTTATCTTGGCTGTCCAGCAGTCAGGGTTGGCGAAGTACCGCTGGAAGATAGAATTGGAATTGACTGCAATCTCAATTTTACAGATGATATTGTAGAAAAATATCTTTCTGAGATGGAATCAACAGGTAAGCTTCTAGTGAACAAGAGGTTTGATAAGGATGAAGTGGCCTAGTTTTTTAGTGTCAACGGCTCAAGCTGTTTATCATATTCAGGACAAACAGATAGTTCCTGTCTTAACAGGACAGGGGCTTTATTATGGTATGTCTTGGGATAAAGATAATCTTTATGTTGTTGCAAGAGAGAACCAAGATAAAATAGCCACAAAAAGCGAAAAGCTTTTGGTCATGGACCATAGCTTTAAAAAGAAACACGAATTAGACTTACCTGGAACTCACCATCACCAAGTGATTCATCTTGAAGGAAGTCTAATAGTAGTAGACAGTGGGACGAATTCTCTTTACATATATCGGCATGGCGCTTTTGATCCAGTTAGTTGGCGACCAACAGGCAATGACCTTAATCATTTTAATTCCATTTGGTATGACAAAGAAGAAGAACTTTTTTATGTTGTTGAACATAACCAAGTAGGCTATTGTCCTGCTGGACTTCATTTCAATACAAGAACAGAAAAGAAGCTTAAGCGTAAAAGCCGTATAGTTATTCTTGACAAGAATTTGACTGAAGTAGATAGCTTTACAGCTGGCTATGCAGCTCATAATGTTTACAGAGAAGGTAGTGAGATTTTAACCTTTAGCTCTCATGATGGGAGAGTTTTATGGACTGAGCAAAACACAAAGAAACAAAGAGAAAGATTCTTGGGCAAGGGCGCCTGGTTACGTGGTTTTGCTGTCACAAGAGATTGCTACATCGTCGGAGTTTCAGAGTGCAAATCTAGAGAAGATCGAGAGAGTGGAGATTCTGCTATCAATCTATATGACAAAGACTTTAATCTTTTAGATGTATTGGTACTTCCAGAATCTGGACAATTATGTGATATAAGAATTGTAAATGAAAGAGATTATGCTCACAAAGAACAAGTATTAAAAGCAGCAAGGAGTAAGTGATGCCACCAAAAGCACCAATTATTATTGGCGGCCACGGGCGATCAGGGACTACATACATGGCAAATGTAATCTTTAGTCATCCAAAAATTGTTGGTCAGCGAGGCGAATCATATATCTTTACAAAACATCATAGTTTTTTACGACTGATAGATCTTGTTTCGAGCAGATATCAAAGAAGCATTCCTTTTGTAGAATACGAAAGGTTAGGAAAACTATTAGTAAGAAACTATATAGTCCATCTTAATAAAAATATAATTAAAAAGCATGGCGGTCAAGACAAAGTAATAAAGAAGATGAGATTGGTAAATCATGGACGTTATAAGAAGTGGAACAGAACAGACTTGGTATTTTTTAATAAACATCTAAAAGGAAGAACCCAAAAAACTGGATTTCTTCGAGAATAGGATTCTATAATCAAAATGAAAGTTAACTTTGTAAATCTACCCGGACAGTATAAAGAGATACAGGATGCAATTGATAAAGATGTTCTAGATATTCTTCATACTTGTCAGTTTGTTGGAGGATCATATCTTAAACGTTTTGAGAATGCTCTTGAAGACTATACTGGATGCAAACATGTAGTTGGTGTAGGAAATGGAACGGATGCCTTGCGGATTGTGTTCTCTTCTCTTCCTGGTAGTCTTAAGCGAAAAAAAGTATTAATGCCAAATAATACTTTTATTGCAACTGCCTACGCTGCTGTACAGGCTGGACTAGAGCCTGTCTTTGTTGACGTTGATCCGAATACATATCTAATTAATATAGATTCTGTAAGAAATCATCTTGCTTTTAGGAAAGGTGAATTTCTTGCTGTTGTCGCTGTATCTCTTTATGGTCAAAGGCCAGACATGGCTAAACTAAAAGATCTGTGTTGGGCTCATGGAGTTTATTTAATAGAAGATGGCGCGCAGTCACTGGGAGCAACTTTTAATAAACAACACCTAGGAGCTTATGCAGATGCCGCCACAACATCCTTTTATCCTGCCAAGAACCTTGGTACTATAGGACAGGGTGGAGCTGTTTTAACAGACAATACAGAGATTGCTAATTATGTTCGTACCTGGATCAACCAGGGCGCCCAAAAGAAATATGAGCATAAAATCCTAGGAGGCAATTCTCGACTTGACACAATCAAGGCAGCTCAGTTATTCCATGCTCTGGGGGCTCTAGATGGATGGAACAAGAAGAGACAAGAAGTGGCGAAGATATATGACAATGCATTTGAACACCGGTCGCCTGGGAAACAAGTAGGATCAACTCATGTTTATCATCTCTATGAATATCGCTGTGATAGCCCTAAGCATCGTGACCATGTGGCAATTGCTTTGACAAATGCTGACATTGCTTTTGGCTATCATTATCCTGAGGCATTATCTGAGACTGGGCTCTTTGGTTCGGCAACTACACCTGTTTGTGAAGCTCTATCTGAGCGCCTTATCTCTCTTCCAATTCATCCCTGTATGACAAAAGAACAAGCAAATCTTGTTGTTGAAGCAGTAAACTCTGTGGAGGCAGAATGAAGAAGCGTGCGTTGATTACCGGGGTGACGGGCCAGGATGGCAGTTATCTTGCAGAGTATCTTATTGGACAAGATTACGATGTTTATGGATTATATCGCAGAGTGAGCACAGGGAATAACTTTAATAATATTAAACTTATTAAAGAACACCCTAAACTTCATTTAGTTCCTGGTGATATATGTGACCATGCTCAGATGCAGTCTCTAATGCGCCAGATACAGCCCACAGAGCTTTATTTGCTTGCAGCCATGTCCCATGTCGGCCAGTCCTTCAAAGAGCCAATACAGACCTTCAGGGTGGACGCAGAGGCCACTATTGGAGCACTAGAAGCGGTAAGACAAGAGAGCCCTATGACCAGGGTTTACTTTGCCGCAACAAGTGAATTGTTTGGAGGAATGAAATGTCCTGAGTCTGGCTACAATGAAGAATCACCCATCGACCCCCGGTCCCCTTATGCTGTTGCTAAAGCTGCTAGCTTTTATGCTGTTCGTAACTATCGTGAAGCCTACGATCTTCACTGCTGTTCTGGTATCCTTTTTAATCATGAGTCACCTAGACGAGGATTAGACTTTGCTCCAAGGAAGATCACAAAAGGTGTTGCTTCTGTAAAATTAGGCTTGCAAGATCGCCTAGATATGGGTAACATGGATGCATACAGAGACATAGGGCATAGTAAAGATTATGTTAGAGCTATGCACCTAATGCTTCAAGAAGATAAACCTCAAGATTTTGTGATTGCAACTGGTGAATCAGTATCAATCAGGGAGATGTTAGCGTATGTTTGTGAACTTGCAGAACTCAAATATGAAGATGTATATCGGATGGATAAGCGATACATGCGGCCGTCTGATGTTCCATATCTTAAAGGCGATGGTTCTAAAGCAGAAGCTATCCTGGATTGGACTCCTAGCTATAGTTGGAGAGATCTTCTTCGAGAAATGTATCTCAGCGATTTAACGGCATTACAGTTAGGATGCTATACTTAGAAAATGGAACAACATAATAAATGGGTTTCCCGTAAATTCTCTGCAGCCGTAGGACTAACAATATTGGTTACCTTATTGTTTGCAGTTCCTTTAACCTGGACGGCTTTTGGTGCTGTTCAGTGGGTGCTAATTGCAGGTGAGCAATGGGTTGCTTTTCTAAGTATGATTTGGGGTGCTTATTTTGCATCCAATGTAGCGGCCAAGTTCTCTCCTGTAGAGAAAAAACAAAATGGTTTCGAAGAGGAGGCGATGTAATATGCCTGTTAGTTCTGTGGAGTATCAATCCCTGTTGGCTAGAGTCAAGGCACTTGAGAATAAGATGAATGATGTTATCACTGCTCTCGGGCGTACTATCACAATTGATCAGATAACACAGTTGGGTCTTCTCAAACAAACAGATGTTGAGCAACTGAAGACCCGTATGGATGGTGTAGAGTCAAGAGCTACTCAGCTTGAATCTTATCATCAGTCTTAATCAGCAAGAGGGATTTATTTCCAATTAAAGTGGGTGGGTTCGTTGCAACCCATTCGCAGTCTTGTAATAAATAGGTTCTATCTGGGAGACACTTAAAGGCAAAGCCTTCTTCTCCGATAGGCCTATTTTTTATTACTTCGCTTTTTCTTCTCTCTGGTTTTGTCGTTAGTTTTTGTTGCCACAATACACTAATGTCAAGAACATCTTGGCCAATTGGGTTGGTGGTATGTATTCCAAATGGAGAAGAAACTCCTCTAAAATAAATAGGATTAACAGGTAACTGGACTACCCCTAACATTCCCAAGGCGGGAATGTGGGGAATTGGTAAGAAAAGATAACCACGAGCAACAGCTGTTGATAATGATAAGAAAGTTTTTATATGATCAACATATTCTTGTTGTTCTTCTCTCGTTGGGCAATTGACTTCATATTTATTATAAATATTATTCAACAAAGAGATAGCCGCGGGCGCTCTCTGAATAGTCCCAAGAGGGAATATGTATCTGTCCAAGGCATCAGTCATAACATAAAAAGAGGGAGCACTCAGGCTCCCTCTTAGTCTTCTTATGAAACAAGTACTTACAGTGCCTTGTAGACCATGGTTAGACTTCTCTTTGTATCCGCAGGGCCATCTGGATTGATGGCGAGCTGAGCACCATGTTGTTGGGTAATACGAATACCAACGACATTGTCTGTGCCTAGTATTTGACGAGCTATTTCTGTACATGAGTCTCGAAGAGGACGCTTGTACATTTTTCTGTCATCGATGATACCTGTCCACCGTGTATTTGTTGTCTTCATGTTGCTGCTTAATTCAAGCTCCCAAACCTGGGGAAGGGTTCTTGTTCTAAGAGAGTTGTAAATAAAGGTACTGATAGACTCTTCCTTCTCTCGGTCTGCGAAGTCAATAGTTAAACCCGGGCAATCCTTAGGATCATCCCAGACAACTGTCTTAAAGTTTTCGTGTGGAAATGTATTATCCACAATGTCACCTTGGTTTGTAGCACCATAAGTGTCTGGTCTGCCCTTAACAGCGAATGCCATCTAATACTCCTTTTATATCTTTTGCTATATCTGTCTTCGCCACTCCTGTAATCCTGCTAATATCTCTAGCCGTTAAGCCGCAGTATGAGTGGAGATACAAGATGTATCTTTCCCAGTTAGTTAGTTTATACCACACTTGTCTTTTGTAGGTGGTTTCTAGTATTTGGATTTCTTCTTCCTTCCTTTTTTTTTCTTTATTTTGGAGGGATTAGAAGTTGTCCGTGTTTTAGAGTTCAATGATTTCATATACTCGAATTTTAGCATGGGGATTATCTTTATCTTTGTTTTTGGTAAGCTTGACCGAATAAATTTGCTTATCATTGAAGTAGACAATTTTTTCCAGGGCATCCATGGTGAACTTGGTGGGTCCGTCAACGTCACTAGCGGTTGTTTTAAAGAAGAAGTCTATTTCTACATGAATCTTCTTTCCCTGAATTACCTCACCTGTATACGGACAGGCTTCTTTGATTGCCGCTTGCCAATGCACTGCTTCTTTAGTTTTAAACATACGTTTATTTCCTATGAAATAACCTTTGTTTGTAGAGATAGGCTTGGAGTCAACAGTAAAGCTAGTTAATAGTTTGTAAGGAATTTTATTCTGTCCAATCTTGAAGCATTTTGAAATAAAATCATCAGCCCCACGAGGACCCTTTAAGAAGTTGCATGATGTGCAGCATGGCACTACATTTGTCATCGTGTAGCCTAAATTATTATCTAAACGATCAAGGCCAATTGTGCTTATCTGTGCCGTACAATAGAAACAAGGTCTTTGCCAGAATTGAAGAAATTCCTCTTCTGTTAATTCCCATTTTAAAGATCTTTGTTTAGCACCTCTTTGATATGATTTATATCTAGCTATAGGTGTCTGATGATATGCATTGCCTTCTGCTGTAGCTTTTTCTTTGTGCTTTTTTCGACAAAGTTTACAGTTAGAGGCATAGCCATCTGGTTTATTGGCATCTTTATGAAAACTACGTAAGGTTTTCGTGGCCTTGCACTTTGTGCATTGTTTCTTGGTCACTAAATTCTCTCATTTGTATTCAACCAATAGTCATGAACTTTAGCAAGGAGTTCTTTCAAGTCTTCAAACAAGCCTGGTTTTTGTAAGTAGCTATTTGCGTAATGCTCATAAGCTTTCTGTATATCTTCTGGATTGATTGAATTTGAAAAGATAATAAATGGAATCATTTTAAGCCTAGAGTCTTGATTGATTCTTTTTAATAAGTCTACACCACCAAGCTCTGGCATTTTTAAATCTGAGATAATTAAATCTATAGACTCTGTTTGTAATTTAGTCCAGGCTTCTTCGCCATTCCGCACTTCTATCAAACGAACAGGCAATCCAAGTTCCTTGATGGCTTTTCTAAATAGAAGAATATCAGGGTGATAGTCTTCTGCTAAAAGAAAAGTGTACATTAGTCCCCCTTGTTGTGATACTCTACTGCCTCAGGGGCAGGGCTTTCTCCTTTTGAAAAGTAGAGATAACTCATTGAAGTTGCCCATGCTAACAAAAAGATCGTTAATGGTTTCTTTAGAACAGCCCAGATTTCTTTAATAGCCTCTTTTTTAGCATTAGATTTGTCTTGTTGAATCTGTGCCATTTTCTCTAAGGCAGCTGAAGTTCTATTGTATTCTCTTGAAAGATTGTCTAGATGTGCAGTAGTGTATGTCTGTACTCTTTTTATCTCGTCCACATCATGTTGGATTTTCAAAAGCCTATCGTCTACAGACATAATATTAAATTAATTTCTTTGTAATCTTATCAGCCAAACCAAGCTTTAAAGCTTGTGTTGGGCTAAAGTAGTAATCACTTCCAAGAATATAAGACACCAGATCGGCTTTAGCCGTTCCTGTGTATTTTTCAAGAAGTTTTATATATAATTTTTGTAATCTAGTTGTTTCTTTATGATGAATAGTGATATCAGTTAACTTCCCTGAAACAGCAGAAAATGCTTCGTGGAGCATTAGGGTAGTGTTTGGAAAAAGAGAGCGATGGCCAGGAGTGCCAGCAGCTAAAATCAAAGTTGCAGCACTCATGACTTGTCCAGATCCGATAGTATATACAGGACAAGTTGTACTTTTGATTGTATCTACAATCGCGAACATAGCGTAAACATCTCCTCCTGGGCTGTTGATATAAAGCTTAATGGGTTCGTCGGGGTCTAGTACCTCTAATATATAAATATGTTCAAAGACACTTTGGGCTACGTCACTATCTATTTCACCAAAAACTCTAATGGTTCGAGCAGCTAAAAATGGATCATACATTAAAGGGGTAGGCTCTTCAGCTGGAGCTTGAGACATCGACACCTCGTTTTTTCTTTTTGAATTCGCGCAGCTTTTCATATTGTTTCTTTCTCCATTCTTTTTGTTTCTGTTTCTGACTGTGCTTATAGTTGTTTTGTTCTTGTGCTTTCTTTTCTTTAGCAGTAAGAACAGACGCATCTTCTATTATACCTGTCCCATAACCAATATCTTTGATCTTGTTGGTAACAGTACCTTTGGTTAAAACTTCTTTGTAGGAAAACCTAACTAAAGTTATACCACGTTTTGTACACAGCTTTTCTTTAAGAGTGTCTTTACGGACTCCCTCTAAGAAGTCTTCTACACAATTGTGAAACATTGGAGTGAATTCAAAATGCTGAATTCCATCATATTCAAAACCTATATTAAGATCAGGGATATAGAGGTCTAGACGCAGCTTTTCGCCGACTTGATACTCTTCAATAATGGTAGTATTTGGGTAAATATTTTGCAAGATATGCTTAAGTTGAGCACATCCTTTTGAGTTTGTTCTCTCTAATTTATTAGTCCATTTTTTATTAAAACACACAGCAGAAATAGTTTCTGGGGGAATTTGTGTTAGAGAACTTAAGTCATAAATGTTCAGAGAGTGGGGTTGGGCATCAATAAGTTTCTTAAGATTAGAGAGTTGTATTTTCGTTGGGGTGTATCTTTTAAGAAGCCCTAATTCTTTTGCTTTTGCTTGCACATCAGAAACATTTTTATGGAGAAATGCCGCGCAAGTTTTAATAGAATAATTACTATTTCTATAATGAGTTAGATATTTCAGGTTTTGAACATCCCACCCTGTGCTTATTAATTTCAGTTGCAATGCTCGCTGAAGCCCCTCTTCACGAGAGTGTTCTAGAGCAGATGTGTAATAGGGATATGAATTTTCTAATAGTTTATCTTGTTTGCTTGTCCAATGAGACATATGGGTGTCTGCTTCTAAACTCATATCATATATAAGATATACAGCCATCGGAGAAATAAGGTATTTATCAGCAAGGTCGCAAATAGACATAGTGCTGTAAAGAGAAAGAATCTTGCCGAATTTTCGGCTACCTAGCGCTTTTGCTATTAAGTCAAATCGCTGTTGCTGTGATAAATCCCAAGTCATATAAATACTTCCATAGGTCTTTAAAAAGTTCCTCGTCCTCTATTTCTTTAACGTTGCTAATCCCATCTACTTCGTTTAGCCATATATCTTTCGGATTAATACGGTCTTGTAGAAGAACATACTCTCTCAAACCACCAGTGATTGTACAGATATGCCAAATCTCCCTCCCTAGTGGTTGAGCATGTTTAGGAAGAGCCTTTCGATTAGGATTGGATATTTTAAAGTTGGTGTTTATTTGCATTTTTGTTTATAAGGACACTTGTGATGACAATTAAGAATAGGAATATCTATTTTAGATTCTATTTGTTGACATGCATTTAAAAGCCATTGTTTATGTCTAGATTGAGGTTTGAATGAGTAAACAGTTTGGTCGCCGCGACGAGTTAGCTTATATACATCAAATTCTTTTATACCCAAAGTCTCTTTGGCTGCAAATGCCTGAGCAATAATCTTTAGTCTTGTGGGTATGTGTTGGTTGTGCTTGGATTCTGTATACAACAAAACTTTTGTTTTTCCATTTGTACTCACTCCGATAGCATCTATATAAACCTTTAATCTATAATCTTTATTAAGTTTATAAACTATAGGAATAGTACCTGCCATGGGGACTAAGCTGTAATTAAGATAATGAGCATAGATATCCTTTACTCTTGGATATCCTATAGCAATTACTTCTTGAGTTGACTTAAGGGAGGTGGCGCCTGCCTTGACTCTCTTATTAGTTTCTGTCACAACTAACTGTGCCCATTTTTCTTTAAGTCTTTTCTCTGTTGTTTTGCATTCATGCTGCACTTCTGCAGCCCACATCCACCTAGCCATATAAAGATAAAGATCTTTAAACTGTGGTGGTGAGGGTTGGGGATCTTTCTTAGAGAAGCTTAGTAGTCGTGGACACTTTTGGAATGTATCAAGGTCGTGCCCGTGAATAAGCATTAATCTATTGCTCTCCACTTGCTCCAAGACAAATGCTGTGCATGTTGACTGATAAGTTTTCTGATTTCATAATCTTTGCCTAGTTGGTGTTCGTGCTCATGTGGACATTGGATTTTAAAGTTTTCATTCTTCAGATCTCGAGGAAGAACAAGTTGTTCAAACTTATGTTTGCATTCCTGGCATTCGTATTCAAAGATTGGCATGGGTCTCTCCAGTCATCATGTGTTTATATATATCATCTTTATAAAGATCTATAACATTACTAGGAGTTTTGAGATAAAGAATGTTTTGAACTTCAATGATATATGGTTGTCTGGCTAGGTCTTGAGAAATACTCATACTAAAAGTAGTTTGAGTCATCCCTGTAGAGAAAGAAAAAGGAGTTCTCCTTCCCATTTGATATATTGACTTCACATCTCTTTGAGATTTTACTGAGTAAATTTTACAAATTGGTGTTGGAATAATTAAGCATCTTTCTTCTTGATAAAGGTTTTGAAATAAATGAGTTTCAGGCCAAACAAGAAAATAATTTATTAGGGGAGTAATCGATCCCCTTTTTAGGATGATAGATTCTGTAATGTAGTTTGATCCATTTCTGATCAACGCTTGAATTAAATCGACCTCAATGTTTGTATCAAACTCCAAAGAACTAGAATGTTGATGTGACAGCAGCTGCTGGTAAAATTCCCCCAGTTCTGACATTGTAGTCTACTCCTACCCATAACCATGTGTCATTTAATGGGATAAAATTTATTTGTTTAAATACAGGGATTCCGCCGGGGTCAAAACCGACATGAAGGTTTTCGTCATTGGTGACAACACCTCTGACATGAAAGAGCCTGATGGTATTGTCGTCTTTAGTCTTCCCTATTGCTGTTGGAGAGAAACCAAGAGTTGGTCCATAGGACATGGGGGTGGCACTAATGCCGCCATCAATGTGCGGCGCCCACCAGTGCCATCTAGATTGTGTTTGGTCTTCATAAATGGTTTCGACTGACTTTGGTACTAACTGAACACTACTATCATCACCAGAAGAAGTAACAGTAACAGTGCTGTATGTTACTGATTCTCCTGTTGGTATCGTTGCGATAAGGTTTTGAACACTCACTGTTAAGTCATAAGTAGTTGCAGAGAAAGAAGAAAGATCCTCATTATAGAGGTGAGAAGCAACAAGAAGATTGTTTGCATTTCGATAGTCCCACTCTTCAGGAAAGTGGTCCACAGTTTCTTCTGTTGTCTCCCCTTTAATGATGACCTCTGTATGCGTCACAACAACAGGATTGGCCTCGAGTTCTTTGATATCTTCTTTCAAACCATCATTTGATTTTACTAAATCTTTAATATGTTTTTCAAGATTATAGACTTCTTTGTTTTTAGTACGCAAGACTTCTTGAGAAAGCTGTTTCTCTGCTGTCAGTTGATCATCAAGCATAATCATTCTGGCGTTAGCCCGCCGTGCAACTCCAAAGGCAAGTCCTATTGCTAGGATAATACCTACAATGATGCCCAAGGCCATGCTACCAATTTTCGTCTTGATCATATTCTTCCTCTTCTTTAAGGTCTTCTAGATATTTCTTGGCTTCTAGTTTGGCCTCACTTTCATCTTTCCATTTGAAAGTACTAAGGTGAGGAAAGAAGTCGTGAACAGTAATCTCTTTAAAACCATTAATCTTATTTTTTGAGTGGAGTAAAAGGATGCGAGGCATTGGTTTCTTCGTCATTGGGTCGATATGAAAAGTATCATAATCTTCCTGTCGTTCGTGCATATCATTATAGATGTGTCCAATCCACTTAGCTCGGTAATTGAAGGCCCTGGTGTTATGAACAATAATATTATTGGCAATAAAGTTATGAGTTCCATCAATTGTTAAATCCCAGACTTGTTCTTTGTCCAGTTTTTCAATCTTGACAATGTTCACCCACCTTAACTGTTCATTAAGTATGGCTTGTAATCCTTTGTCCTTTAAGGAGCTTGCTAATTTAGAGCCAATAGATCTTGTAACTCTATGACCGTCTCTTACTTGAAACCCTAGCTCTCTTCCGTCATTTATATTTATTCTTGCCTTTGTTGTAATTTCTTTAAGGCGCTCAGTAAACAGAATTGGCAAATGATCATGTTTGTTTTTATTCAGTCTGGAAAGACTAGCCAATTGCTTACACTTGTTTCCTTTTGCACCAGGAATAAACAAAAGCTGAGCGAGATTAATTGCTTCATCGCCTGAAATACAAACAGCATTAACACCATTCTTTACATTATTTAGTGTGGAATAAATACCAAGTCTACTTAAAAGAGATATTAAACCCTGAGTTAAATAATTACTCTTATTAAAGAATCTGATTGTTTTCTTCTTTGTATCTATTGAGCCGTCTGTGGCAATTAAGCCAGAGATATAATGGCTAATAACTTCATTGGTTTGAGAATAAAGTTCAGTCGGGATATTTTTTGCCATACCCGTCTGACCCCAGATATCCAAAGTTTTTAGATATTCTGTTAGTGGATTTTTGACCTTACATCCTTGTCTTCCGTTAGTAAAACGAAGATGAAGAGAACCATTATGGAGTCTTTCAGAAGCTCCTAATTTAAACCTATCCTGTACTATTGTTTTTATATCTTTGATTATGCCCTTATCTCTGTTTGTAAAACGAGGAGTACTTTTTAAGGCATAGCAACCATCACCTGCCATGTATCCAAGTAAACGAGCAATGTCGTTATTTATTGGATTAGAGCATGATTTTGGTTGAGGAATCTCAGAAGGCAAAGCAACAAAATCCCCTACAGATAATTCTGAAAGTTTATTCCATTTATACTTTTCTGTGAAAAATGGGTGATTGCCAGTAACTTTAATAGTGCGTCCACCTTTAAGCATGACCTTATAAACTTGCTGAACGCCTTTGTCTAGTTTAGCCAACACCTTGTTGGTAACAATTCGATTGTTTTCGTCTTTGGTGTAAACAATATTGCCAGGGATAATTTGATCAATTCTTTTTAGCCCTTGAGTTGTAAAGACAAGAGAATCTCCTGTCATACACTCAGCAATATCTTCATTTTTGGGAAGTAACTTCCCACCACGCATTCCACCACTTCTTTTCTTATACTCAACAGAGGCCAGCATGCAGACACTGTATTTGTTACAAATATTGTTCATAGTATCTGCAATTTTACTAAAGCGTTCTCTCATGTCTTTGCCACCATAGTCTTGAAGGTTGTGAGTATTGTCTAAGACGCAGAAGATTCTACGACTTGGGTATTTTCCTCTATGAAAGCGAATAACGGCTTCCATGTATTCAAGAGTAGCTCCATCAGTAGCATCCTTAATTAGAAACCTATCTTCTTTTACAAGATTTTCTATTAAGTTATAAGCCTGTTGCCTAAAGTCAAAGAAGCGTTCCTTGTGTCCTTTAGATGGAAGCATAGAGGCCCATCGTCCGGGGTTAATGATTGCCCCGATAGATAGTTCTTCGAATTTGCTTGTGGGTAATCTGCCTAAGTTAGAGACATGTGCATTACATAGGAATTTAGGCAAGATGTCTCGACCAGAGTCATCAATAGAGAAGTAGATAACGGTTGCATCTTTGTTAGAATGCGCAATATCAAAAGCGATATTGGACATGAGCGAGGACTTACCCGCATTGGCTTCTCCACCCAAAAGCATAAGCGTGTCACTCGCCCAGTCCTTTCCTCCTTCAAAGCATTTAGCTAATTGGGGCATTAGATTCATTTTGAATCCAAGGCCAACAGAGGGGTCAATTGACTCCTCTTTAATCTTTTGTGTTCTGAGTAAAGAAAGAACTCCTCTTGAGGAGTATTTGCCAGACTCATAATCATTACGGACTTTTTCAATATTGCCAGCTGCTTCAGAAAGGATAGATATGCGATGGTCAGGGAACTTGTCTAAGTCCAGAGCCATTCTTTCGATTATGTTTTTTTCAATCTTATTGCGTTGTCTTTCTCTTTTATTGAGTTGTTTGCCAACCTCAATATCAAGAGCATGGATAGACACCCCGGTTGTATTTGCCAATTCCTTAGTGTATTCTTCTCTTGTAATTGCAGAAGATTCAAGTGCAATAATTCGCACCATGTCTTCGGCTAATTTTCTCTTTGGCGTTTGGCCTGTCAAACGATCTTGAAGCAACCAAGAGAAGGCACTTAGATTGGGTAATGCTAGCCATCCTTTCTTTCCATGTTGGAGTACAAAATCAGAAGGGTCTAATCCCTCAGTCTTGTCGGTCTTTCCAATGATAGAAATATCAAGATCTTGACTTTCTTTCATAAGCAAGTCTATTGCTCTTCTGATTCCTATCTGGCCAGCTGCATCCCAGTCAAGAGCCAAAACAATACTATGAAAACCTACACTTTCTAAGAGGAGAATCTGTTCCTTAGTTAGGGCAGTTCCACAAATGGCAGCAACATTGTTGATTCCTTTATGGTTAAGAGTTAGGACATCTGTATATCCCTCTACTAGAATGAGTGGTTGGTCAGTGCACCGGCGCGCTTTATCCAACCCATAAAGTGTCTCCCCTTTCTTTAAAGACTCTGTGCCATAGCCATACATGTGTGGGTTAACATACTTTTGTTTCCCATCCCATGTCCGATAGGAGAAGCCAAGGGCTTGCCCACGGTGGTTATACACAGTAAATACAAGTTGCTCTCCATCGAAAGGACAATTATGCTCACCAAGCAAACCTAATGTTCTAAGATACTCTGCGCTGTATCCTTTTTTGGACATTTCTAAAGTTAGAATTTCTCTAGAGAGACAGCCCACACCCCTGTGTAAAAGTACCTCTTTCTTCCATTTGTTTTTATTAATATACTCTTCACAATCTTTTGACCAAACAGTATGTGTGGTAAGAATACGAGCTGCTTCTTGAAATGCAGCAAGTGCTGCCTTAGAGGCTTTCTGGGCGTCTGTAAGGGGCTCAAGCTCTAAGGGTATATCATACCTCTCACATAGTGTGGAGACAGTAGTAGAGACCCATTCGGGCCCTTCTTGAGGCATTCCTTCTAACCAATGAGCTGCAGTAAAAATATCAAAGTTAGTTACACAACCAAAACATCTTCCTTCAGTGTAATCACTTCCAGGATAGAGAGAGGCACTTGGAGTTGAGTCTTTATGGTGTGGGTTGATACAAGCAAACTTCTTTGATTTACTACTGACAATATCTTGATCTTTTAGATATTGAGGGAGGAGGAGTTTAAGCTCGGTAATAGCTTTACTTAGTTTCATCAGCTGGAATTGTTTCCTTCTTCTTTCGTATTGCTTTTAATATAGAAATGACATCGCCTTTGTCAGCAAAATATTCTTTAATAGCTTCTTTTTGTTCCCAGGTTAAACGCGGAAACTTTCTTTTGTAGTTATTCATAATCTAACTCCATTTTCTACTAATGTTGTAGGCGTGATTAGAGAAAGAATTGCATCTTCTCTAAATTCTGTAATGCTCATGCAACCAGAATAAGACAAAGCACTCTGTAAGCCATCTTTCCATTCAGACATTAATTCAGATACTGTTCCCCGGACAAGCACGGGTGCAGACACACCCTCGGCAGCACGTGGTTGTCGTCCTGCCTTTTCCATTGCTTGCTTAGAGGCCATGCCTCTATAAACCTTATAGGTTCTTCCGTCTTGTCCTGTATAGTGAGTTCCTTCTGCTTCTGTAGAAGGAGCAAGCATAGAGCCGCTCATGACTGCTGTGGCTCCTAGAGCAAGCGCTTTTGCAATATCTCCAGAAGTTTTAAGTCCACCATCAGCAATGATTGGTTTATTAGGAAGTGTTCGTCTAATACTATGGATGGCATATGCTTGGGGAACGCCATGTCCGGTTACTGAGCGAGTTGTGCAGCGAGAACCGGGTCCAATCCCGACCTTAATTGCATCACACAATGGAGCCAAGAAGATAGCCCCTTCGGGTGTGGCTACATTCCCTCCAATAATAGTGATATGTGGCCTAAGGTGCTGTAATTGCTTAAGAACATATCCAGTTAGTTCAGAGTGTGCATGAGCTATATCTAAACATAGACCCCCTGCTCCTGCTTCTACTAACTTTTCGGCCCACTCTATTTCTTTTCCACCTACACCGATACTAGTGTAGATATATTCTCTAGGGACACCCCTATCAACTAGTTGTTGGACATCGGATAGTCTACGGTTCTCTTGCTCTGGAGGATAAAAACGATGGAGTATTCCTAATCCACCTGCTTTCCACATGGCGATAGCCATTCTTACACCAGTGACTGTATCCATATTAGCTGAAATCATAGGAAAATTAAGTTTTGTATCTCCTATAGCTGTTTCAGTTATGGCCTCTTTCCTGGTTGAAAGACAAGAATGTTGTGGAATAAGTAAAAGATCATCATATGTGAAGAGAGGATCTCTCCATAGAGTGCTCATTAAACTATCTCAATTGTTTCTTGTGGGTAAACCCAAGTGCCCATAATTCCGGGGCCTGAAAAATCATCTTGTTCGGCAACAAAATATTCATCATCTAAAGTTTCTTGGATTACGCTAAGCCATTCTTGTGGTGACTCGGGGAGTGTTTCGCGTTTGTATTGAACCAAGTAATTATCGCCTGATTCGCTTTCGAAATATGTTACATATGTATTCATTATTCTAATTTCCCTTTATACTTTATGGCATTTGTCGCAAAGTGTTTTAATCCATCCGCCTTGACGTCGTTTACCTGGTGAGCCACACTTTTCACAGATTTTGAGGCTAAAGCTTTCAGCAAATCCAATCATTCCTCTTATTTCTTCGTCTAAACAGACATCAAGATAAAAGTGAAGACCACCAAATTTTTCTTTGACTTGAACAACTTTGGGTTGATTTATAGGTGGCTTAACCCACTTGACTCTATGTTGTATATTTTTACAAAGAGTGTCGATAATATCGAACCAACCATCTTGACAATTAAATCCATAGCTAAGGATAAGACTATTTTCAAAAGTAAAGAATAGATCAGGATAATCACTAAGCAGTTGTTGCTCTAATTCTTTTTTCATAGTTCTATTTTTTTAATTATTTCAGCATCATGGAGTAAGTTATATACACCGTCTTCCCCTGGTACAGCTGAAAAGTCTGCGTCAACTCCATTTCTAAGACGTAATTCATAAACTGCAGCTCTGAATGAAAAAGAAGATTGGTCTATAAAACTTTTTGCATCTTCAGCCTTTTCCCAAACCCACCCTCCGGGGTAGCCCAAATATCTTCCAACTTTTTGAACAGTCGGTTCTCTTTCAAGAACTTCATCGTAATTCTTTTCGTGACCAATAGTAAAAGCTGTTTTGTTTTCATTTATCATTTAATGATCTCATCAATGACTTTGTACTCAAGAGCTTCTTTAGAAGTCATATACCAATCAGCCTTATTCTCAAAAATCTTTTTGAGTTTAGCTTTGGGGATTTTGGTTTTAGCTTTAACCATAGCTTCCATTTGTTTTTGTAGCTTTTGGCTTTGCTCGAGACTTTCTTCAATCTCTTTAATGGTTCCCCATTTTGCTGTAGAGACTTGATGGTACATGGGGGTAGAGTGTTTGTATGCAAATCTCTTATGCCCATGAATAAGTATCATGAACCCTCCAGACATAGCGACACCTGTGACAATAGTATGAACAGGAACTTTTGACTGTTCCATGACACTAATAAGACCAAAGGCTTGATAGACTGTACCACCATAAGAATCTATATAGAGTTCTATTGGTTGGGGTGTGTAATCAAGACCATATATTTTATATAACTTGATTAGATGTTTATCATTAGCATTTATATCAAGAATACTTTGAATTAATGGAGCTATTGAAGATTGGTCTATTTGTTTAGTTAAATAAAGTCGTCGTGCTTTTGGTTTTGGAAGGTCAGTCATTATTGTCTCCTGATTTTTTCGTTTCTATTCTTTCTGTAATAAATTCTACCTTGCCTGCCTTGACAGCATCTCTAATTCTTCTTTGTGTTTTATTCAAAGAGGACTGGCCTGTTTTAATATCCATAAAAACAATCTTTTCTATATCATTTCTATTGCCAGCTTTGAGGTCAGACATGCCATCATAAATAATATAATCTACTGGGTCACCAAGAAATCGCATATCTTTTGGATTAAAGTCATGTGAAGTAAGGAAAGGGGCTAGGTGTTCTACAGCTTGCCCTCGTAAGATGGACTTGGACTTCTTTAGTGCATCTGCTCTTATCTTGTGCTCTTCTTGTTTTTTCCAATCAGTCTTTTCTTTTTCAATATTGGCAAGAACATTCTTAATAATAGATATATGGTTATTCAAAGTCTCATTTTCATTCAGCAGATGCTGAATATTTTGAGACTTTATATCAAACTGTTTTTTATAACTATTTATAATGTGTTCTGCTTTATTGTTTGACCGTTGAGCATGAAAGAGTAGGTAGCCTAGGATTGAGAGTCCAAGCGCCATCAATACGATTGCAATTATCACTGTACGCCAGTAGAACCAAAGCCGCCATCTTGTCTACTTGTTTTAGTTAGGGCTTTTATTTCTGCTGGTTGTATAGACACATTCCTATAAGGAGTAACAATTAATTGTGCGATGCGGTCGCCATGCTTAAGCGTTACTTCATCTTGTCCTAGATTAACCAGGACGACGCCTACCTCGCCTCGATAACTAGAGTCCACAACGCCGGCCATAACGTCAATGCCTTGTTTGAGGGCGAGGCCAGAGCGCGGCGCAATTCTTCCATAGTTTCCAGCAGGTACTTCTACAATTAAACCAGTAGAAATAAGTCTTCGTTCTCCTGGTTTAAGAGTCCAGACTAATGTGTCTGTTTGATCTTGAGGAACTTCTGTTTTGTTTGGATGTGCAGCTCTTAAATCTAAGCCAGCTGCGTATTCGTCTCCTCTCTCGGGAAACTTGAGGCCACTTGCATGTGGCAATTGTGCAATTCTCATGTTTGTACTCTATAACTATCTTCATCAAAGTGTTGTGTGCTGAATTCCATAAGAACTAGGTCTTCAGTACTGTTTTCATTTTTAAGTCTATGCATTAGTCCAGGAGTGACAATTACTGAATCACCTGGTTTTAATCTTGTAATCTGTAAGCCAGAACCATCCTTTTTTGCTACTTCAAGAGTCATAGTTCCTGAAGAAACATAAATGTGTTCTGTTTTATTTACATGAAAATGCAAGGAGGTTTGACATAGGGGGAATATGTTTAATTGCTTTCCACAATATAGGTGGGAATTGGCTATCCATAATTCATAACCCCATCTTTTGGGAACATTTTTTGTTTTTTCAAAGCGCTGAACATATGAAGGGTCTGTTTTTTTATCTGTCATAACTACTTTAACCATAATATTCTAATTGTCTATCCTCTATTTCTTGTAAGGATGGGAGGAAACAGCCATTGTGTTCAATACTCAAAGAGGCTGCACTGATAGCATAATGAATAGCTTCTTCTAACTCTTTTCCTTGTTCTTTGGCTGCACAGAAGGCAGTGAAAAATGTGTCTCCTGCACCACATGTGTCGACAATTTTATTTGATTTAGGAACTAAGTAATCGATAGGCCTTAAGGTTCCTTTGCGTGCGAAAGGATTTAGAGCCCATGCATTAATGATTTCTACCTTGGAGGCACTTGTTGTAATTAAAAGATGGTCATTTTGCTGAGGTAATATATTCTCAGTTTCTGAGGCTTTTCTATAACTAACTACAGGGTAACCCAAAGTATTTTTCCTAGAAGAGTCTAAATAAATTCCTCGAACGGGAAGAGCATCTAGTCCCGAAAGTCGAAAAACCCAAGAGGGTAAAGATGGAGTTCTGTCGTCGTCCCATATATAAAGAACACTAGGGTCCCAAGACTTTACAAATCTTTCCAACGCATGATTTGCAATAACCTCATACGGATACTTTTCTACTGGTTCTGTATCTACAGTAAGAACAACTCTTTTGTATTTGTTATCAACAAAGCGTTGAATGTGAGAATGGCTAGTTAAGAATAGCTCTATCTCATAGTCAGGCAGAAACGATTGAAGAAGTGCTTGACAGTATGCGGCTCCACCCTTTTTTGTTACCATTCCTGTTGGTCTAAATTTTAATGCAGGGTCTTCGTTAGCAATACCTAGGATATCTCCTGTATGATAGGTGTCTTGTATCCCATCACCTATCACTAGAATGCGTTTTTTCGTAATACTCAATGCGCCTCCGTATAAACCAAATACATTTCTCTAAATCTTCTACGTATTTAGATGGGTCTTTATCTCCTGCTCTCCACATATATTTAAGGGCATTTCCTAAATGATACCCAAGCCCCAGGCCCTCGATTACATCTATGCATTCTAGTCCACCTTTTTTATAGTGGTCGGGATGATTGACTGGATCACTCATCATGGTCTCCATGATAAGGTGGCCAGAATTTTAGAGTCCAATCATGGAGAAAATTACCCCACTTTCGAGGAAGGAAAGGCATGAGTGGATGCGCAATACAATTATGTAGGATTTCTGCTAGCTTATCCCTTAACCAGTTCATTTTAATATTCCCAAAGATCTGTAATTGATTGTGTTTCTTGGCCAGGAAGAGTAAGGCCTTCTTCATTGCAATCTATATTTCCTAAATAATCCTGAAGAGAATACATTGCACAAGATAAATCCTCTAGAGATCCGTGTCCACAATGATTGGTAGCTACAATCATAGAGGCTACTCTAGAAACAGCCTCGTCAATAATCTTTTTCTGTTTTGTCGTCATATTAACTCCATCTTTTTCAGGAACTCACCCCGCTCTCTTTTGTTTTTAGGAAACCCCATCGTGTCCATTATTTTCTTAAGCCCCTCTATGTCATCCTCATATCTTATTTTAAAGGCCCTTGTAATCAACTGTATCTCATAACCACTTAAAGAAATAGAATTTAATTGGTAGTCTTCGAATGCTTGCATAGAAACAGGAAACAAATCTGAAAGAATAGTAAAGATAGCCTTAGCATATTCTTGAGTTTCTTCTTGAGCATGGGGATGCATTCTTTGTGAGAGGATAAGCATAAGGTCCCCAAGGTTAGCAGTCATATAGCCTTCAGTATATTGCCCCATGGGTAATACTGATCGCGCTTTTTCTCTACTAGCTCCTAATTCTAGAAGAGCTTCGTAGTGTTCTTGAGACTCTTCATAAGCAGCTTTCTGTAGGTCCTGCAAGCCCTCTTGGAGGCCTTGTTCTGGCTCTAGACCCAGGGCTATAGCTTTGGGGTGATCAGTTGTCACAGTGCCATCCAGACCCTTGTCTCCGACTTGTTTATTATGGTCGGATTGGCCTTTCCATTCCTGACATATCCACTTCTCATCTGGCATTACAGAGTATCTTCCACTTAGCATATTCCAGTGGACTCGATCATGACGTACCAGCTGGTTATGTACATAAATGGGAAGTCTTAAATGAAGCTGAACTTGACAGGAGGCGAATGGAGAGAAGTGTTTATGACGCATGAGGTATCTAATTAGCCCTTCGTCTTCTCTTTTACTCTTTGTTCCGTCACCATAGGAAACACGAGCACTCCTAACTATAGAAGAATCTGTCCCCATACTGTCAACAAGACGAACAAAGCCATCGTCTAGTATGTTAATTTTAATATTCCACCTCAATTATACGAGTATATTTAATTTTCATTGGTTTGTAACTTGGCCAATTTGTTTTAATATTACCAACATTTGAATGCCATCCTATTTCTTTGAGTTCATTTGCGGTTGCCCTGTAGGCCTTAAGAATGTCTTCTGTTGGCAAATAGGACGGACAGACATCGTCATTCCATTCGTCTTTGATTTCTTCTATAAACTTTGTTTGGTTTTTGTTAGTAAATACATAATATGTTTTGGTTACTTTTTGTTTCTTTTTCATTTATAATACAGGGACGGCGGATAAGTTGTTCGTCCTAAATCTGTGTTTAAATTTAATTTACCTAACATATTTTTCCCCATACTGTGTATAGCCTACAGATAAGATTAATCTAAAATTTCCATCAGAAACAGGGTGTGTGATTAACTTAAGAGTAGAGGGGTGAAGAGTTTTATCAGGATTTGCTTTTTCAAATGAATTCATGTGTTCTCTAAGGTCGAGAGATACTTCTGTCTCTCCAGACTCTAGGAGAATGTCAGCTATTGCTATTCGTTTCATATTTTACTTTGTTTTATATGAAGGGTTCATGAAAGCATCTGACGCTTTATTTTTAGAGTTAAATCCGATATACTTTATTTCGTCATCTCTGACAATAGTAGCAGTTTTAGTCTTTTGAAAACGAACAGTTGGTATTTCGTCATGAATGCCCACAACAGCACCTCGATCACTCTTACATGCATGAATGTAATTGGGGGCAGGGAAAGAAGCATTATGATCGCCCTGAGAAGTACCATCTTCAGTTATAAGTTTTCTTGCGATTACAATATCGCCTATTTTCCATTTACTTAATCTCATTTGTTTTCTCCATTAATAATTCATAATCTATATTATCGTCGCCAGTTTCTGGCCAGATGGGTTCTGTATGTTGGCAGTTAGTGCATATATGATTGAGAGGATAAAAGAAATTGGGCCACGCCCAACCCTCATCAAAATATTCATCATATTCTCTTTGAAACCAAACAAGAACAGGATAGCTTTGAGGCCAGTCTACATCAGATCGGGAGCGTTTTTTGTTCTCGCCGCCAACTTTATTCCAGCGGTCGATCCATTCCCTTTCAGTTCTTATAAGCTCCCAGTCCTCTTCACGAAATATATCATTCTTCGCCACTTGCAAATTCCTTCATTGTCGTAGTGTATTGGAAGTCAATTGAAGGCAGGTCCTGTATCTCTTGGATAGCCCTGGGCCAACAGTCAGGACATACTTTAAGAATATTATATCCACCGTAAGAACCTGTTTTTAATTGAAAGAGCATAGTGCCTTTTCTAGTGTAATGTTTTTTAACCTTGTTGTGGCCTGTAGTTTTCCACGTCCAATACCGGCTTTGACCCCAACGAGTGTATCCTTTTTTGTATTGTTTCTGTACTCTTTTTCTAATTGGTACTTTCTTGGTTATGATCTCTGTATTAACACAACCCTTTTCTACATAGTCACATTTATGAAGCTTATTATTCACCGTAAAGGTTTTAACACATAGTCTATTATTCGTTATGCTCATCTGTTAGTCCTTTCATCATTAATTCATAATCAAATTCTGTTACTTGAGTTGGCATCATTGCTAATTCTTTAATCAATCTAGGCCAACAAGCTGTGCATACAAGATGATGTTTATGCTTTATACTAAAGCATAAAAGCTTGGTTCCTTTAACTGTAGAATGGTAAGTTCTTTTTTCTTTCTTTGTGTTAGACCGTTTCCACCTTCCATTTGTACAGGTCCAATGACTACCAGTGGGAACTGTTCTTTGTTTTGTTACTGTATTACAACAACCCTCTCCAGCATAAAGACATTTCTTTTTCTGTGTTCCTGTTGCTATACGAAGTTGGATATACCAGTGTTTTGTAACTATTCGTTCCATTCTGGCCCTTTAATTATGACGGTTTTGCATTCATCTATTTCTTCAATAAAGTTACTCAAATGAATGCAATCTACCTCGCATTCAAACTTTGTATTTACTGTAAGTGTATTGTCAGACTTGTCGTATTCAATAATAAAACCACCCAGCTCGAGAATCTCTATATTCTCCCAGCTGCTTTTCTTTTGCTTACTCATTCCATTTCTCTACAACTATTCTTGGATCATTGAGTTCTTCTCTAAGGAGATTTTGAATCATAGATAATGTAGTTGTCTCTGAATAAGCACAGCCATTACAAGCTCCTTGGTATTGAATATAAACAACAAGATCTTCGTCTTTTGTTAATTCAATATCTTTTAATTCGCAAGAGCCTTGATGTGTTGCGAGAGCGGGGGCTATAGATGATTCTATATGACTGGCTATTTGAGACCAGAGGAGTCCTTTGTTCATAATTTTAATAAAGTTTCCATTACAGCTTCAAGGAAGTGTTCACCATTATTGGTGTAAATGAGATAGCCAAGACTAAGTTCTGCTGCCATCGCGGCGTCAACATCAGTCTGTTTGTCTCCAATGAGCACACAGTTTTTGGGTTTTAAGTTATGATCTTTCATACCCTGTAGAATCATGTTGGGAGAAGGTTTATAGTCAGGAGAGGCAGTGTCCCATGCGTGGTACCAGTTTTCTTTAGGTATATTAAGTCCAGAATGTATATAGATTTCATTAGCAAGGTGCTCTTCAAATTCTAAACATTCTGCTTTAGTATAAAGCCCACGCCCAACACCACTTTGATTGGTCACTACTATTGGTCGAATTTTATTTTGATAATACTTTAATAAAGTACAGGCCTCAAAAACACCATCGGGAATGTAAAGATCCTCGACAAGGTGAGGGTAATGTGTATTCACATTAAGAACCCCATCCCTGTCGAGGAATAGACCATGAAGCTTAGACATTATTCTCTATACTTACGCATTATTAGGGAGAATTGCTCAAGCTCTGAATCTTGTATCCACTTCTTTTGGTCCTGATTGAAGAGTTCTGCAGCTTCTTCAACCGTATCTACGTTCATTCTTTCCATGAGTGTTTCTTTAAACGGCCATGTTAATTGATAGAATTTTACTACATCCCAAACAGTGTCAGCTGCAATTGACTCAAGAGACATTATATTTGTATCTTTTGGATTCATGTATTTTGTCATATCGTATGGAGTCCCATCTTTCTTGTAACAAACATCTTTGAATTGACAGTAAGAACATTGGAAGTGTCCCTTTTCTGGTCGTTGAACCTTTCGGCCACCATTGACCTTTCTATCCCAATACTTTTCCCAAGCAGATCCAAGTGTTTTGCCTAACTCATTGTTATCGTTAAGCTCATTCATTTGATCATCATCAAAGATGAGTTCAAAGTCTCTTGGAGGGAGATAGTTTTCGTGAATATATTCAGCCAATTCTGTATATCGATCAAGAACATGAGATATACGATAGGGTGTTCTCATGTCGTCGACCTTGATTCCGAAGTCGCCATCATCTAATTCATGAATTGAGATTTTAAACTCTCTTCTTTGGAGCTTCCCTCTTAAAATATAGAGAAGTTGAAAGTATGGAATTTGATCTCGATAATACCAGGCATAAAGTGCTGTTTGAAGCAAGTGCTCTAGCTTTGGCTCTCCATATTTGGGATGGATAATTTTCTTTTCGGCCATATAGCCATGAGTAGATTTAATTTCAATCCCAACCAACGTGGAGCCATCTCGAAAGACAGCGTCAACTTCACCAGCCAAGAATAGATCATGTTTAACAGGGATCTTAAAACGTTTGTGACCTGAGTGGAGGATACCTCCACGTCTTGCTACTTGGATAATCATGCTTTCAAAAGTATTACCTGCTTTAAAAATCCATTCTGATCTTGGAGTATGATGTGAAACAACAATGTTTAAGGGTTCACCATGAACATCTAGACTTGCTTTCTTTGCATGAATATCTTTTGGTTTATTATTTTGATCTATAGCAGTTTTAAAACGAAGCCAACCCTTACGAACACACCCGCCAGCGGCTTTGTTTGTCGTAGGATCTATCAAACTTGCCTCACTTGGGTAAAGGTTAATAGTTCTGCATTCTTTTAGTGGATCAACTTCTGTAATTGCTTTGTCTAGTGCTTCCCATGCTTTCATTATAGTTCCAGGTCACTATCATCTATTACTGTAGTCTCTTTTTCTTGTCTTTTTGTTTTCCACTCCTCTTCAAGAGCAAGCTGAACTTTTGTAATTGTATTATTCAGTTCTTCTTCTGTGGTAAATTCTTTGTCGATAAGAATCTTCTGCATGCCCTGGGCATTAGTTAAGATCATGAGCATATCTCGAGCCATACTTTGAAAGGCACTTTGTAGCTCTTCGATTGCAAGGTAATTGCCATTTGTCATGTGTGCAATTTGTTCTAAAGAAAGGCCTCCGCCATTATTGGCTTTGGCCATTAACTCTTCTAGTTTTTCTTGTGGTGTCATTTAATCCTTTGCTACAGCACTATGTGTTTTGTATGCTTTTTGTATTCCACGGTAATATACTCGACTCTTGTTGTAGTCTGTATTTCCATCTTTATCTTGATAAACTACGGCGTACCCATTTACTTGAGCCTTATAGCCTAAATTAGGAGAAGTCTGGTATCCATGAAGTCCCGAAAGACATCCTTGTTCCATAAGAAGCATGCCTTCATAAATATACTTAGCACAGTGGTGGGTATTTTGAGTAACAAAGACCACTCCATTTCTTCTTGCAACTAATGTGCCATTAGGGACGGAGACACAGAACACTTTTCCGCTATAAGGCTTCACTTCTGTTTTCGTTACTTGTCGTACGTTTTGGTAACTAAGATGGATAACAAAAACACCATCGTCTCTTATGGAAGCCTTAGTTCTATATCCAGCTAGGGTTGCTAGATATTGAAATTGATCTTTAAGTTCTGGGTTTTTGGTGTAATAAGCTCTCCAAGATTCTGAGCCACACTTACTACCATCTCCTTTACATAGCTCTTCTATCAGAAGCTTCCTTTGCCGAAGAGAAAGCTGACCAAGAAGAGACTGTTTAAATACTTTGTCTTTGGTTAAGAATTTCATAAGACGTGGAGTATCTTTTACTCCAAGTCCAAAACGATATGCATCGTAATTTCGATGCTGATTGTGTTTGACAGAGTTGGCAACATATCTCTGGCTTTTTGAATAGGAGAAGTTTTCTTTTTGAAGAAGCTCTTCTAAATAAGTTACATATTCGTTTTTGTCTTGTGATTGAGAAATCCTAATATAGGCATTAGTTTGATCTTTATTTGTCCAAGTAATGTGTCCTTCAGTAACTACCCAAGCAAGAAGCCTAAGGAGATTATCGGAGATACCAGCATCCTTTGTTGAGGTTTCCTCTCCTGCTGCAGGGATATAGAACTTTTTATTAAAAAAGTTTTTTGCCTTCTTCTTCTGCCAATTACAGGCATTGGTCGATCGTCCGACCATACCATGGTCTTCTGTAACGGCAATCTCTAGTCCATCTTTGTTTGTAAAATGAATTAACTTATCATAGTCATTATATTTGTATATGGCTTTGATATGATTAAATTCTAATTCTTCTGTGTCTAAATTGAATGTAACGGCTTGATGTTTTTCATCAATGCTATCAATAGATTGCCACCCTTCTTTTGTCAAGAGTTCTGTTTCTGCATCAAAGCAATGACCCAATACGATTGCGTCGTAGTCTAAGTGACCACCCTCTAACTGCTTATGGACATACTCTACTGTTCTCCCTGGCCCTTTTCTAAAAGGATGAGGGTGAGCAAAGAGGGTTTTCCCAATCAAGCATCCCCAAGGTAGGTGTGGGTCGTGATAAACATTCGGGAAGTCAAGGCTTTCGCCAGCTAATCCATTTTTGTCAATGAGTATACCATTCGCGAGCATTGCTGTCACATTGGTTGCGAAAAACCCCTTGGTTTCTAATGGTAGTTGACTACGCATGATTCTAGACAATCTATTCTCATGATTACCTCTGGTTAGAAAAACCTTTGGGAACATACTTGAAAGTCTAGCGACCATCTCGAGCCCTATTTTATACTCATCCATAAGAGGAATGTGCTTATGTTTGGTATAACTAGAGACTCCATACATATCGAGGAAGTCTCCATTAACAACAACAGCATCGGCGTCGCCATGTTCTTCTAAAATTTCTTCCACTAATTCAGCTCGATGAAAAGGAATATGCCAATCAGACATAGAAAGGATTTTAACCTCTCCATCAACCAAGCCTCTTGGTTCTAGTTTTGCACTTTTTGTGACCTCTTCGTTAAAGAATTTCTTTAACTTTTCCCAATTTTCTTTTGTCCTTTCTTCTTCTGTAGGAAGCTTAATAGTAGGGAGACTTTTAGGAACACACTCTTGTAGTTTTGTTCGAAGCACTTTGATTCTTTTATATCTAGAATACACAGCCTTGTAAGTTCGGCTGGGTAAAGAGACGAGAACATCATCCATCCCCAGGGGTTTACTCCCTGGGTCTGGCTCATAATGAGACAGAAGGATATTGTCTTCTTCAATAGTCCAGGGCTTGGTCGTCATTTTACTCCTCTTATACGCTCTGCTATTAGTTTGATTGGCGTTTGCTGTATATCTTCAGCTGTAAATTCTATCCTAACAATTTTATCTTTAGGAGAATTACTTACCGCCTTTTTGTATTGTTTAAAAACTTTTCCTGGGAAGACAACTACTTCGGCTTGGCCGGTAGCATCTTCCACAGTGAGGAATGCCATGCGAGTACCTTTCTTTGTGGTTATCTCTTTGGCTTGTAAGATTACACCATTCAAAAACCCTCTTTGTCTTGTCCTACAAACATCTAAGATAAGAGATGTATTGTTGGTTGCAGTAACAAAATCAGTTGGATGAATTGAAAGGTAATACCCCAAGACTTCTTTTTCCTTTTGAAGAAGATCGAAAGTAATCTCACGTCTTTCTTCTGCTGGAATCGTAGGCTTCTCAGGAAGTTCAGGTTTCTTAAGGATTCTGGGCTTATTAACTTTCTCTCCTGCTTCTCTAAGAGCAAGAGCTATTTTGATTTCCTTTTCTCTTTCTTTGTAGCGTAGTATCTTTTCGCCATACTTTTCTAAATCTCTAAAGTATTGAGTAATCTTTTTAAAATGATCCAGAATAGTTTGTCGCCCTAACCCTAAACAATCGAGGGCGCCAGCATGAGTTAATGCTTCAACTTTTGCTGAGTTAATCTTTGTAAGGTTTACTCTACTTAATAAGTCTGAGATATCTTTGAATGGTTGAGAGCCTCTTGCTTTTAATAAAGCTGTGACGGCGCCTCTACCCATCCCCTTGATTGCTTCAAGGCCAAAGACAATGGTGTCGTCTTCAATAGAGAAGTGCCTTAAAGATTTATTAACGTTAGGTCCTTCTACCTTAATACCCAAAATCTTACACTCAGAGATATATTTTGTAATCTTATTAATATCAGATTCTTCTGATAATAATGCAGTCATAAACTCGACAGGATAATACTTTTTGAGCCATGCTTCCTGGTATCCAAGAATAGAATAGGTAAGACTGTGGGATTTGTTAAAGCCATAAAGACTATAACCTTGAATAAGCTTCCATAAAGTTTCTGCTTCTTCTTCGGTAGCATTTACTTTTTCAATAGCACCAGGAACAAATCTTTTCTTTAGCTTATTCATCTCTTCGGGTTTTTTCTTTCCCATTGCTCGGCGTGCAAGGTCAGCCTCGGCAAGAGAGAAGCCAGCAATTTCTACAAGAAGCCTCATAACAGACTCTTGATAAATAAAGAGACCATAGGTTTCAGGCAACAGGTTCCAAAGTAGTTCAGACATTCGGTCAGAGCCGTATTTCCCCCACTTCTTAAGCCCCTCTAGGCCGTGTTCTTTAGCCAGGACATATCCATCCAAGAGCCCAGCATCTAAAGGTCCTGGGCGTCCTATAGCGTTAACAACAGAGATATCGTTAAGGCATGTTGGCTGTACTCTAACAGTAATGTTTCGAAGTGAGTCTTCTAATTGGAAGACACCAGCTAATCTTCCTTCTCTCATTAACGCAAAGACATTATCATCATGGTAATCAATAGCGTCTAAATCAATAGTTACATTATGATACTTTTCAACAAGATCTAAAGTTCTGCTTACAACATCAAGATTTTGAATACCAAGAATATCAAACTTAACGAAACCCATTTCTTCAACATCATGCATATCCATTTGGGTAACCATGATTGGTTTCTTTGTCTTAGCATCTTTCTTTTGATAAACAGGCATATACTTTCCCAGGTCATCGTTATAAACGATGTAACCAGAAGCATGAACGCCTGCTCTTGAAGTCATCCCTTCTATTTTTTCTGCAACTGATAAGATTTTTGGATGTTCTAGTAATTCAGGAGAAGCCTCGATAGCCTCTTCTAGTGTCGGAGAAACACCTCTATGATCTTCAGGAACTAGCTTAGATAACTTCTTTCCGTATTCAATACTGTGTCCTTGAACACGAGCTAAGGCCCACATAAGTCCTCGTGCTTTAAACTTTTGATATGTACCCAGATGGGCACACCCCTTCTCTCCATAGGTTTCTTTGAGATAGTCAAACACTAAATGTCTTTTAGAGGTAGGGAAGTCAAGGTCAACATCAACCATGGCGTCAGTTCTTGCTGCGTTAAGGAAACGTTCAAAATAAAGATCATGCTTAATAGGATCGGCTTCTTTAGAAGTAATACCCAAGGCCCAATTAAGTAAAGAGCCCGCCGCTGATCCTCTTCCAGGCCCAATAGCTATTCCTTTTTTTCTAATAGCATCTACAAGGTCTTTGACAATGAGGAAATAATTGGAGTAACCCATCCTGTGGATAACTTCAAGCTCATAGTTTAGGCGCGCTTTGTATTTTTCTGGAACTTTATTTACAGACCCAAATCGATTAACTAACCCCCACTTACCTAATTTAGTTAGGTCTGTAAGAGAATCTACTTTGATATTGAGTGGTTCGGGCATTTTAGAACCAACACCACAATCTGTGAAGTATTTTCCAGTACACATGTCTGCAATGTGTTGTGTATTTGTCATTAAGTCAAGTGGCCATTGATTTGTTTCACAAATCTCACGAACCTCTTCGGGAGGAAGAACATAATGATGACGTTGATCAAACGAAAATCTACCCTCTGTATGAATGGTAGAACCTACGTTCAAAGCAAGCATCTGTTCATGAGGAGAATCATTAGTGATTCCATCTGATTTTTTCAAATAATGACAATCAGCTGACAAAATAGGAGGAATATTATATTTACTAGAGACTTCTAGGAGGAAATTATTTAAAGCAACTTGTTCTGGTTCAGTGGGATGATGCTGAATCTCTAAAAAGAATCTATCTTTGAATAGATCTGCATAGTACATGATAAGCTTTTCTGCAGCTGCAGAAGAACTACGTCTATATAGTTGTGCAATTCGCCCACCAAGACATGTACTAGTTGCAATCAAACCTTCACTGTATTGCTCTAATAGTTTATCGTCAAGTCTTCCCTTGTAATAATAACCATCCCTATTTCCTGTAGAGACAAGCTGACATAAGTTTTTGTAGCCTACTTCATTTTGAGCCAAAAGGAGTAAATGATAATACTTTTGATCTAAATCATCTACTTGTTTAAGAAGTCTGTCTTTAGAAGTATAAGACTCTAAACCAATAAGAGGTTTAACATTTGCTTTTGTACACTCTTTATAGAAGTCTAGGGCACCACTGAGAGTTCCATGATCAGTCATAGAAACAGCATTCATTCCCATTTCTTTAACAGCTTGAGGAAGTTGTTTCACACGAATGATGCCATCCAAAAGCGAATGCTCAGTATGCATATGAAGATGTACAAAGTTAGGTGTATTCATTAAAAAGTATCTTCTTTTGTTGGTGGCTTGGCAAAAATTAAGACACCCGGACGTATTTCTTTAATAAAACCTAGCTCAGGGGGCATCAAAGTTTCTTCAAGTATTTCTTGAAGAGGATATAAGCTTTCGATTTTAAGTCCATAGATTCCTAAGCAAAGCAAAGCTACAAGCTTGGGAGTTCCTTTAATTACGTGACTATGTGAAATAGGGAATCTGGAATACCTAACTCCTGTACTAAGACTAATATGATCTCTCCACCTACCATAACCTGACTTAAATAATTCTCTCAACCTTAGTTGTTGTTGACTTTTAGACTGAATAGGCATAGAAATATTTGTATTACCTAAATGAAGGTGATTGAGCTGGATATTCAGAGTTGGATTATTTCCAATCCATTTTGTTTGTAAAATTAAACTATTAAGATTTGTAGATTTTTTAATAACAGTAAGGACAAGATTGCTTGCAATCTCCCATTTTTTATGCTCAACAGCTTGTTCAATTTGATTTACAATATTTTCCATTGGTGAGTCAAGGCCTTTGTTTTGTCTTTTGATGTTAGTGAATCTAAGTCTATGAGAGAAAAACTCATTTCATAGTATTCCATTGGTTCTCTAAGGTATTGTAGTGAGGAAATCTCAAACTCATCTACTATTAATTTCAATAGAATATATTCGCAAAGTTGTTTCATAGCAGGGGACTTCGGGCCGAGTACTCCTCCTGCCCAGTATTTTAATTCTTTTTTAGACCAATTGTCTTTTTCTATTAATTCAATAGAAAAAATAGAATATGGATGTCCAAGAACTACATTGGCAGGACGAGTGTGGATGGGGAGATCTACAGTACAATATTCTTGATATTTGTCTTTGTTCCAACTCCAAGCATATTTGCTTGTTTGAGATTTGAATGGATGCCAGTTTTGTCCTTCTTTGACATAACCAACAGCAACCATAGCGTCAATTGTTATCTTTGAAAGGAAGTCAAGCCTTCTTTTATTTGAAGCCTTGCTATAAAGAATCAGAGCTTGTTCGTCTGCACTTATTACTTTCTTTTTCTTTGGCATAATCTATCCTATATATTTCCATTGAAGTGCTGTTTGTTTAGATTGTGGCTCTTCTAATTCTTTATAGCCACCAATAAGATATGAGTCTTTATAAAATAATTCAATATCTTTCATCCAAGAGTAATCCTCTTGTCCATGTGTTTGCAAGAACTCCATTATGAATGATCGATGCAAATATTTATGTCGCCCAGTAGCTCCCAAGTAAAAATGATTATCATTAGAATTAAAGAAGATCTTTCCTTGAAAAGGTCCTATTGAAGCGACAGGCTGACCCTCATAAAGCTGTGTGGAACCAGGCGTATTTGCTTGTAGATACTTTGGCATATCAATAATATTTGTTTTATGTTTTATTTTTACAAAAAAGGTCTTTCCCAGAAAGATAGTTTTAAATAAGGCTGTTGGATTTGAGTCAGCTTTTTGCCACCAAAGGTTATTGTTTTGTATATAGTCATCCCATAGAGTGGGTGTTGTATCAAACTTTGTAAGTTTGGCTAACTCATTCTCTAAGTATTTTTCTCTTTTATGGTTGGGAAGTTTTGAATACCATTGTTGTGTAGTCTTAATTTCTTCTAGTGTCATCTATAATCCTGTGAATGTTCTAAAAAATAATCATATTTCGTAGCAAATGCTGAATATGAATCTGGATGTTCTAAAACTTGTAAAAAGATTTCATTATCAATCCAATGAAACCACCACTGGGGTTTGTCTTTTATAGTAATCATTGATTGAGAAAGAAAACAAGATTTTGTGTACAACCCTACTTGATTTGTTTCATAAAACTTCCAGATTTCTTTTAGAATATATTCTGGAGTTGTATGTTGAATTAGACAATTATAAATTTGTGGATCAAGAGTAATATTTATATCTGGATTTGTATTTTGTCTAATCTTTAAAAGAAATTGATATTCACTATAAATATATTCAACCATTTCTTTAGAGATATTTTCTTCAGAACAAAAAGCTTTTAATGAGCCAAGAGGTCTAATTATTAAAGCAGTTGTTTGCCACGCGCTATCGTAATAACCCCAGACTAAATCGCCTGGGGTTACTTTTGAGAGTGTTACTTTTGGTGATCTTTTCAGATAAGGCCTTATCTTTTGATTGAACTTATCTTCAATTGGGCTACTCCAGGCCATCCATAATCTCCTCGTCCTCCTCTTGGGGATAGAGAGCATCTATGACAGCTGTTTTCAATTGAGTTTGTATTTCAGGATTTTCCTTTAAGAAGTTAATGGAATTAGTTTTCCCTTGACCTAATTTAACGTTCTCCGCTTCTAGATAAAAGTAAGGACCTGCTTTTCTAATAATTTTATGCAAGACACCAATATCAATAAGTTCTCCAACTTGATCTATGCCAACGCCAAAGCGAATGTCAAACTGTGCTTGCTTGTATGGTGGTGCCATTTTGTTTTTAATAATTTCTACCTTAGTCCTGTTATGAGTCGCTTCTCCCTGGGTTTTCTCTGTCTTTGTTCGACTGACTTTCATTCGAACTGAACAGTAGTATTTCAATGCATTTCCTCCTGCCCCAACATGAGGAGAGCCGAAGAAGACTCCTATCTTGCTTCTGTATTGATTAATCCAAAGAACGGTTACGTTGTTTTTATGAGCAAGTGGTGTAAGCTTTCGACAAGCTTTACTCATGAGTCTTGCTTGTAGCCCCATTTGCTGTTCATCCATCCCGCCTTCCAGTTCTGCCTTCGGTACAAGGGCGGCGACAGAGTCTACAACAACAAGATCAATCAATTGAGAACGAACTAACTCATCAACTATATTCAGTGCTTCTTCTCCAGTATTGGGCTGAGAGATTAACATGTTGTCCATATCTACCCCAAGAGCTGCAGCATAGTTGGGGTCAAGAGCATGCTCTGCGTCAACGAAAGCGACTGTTGCTCCTAATTTTTGAGCTTCAGCAATCATATGTAACGCCATTGTGGTTTTGCCACTACTCTCCATCCCCAGAAGTTCAACAAATCTTCCTTGGGGAACTCCTCCAATACCTAATGCATGGTCTAAAGATAGTGAAGTAGTACTGATTGCGGGCCAGGCGGAAACTCTTTCTTCTGTTTGTCTGAAAATAGTTCCCTTGCCCATAGACTTTGTTAGTCTAGCTAAGAGGGCATCAATTTGAGTTGGGTCTTTTTTCTTGTAGGTATTCTGTTGTTCCAATTTTATCCTTCTAGAATTCTTTTTTTAATATCAGAGCCATGTATTGTGACTGGATTTTTAATCCAATTAATTTCTCCACCATAACTTTTGATAACTTTTTTCTCAGGAATTTGTTTATATTTATATTCTGAGCCTTTATAGATATAACCTGGCTGAACTACTCTAAGTAATTTGCAGGGATTAGTCTCTTCCATTTTAAAGAAAATAATTTTATCAATATCTGAAAACAAAGTATTCCTAGAAGTAAGTCCCTGAAGACAAGATATTAATGTATCAACTCTTTCATCCCACTTGTAAAGTGGTTTTGTTCCTCGAACTTTTCTGAAAGACTCGTCGTCATTGACAGCTATCAGTAGGGTATGTCCAAATGTATATTTGGCATTTCTCAATTCTGTTATTTTAAAAGTAAGAGACATCATGTTCGCTTGAGCTAAGACTTCACAAAAGAATGTTGCATACCCCATATGAGGTAATTCAAAACATCCATTTACAAAACTAATTTCAGTTGAGCCAAGCTCTAAGATTAGTTCAGTCTCGTCTTTAATTTTAAGAATTTTTACTGGAGGAATCATGTTTTCTTTTTTCTTGATTTTCTCTGATAAGCCTTGTTTATAATATTTTCTCTAACTATTTCGAGATCTACTTCTTTGTTATCATTAATAACAGAAAGAAGCTCTTCGAGAGAAAGCTCCCAGTCCCCATACAATATTCGATAATCATCGTCAAATAACAGACGACTTGCAGTAGAGAAAGCTAATGCTTCTTTGGGCTTAAGGCGCTTTCTGACAACATATTTATTGTAGTCAAAAACGGCTGAGGTGAAAACGGCTCTTAGTATTTGTTTGCCCATCTCTGAATATTCATCTTGAGACATTAATTACACTTAGTGTAGCCGCAAGAAGTACATGTCAAACAGCCTTCTTGGTAAGTCAGGCCTTCGTTATTACATTCGCCACAGATTCTATCTCTGTCTGTTCCGTCTGGAATATGAGTTTTGAGAACACGTCCTAATACTTTATTAAAACTGAGAAGATCTCCGTTGGGATCTTTCTGTAATTGTTCACAGATGTAATGGATAGGTACACCATGTCTTAAATTCATGCTGACAAGACGACTCATTGTTCCATAGTCATCGTTTTCAAACCACTTAACAATGTTCTTTATCTTTGTTGTCCCGCCGTTCTCCCCATACTCTAAATCATATCTTGAGTTAATTGTTTTTCTTGGATATTTAAAGATTGTTCCAGTTGTAAATTTAGTGGCAATATCAATATTTTCTGCAGGTCCGGCAAATACTTCATAAGGTTTATCGTCTAATAGACCAAGTAAGATTGTCCACTTCTCGCCCTTCACAGATCTATGATGGATTTCACAAGGAAGTTCTTGTGGTCGTTTAGGAGCTGTTGTTTCTGTAATCAAGTCTTTGGTTGATTGAATATCTTTCGATACCAGAACACCTGCTCGAGACCCCTCTACATAAACGGTAACTCCCTTGAGGCCTTCCTTCCAGGCTTTCATATAAAGCTCTTTAACGACGTCTACAGGTGTTCCTTTGGGTAGATTGATGGTCGAGCTAATGCTGTGATCAATATGCCGCTGTATGGCTGCCTGTACGTCAATACGAGCACTCCAATCTATTTGATCAGAGGTAACGAAAAACTTTGAAGAAGTAGTTTTCTTTGTTAGTTTTCTATATTCATTATAGGCATGATGGAAGACAGTAAACTCTTTCCACTTCTCTCCATCTTTGTCGATAAAATCTGAACTATTTTCTAGTTCGTCATGAGATAATTTCTTTCTACGTGTGTACTCTAATCTGTAGATAGGCTCTATTCCTGATGAACATTGAGCTAAGATAGAACATGATCCTGTTGGAGCATTTGTTAAGATAGATATGTTTCGGCGTCCATGAGCTTCCATCTTTTCAACAAGCCCCAAAGGAAAAGGATCAAAGAACTTACAGTCTTCTTCTACGCCTGGTTTCCAAACGGGAAATGCTCCTCTTTCTTGTGCAAGACTTGCTGATTCTTTGTAAGCTTCTAACTTAAATATTTCATAAAGATTCTCTATATGATAAAGACTATTTGTTGACCCATATTCAAGGTTAAGCATAGCTAGTGCATCTGCAAGGCCTGTTGTTCCTAAGCCAGTGCGGCGTCCTTTTTCACAAGAATTTCTGAGTTGTTGCCATAAAACTTTTTCATCTTCTGTATCTGCAGATTGATAAATCAATTCAAGTTTTTCAAGCTCAAGATCTACTAGATCATCACAAAGACGCATAGCAATGCGAACTGTGTTTTTAAAATCATCTATATTAAAATTAGCCTGTGAAGTATAGGGATTCTGGACAAAAGAAGTTAGATTTATAGTGATCAAACGGCAACTATCATAAGCAGACAAGGGGACCTCGCCGCAAGGGTTGGTTGTTAATGTTTCAAATCCTTTATAACAGTGAGCTGGAAGATGATTGATGATGTTATCCCACATCATTAGTCCAGGCTCTGCTGTAGTCGTGGCAGTTGTTGTGATTAAACTCCATAGCTCTTTTGCTTTTACTATTCTTGTAATGCTTGGGTTTTTACTATCCACAGGCCAACGTAAAGTAAAGTCAGTGTCGGCTTCTACTGCCTCCATAAAATCATCTCTGATTCTAATGCTAATATTAGCGCCAGTAACTTTAGTTAGATCCTTTTTCATGGTAATAAACTTCTCTATATCTGGATGTCGTACATCTATAGAGATCATACCAGCACCTCGCCGGCCTTTTTGTCCAATCTTTCTTAGCGTATAGCTGTAAAGATCAGCAAAGCTCCAAGCTCCAGTAGTCGTCTGTGCTGCATTGTTAACAACAGTCCCGTCTGGTCGTAGCTGACTAATGTCTACACCAATTCCACATCGTCTTTTGCTTAGGTTCGCAATATCTCGTGCACCTTCAAAGATTGCAGAGATATTATCTTTAGGACTATCAATCACAACACAATTACTCAAAGACACAGGTCTTGGATTTCCAATCCCATACATGGGAGAACCTTGAGGAATAATCTTAGAAAATCTTTCAAGTTGTGAAAGAATCTCTTCTTCTGAAAGAGGACTAGGGTAATTACTTTCAATTCGTGCAAATTCTTTAGCCAAACGCCGATGCATGTCTGTTGGAGAGACCTCTAATAGTTCACCATTAAGGTTTCTGAGTAGATATTTTTTAACAACAGTATCTGCAGCTAAAAAATCATTATTAAAGTATTCTAAGCAAGCCTGCTTGGCTTGCTCTTCTGTATAGGTCATCTCGAGCCTGTATAGAGACTTATTGCGAGGTTAAGTAATCGAGGTTATGTTGTAGAGCTTCTTCTGAATATCCAGAGTGGTAATACTCTACAATTCCTTCCTTATTAATATAGTAAAAGGTGGGCCAGGATGAAAGAGGATATGGTCCTCCGCTTGACTGAAGCAATGCTCTTGATCCGCCCAATGTATTTATAGTTGTTAGGCCAAATGTGTCTGACCAATCATTAAGATCTTTTAAGTCTAACTCTTGACTGTAATAATCCTCAAGTAAGACAATAATGTATTTAACATTCTTGTCAGAATAATTATTTTGAAGATCCTGGGCTGCAGCTGCTGCACTTTGACAAGGTCCGCACCACATTGCAGAGAAATCTAATAGAATATAAGATCCTGAATAATCGGAAAGAGTAATATCTGTTCCCATCTGATTTGTCAAGGTGAAGTCACAAAGTTTTGTACCCATTTGAACATAACAATTTTCTTCTATTATTTCAGTTAGGTTGTTTTCTTTAACCACCCCGGTATCTTCTACTTCAGATTCTGTAAAGTCTACAATGATAGGAGTCTCCGGTGATCCTCCGAGCCAACCGTCTTCTTCTGCTGCTGTATCGAAAATGTCTTGAGTACAGCTCAATAGTAATAGAAAAGTTGTTGGCATTTATTCTCCTTGGGGTGCTTATTATACTGTATGCTGAACTTCTAGTAAAGCTTTATACAAAGCTGTAAGAATAGAAATTTCTAATGTATCTTCTTTTTCTTTCATCATATGGGTATATGGGATGTAAGTGGTTTGACTATAGGAGCACCCATTAGTCTCTCACAATCTGACTAAGGTCTATATCTATCAATTCTTGAAGAGGTTGAAGTATCCAATTATCTAAATTATTCATAATGAGCTTGTAATATTTTTCTTTTGCTGCCTCTTGAAGAGCTTTGCAATAAAAAGATGTTTTCAATGCAAGACTTTCTTCAAGATTTCTCCACACAACATCTTCAGGCGCACGCCAGCGATTCTTTCCTCCATAGATAAGAGAGCTTACTTTACATAAATAAGCAGGTTTTCTAGAGGAAGAGATAATAAGAACTCTCTTTAAAGAGAGTTCTTTTTCTTCAAAGAAAAAATAGTATTTAACTCGTGATGGTGGCGGCCATGAGTAAGTAACAGACATATTGAACAAAATCAGTATGTTTCTTTCTTCATTTCAATATTGATTGACCACATAATCATTTCTAAGCTTTTCCTTTGCTCAACAAGACCTTGGACAATATCTTTCCAGAAGCGAAGCTTCATTCCAGCATTAGCTTTAGCAGAGTTAAGATCTTTCATTGAGCTTTCTGCTAGAGACTCAAGTGTTTTCTGTGATGGAAGTCGTTTACCATCAACCTTATATTTGTCTACTTGCTTTTCAAAAGCACTGAGGTACTGGTCGTGAGAACCATGACTAATACCATCAAAGACTAATTGAGCATTAGCTTTATAGAAAGATGCAATATTGATGAGCCGAACAAGAGCGGCAGAAGTCCGGCGCACTTCTTCAATGTTCGGGTCTTTTCCTATGTTAATAGTAAATTCTTGTCTCCACTGATCGGGAGTCTTCCCATCAACAAGATAGTGAGTCCCAATAAGAGTAGAGAATTCTTTAAGTTTTTCTTTCCCTTTTTTAAGGGTTTCAAGTGTTTCTTTCATAGTTTTGTTTCCCACCGCTGTATATGCTTTTTAGTATTATTTAATAGAATTTCCAAAATCTCTAAGTGTTCGGGATTATCTGTCATCCATGCTGTATAGAGTTCTTCTTCTAGCCATGCTTTAAATCTATATAGATATGGATAATGAGATAGATATGTTCGAAGAAGAAGCTTGTCGATAGAATCTGTTATGGCAAGACCTCTGCCGATAGTCTCGAAGAACCATCCTTCTTGTGATTTGTTAATAGAAATACAATGGTTTCCAAATGTACGAAAAGTTAAAACCCAAGTGTTTTTAACTTTCTCTAGCTTCATTTTATATGGTGGTGGCAAACCCACCTCAATCCTCTGCTTCAACAAGCATTGTTTCTAAAACCTCTATAAGTTCATTGTTTTTTGTTGGGGTTATTAACTGAATATAAAGTTTATCTTTTATCCAATTTTTAAATTCCTCTCGACGTACAGGCTCGGGGGGAATTGTTAATGGTCGTGCGTAGCTAAGTATGTCTGGATTGTGTTGCCAATACCAAGTACCATTGCTTTTATGAAAGAAGTGTATATGCCAACCCCAACATTTGTAAGTAAGTCTCCAGGAGAATCCAGGTCTTAAATCAATCTTGGATAAAACTATATTGGAAGGACTTCCCCAGTTTATCACCTATTCTTCTCCTTCTTCTAGAATATATTGTACAAATTTACTCTTCTTGTCGGTAAGAAGAGCTTTGTATACAATTTCTTGCTCTAATTTAGGATAGAACTGACGAATAAATTTAAACAATTCAATAAGGTTGGGCTCTATATTTTTGAATTTGTCCACGCGTTCTCTTTTCAATAACAAAGGGGCGGAGATTTCTCCCCGCCCCTTGTTTTGAGAGTTACTCTATGTTTACCAGGGATCGCTACCAAGACCTGCATCTGCCGGTTGAGGGGTAGACTTAGTCTGGGCAGACGAACCACCAGTATAAGCATCGACAATGGCCTTGAGCACTGGATGAGTACTCTTCTCCTCGCCGGTAGAACGGAACATGATACGCGGGTAATACTGCGTCTCACCATTCTTTTCTACTCTGTCGGAAGGGGCCTTCGCCCAGATGCCGTTCTGACCAGAGAACACAGAGAATCCCTTGACGGTCATCTCTCCGTTAAACTCTACATCGGCAAAAGCCTTGAGGGCACCGTTACCGGTGCGCGGCCAGAACTTTACATTGGTTACTTTCAAATCACTCATTTTTTCTCCTGTTTTCTACATGTTGTTTTATTTTGTCTTCAGATAATCCGAAGAACTCTTTAAGAGTCATCTCAATTAGAATCGGTATGACTATTGGAACTATTAGTTTGGCTACTTGACTGATCACTTTCTGCATTAGATTCCTGTAATGTAATCTTAATGTTTTTTCGTGCAATGAATAGGCCAAGTTTAAGCCCTGTCTGGAATACACCAGCCAGTAAAGGTATCAAGTTTGGATAGATTTTATATAAGGCAATAACCTCATCTGATCCTCGTTGTCCCATATCTTTAACAATTTGAGTTGCACTAATTGCTGAAAGAAGTTGAGATTTTTCATCTATTTGAGATGATGTGCTTTTGTCTAAGATTTGTGAGACCAAATCTAAGAGGTTAAGCATCTCTCCCTTTTCATTCTCCAGTGCTATCGTTTTTTCTGACGGTTGTTTGGTAGGCATATTGTTTCATATTTTTACTTATGTGTTCGTTAGATTCAACTCTTTTCTTTACTTCTTCAGAAGAGACAATAAAATTTGTGACAATATAGTCAGGCCATTTTAATCTCATGGGAAGCATTTTGCTAGCCTCATAAACAACTGACTCTTCAGCATAAGAAGGATCAGCGTTAGCGGGTAAGGGAAGTGTAAATTCTAATCTTTGTTGTTTTTCAAATTCAGAACTTTCTAGTAAGACTAGACCACCCCAAGCCATTTCGTCAAAAAGTTGAGCGAAGATATGTGCATTTACAATTGGCTTAGACACTACGAGCACTCCATCCAAGAATAGAGGGAACTGCTGCTTCAAGCAGAAGCTTCAGAACAAGCATTTCGTCTTTGCTAATAGGTACATTGACATTTCGAGTGCCTGTACTGTCTGTACAAAGAAGAGCAAACATCCAGGTTGGATTACCTTGATACACTCTGCCTTGTGTAATGATTAGTTTCTTAGTGGCCCCTGTCTTTTCATGTTTGTGAAAGATATTAACTAAAGTGTCTCCTTCACTCCCCATTCGACCGATACCAACAAGAAACTTGCCAATATCTGTTTCAGACATAGAGAATTTAATATCTGTGCTCCAATCATATTGATTGGGTCCAGAAGCACTGGCTGCATCGATAAGCAACCAACCTTTTTTGTCTTTTTCTTGCAGTTTGCGATCATCATCTACGTTTGCACGCGCGGGGTCAAACGGAATCAAGTTAAATTGAATGGCTCCGTTATTTCCTTTAATGCCTTTGTAAATAGCGTACTGATTGGGACGGTTGATATACAATGTTTCCATATGATTTATCCTGTTATTTTTATTTGTGTTTAATGTGTTGCACCCCATGTAAGCATGAGGCTTCCTTGCATGATAAGAGCTTTACCCAAGGTTGGGGACTGATAATAGTCTTGCTCTATCTTTTTAAGTGTGGTGGTGGTAACTGGTTCAGATATAGACTCAAGTGCACATCCATAGTCAATCAAGACATTGCTAAGTGCACGTACTTTCTCTCTGTCTGATAGACCAGATGAGTTTAAGGAGTGTTCTATACTTTGGATTAATTCTTCTCTATTCATTTTGATATATATTTTTTCGATTACTAATAGTTTGAAAATAAATTGCTTTCTTGGTAAGAAATAAAAGTCTTTCTATTAAATCTAATTGTTCTTTATTGCCACAAAGAAGAGACTCATATATTGAATCTTCTAAAGTTTCTTTTGTTTTGCATAACCAATGATCAGCCCAGCCGTCAAACCCTGAAAGATAGAGTGGTTTTTCTGATAGAATATATTTTTTGCGCGGCTTGTCTGCGAAAGCAATGATTCTATCATCTTCATTTTTATGAAAACTAATTGGGGCCCAGGTTTTTACTTTGAGAATATATTTTTCAGTCATTAATTATTGATCTATTTCTTCTAATGCTTTTAATAGTGGTAAGAGTTCTGGAAAGAACTCTTTATCTTCAGTTATTATAGCTTTGTATTGTAAGTTTTGCAAGCAATTTAATAAATCTTTTCGATAAAAAGGCGAGAGGTTTGTTACCGATTCATTTCGAGACCACTCTGTTGACAGTTGATAACTATTTTTTTCTATATGAATATGGATAGGTTTCCATTCATAGATATCTTCAACCTTTTTTATCTGCATCATTTTCTAATTTTCTCAGTACTGGATATAGATTAGGGAAGTAAGTCTTATCACCAGAAGTTAGGTGCTCATACTCTAGGTTAAGGAGAATTTTTACAAATTCTTCTTGTGCTTCGGAAGACAAATATGTTTTTCCATACCCTAGAGTAGGTGTTAGTCTCCATCTGTTGAGATGGTCTGCAGAAGCATAAAAAGTCCATCCAGTATAGTGCTCCCTCTTTCTTTTAATTTTAAGATGAACACCGTATATACATCTATATTTACTGCCAGGTGGCAGGTCTAATTCTCTGATGTATCCCATCGTTTAATCCTTTCCTGCAGTATTTGAAGTATCTTAGGAAACTCTTTCCCTATAGTTATATATTTATATTCAATTTCTATTATTTCTTTCTTAAGATTTTCTTGCCACTTGGTGAGTGGGTATAACCAGTTTGAGGCAATAAGATCTCCTGGAATAATATTATCGCCAGGCCTCATGATTATATAATCATGAGCCCCATTGCCATGATCAAGAGAACACTCTAAAATAAAATTACTTATTAAACGATAAGTTATAGTACAGAAGATACAAAGGACAACACATTCTGAATCAGTGTAAGATTTTATAATCATAAACAAAACAGGGAGAGGTTTTACCCTCTTCCTTTCCCATAATCTTTTGAAAAAGATTAGTCTTCTAAAAGAACATCATCTAATAATGTACTAAGTCTACTTCTTTCATTCTTTGTTAGATGAGTCATAGCACATAGATCAGAATATTTTATTCTGTCAGATTTGATTAAACGGGCAAGGCCTGTTTCATTAAATGATATGCTTCTATCTATTTGTCTTGGATCACCAAGCAAAACAAGCTTGGAGTTAGCTCCAATTCTTGAGCAAAGAGTTTGCATCTCATGTCTTGATAGAGACTGTACTTCATCAGCGACTACCATGCAGTTTTTAAAAGACATTCCTCTCATTAATTGCAGAGGTACAAATTCTATTAATCTTTTCTCTTTAATAATATTTAGATAAGCTCTCTCCATGCCTAACTCTTCAAGAGTCATCATGAAGTTCATAAGATAAGGTTCATACTTTTCTTGAATATTACCGGGGACTGCGGCGAAGGCACCCTTTTCTCCCACTTGATAAGTAGGCTTAGTAATAACTAGTCTTTTATACAGATTATCTTCTAGAACTTTACTAAGGCCTGAAGCCATTGCAAGCAGAGACTTGCCGCAGCCAGCTTTTCCTGCAATAATCTGTAACTTAATATCATCATTTTGTAATTGATGCATTAGAACTGTTTGTTCTGTGTTGCGAGGACTAATGCCAAACGGTGCATTATTACTAAAGCATAGCTCTATAAAATTGCAAGCGGGATCAATAACAGCCAATGCACTTTGTGATTCATGCTTAAGGATAAGCTGTGCATTAGGATAAAGAATTTCTGATGAAAGGATTGGATAGTTAGAATTAACATCACTGATCTTAACAGCATTCTTGTTATAAAGATTATTCAATGTGTTGGGATCAACGTGAACGGTATGAAGAGTCTCTTGAACCAAAGCTAGTTACTCCTTTATGTCTATGAGCCCTGAAGGCTACAAGAATATTATACTTTGGATTTTGTCTTTTTCTTTTTAGTCTTTTTAGGAAGAAGAGAAGTGCCCTGTGCTTGTTTCTGAGAGATAGTGTATAATCTCCGCGCCTCCTTTTCAATCATTGGCAGAGTTGCATTCTTTGAAAGACCAAGACAAATAGCTATACGTTGTTCACGTCCTTTTTGCCAACTTGCTAATTCTCCAATATGTTCACGTCCTATCTGTATTTCTCTCTTGAGTTGTCTACGTGTAGGGCGTGGTCTCTTGTAAGCTTTTACTTCAGTTGATTTAGGTGTGTCTGACATAATTCGTTATAGTGTGTTTTGTTCATGATGGTTCGTTCACAACCACACTTCCATCTTAATTGTGAACCACCAAACTGAAATGAACAACTATAATTTGGCTGACCAGGTGGAGTAAAGTTTTCTATTCGAGAACGTAATTGATTATGTTTTTTAAGTCTACTCTTGTTTTCCAAGAGATCTAAGATAATATTTTTTAATATCATTCTAATCCTGCGGTTCTTCTATTTCAGACCATCCCCTCATTCTGTAAGGCTCTCCCCTACTCCAACGACAAGAGATTATATCTATTCTTCTATGCCCCCAGACCATTCTTCTTCGACGATATGGAAGCTTGAGATCATCAGGATGAAAGTCTTGTTCTCTTATAAAGATAGAGTGACAAAAGACACCATCTATTTCTCCCTTTCCCCAGAAGAAAAACCTTCTTTTGGGAAGAGGGTCTGTTCTCCAATTTTCTTTCATAGTAGTTTCAAATCTCCAGTGATCTTATCTATATCTTTATTCTCTGCTGGTCCTATAGCAATACATGTATTGGTAGGAACACCATGGAATTCAGTCTTGCCCGAGTCTTTAATAAGACTAGCAGGAAGGCCCGCTGCGCGGGCTCTGTAATATAAGTCCAATAGATCTTTTTCACTCTCTACATAACAACAGATCTTTGCAAAAGGACCAGACAGCCAGTGATATACAGGGCTTGTGTGGCTTAGTTCCATAAAAAAGGAACTGTATGGACTGTTTTCATAAGTTGTTTCAGCCATCATGTCGAGAAAGACTTTCATTGAAGCATGAGCGGCTTGTGCCATAAGTTTTCCCGTTCTTAATTTTCGTGTTCCCCCTTTATTATCGGGGTATTTTGTTCTTACAACAATAACCTGCTTTACATTCATTTTTATTCCTAATTAAATCTTTAATTAACAGTGTTGAAAATTGTTTATAGTTTATTCTAATAAGGTCTATTATGACTTGTTTTGTTTGCATAGTTTAGTTACCTTTGCTTTAGATATAACTTTCTTTCCTTTGCTATTTGTATACCAATAAGGAATCTTTCCAGAGTAAAGTGGAGTTTCTTTTTCTGTGGTATTCCATAAATCCCAACTGTAATCATTAGTAAGGTCAATACAAATATCGGGAGAAGTAAGAAGTGTTTGTTTTCCTGTTCTTTTAATTGTCATATCTGTAGGCTCTGCCTTTTTTGGTTGAGTTTTTGGTTGAGCAGAAGCTGAAATAAAAAGTTTGCGAAGACAATATTCTTTTGGTTGTGATTGATTATAAAGACTACCAAGAATATGAATACTATTTTTTAAATTCTGAAACATAAACAGAGTTGAGTTTCTAGCAGCAGTATCAAAGATACCAGAATTAACTACTTTGTTAAGATATAGGCCACCGTTATGTTCTTCATGAATAACATTATTGAATTGAGCAACTGCTTCTTTGATATCCCCGTCAACACAATGATTGTGTAGCTCCATGATTGAAGAAGTACAATTAGCCCATGCTTTTCCTCCAAATCCTGACTCCCAACCTTTAATGCTAAAGCCTTTGCAAATATCTTCAATGCTTGTTTGAACATCTGGGGCACTAAGACATAAATTTTTACGGTAAGTTTTCCCACGCTCTTCATGTGTATGACAAGCTTTTATATTCTTCCACTCTTTATTTGCTTTAGAGTTAGCGTGTCTCATTTCTCCTGCAGAGACAGAGTAACAAACCCTTGCGAACAAGCCTAGAGTCGTCCCTAAGAGCTTCCAGTCTCTGTGACGATAGAGAGCACTAAAGTTATGTAAACATGCAACAGCAAGCTCTACAATCTGTCTGGTTGAGCGGCGAAAGAAATCTACTCCCCCATTATTTTCTTTAAGAACTGTATTGATATTAGAGAGACCGAAAAGGTAAGCATTAGCAAATTCTTTTCTTTCTTCATCTGTAATTTCATTTGCAGCCTCGGTAGGAACAACCAAGTCACCAACCCGAGGACAGTTTTCAGTAAAAATAGGAATGTTGTTTAGAATAGCGTGAACAGCGTAATGAGAGGAGAGGGTTCCTTCAGTGTGATCAATAACTGTAGTTTTAGGATTTAGTGATCTTACAATGGTTTCCCATTTTAAAAGGTCACCCTCGGCTTTAACTACTTTGTTTACTATAAGTTGATTCGGAACAAAGTTTTTTGATGTAGGAAGCTCTGGTCCCCCACGTACTTGAACAAGAAATGTTTCTCTTTGAGTACAAACTAATTCATAATAAGGAATCTGGTCTTCGGTTATCCCGCAATTGTCTTTAATAATATGTTGCCTGAGATAATCTGGCTCAGAGATATATAAAGATTGACATTGCTTGCCGGAAGTAGCTCCATCATTTCCTGGTCCAAAAGTAATTCTATCACCAGAGATGATCGCACTATATGTAGCAGGAATAGGTTTGGTAATAAGTAATTCTGCTTTAGGTTCAACCTTATGGGTTTGTTTAGAGATTTTGTTTAATTGTGTGGCTGTCTTGCATGTTGTTGAGTCTACAAAACCATGTCTGGGTACTGTAGGACACGGTCTTACAAAGACAGGGTAATTAAAATTTTCTTTAGTAAATTCTCTCCCAGCCTCAAACAAGAGATGTCTGTTAATGCTCCACCTAACAGACTGAACATGGATTGCATACTCTTCAATAGCAAGGACACCTTTTGCTTTTTGAGTTTTAATCTTTTTCACATTTTTAGATGGCTGAAAGATATTTCCCTTTTGGGCATATTCTTCATATAGATGAACCTCATCATCAATATTTTTCTTTTTAATAAAAGACATTGTTTTTGCACCTAGTTGCAATTCTTCTTTACTTGTAGCTGGAATAAGACGTTTTAAAAGAGACAGAATCTTCTGTATCATCATCAAGAACATCCTCATAGAGATCATCATCGGCTATAGCTTGATTTGATTGTGGACGCTTCCATTTAGTGGTTGTCTTTGATTTTTCAGCTGCTCGGCGTTGTTTTTCTAACTGATCTAAATAATCATAAACTTCAGTTCTTTCTTCTCCTTCTGGATAGAAACAGTTGATGAGATATTTAGTTTGACTAGTTGTTTCTACTGCTTTTTCTGTATAGTTTTCTCTAACTCGATTAATAGCCTGGAATGGATCCTCGGCCATGTTTGTCGCCATCATAAGAGCAGAAAGAGCAGTCCCAGTACGTCCTTTACCTCCTTGGCAGCAAACAAAAATTCGTTTGATTCCATGTTCTTCTGCTCTTGTTACTATATTTTTCCAAAAATCTAGGTTTTCATAATGCCTAGGGGGAGGACTAAAGTCTTTCCATTCAAGAACTAATTGATGTGGTTGCGGAAGAGACAAACTTTTTTCTGTTTTGTTTTCTTTTAAAAGCCATGTCGGAGCAGACTTAATAAAAGGTTTAATAGTATAGGGGAGCCCAGTGCAGTTAATGATAAGGTCAGTATCTGCAAAGTCTTCACCTGTGGAATCTAACACATCATCTAATTTTGATTTTGATGAGCCCCAAAATTCTATATTTTTGGTGTCAAAACACCAACCAATATTTTGTCCAAAGCCTGATCCGCCATAATGATATCCGCTACTCATTGATTTTCCTTTAGAATTGTAGTTCTGTTGCTTTTGCAATTAATGTTTTTGTTCCGTTGATACTGACAAGAAGACCTTTTGCTGGGTCATATATTCCTTTACAATAATATTGGTCACTGCCTTTATAAAATGAAGATTTTTCATAAGAAAGATGTTGAAGTTGTTTTTCTTGAATAAGTAACTGAACATCTCTTTCTTTAAAGTCAGAAAGATTCTTTGCTTGTAAGAGGATTGAAGATGAGGACAGGTCAAATATATAAGATGCTTCTGATGCGTATCCACCAGTCTTTTTACACTGAACCCTTAGTCTATTTTTATCGAGAATTCTGAATTGAATATTATATTTAATATCTTTCTTTTCTTTTGTTTGCATTGAGTTTTCAGGGAGACTGACAGGTCCAATACAGGCTGAGTAAGAAAGACTTGCTATCGATACTTGTTTTGCAATGTTTTGAATTTGAATTATATTTGTTTTAATTGTAGGATAAGAAGCAATCGAGGAAATCCATGATTTTCTTTTATTAACTTGATCAAACAAATTATTGATCTGATCTGAAGTACTTTTCGAATCTAGCAATGCATTGTGAAGTTCAGCACCAAGGGTGGGGTAACTGCTTGAATAAAGAAGTATATAATTGATATACCCAAGAAATAATCCTATTTCTTTGATAGAAAAAAGAGAATATTTTAAAGTACTAGGAGCAGCATTATGAATAAGATTTCCAACATATATATTTCCCTGTAAAGTTTGTTGATAAATTTTAAGAAATTGTTGGTGTTCTGCTTCTGTAAATGCAGCTACTGTTTCTCCTATAGATAAAGGTATTGTAAAATCTTTCTTTAAAGAAATGGGAAGAGCCCAGTATTTTGAATTACATCCTTTTGTAAGTTGTATCCCAAAATCTGCAAGGCCCACAACTGTCTCTGGATGAGAGAAGACTATATTTTTCCCTTCAATTTGGGTAAAAATAGTTGTCCCATGGATTTCGGCATCGCTTTGATCTTCTAAATCATTCACCCAAGGAGGAAGACTCAAAAACATATCTCCTTGTTCTGTATTTTTAATTAGTTTTGTAAGTACATTTTGTGAAGCGACCACTCTATGAAAAATGTCTGTATCTGTAGTTACTGTAAATAATATTGGATATATTAAAGTACTATACATTTCATTTTTCAATAGTTCTGCATCTATTCTTTGAGATTTAGTTACACAATACAAAGCACTTAGTTGATGAATTGACTGAAGATACTTTTTTCCCATTTTTGAAATAGGATTACTAGATTTCAGATTATATGTTGGGGTAAAAGCAATAGAGTCCATTGTTATAAACCTGCGAGGGGAACACAAATTTGTGTTCCCCTCTCTTTTGGTTGGAGAAAGCTGTTTATCGTACAGCAGGACGGAAGTGACGGCTAGTAAAGTTACAGTCATCAACGATGCTGCCATAAGCACCACGGGTAAAATTACCTAGAGTGGTACGAACAGTACCGACAGCGACGCCAAGCGTCTGTGCAAGCTCTTGCGAGCTAAGGCTGCGGTCTGAAGCAACATAGGAGCTGATGATATTGTAACTGGTTGAACCATAACGCTGGGTAAAGCGCTGACGTGATACACGACTAAGTGTACTTCTTTGATGTGACGTCATATTTACTCCTGTTTATCTTTGTTTGTTATTCTTTTGCAGTAGAGCTTTGCTCATCTGCATTCTTTTCGGGTAAATCATTATGATTTGTTGTCATCATTGTTTGATAATCAAGTTGTTTTTGTAAACTTTTTATTTCTCAAGGAGAAACGAGCAGTCTTCGCGATAATCTCCAGCCCAAGAAGAAAAAGAGAAATGACTTTCTTGAATATGAGATTTAATTCTAGCTACCCTGTTCTTGTTTACATGAGCCTTTAAAGAGTTCAGAGATTTATTGAAAAAAGGCATAAATGTTTTCTGTAAAATCTGTCATATTTTTTAGTAACTTTTTGGGTTTCTATAAGGAGAAATCAGGACACATGGTTTGTTTATATTGAAAACTATTCCATTGCCTTTTTGTATAAGGAATACCAAAGAAGTTTCCCTCTTTGGTACTATATGCCTTCATTTATCTTTGCTCTCGATGAAGATACATCGTCTGTTTTTGACTTCTACGCCATTCTGACAGATAACCCAAAGCTCTGGTTTTCCAGTTGGGACAGGTTCTCCGAAAAGGTATCCGTCAGTAAAACAAACAAAGAGATCTGGCTTTAACTTCTTTGCTGCTTCAATACCTGGATTCATATCGGTGCCGCCATAGCCTTTAATCTCAAGAGATTTCCCAACCCCTCTATGATATCTAATGGGCTTGCCTTGAACTGCAGCATCACATTGGATGACCCAGGTTTCAAAACTTCGTGCAACAAAGTCAATCTCTCCCCAGAACTGTGCTTGGTCTCCAGCTGTAGAGCCAGAAGTATCTACAAGGATAACAAGCTTTCCACCACGCTTAATAATTTTGCCGGGCTGGCTTTCTCCCATACGTCTGTTATAACGCTTCCAGGATGGCCTGCTACCAATCTTAAGGTAGTCACCTGCAAATCTACGAAGTAGTTGACCCCAAGGAACCTTAGACTCAAGCAACTCACGAAGAATCTTTGCTGCTCCATGAGGTTCGCTTCCTGCAAATCTTGTTGCGTTGTCAATAATCTCAACAACTTTGTTTCCAATCGCTTCTTCAGGAACGTCGTTGAATGTACCCCAAAGAGAGTGGTCATCAACTAGCTTAGTCTTTCCAGCCTGAAAATCATCCCAGGCTTGCTCTAGGGGAGAACCCGCGCCGGGCTGTCCTGATTGTTTGTCTTTACCTTGGCCTGTTGTTACTTTGTAAAGATTTTCTGAGTAAACGTCTTCTTGCTTCATTTCCTTAGGAGCTTGAAGACAATTGTCTGGAAGTTGAACTAGAGGTTTATGAGAAAAATCTCTCTCAATATGCCAGTTCATTGCACTGTCAGTTGCAAAGTTCCACCCAGTTGGGTCACGAAATTCTTGACGCATAAATGAGCGATTAAGAAAGTGCCAGAGTTCATGAATTAGAATTGCTCCGAATTCAGGAAAGTCAAGGTCTTTAACAAACTTGACATTGTAAACAATTTTTGGTTGTAAAGTTTCGAAGCTCATAGTAAGAGCCATCGTAGGAACTTCACTTGTTGTTCCAAAGGCGAATTGAGATAGTGCAGCAGCATACCACTGCATGTTTGCATCACTCCCTACAAGAACAGTAGCAAGCCATTTGCTGACTTTTTCTTCAGCAGGAAGGTCTTTAAAAGTACTCATTTATTCTCCTACTTGTGTAGTAGTTTTGAATGAGAAAGGGGAGGAGTTACCCTCCCCTTCTCGTGTGTTAATAAGATGCGTTAACCTTGTGACTGAGAGTGAAGAGTTCGTTGTAGCGACTTCTCGTGGAAGGTGAAACCTTCGTGAGAATAAGCTTGAGTACTTCACGCTCGCGCTTCATGATGCTCTTGGTTAGAGAGACAGAAAGCTCGGTTTTATCCTGAGTAAGGGCATCGAGGAATGCACCAAAGGCTTGAACCTTACTTGCGTCAACAACCATTTTCTCTTTCTTCTTGCTCTTAAAGTCTTTCTTTTCGAGATAGAGAGAGCATTCGTTAACGAGTCGAAGAATCTGACCAGAAGCTGCAGAGCTTGCTTTAAGGTCTTGGTAGTTCTTTGCTCCAGAAAGAATCTGATCTCTGGTAATCCACTGAGTCTCAAGAGACTGAACGAATTCTCGACCAGCTGCAGCGCCAACGATAGAACCGACACAAGTCATAAGAAGTAGTTGGTCGCCGCCACCGTGCTTCTTCCAAGCACCGTAAACTCGGTTTACGAACTCCCAACCACGAGGCGTAGGCATTCTAACAGTTTCAATATCCCAAGCAGCTGCTTTGTGGAAAAGATATTCCTTGCCTGCAGTTGCAATGAAGCCTGTGATTTCTTCATCCATACGAGGTCCGACTTCAGTAAGCCACGCAGGGACGTTAGCATCAAGCTTAACGTGTGCCCAACGAGTACACATAGCGTCGTCGAAAGTCTCTACCATGTAATCTTCAGTTGGAGGGTTACCTGCTGCGATGATGATGGTCCCAGGGGGCAGCTCGTGCTCGTGAAGTTGCTTTTTCGTTGTTAGCTGGTAAGCTACCTGAATAACTTCTTTGTTGGCACGGTCCATTTCGTCGAGGAAAAGCACGGTTCGGAACCCAAGGGCATACTTGTTCCAAATACGACGGAACCAAGTCGGCTGAGTCCAAGTAGTGACATCAGCAGTGTAGGTTTCGATAATGGCATTGCCTTCTTCATCATGTCCAGAGATGCGTAAAGCTTCTTGGGTTGTACGTTTGGGAATACCAATAAGGTCTCCCACTTCCTGTGTTGCGAGACGTAGGTCTTCCATGTGGTGACCTTTCCTTTCAGCAACTGCTTCAATGATTTGAGACTTGCCGATTCCACCGGCGCCCCAGACGTGAAGAGGCACATCCGCTTCGAAGTAAATATCTAGTACTCTTTGAAAATTTCTTGAATCCATTGTTCTTTCTCCTGGTTCTTAGTAAGTAAAGGTAATTGGTTCATCGAGGAAATCACTACGCCATTCCTCAAAGGCGTTTAGGTCATCTATTAGATCATTTCTAAAATTGAATGCACATCTAAGTCTCCAAAAGTGATGAAATACAAAGTAGTCAATTTTAAAACCCATTCGATGATAGGCTTTTGTGTAGACCTTTACCAGGTCAACTGGAAGCATTCTTCCAACCTTGGTTAGTCTAATCTTTTGGGGCATCTCTTTTGGCTTAAGAATATAAGTACCTTCAGTGATTCCTAACTCAATACTTGAGGGCATCTCTGCAGCAAGACAGTCACAATCAAAGATGCGCATGTTCTCTTTTCTCATATTGTTAAGACTATGTTCTGAAGGAACAATAATAGATAATGCGTAATCTTGGTCTTTCCATAAACGAGGAAGAACAGAATGAGTTATCTCAGTCATCCCATAGCTTGAGAAGAAATCTTCTAGTTCTTTAGGATGTTCTGTGAAAATACAATAAAGTTTTCCTCCGTCTGCATCAGTATCTAATTCCATTACATCTGCAGTAAGGGCTGGACCTGCAATAAGGTGCTTACCAACATGTTGGAGAGCCTCGGGATTTGCCAGCGCACTGAATGTAATAGGATTTAAGATAGGTACATCTATTTGTAAGTCAGAGACTAGCTCATAACCTTCGGGGACTTGCATGTTAATCCTTTTCGATTAATTTGTTATTGTCTAAGAGATTAGTCATCATGACTAATGTATTGAAGTCTTCTTGTCTCATCTTTTTACCTAAGCGATGTGCCAAGTAAAACCCACGCCTCAGTGCTGACTCGGGATTTTTAACGCTATTGAGGCGAAGAGTTTTTCTATAATGATAATAATGTGTAAGAGGTGATGATCCAAATTTTGAGATTTTCTCTTCTTTGTATTCTTCAAGTTCTTCAGGCGATGGAAAGTATATATCTCGATATAGGGAACTACAATCCACGAGATCCTTTAAAAACATTGTCCCCATGCAGCAAAGCCAATCAAAAGATTTAATATATTTTTCTGGTTCTTCTGTCCAGATAAGGTCAATACTAAAAACAATAGTTTGGCCTATTCGAATATTAACTTTATTAACTATAATTTTTTCTTCAAAAATATTATTATATTTATCTTCATATATATTTTGAACAGCTCCATGACAAGAAAGAAGGTTGGTAATAGTATTCTGAAGAACAATCTGCTGAGTTTTCCCTTTAAAAGGAATAATTAAATCTATATCTTTTGGCAAGATACTTGCGTTTGCTAGATTATCTCTAACGTAACCACCAGTAACTAGAATTTCAGGAATTGCGATTGTTAATTGCCGAAAAGTATTTCTTAATGATTCTTCTTTGTTAAAAGGAAGAAAAGAAGTATTAAAGAGAGAAAAATAACAAGCTGTTTTTTCTTTAACAAAGTTAGGAATCGGATTCATGGCTACCTTATGGCATAATAGTAATAGGGAGTGTTGTTTATGATAAAGTTTTTTACTCTGTTATTGTTGTTCGCTCAGTCATGCCACGCAGCGCCCGACGTTGTTCCTCAAGTTAAAAATATGAAAGTCTCTGCAGTGTCTTTTGAAGTTGATCACGCTGTCTTTGGATGGATTCCAGTAGGGTCTGGGACTATTGTAAAATCTCATGGAATCTATAGGCTTTTGACAGCCGCTCATGTTGCAGATATTTCTAAAGAACATGCAACTAGAGTTTGTGGCTTTCTTGATCTTGAGAAAGAAGGCTGTGTAACATTAGACTCGATAGGATATGTAACAAGACCTAATGACTTTGATGATTGGGCTATCTTTGATTTACCAAAGAAGCCAAAGAAAACAAAGGCTGCTAAAATTTCAGCACAGCTAAAGACAGGTCAAGAAGTTTGGCTTCTTGGTTGCCCTTCGAGAGACTGTAATGTAGTTACACGAGGAATGGTTTCTGATGGAGAGAGCTTTAGTAATGCAGCTCTTTTACAAGCCTATGCTCTTCCTGGTTCTAGTGGCGGCGGTGTTTATAACCACAAAGGAGATCTAGTTGGAGTTATAAGTGCTATAGGTATAGGTCTTGAACAGTTTGATCCAACACGAGTTTGGGTTGTAAAGCTTTCTAGTATTAATAAGGGTTTGCTAAAACATTAATCAACGATTCTTTGGTGTTTTAAGAACCCTAACGTTAGAGGTAACCCTTTTAATTACTTGACCTTCCTTCTTTTGAGGTATAGGTATGCGCCATTCTGTTTGACCTTGTTTGACTGAGGAGATAAAAACCTCATCTTCCCAGCCAAATCCTTTCCAAATAGCATCTATTTGTTGCTTTAACTTATATACATCACTACGTACTAGAATATCTGCGTCTTCTATTTCTCCAACAATGAAATTTAAATCATAATAATTTTGAGCAAGACGACTAGAAAGATTCTTTAATCTTTCTTTAGATTCTTTTAACTCAGGCCTAAGAACAAGCCAAGAATAAAGAACAAGAAATGTAGTGACTGTAAAGTAAAATCCTAATAAGATGTTCATATCATCCCTTATAGCGTGTGTCCTCCACAGGACAGTAAGCCCACCACTGTGTTTCGAGTCCATTAGAAACTTTATAACATAAGTAAGGAGCTTTCTTACCATTAAAAGAGTTGATTGTAACTTCAATCTCTTTAATGATTGGATTGCCGCTCGAACTTGTTACCATTTTAAAGTCTCTGTTTTGAAACTCTATGGTTTTAGTTTTTACTTCTTTTGGAGGAAGAGGAGAGGGTTGCTGGACGGGATATTTCTCGTCCAATTTATTTAATACTTTCTTAACAATGAATTTAAATACCTTACTCATTGTTCTCTGGATACCAGCTAATACGAAGTACACGAGAGCAGTACTGTTCTTCTTCAGTGTTAACCACCTGGACTGAATACTCCGCGTCGGCTGTTTTGATTGCATCAGTCACCTCATTTACCATTGTATCATTTTCAAGGTAGAGAGGGACATCAACAAACCGTTGTCCGTCATGAAGATGTAAGCGCTTAAAAGTATTTTGAACTCTCTGAGCTAGCTTTTGTGCAGTGGGAGCTTGAAACTCCCGTAACTTTTCTGCGGGAATGATATTAATTTTCATTATCTTCTCCAGGATAAACATCTAGATAGTTAGAATCATAAACTACTAGCTGGGTTTCAGGTGCTTTGAAATAGAAGGTGTGCTCTGCATATTTCCATATTGGTTGTCCTGAAGAATCATAACCTATTAGGACTTCGCCTGCGAGGACTGTTTCTTCAGAGTGTTCGAATTGAAAGACTTCTTTTAGTGATCCAGTATTGACATAGGTTTTTGCATGTCCGCGCGTAGCGGCAATATTTTTACCTTGTTCAATTCTAGATACTCTGGTATTAGTTTCTCTTGACACTTAATTTTCCTATAACTGTTAATGTTATTGTAATTAGAAGTAAGTCTAGTGATCCCATTTTACTCCAATGGGGTTCCTAGGTACGTCTCTTCGTGGTGGTTGTTTTAGTGTTAAGGACATTGATTACCTGAGTTCCAGATGAAGAGACAGCACATAACATAGTGACAACTCTTTTCTGTACAACAAGATAATCTGATTGGCTATCTCTTCCTATAATGGGCACCCATTGTGGGAATCGAGTATTAGTCAAGCCCCAATAGGTTTGGGTTTTCTTTTCTACAAGTCGAACATCATTTCTTCGTAAGGAGTTTGTTTGAGGGTTGCGTGTTGAATGATCGAACAATACAGATGCTGGAAACATTTTCTTTGCATCTGCTAAAGTTATTTTGCCTTGATTGATAGCAGCTCCAAGATCCATTGTAGATTTCTCTCCAATTTCTTTTAGAACTCTTTCTCTATCATTTTTGTCTTTGCACTTTGGTCGTGGCACCACGACATTGTTTTGAAGGACTAAAACCTTCTTTCCTGCGAGACGAGGAGGAATCCCTGTACTCATTTAATTTCCTTTGGTAAGTTGTTTGTAAAGGTAAGCATAGGCAGTCTTTACATCGTGCTCGTGCTTACGGATTTTGAATGAAATTAGTTTCTTGACTACCGCTTCAGTTGTTTCGCCTGCTTCCTGTTGGGCTTCTCTTCCCCATCGCTTGATAAAGGAACGCGGAGTAGTGTTAATAATGCGTGCTCCTTCTCTGGTGGGTAGAAAGGCTTGTGTTTGTCCTTGGTTACGAATAGGCTTCCCTTCTTTGTCTAGGTGAGCAAAGGTAAGGTTGATTGCCTCTTTTTCTGACTGTTCATGCTGAGTGAGAAGAATCTGAGTAAGATATAGCTTAGCTTTAAGCCAGGCACTCTTTGTGATGCGCGCACTGTTAGCTCGAACCATAGGAAGACCCACTCTTCCCTTGTGTTCAACCATAGTGTATCGGTCTTCTTCTTGGTAGTGCTTGATACTCATCCATCCCTTTTCTTCAAGAAAGAAGACGACTCGATTGTCTGCGTGATACAGTCGTGCCTGTAGTACAGCGGCATTAGTACTTACATCAGGGAAGACATCTTGGAAATAAATGGCAACATTTTTCTGAAGAGTATCTAGGTAGCAAGACACACCCAAGAGATAGGGCAAGCTTTCTAGCTTACCAGTAATAGAGTGAAGCCACTCTGTTACCTTCTCTTCGGCAATAACCTTTGAGTTTTTGATTCTATCAAAGTTATCAGTGTTATTGAACCATTGGGTTTTCTTTGTCTCATTATCTGTACTGGTTCCATAGAGTTCATAAGCAGAGTAGTTCAACTTTCTCTCTGCACTAAGTCGTTCTTGCTCTCCTGGCCACAGAATGTCGTCTACATTCCATCCGTCTTTAACCACCTGCCCACCAGGCAGAGTAACCATAGGGAAGGGAGTACGCAGTAGTTCTGCGTCCCCTACGTCAGGTCGTGTAAAGTACATATTGAAGTCATCAATAGAGTTGCCTTCAGAATCTACACGCTGGAGATAGTTTTCCATATTGGATTGGAATTGACTAAGACCTTGTCGGTCAATTTGACGCCAAGCATTCTTGATAATTTGAACTTCTTCTGGAAGCAAGATGAATTCAAAATCAAGCTTACCTTGTTCTTTGGCGGTATTCATCCATTTGAAAAGATAAGACCACATGTCTTTGTAAGACAGTTCATGGCTTGCTGCAGACACAACAATTTTTTGAACAATATGATTGAGGTCGAACCAATCTTGCCAAGAAGATTCACGCAAAGTTGAGCGCTGGTCTGCATTGGCTGCAGACGAATGGAGCATTTCTCCACCCTCATCCTTGGTGTAAGATTCTTCAGCGCCTTGAGGGAATGAATAAGCTTCCTTCCACCCTTGATATACCTTACGATATGGAGTGGTGAGAGTTTGTCCATCAGCAGTATGAAATACGAAAGGCTGGGGCTGACCCTTCTTGTCGTATCTCATATCGTTTGCTTGGGTATATCCATTGCTGCTTAGAAGGTAGCCAGAGTCACTAAATTTGTAATCAGTGACGCTTGCTTCAATACCAGAAACACCTTCTTCGAAGGCCTGGAGGAATGAAGTGGGGGTATCCATTTAGTTATCCTGGTTTGGAGGAGGAGTGGGAAGATTTGATTTGAGGATTTCATGAAGCCAGTCGATGGCTGCTTTCCGTGCTGCTTCGATGTCTTCTTTATATGCAATGATTGGAGCTTCTTCTTCACCATCAGTAGATGAGTAAACAAGAGTTTTTGTATCAACGTTAATCTGAGCTTGTTTAAAATTTAGTGCAGGGAAAGTATTAACAAGAACTTCAGGATAGTCTTGTGGTTGGCAGAGAATGACAACTCCATTATTAAATGGAATCTTTATCCAGCCCTGTCTCGGTTCGTTCATTTTTATTCCTGGTTTTAAAAATAATATGTAACAATGATTCGTCGTGGTGCCAGTCAGTTTTATAGAGTTTTTCTTTGTGGAGCCATTCAATTAGGCTCATATTTTGTACTTTGAATTTAGTATTAATTAATCTAAATACTGAAGCAATTAGTCCTGTTGAAATAGCATATTCAAGGCCAGCTTTGGTTGCTGTGCCACCTGCTAATAGTCCTAGACTGATGCCAAGTAATTCTGTAATGATTGGGGTGATTGCTATCCAAATAAGGATGCGTGTGCCTATTTTTCTAATAGATCTTTTATCTGTCCAAGAGGCTATCGCCTCAAGGATGGACACTGCCGCAAAGAAAAGCAAGAACCCCCAGAGTAAACTTTCCAGGGGCTCCTCCTTTTAATTTTTTGATTCAATCTGTTTCATTTATTTCATTTTCAATATAGGTCAAGATTCTTTCTTCATTGTAACCATCACTACGCCAGACAATTTGTCCATCTCTATTTAAAAGATAGAAGGAAGGCCATGCGCTGACGTCCCACAATGTGGGTTCGGAACCATCATGGGTTTCGGTAATGACCGAGTCATAGGGAGTAACTAAGACTGGAGCTGTTGTAATATTATAATATTTTGCCCAGGCAATTCCATCGCTAGGTTCGATATGATTTCGACTTTCATCTTGAACAAGAACTGTTAAGTAAACAAAGTCTTGAAAAGAATCATGTACTTCCTGTGTTCCAGGAGCAATATAATTACAAACACTGCACCAGACGGTACTGAATTCAAGGAGAACAACTTGTCCTTTCAGGTCATACAGTTCTATGTATTCGCCAGCTTGATTCATTCCCCACATATTGCATGAAAAATTTGGATCCTTTGGCTTTTCCATATTCTTGAGCCAATTATTACAGTCCTTGACGCTTTTGGCTGCAATATATTCAGTCCAATCTGTTGTTTCATCAGCGGTATCACCGCTATTTGTATCTACAACAAGAGGCTCTTCGGTATCAGTAATGGTTTCTGCCTCATCTGACACTTCTCTTTCGTCTGTGTCTGTTTCAGTAGAAGGCTGTTCTACATTAATGATAGCTTCTTCTACAGTAACGTCAATAGGACATTCGGGGCTACATGCTAAAAGTGTTGCTAGTAAGAAAATCATATATCTTCTCCAAGATCTATTTCGTAATTAAGATAGTGTGTAGGTAATTTCTTTCCCTGCATAAGTCTTTGATAAATAATTTCATCAGCTTGAGACTTCATAAATTTAATATCATCAATAGAACGATAAACTGTTAGAGATAACGGTATGAGTGATCGCTCGTTTAATGCCAGTCTTTTGTATACTCCAGATCTGGACTCTATGAATTCCCTATGTCCATTTCTTACCATTATTGCATTACATTCTTTGTTTTTTATTTTCATAATATCGTTAAAAAAGGCAAGGTGAGTTTCATTATCTTTAATAAGATTCCAACTTTCTTCAAGTTCTATTCTTATATCTTGAGGAATAGAGAGTTGATATTCTTTTAGTTTCTTATGAGTAAATACTTTACGTTCTTTTGGTGAGAGAAAGAAAATGCCTAAAAAAGATTTAACAATACTGAAATCTGGAATACATTTATCTAAAGAGAAAGAGAACCTTATCTTAGTTTTAGTCTTAAACTCTGACTCTATAAGAATTAATTTGTATTCAGTAGCATCTGGCAATTCTGAAGTATAAAAAGTAAGACTTGTAGGAAGATAATTTGTTTTAGCAAAAGAGTAAAAAGAGTATCTTCTATGTATTAGTTCCATATTTGATTTAAGAAAGGTCATGAATACATGCTGTATAAGCAAGCTTATCCGCTATTTCATTACCCTCTATTCCCTGGTGTCCTCTGATGTGTTTGATAAAGATATTAGTTTTGGTTGCGAGCAGCGCCCGCGTCTTTTCCACTAAATCTTTATTAGTTTTAGCGTTCCACCCCTGGGTTAGAAGCCCCCAACAATACTTTGAATCTGTATAGATAGTAGTAGTAATTGAAGGTAACTCTACGGTATGGGTTAAGGCTATATAAATAGCTAGCATTTCTGCTTGATTATTTGTTCCATGTCCTAAAGGAATAGAGAGTTCCATAATAGGTTTGGTCACATTAGATGCATAAATGACTATGCCAGCGCCCATTTGTCCTGGATTGGTTGGACGCGTTGAACCATCTGTATAAATACTAAACATATTGTTTCTCTATTGTCGGGAGATGAAAGATTCCATTTTCCAGGAATTGTTGTGTTTGTTAAAGACAGCTTGTACCTTCGGATTAAAATGTCGATTTGCTTTTAATGTTCTGAGATGTTCCTGTTCACGCGCACCTAGTTTTTGCCCTGACCGTCCGTAATAAAAGTAAGGACCCATTGTAATTTTGTAAATATAGTGAATACTCATATCTCTAGAAGTGTATATGTAAAATAGGGTCCATGAATACTCGAAGAAAGTTTAGCAAGAGCTATTAAAAGATAAAAGTGAAGAGGGTTCTGAATTACTTGACAAGCTGCTGAATATTTATTTACATTTTCTGTAACAGTAGTCGCACTAGCTCTGTGAATATTAGCACCTATGTAAGTGTCTGTGATTAAATCACCAGTAAAGTTCAGGTCTTCATTTCTATCAGAGTCTCTGAAATGAGCTACTGGCATTTTGCCCTGTTGGACAAGAGCTTCATACTTGCCCTTGTGTTTGCCTAGCATGTAGGCCGCTCTGTACTGTCCAGGAGCTAATATGGCTGTTCCCTTGGGGTTAGTTGGGTGTAGACGCCAGTAAGTCCCTGGGTCGGTCGTACATGCCCATCTATGAGTACTCCAATATCCGTCAACATCTTTATAGAAACAATAGAACCAGTCATTAAACTTATTCTCATGAAGCTTAGACATATTCCTAACCCCAACAAGGTTAAGATTGTAAGCTCCAGTTTCAAAGACCTTAAGTCCTTCTTTAAACATTAAAGTTCTGAGTTGAGGAAGAGATAGGGGTGCTGTAGATGTGGACATAGGAGAGTCTTTCATGTTTTGCCTAACATTATTTTTCTATATTCAAGTTCTTCTAAGAATTTTTCTTTTTCATAAGGAACACCATGAATAAAGTAAGTTCTTTTATATTTAACTTCATCTTTTTTATCAACTTTTTGGGTCTCTATAGGAGATTCCTCCATAAGAAGTTGATAATAGAAGTCTTCATAAGAAATTTTCCCAAAGTTAGAAAAAACCACATCTAGATCTGAATGAAGAGTAAATGTATCTGCTGTTTTATTATTATAAACGTTTATATAATGTGGCTTAGTGTAACTGGCCACCTTTCTTATAAGGATATATTTATCGCTTTTTTCAAGAAGCTCCAGTATCTCCTTGAACAAGGTAGTATGAGATGACAACAGAACTCCCTGAAGGTGGTGTGAAAGACAGAACTACTTTCCATTCATTAATATCATATTGCCAATTAGGTTGAGAATACTCTGTATTATTAACCCATACTCTAATCGTATCTGGATCTGGTTCTTGATCTAAGTAAAAAACATCTTCAAGAGGATTAACTCTGTCTAAGACTGGGTTGGCGGCTTCAGCCCAACCAGTTGGACTGCAAATTTCAACTGTTGCAGAAGATACATCAATATATTTTTGACCTACTCCATAACCACAGGAGTTTTCATAAAAAGTTGTGATAGCACTATTGTGTACTTCATATGGATAAGAACGCAATGTTGCCTGCCACCCTGTCCAATCGGAGACAGGAATACTTGATTGCTCGTCTTCGTCAGAAATAAAGATGAACAACAAGTCCGCATTGTCTCTAAAGAACTCTGTGTCCAAATGATAAGCAGAGTAGCCAGCTAAGAATCCTTCTTCAGCTCCACCTCTCTCTACCATAACCTGCAAGTCTGCCACGGCCATGGAGGGGAATTCAACATCGTGTGCTTCTATCCAATCATCTATTTCGACGTAATCAGAATCAGCACTTACTGCAGTAAGTCGCCAGTCAAGGTCATCCTGTATGGCTAGTAAAGCATCTACAAAAGGAGTAAGTCCTTCTGAAAGGTGGTTGTTGACTTGTGACATTGAGCCAGAAACATCAAGAACTACAAGAAAGTCTGCGCGAGTAATGGAAGTTCCTGCATTAAAGACTTCTACTTGTGGTTCGATATAAGTTGGAACTTCCTCGATAACTGTATGGGTAAAAGTGGTGTCGTTACATCCTAAAGATGACATTAGTAAGAATAATAGTCTTAGCATCAATCCTCCTTTGGAATTTTATCACAATGTTTTACCAATCATCATATCTTTATAAAGTAAGGAATTAATCTCAATTTCATTCGAAGAGACCCATGACTTATAAGTATATAGTCCATGAGTTTTGAGACCAAATACAGAAACTGCCCAAATCCCAATATCTCCTTTATTGCAGAGATAACCATCTGTTATTTTGAATAGTGTCCGAGTCTCCATTAAAAGATACCAACCAGAAGGGGTGTTGTTTTTAAACTTATGAAAAGTTTGGTGATTTCCATTTCGAGGTCTTCTAGTTAGAAGGGGTATGGAAAATGCTAACCCAGTGTCTTTCATATATTTTGCTATAGTGTCTTCGTGTGTTAGGTTTCTAAGAGTATAGCCGTTTAAAAGCCAAGGGTCTTTAGAAATTCCCTCACCTATTATCTTAGGATGTTGTGGACCCTGTGGCTTCGTTGTCTTCCTCCGGAAAGAATATTTGAATACCATCTTCCCAGGTTAGAATAGTTCTATTCCCCGGATGGGGAATAATGTGTGTTTCTAAGAACTTCTCAAAACTATTTTTGACTTGAGTGTCACCAGGGTCTGGTCCTGCAAGCCATTGAATGACTGCTTTCCCATCGGCAAACAATACTCCTTGAATAATTTTTCCAGTACCTGAAACATTAGACTCATCTCCACGTCGAAAGATAGTGAATTTTCGCATACCTTCTGGACAGATAGGTTGAGGCTCAATATCTTTAGGAAGTAAGTCTTTTAAGGGCGGTGTTGAATTTAAATTGATTTCTGCCATTTTTTAACCTTTTCTATAAGGATGAGCCCTCCAAGGATAAGAACCATAATATCTAATATTGGTGGAATATATGTAATAAATAAAATTATTAACATAGTAAAAATATTATAGATTCGGGGCCGACCTTCAATAGGATTAAGAAGCTCTTCTATTTCTTGTTTTAATGCTGGAAATATAGCCCAGACAGCAAAGATTCTGCTAATTATATAATAGAGGAGAAGGAACTTCATGATGTCCTTTAATGGGGTGCTGCGGTTTCTAGGGCTTTGGAAAGTTTTATATTCTCCTCCAAAACCTTTTCAAGTTTATGAGTAATATCAAGACAAATCTGAAAGTGTTTGGTTATTTTCGTCAATAACTCTTCTTGATTTTTCAACTCTGATAAACTAGATTCTAAAGATTTGGTTTGGTCTTCGATAAAAGTTTTAGATGTTGTTGAATTTACTCGTTCTAAAGCAATTTCAAAACTATGGTCAAGTCCAAAAGAATTTTCTCCATCGAAAAGAGCAAGTCGAAAGTCAAGATCTTGTGGAGCCCAGCTCTCTACTAAGAACCTATATCCAATGGCAATGCCAATAGCATTAAATATGTCATCTTCTAAGAATTCTTTACAAGAAAGAATAGTAGTTTCTTCTGATTCAGGCATTATCTGTCTCTGTCATTGTAAGTTTATATTCTATGTCAATGAGTTTGTGCCAAGCCCATAGGTCTAAAGGTGATTCTTTTTGAAGACAGATACTGTCGGGTCGACCCAGAGCAACTGTTTTAAAATTTCGAATAACTCTCATATAAGAGTTAACACAAACATTAAGGTTTTCCGGAGGCGGCGCTCCCTGAACAAGAGTTCGTTTCATGAATTCTTGCACCGAAACAATCTCTGCTTCGCCAAAGAGAATATTAGATATTTCTATAAATTTATTATATGGTTCAGTATCAAGAGTCATCTATTATTTCCAGTTCCCACATTGGGATCCACACTCCTCTTCTTTCTGCGAGTTGGACTGTTGGGTTTGGGGGTGAGCCGCTTAGCATTATCACTGTGTAATTCTTTAGCGGATTTAGGTAATATTTCTGTGCGTCCTGAGGTCTTTTGAACTTTACGAGTAGCTTTCTTTTTATTCTTCGGAGGCAGCTCATTCTTTTGAATCCATTCCTTGATTAGTGATAATGGAATGCCATTCTTTTTTGCATGAAGAATGAAAGACTGAAGTTTCTGTTCTGTCTTGATTGGAATAAATTGCGATGCAGGTGCTTCGCCATTACCCCAAGCACTTAAGATAATTAAGTTTTTTTTATTCTTAATTGTAACATCTCTTAAGTGTTCGGGTAAGTCAGCTTTAGTAATCTTTTCAACTACTTTGATTGGTCTAGCTATATTATCTAAGCTGTCATATTCCTGAACAATAACTATTGTTTTTGATGGAAGTTTTTTAAGCTTGGCGATTAAAGTTTCAACTGTCATCTAAGATTAACTCTTTTAAAAGAAGTGATTCTATATAGGTGGGAAGACTACCCCCAGAGTATGGAAAATGAATGTAGCCCTCAACAGCTAAAAACTTTTCTTCTCCAGAAAAACCAGAATAGTTTTTGTTTGGAATGTTTCTATTACGACGATCTGCTCCATAATATGAAACGTCATTGTCATGATTTTTTGTTAAAGGTCTTTCGTCAGTTATATAAATTCCAGGTCCTTCAAAATATTCTAATGGTAAAGCCCAATATTGTCCATCTTTAATAATCCTGTTCTCTGTTCGGTCCATAGACTCAAGTATTCTTACAGGAATAAGATAACAAGGAATATCTTGAATATCTATTATAAATTGGTTTATTTCTTTATGTGTAGGAGCAAATGCAGAAGGCCAATCAAATAAAATTTCTTTTAGTTCTTTATGAGTTATTTGGGACACATTAATTCTCTATATTCTTTGTTGGTCAGGGCTTTTCGATAACCCTTCCAGGGGATAATTTTCTTGTTGTCTATACTCCAAGAAGCAGTGATTCCATCACAGGCACTGAATTTTTTATTTTTTATATACCCACAATAGTTTTTCCCAGGAATATTATCAAATAAACTATTTTCATTTACATAACCAACAAGAGAGACATAATAAATAAAGTCTACTGTCGTTTCTTTTAAACAATAAATACCAGATCCCTGGAACTGTTTACTTGGAAGAAGAAGAGGATCCTCAGCAGCGCATGGAATTCTGAACGCAGGTTTGAAGGCGATATGGCCTTTTATGTTAACTATAAATTGCCATACTTCTTTTTGAGAAGGGGCAGATTTCCATTGAAAGATAGTTTTTCTTATCTCATACTTATTGCGCAGAGATTCATTTCTGTCCAGGTTCCATCCCAGTCTGTATAACGAACCTTTTTAATTCCAGAAGCTCTAATAACCTTCATACAGTGCTCGCAAGGCTTGCTCATTGTCCGTTGACCATCCTTAGTCCATCTCATGACTTCAAGAACATCATTTTTTGTAGTATCTGTATTCAAGAGAGCATGCATTTCGGCATGAAGGTGATGAACAAATCGTGGCCCACAAGAATATTGACGACGAGCAGCAGGATGGGTTTTCTTAGAATTGACACCAATTCTGATAGGAGACTTCTTTCTCCACAAGATAGCTGCGATATGATAGTCATGATCGTTATTAAGCGCCTGATCCTTAGCCTTGTAATACACTTGGCATCGTTTACTCCTGTATTAAGAACTTGTTGATAACCTTGTCGAGTTCTGCACCACACATACCGTAAGCATCTTTGGTGCCACTTGTACTTTTATGAAAGTCTTTAATAATCGTCTTTCTCATTTGAAAGAACTTTTGACGTAAGTCTTCTGGTGTTCTTGCATTAACTATGTAAGTTTGCATATGTAAAGACAATTCATTGTGCTTGGCAGAGAATTCTTTGCTGTGCTTGTCTTCTCTCTTCCCGCTCATTCTTGCAATTCTGGCCCATTCTATAGATAGCCATAATGCTGCAGAATAAGGGTTTTCTCCACGAGAACGACTATAGTTGTTTAGATAATATTCATTCATGCTTGTTTCTAGTCAAGAGGTTTCTTCTTCTCTAAAAAATCCATTTATTCTTTTTGAAGATGTTTTCTCTTCTGGCATTTCTGAACCAACTCCTCGAACACCATGTCTAGCCAATAGTCCTTTATTAGGACTGTTGCTTTCTCTATGTGCAAGAGAGACAGTGGCAATGCAGGCTCCAAGAGAAAATGCTACATAAGAACCAATATCGTTTTGAGCAATGTATTGAATAGAGAACCAATAAGCAAAGCTAATAATGATAGAAATTAGAAAGGTGTTGAGAATTTCCCCTTTTGCTACTTCTACTACACGTAAAGTAGAACTACCAACGAGAAGGAGGCCAACAAAGAATGCGGCGAGGAGTGGTGTTACCATTATTTGAAAGCCTTGTTAAATTGATATATTATAAAAGGTAATAAATATTAAGAATTAAGAGCAGCGGCTAAGCGGCAGTCGTTGGCGTGATCTGGTGCGCGATTCATGCACCACACGCACTCCTCTTGCTCAGAGATTGGGCATATCTCCCACTCCAGCTCGCGTAGCAGCCCCTCGAACGTGGCGATGCGCTCGCATTGACGCTTCAGGATCGGAAGTGTTTCCTGGCCTGCCTCCAGGTCCTCGATGCGTTCGGCTTGCTCCAGCACGAGACGAGCAAGGTCGAACTTCTGCTTAGCGAGGGTGTGGTGGGCATCTGCCCAGGCGTACACGGCTTGCAGGTCGGTTTTCGGGGGATGCGGTCGGTCGGCCGCCTCCAATAGTTCGCGCACCTGCTCAATCGTTAGGTCAGCCACTGTTTTCCTCCTCTTCGTTTGTCCCGTCCATCCAATCCTTCTCAGCGTCATCAATCCGCAGCGCCCCGCAGTCTCGGCAGGCATAGACCTTTTGTCTGTCGTAGCGACCCATTCCATAGCCAGGGTCGGGTCTCTCAATAGACACTGCGAAGTCGCGCACCGGCATCAGCCGGTCGCTTCCGCAGGCGTGGCACTTCTCAGCCATAATCTTCTTCCTCCCACTCTGAAAGATCTTCGTCTTCTAGATCATCATAGAACTCGTCCATTTCATCAAAAAGAGCTTGGTATTTCTCTTTCTTACGAGAATAGTCTTGTTCAGACTTATGTCTTCCAGCGCCACTGTGTTGAATAGCAGCTAGATGAACAGGGTCACGGCCCTTTATTCTTTTAGTTTTCATTTGGTTTATCTTTAGTTAAGAGTTGTTTGTATTCTAATTCAAGAAGTTGAGTTTTTAAACAAACTCTTCGTTGTCTTTTTGGGTGAGCATTGCAATTAATGAAAAGAAAATCAGGAGGTAGTAATTCTTTATCTATTTCTTGTGTGAATTTGTTTTTTATGTCAGGAAATAAAACAATATAATCCAAATGTCGAGGTTTGTAGTCTAGAAAAAGCCACCATCCTGGTTTGTCAACATAAATTGGCTCGTCTTCTTCTGGCCATTTATAAATTCCTTTATATATTCCCCATTCTGGGTGTTCTTTCATAGAAAGCAACATATATTGAATAGCATCTGAAGAAAAGCCATGAACCTCTAAATATTGAACAGCATCAGCTTTATCTAGTTTTAGAATCTCCACCCTATTTCCTTATAAATAAAGTTAAAGGTAGGACGCGGTCGGAATGAAGAATTGAAGAATTCACGCCTTGCGACAGCCGCCACTTCTTGTTCTGAACAAGTCATCAACCCTTTACTACAAGGGAAAGATTGTGTTCTTACTTTTTTGCCAGTAATTGTCTTAACTCTAAAACAATTAAATTCTTTTGCATAAAGTACAGTGATTATCTTATTCATCTGATTGTGTTTCCTTATCAGACTTAATGAATGGAATGAATGGATGTGTTAAATGATAAAGCCATATAAAGAAGATAGTAAATATAAATAGAAGTATTTGGGGAATACCCATCAGTTTTAGATAGGCACCGCCCATTCCAATTATAAGTATTAGAACTATCCACCAAATAATTTGTAAAGCTTTATCCATTAGTTAAAAAATGATATAAGCAGACTGGTGTCCAAAAAGCCCAAAGATTCATAAATATCAACGAAACAATATATGCTGCTATTTCTGGAAAGTTTCTAAATAACCAAGTCTTTTTTAGATATATTTCTGCTTTATTAAGAAGACCTTCAAGAAAGACAATAGCCTTGCTAGTTTCGGCAGTTTCCATAAGCGTAGACATAAATATTGAGGCAGAGAACAACCCGAGAAATGTATTTATTCCCAAAGTTATTAAAGCTCCTAAAAGAAAGTCAAGAATCATTTTTCTTCTCTTTCTTTTTTGGAATTGTAAAGCCCAATTCTAAAAGATTGTCATATGTCTCTTTGTCATACTTCTTAGTCCAAAGTGCCCAGACTCTACTTGGAGAATCACTAAGCATATAAGCGGTATTTAGAGTCATGACAATACCTTGTTTCCATTCAATAGTTTGAATTGGAGAAGAGACGATAAGTTTACCGTCAAGAATATAACGATGGTTTTTAACAGTGCCTTTAATTCGGCACACTCCATCTATTTTATCTTCATGTTTTTGGACAATGCTCCAATTACTGATTACTGGCATTTTGTTCTCCTAGCATTAGTTCTTTAAACAGAACAACTTCCATTTTTTCTTTTGAATCGTATGATATTCCATGATAAACATAAGTCTGAGAAGACCAGTCTGGAAAGACATAACAGCTTTTATCTAAATTAACAGAAACACTTTCAATAGAAAAAGGAGCATAGGGTTTACTTATTTGACCTTTTTTATTGAAAGTTGTAAAGTGCCCCAACTGATATACAACACGATCTTCTTTTAAATATTGAAGAGTTCTCTCTTTTGTAAATCTACAGAAGAAAATTTGTTGATTATTTTCTGTAGCATGAGACTTCCATCGATCTCTAAGAATAAGTTTATCTTTTTTAAGAGCACTATAAATATAAGCTGAAAAGAAGATTTTAATAGGTGGTGACATAAGAAACAAAGTAAGGGGAGACGTTTAAGTCTCCCCTTTGGATTAGATTTATAGAATAGATTAGGTGCGAGGGCCGTATGCACCAACAGTGCCCATGGCAGTACGAATACTGTGTTCTACTGCGCTCTGAATAGCATGTGCTGGACCTACAACCGAAGGATGAGGGATAATGACAGGACGCATGTAGAAACGCTGAACAGCGGTGTGGGTGTGTCCCTTCTTGGAATACTCTTCCTGAGGATCATCCTTACGGAAGATAACTCCTGCGTAGGTTACAGTCTTATCACGGTTACATCGATAAGCAACAGTGACGACCCGTCGCCCTTCGCGTCTACGCATAATGTTTCCGCCATCCTTCAGAAAACTCTGAATGTCATGTACCTGGTTGCTCATAATTAACTCCTTGTTTTATTGGTGTATTTCCAGACCCCATATTCCCGGGGCAAGGTGGCTTAAAGTCCTTTATTTGTCTTTGGACTAAGTAACAACTTTTTATATAGATAATTTTCTAAGTTAAAAGAAGGCAATGAATTACCATTAGAATAGTATGCTTTTAATATTCTAATATTTCCACTCATAGTGTACTTGGTAATAACTGCAGGTACTGGGATGGGTGCATCAAGAATACCCTCGGCATTGATTTTAAGATACCAAGAATAACGGCTACTGAGATCTTTATAGAGATATGTTCCAGCTCCTTAAAAAAGGAGTCTTGCATCCCATATTAACCTGGTATCTTTTGAAAGAATCAAAGGCCATTCGTCTATATAATGTAGAGGCATTAATGTTCTAGTTTAAGATTGTTGTATTGCAGCGAGAACAAAAACATGAAAGAAATTAATGGAGCGACCTGTCGGACTCGAACCGACGACAATCTGGTTGGAAACCAGAAATTCTACCAACTGAATTAAGATCGCATAAATTGCTGGGTAACCATACGGAGCCCAGCGTCTCCGGGGATGCACAACTATGGTTTAGCTGCATCGCCGTGTGAAATAGCGATTATATGTGCATCTCAATATGGTGGACCGGATGGGACACGTATTCCATAATTTTCATTATGGCGTGGACTATTCCTTCTTCTTCTTGGACAGGGTTTATGTTATACTATATCCAAGAAGAGGAGAGCGTATTATGCAAAAAGAATTAAAATTGGCTTATACTGCAGGATTGTTTGATGGGGAAGGAACTGTAACGTTAAGCCGCCCTCATAGTCGGGACAAGTATCGTGCGCCAACAGTATCTATGACATCAACAAGTAAAGAACTTCTTGATTTCTTAGTCCAAGAATTTGGAGGATTTATTGTAAAACAAAAGGTTTACAAATCTCATCACAAACAATCTTGGTCTTGGCGTTTAAAACACCGCACTGCAATTAATTTTTTATTAGAGATATCTCCTTACTTAAGAGAAAAATCAAAGATAAGAAGAGCTAAACTTATTTGCACAACTTATCTAGAAGTGACCCCTAGAAATGGAAAATATTCTGATGAAATGAAAGCCAAAAAACTTCTTTTTGAAGAAGATTTTTTTGCATCCTAGTATTCCTTAACATTTAGTCTTAGGAACCTATAAGTCTCTAGACGGCTTACTCCTTTCGGATTCACCGTACGGCGTTGGCACCATCATTACATGCTGAGCGTTCACCGTATGAGCTCTCTTATTCGACAGTGATTACTCACTGAAGCGACCATTTTGTTAATCGAACCCATGTCCTCAGTTTCTTTATAAACAATATTGTCACAAGTTTAGTTTAGTTGCTTTGAACTAACAAGTCATCTAGGTTCTATTTCCAACCAATTCGGAACCAGGAAAAGTGAATTCCACCTGCCAAAAACAGGGTAACCATTTTAGTCTATTATTTCTCTGCTAAGACCAAGTGCACATCTAACTTTGGACATAGGGTAGTTAGAAACCCCACTCGCTATGCAGCGAGAGCTACGTTATCGTTGCCGTTTAGTTTTATGTAAGTCTTTAAAGTCTTTTCTTACAAGGACTACCTGTATTGTTTATTCCAATAACCAAGTCGAAGCCAGTACCGGCCCATAGTTAAGATTTTAACATAAGTCTTTTATAAATTTCTTGTCGCCATTGTTTTGGGTTGAGTGATGTTTCTTCAATAACATAAAAAAGAGTGTCTGCTCGTTTGTCATCCAATCGCACATCTCTTCGCGCTGGGCCATCTAAAGAATGAAGACGTCTTTTTTCATTAATTCTAAGAAGAGTACCTTGTACAGAGAATAAAGGCCATTCTTTAGTATTTCTAAGACCAAGATAAAACATCTTAAAAGGCTTATTCTGAGTAGATCCGCCAGTCTGTTCGTGTACGATCTTCTTCGGTAAGTTCATATTCTTCTTCGTAAGCAGTAGAGGTGGCGGCGGATCTATACCAAGTACTTGTATCTGAATGATACCGATACTTATAATCTCCTCTCATAATCATATCTCCATGAGTTAGTGCCTTCATAAAAGCTTCTGAAAAAGAGATTCCAGGATTAGAAAGTGCTCCTGTTTCACTACCCATTTCTGCTTCTAGAATAGAAAGACAGTTTTTGAATGGAGATCCTTCAATATAAGTTGTTGCAGCCTCTAAAGAAGGGAAGACTGTAGCGGTGAAGGGATCAGTGTGGGTGCCAAGAACTACATGTGGTGTATTCATTTTTGTTTTCCTATAATTATTTCTTTGTATTCTTTTTCAAACAAGAACTTTTCTTTTGTAATTTCTATTCCATGAATATAATAAATACTAGAAAAAGGAATCTTATTATCTTCCTGAAGACTTCCTAAAACCCAGGCAGGTCCTTTTAAATTATGCAAATACCCTGCTTCATCAACAATACAATAATCTATAGTTTTATATTCATTGATATAAGAATATTTTCCAGGCCCTTTAAAATGCTGTTCTTCAAGTTTAAAGCGACCTTTTTTATATTGTGGGGTATGTTTAAAAAAAACATATTCTAATTGATACTCATCCATTGGTCATAAGATCTCGATATTGTTTTTCTACTATCCAGTCTTCTTTCAAAATAGACTTACCATTAATATAAAAATATTCATGGGGTAATTCATATCCATAAAATATTTTTAGAGCAGGCCCTTTTAAAGAATGGAGTTGTCTTTCTTCATCACACCAAGCCCAGGCTATTCCTTTTTCTCCAAAATCTATTCTATAGCGCCCTGCTCTAAGAAAATGGCAAGAAAGTAATTTTATTTTATGCTTATTTTTATACAGAATAGCTTCATCTAATTTGATGACTTTGATGTTTTTTACTATAGAAGGCATATTATTGCAGTGCAATTGTCTCTAGACTCTCTTTCGTCAATAGCAAGACTACATAGTTTCTCTGCAGGATTAAAACCTAGTTCAATTGCCTTCTGAATTTCAGAGTATAGATGATAACTTCCATCAAATACATCATGAATACCATCTGTAGTCATGAGGAGGATATCTCCTTCCTGATAGGAGAGAACCTTTGTGTCTACTTGGACAAGAAAGCCAAGACAATTTGTAAGCGTATGGCCATAACCATGATCATCTGTACGATAGATAAGATTTGGGCCGCGCATTAGATAAATTCTTGTATCACCTACATGTGCAATTTGAAGAGAACTAGTGTCCTTATCAATGTAAACAGTAGAAACTGTTGAACCTCGTCGGTCGCCCGCTTGAATACATAGCGTATTTGCGTTCTTAATCCCTCTGGTTAGCTCATCAGTATTCATGAGACCCTTGGTCTCTTCTACTTCAGAAGCGACGGCAGAGAGGCATTCTACAGCATGTGTAGCAGCCTTATCTCCATTGGGGTGGCCACCCATTCCATCTGCAATAACTAAAAGAGAGTCTTGAATAAGAAGTCTATCTTCTTGATAGGCGCGTTGTCCTTGTGCACTATGAGTAAAGATCTTCATTGTCTATCCTATTAAGTATGGATTTAGGGAAAGAAACTCTTGTGCTTCTTCCCAATTGTCACAATCCTTTAATATAAGTTTTACTTTATGTTGAGATTTTGGCCACCCAGTGTACCAATTGTTTTGCCATCTGAACCATGACCCACCTTCTCCCCATACACACATATGATTACCATATGTATTGTCGGGAGGATGAAGGCAAGAAGAGCGATGGACTTCTAAGAGTCCATCCTCTAAAGTTTTAGATAGGATTAAAGAAGAACCCAATCTGTTGCCATAACATCTAGATAAGTCAAAGCATAGCGAGCTGAAGTAGCTTCAATATAAAAGTTATTTCTCCAAAGTTTAACTGGACTCACGCCTGATCTTTCAGCAAGTCCACCCTGGTCCATATGGGAGCAAGCTTCCTTGAAGCTAGTTACAGTTTGAAAATTTATTTCTTTATAAATTTCCCAATCTGTAGCTGTGAGATCACTAAGCCTGAGACCATATTCATGTATAGTTCCATCCCAATTAACAAAGATTTGATCATCCTGCTCTAAATAGATATAAGCAGACTTTGCTGCCCATTCGGCTCTAAAAAGTTTTTGGCCTTTATCGAGCCACTCCATAGCTTGATTAATACAGGCCATGTTTTCTCCTTTGTTTACGATTGAGACCAGTAGGATGGAGAAGATAAATCATTGTTCCATCAGAGTGAATTTCAGCTGCGCTGGGAGTGTATTTCCCTATATTAACTAAGACGGGTTCGTCTTTGGTATGTTGTCTAGACTTTTTCTTGTCTTTACGGGGATGTCTTTTGCTCATTAAATATTCTCTCTAATTCTTCTATTAATTGTCCCAAGAGTAATTGGTGTTTGTTTGGAATGTTATTTGTTACAAGCATTTTGTATTCTTTTTCTTTAGAAGCAACAAATATTGCTTGTAGAATATTTGAATCAAGAGGAAGAATCCATTTGCCATCAACTTTTCTTGCTACATGGACAAGATGAAACCATTCTTTATTAGAAGAATAGAACCTAATTCTTTTCTTCCTTGGGGTTATCCAGACAATCATTTGTTTCTCTAAGCATTATTTCTCTATATACTTCTTTTTCCCATTCTTTTTTCGACATTGTCTTCCCATGGAAAGAATAAAATTGTTCTTTATTTTTAGGGGGTACTGGGAAGCCACTAGAATACCATTCTGCAACATGACCATGAGAGCAATGAACTTCTCCCAGGCTATTTACTTTTATAATTTCAATCCATGTGTTTTCTGCACTATCAGTAGCTAACTTCATTGAGCATAAGACATAGACACCTGAGCCTTGAAAGAGTCCTTTATCTAAAGCTTCTTGAAAACTTCCTGCATTTGTTTTGGACCAATAATTCTCTATGATATAGATTTTTCTTTTATCATTAGCCATTGATAACGTAACTCTTCTCTTTCAACTTGTTGTCCATGATAATGATATGTTTTTTGTATTTGTGTAAGATCATCTTTATGAATAAGAACAGATGAGGGTTTGCTGAAACTTGGAGAGTGGAGTTTTCTTTTTTCATTAACTCTAACTATTTGTATCCATTGACTTTTATTACGCTGAATAATATATGTTCCAGCCCCTTTAAAGATAGTCAGATTAAGTTGCATATTTTCATCTAAAAGATAAATATGCCACAATCCTGTCTTGATAATATAAATAGGAGTTGGTTTCATAATAAAGTTTTAAAGAAGATATTCTTTAAGTCATAAGGAGTTTGTATTGGTGATCTGCCCATTCAGTATCTGAAAGATAAATACCTTTTGTGAAATAGAAGGGCCAGGTTGTACTTTTGGTAAGAAGCAATACACCAGGAAGAGTGTCTGAATGAAGTTGTCTTTTTTCATTTACTCTTGCAATAGCAAAAGGTCGGCCTGTTTGGCTATCTTTTACTATATATGTTCCCGGACCTTTATAATATCTTTGACCAAGATGTCCATGAATTCTTTCTGTCTTGGTATGTGTTCTTATTCTGACCCAACGAGATGATGTCTGTGGATCTTTAATAAAAATAGTGTAAATGGGTACCGGTTGTGGCATACATAGAGTATACCATTAAGACTATTTAGTCTTGTACCTCTTCTTTTCCAAATGTATTATTTATATTTTCTACAATTGCTGCAAGAAGAAAATACTCTCCGAGAATAGGAACAAGAGACAGAACAGTAAGAAAAGCCCACATAACTTTATCTGGTATTTCTTGTTGATCTTCTTTCTTTTTCTCTTCCATGGCCTTTTGAAAGGCGTCTTCTTTTATAGCAAACCAATTGTCTATAAATAGATAAGATCTAGAGACTGTATAGTAAGTCAGAATCATGGAAGGAAAGAACACACTGCTGCTGTAAGAACCTGCTCGCGCATTGGTGTCTGAGTTCCAGAAGAGCCTGTAGAGGCTTTTCTCCAGATTCTTTGCCCCATACAATCTCTTGTTGACGAACATTCTACGATCACTGACTTGTGAAGAGAAAAAAGAGTGTGTATTTTAATTCTATAGTCATTGCTAACAACAACTATTCGTCCAAAGGTTGAAGAACCTTGTGAAATAGGTCCTTCCCATAGAATTTTAGGAAATTGTGTCATATTATTTTCTTTTGTTAATGTTAAATCCAACCACTAAGAGTTAGCTTCTAGAGTTTTTCTATTCTTTCCATAATTCTTTATAAAATTGATGAAGAAATTCAGATTTATTTATAATAATTCCATTTATAAAATATTGACAGTTAAGCTTAAGAGATGACCCCAGTCTCCAAGTGCATGCTGGCATTTCTTTAGAATGGACTTCTCTATTTTCATTAACCAAAGTCAAAACCAATTGTTTATCATAATTATAAAAATAATAAAGACCAGGCCCTTGGTACATAGAAGCTTTTAGTTTCCATTTATAAGGATCTTCTTGCATTAAAGGATGGTCTTTATAATGGTAAAAACGTTGTGTGTTAAAAATACCATAAACTTTTGTGCCAAATAATTCCATAATTTACCTATGGTAGGGACTTTTGTTTTCTCCTCTTAGGAAGAGTCCCCCAACTCCCTCAACGACCCCGGATAAAGCTCATAAGCAACTATTGTCGGGTTTGCTCCCTAGCACCACCATCATTGGGACGGGATATCTTTTTGAGGAAAGCTAATTGCGTGTATTGCTACATATAGTACATCGATAAGCAGGCCCTGCACACCCATTGTGCACTCTCATTTTATTTCCATATCTTTTATCTTGGAAAATATGAGACTTGCAGGGACTGCAGTGAAGTATTTTAGTATCATTATTTCTCTTTTTACTTTCAGCCATTGTTTTCTCCAATCATTATCTCTTTATATAAGAGTTGTCGACGCAAATTTTTGCCTTGTTCAGAGGGAATTCGCTGTCCATGCCACCACCACTCACAGTATACAGTTTTGTTAAAATTAATCTCAATCCAGGCGGGTGTTAATTTGGAATGAATTGTTCTATTTTTATTTACTCGAACTATAACTTGTTTACAGTGGGTCGGCTTGGGTTCTAGATCAAAATCAATAATCTCTACTACATAGGTTCCTGGTCCTTGAAATATTTCTCTAAATATTTTGAAAAAACGGTCTTGGAATTCCCAAAGATTTTGATAAAGTGTTTTTATTTGGAAAATCGAAATAGGTTTTTTCATTCAGGAATTAATCCATCTTTAGTTTTCTCGGCCCAATAGTCTAATGCTTTATCTTGAGCCCAGTCAAGTGCCTTGTCTTCATTTTTGGTCAAGAAGCTCATAATATGTTTTGCCACATACCAAACTGGACCTAAGAAAAGACCAAGAACAATTGCTTTAAGAGCAAGCTCTAACCAAAGAGGAATGGAAAGAATAAGACAAAGAAGAATACTTCCCTTTACCAAAGAATATGGTGTAGGTTTACTCATACTATACCCCCATTAATCTTATTAACTGTTAGTAATAGATATGAATACATTTTTCTCCTTTGCTTTTTCTTATAGTAAAAGGTGCTCTCTATTAATGATATTAGGGAGGTTGTCAAGGTGCAGCGCGACTTAACTAAACCTATTAGAGAAACTTTAGTTTCAATCTAACCTAATCAATTCTACGTGGCGTCCGGATAACCCAATAGAAAGACTAATAGAGAGCTAGCAGATTACCAATTACTGGCGATCCACTCGAAGCATTTCGCCTGCAAGGCTTGTGCTTCATGTTTTGGTCGATGATCTGAATAGAATGGGTCTAGCTTAGTGGCTCTAATTTGTTCACTTAGGTCTGGCCTCATTTTACAGAGCACATTGAATATAGTTTGTCCATATCGCCAACCAGGGTTGTTGTTATAAGCTGCTCTTACTCTGAGCTTATAGTCATTAAATGTAGAGTCCATTATTCATTCCTTTGATGAAAGAATTTCGTTAAGATTTATTTGAGTGAAAGAACTTTCTGGATTTAATTTCTGAAAGACATAAGCGTCTTCCTCGTCTTGAAGAACAGCTTCCTTGTCATCATATAGAATCTTAGTTCCATCTGCACTCTTGGGAAGAGTATCGAACAAGTCCATTACTGTTGGTAGAGAATAGATATACTCCATGTACGGAGGCATAAACTCTGTAAGAATCTTTTGGTTAGACTTTGCGGAGTGAGTATGCCCCTTTAAGTTTGCATCAAGATAAACAATACTTCGTGTTTCTACATCAAGAAGTGCAATGTACTTAGTAAGAGCTTCGTCCTTAATAGTAAAAGTAAGTTGTGCGCGAGAAGGTTCGAAAATCTTACCTTCTTGTGCATTTTCTCCCCATTGAAGTGCGCCGAATACACCTTCTGGAGCTTCAGAAAACTTCTTCCCTGAGAAACAGAGGATGTTCCAGACTGCATATCTGACACCAGCAGACTTGAGTTCATCAATGTTTAGATCAATGACTTGACAAGCGTGACCATCCTTGGTCCTAGAACTCAATGGATCTCCAGAAAAGAGAGCACCTATAGCGTCTGTCTTGTTCCAGCAAACACTGTCCATTCCAATCCATTCTTCATTAAAGAAGTTCCAACCATTATCAAACCAAACTGTGTGGCGGGGGCTAGTCCAAAAAGAAGCCGTTCTTACGAAATTGGCTTCTTGAGGAATATGGAATACAGTCCCTCGATTATATTCAGTAAGGGTGCTGTCGTTTTCTGGCAAAGTAATATCTGAACTCATTGGATCAAGACTGACACCTTGAGGATAACGAAAACTCAAACGCTTGTTAAGCTCATTTTCGATAGCACTAATAATCTTAATGCGACCAGGAATATTTCCAACTGGTTCGCCAATTTGTGCCTTTGTCCAATTGCCTCTTGGAGGAAAGATACGAGTCTCTCGAAAAGAAATTGTATCCAGATAAGCCTTAAACTTAACAAGTTGCATTATAGTTAGCTCTGGAATAACTTCTGTGAATCGCATAGCAGCTAGATTTCCAAAAGTCTTAGCAGTCTTAACAAATCTACGAAGAAATACTCCAGGACGAGTAACGAGAAGATCAAGAACTTCTGGGTTGTTTTCTGCAAGCATAATCTCTATCTTAGAGTTATAGCTTTTCGGAAGAGACTTCTTATAGAGTTGGTTGTAAGCTTCTACGACAACAGGATAATGAGCCTTGTAGTCGCCAGGGTGTAGACTGTATAGGAATCGCTTCCAGACCTCAGGCCGCATAGCAACATCATTCTTAAGAAGATGATTGGTTGAAAGCATTCCAAGAAGCTGTCGCCGCTCACTACGCTTAAACTTACGAAACCTTACAGGTCCATTAGAAAGGTCTGCTCCAGAAAGAGCAGCACCCATTCGAAGAACATCTGTAGAGTTTATATAGGGAATATTTTCCATCTCAAGAATGGATTCGGCAAGAGAGGCGAAATTCTCCTTAAAGGAGATTTCGCTTAGAACGGCAACAGTGCCATGCTTAATAATAAATTCGATCTCTTCTTGTTCAGTCTTGTTCCAGCGAACAGGAGACTTGAGTAGACTTGATGCAATCTGCTCAAGAGTATTACTCTTTTCAACATGAAGAATCTTAAGATCGATAGCTTCATTTAGAGGAGCACGCTCCTCTTCCTCTTGAGTAAAAAGTTCCTTAGAGAAACCGACATACATGCAGACTTGATTAAACCAGTACTCAGCCTGGCTCATAGAAAGAACTTCAGCAGGAAAGTTCTTGTAGACTATCCCTAACTCAATGTCCTTGTCATCACCAGTTAGTGTTGCCAAGACCGGCTCAAGTTCTACCCAGTAAGACTGCAGCTCTTCGCTGTCTAGCTGCTGTAGAAGAGTTATGGCCTCAGCAGAGGGGGCATAACCATAATAGGCCATATTTGCTATTACAGTACCAAGCTCATCTACAGGAGCAGAGAAGCCCAAGGAAGAAAGATTACTTGGGAGGTCTATGTAGCCATGGTTAGCAAGGACAAAGGTTAGTGTAATCACAATATCTCCTGATTAAAAAGGATGAGGTAGGAAAGCCAAAGATCTGATTTTGCATTGTAAATAAAATAGAAGGAAGATCTTTAATAGCCTACCCCAAAAGGGAAAAGACAGGAAAGCAGACAATCTAATAGTTTTGATTAAAAGTCAAATGCACAAAGTGCTTAGAAGGAAGATTATCTATAGCCTGTCTTTAATGGTACGGATAGTAGGATTTGAACCTACGACCCCCTGCTCCCAAAGCAGGTGCGCTAGCCAGACTGCGCTATATCCGTATATGGAGCCTCTGGACGGAATCAAACCGACGTCTAAGTCTTACAAGGACCTTGCTAAATCACTCAGCTACAAAGGCATAAATTACTCTAATTCTTTTAATTCTATTTTTGAAGAACTTATTAATCTTATTACATTAGAATTCAACATTAACTTAACTTCAAGATGAAGGCCCCACGTTTCGATTTCTATTTCAAGATTTTCTTTTAAATATTCCTCAATAATTTCTTGTATTTCTTTTTTAGTCATTTTGTTTAATTCTTTTTAAAGCTAAGTCTCTAGTTTTTTTGGGAATAAAGAAACATATTATAGAAACAATAAAACCGAAACCATCAGACCCAGGCCATGGAAAGAGGTTAAGTAAGTTTCCAAGTATTTCAATAGTTGCAATAAGCAGTAAAATTGGATTAGATGTTATTGCAGATAGAATTACCCATGGAATAGCTCCAAGAGCAGGACCTGCCAAAAAGACAAGAATTCCTTTAGATGGGTCTTTGAAAGCCCACTTGACTTCTTTTGGTTTCATCAAGCCAGCAAAGGGAAATAATTTAAAAGCGAATAGACCCCATTCTAAAAGAACAGGACCCATTCCTATTTCGATTACCTCTACTTCAATATCTAGCTTACTTGCCATGTAGTAATGTCCAAGCTCATGGAATAAAATTCCCATGTATGAAATTGGCCAATAGACTAAAAGAATGGCTAATACAACTAGAGTGTATTCCATTAGAAAAGGAAGAAGAGAGGGATGACGACAAGAGCAAAGGGTGCTACTGCGCAGCACGTTGCAAAAAACATGTTCTTCATTGTTTTTCCTATTTGTTTAACTGTTAGCGGGAATAAGCTTTCTTACATAAGAAGTAAGAATCTTATTGATATGAATGGATCCAAATGGTGTTTGAATCCATTGAGGAAGGTTCTTGAATTGAGTTTGTGCCAAAGACTTTTGTACTTGAATACGCTTCATTTATCTAATCCTAAAATAAGTCGTTTGTAGTCGCGTTTATAGTAATACTCAGTGAGTGATTGATAATCAATTTCATCTTCACAAAGATGAGGATTTTCTTTGTATGTTAAATAGAATTTGCGTTTAAGAAGTCTTTTTTTTGCCGAACCTTGAATACTTATTAAATATTTTAAATAACCGTCTTTATCAATGGTCAGAACTTCTCGAATTAAGCTTGTTTTATTAATATATATCCCTGGTCCTTTAAAATATTTTGATTCCAAAAGAAAAGGCCAAGTTCTTTGCCAACATTTCCCATCAGGGAGTTGATAAATCATTTAATGTATTCTTTCTTCAAAGTAATGAACAGGACAAGATACGGCCTTTCTAATAATAGCTTCATCTGGAATATCAAAGAGAGCTAATGTAGCAGCTCCATATGTTTCATAGGTAGCTAAATCTAAATCATCCAAAGCTAGTGGATCATTCCAATTGTCTTCAAACCATATTTGAGGAGGAATCTCCCAATCATCTGGATTGTATTTCTTCAGATTAGGTTTGATTTCTTTTTTGGATATACCAATAAGAACATTTACATATTTTTCAGGCATTCTTCACCCAGCATTATCTTTCTATATTCTATTTCTTCAAACCATTTTTTCTTTCGGTATAGTTGTCCATTAATATAATGGTGACTTGTTATAGAGGGTTTTTTGTATTTATTAAAACCCTGATAAGCAGGTTCTTCATAAGAGTGAAGTTGTCTATTAAAAGAGACAATAAGCAAAAGAAGAAGAATCTCTTCTTTTGCTGTTTTATATTCAATAAGATAACGTCCTGCGCCTTGAAATATTTCCTTTTCAATAGAACCATCAACATAAAGTGCTTGATATGGTTGAAAGCCAGGATTATAATCATATAAAGAAACGTAATAGTCAAATTCTTGAAAAAGCTTTTGTTTCATTCTTCTCCAAGCATTATCTTTTTATAATGAACAGTAAGTTCAAAGTCTTTTTTGAATAGATATTCGCCATGAATATAATGGTCACTACTATTTTTTGTTGAATCAACATAAAGTTCAACATGTGCTGGGCAAAAATCAGAATGCATATATCCATGACTGTCTGTTAAGACTAAATCAGGTATCCATCCATGGTGGGGATGTGAGCTCTCACAAGAGCCTCGCCGCCGCCCTCGCCGATCTATCTTTTCATAAGGATAGGCATCTATAATATATAGAGCTTTTCCTTTGGGGAATAAGCCGCCGTTACTAGGATCGTAGTCAAGGCTATAGACTTTCCATCCGAAAAAGTCTTCACATACTAGTTCACACATTTGAAACCATAAGGTTTTTATAAACTTTTTGTGCCCATGTTTCAAGTGTACAAAAGTGACCATTTAAATAATGCATAACACATATATTGTTTTGTCTTTTCCAACCGATGTAGGCAGGCTTATCATAAGAGTGCAGGAGAGCTTGTTCATTACATGTCAATAGAATTGGAATTATTCTATTTCTGTCATCAAGCCACTCTATATAGTGTGTTCCTTTGTCTTGAAAAACATATTTATGCAAACCAGCTGAAGACCACACCGATACTCTTTTTATTCTCTTTGGGTTGTAGTCTTTTAGGCTAATGTAATAATCATACTCAGACCACATACATTTCTTTTCCTTGTTTCTGTCTATTCGGCGGCATTTCTCTTAAATCATTAGAGATCCCACAGGTTAATATGAATCTTCTCTTCCCCTACTCGAAGATGAGAGGCTTTCTTCCAAGTATCTGCCGTGCCGCTCCCGACCTTAGGCCAAGGATGATTGCAGAAGGTAAGAGCAAACATCCTGTCTGATGCTTCTGCTACTGTGGTGTTCCTCTGCTTGAAACCACCACCTGTAAAGAAAACCACCTTGTCGTTTCCTTGAAGACTATTAAGAGTCAAGAGAGTATTCTTCCCCATCTTCTTACTAAACTGACGATGGTAATAGTTAGAAATGTTTCCTGAGGAGCGCCAATCAGTCTTGTTTTCAATGAATTGCTTCTTTTGCTGGTCCCAAGAGGCAGGGAGGTGTAGTTCAAGAGAAGAGAACACACCAAGAAGAAAGAGGGAAATCGCCATATGGTCAGCCCATGCGGCGCCACCACTTACTCCAATCAACTCTTCCTCCTGATAAGGAAGAAGCTCTGCTCTAAGTCGAGCCACAGCATTAATATAAAGCTTTTTACTTAGCTTATCGTAATCTTCTCGTCTACCTGCTGTTCCAATAATAGAAATGCGCATAAGGTACTCCTTTGATTACCCTTGAATTTCATATACTTTTTTATTAACTTTCATATTTTTTAAGAGATTATATACTTATGTTCTTTTTCTAACTATAGACAAGGCATAGTTAAAGCCAGGCCCGAAGACCTGGCTTTATGTTTTTAGAATACATTGGAGAAAAGAAGGACTCGAACCTTCACGCTCTTTGCTTGTCAGACTAAACAAGAGCAGCAGTTTTCGCCATGAGTCTGAAAGATTAGTCTTACGAGTTAATCCCTATTCATGTAGGCTTAGACCACGCTTGCGTATGCCATTTCGCCATGATCTGCAATGTATATTGTGTAAGTATAAGGCCACTGCAGCTTACATTGTCCTTTTGACCTCATTTGTAAGGACTTTTCCAGGGTACCAGACCCGGCAAATTATTGGTGTTTATCCCATGTAGCTTTTACAGCTTTTTGGATAGCATCTTGTATCGCTTCTATTTTAACTTCATCTGATGCTGGGAAAATCCATTCTTCAGTCGTTTCTGTACATTTTGGGATAACATCCCCATATATCTTTTGAACTAAAGGAAACAAAATTTCTAATTCTTGATTAGTAAAGAATGAGACAAAAACAGGTTTTGTATCTTGTTTCCTAATGCACAGAGAGAAAACCATTATTCTCTGACAATCTCAATGTCGATAATACTGGCCTGCCCTAGAGAACAGGTGGCAAGACCATCTACTTCAGTATCCATCACCACGAGCTTAAGAACAGGTCCTGTCTCGTGTTGAGTAACTTTGCACTCGCTCTTGACAGGAAATGAGACTACCCAGGTACCCTTGGATCGAAGAAGACAGGCAGGGAGATTACCTCGCTTGGCAATGGTATCTCCCAGAAGAGTGGGAATACTAGGCCACATCTTCTTCGCTTGGAGAGCGCATCCCTTACCTATAACACACTGGCCATTACGCTTAACGAATCCATTAGTGGTAATACAAATAGCATTAGCAGTACCAAGATGGTCCCACATGTTACCCTTGAGTTCTTGCATGATTAATTCCTAGTTAGATAAGGTTTGCTTCCCTCATCTTTGAGAGAAGTTTTTCTCTAAGTTCAGAATCATTGAGAATAAAATGAAGTGCCTTTTGATTATAATCATCTTCTGGCTTATAGGAAACAACAGCATCCTTGGCTTCAAGGTAAGCATACCTTGCTCTAGCATCATACCCTTCTTCTCCGTAGAAGAGAGGTCTTTGTCCATTAGGGCCGTTAGTAGGGTGTTCTTCAAGAATCGTAATAATTTTCTGAAGTGCTTGGATTGGAGTCATTGTTTTCCTTATTGTAAGAGGATGATGAAATCATTAATTCCTTATATTCTAACTCTTGATAAATCTTATACATAAACTGTACAGCATTTTCATAGGTATCTAGAGCCTCTAGAGTAAGGATTTCTTCAGTATCATCTTTTTTGATATAGCAAGTGAATTGTTGACTTATGAAATATTGCTGACTTAAAGTAAAGGTATAAGGGGTATTACCTATGAAGCGGGAGAATCCGTAGCTTCTAGGCGAAAGGTGGCCATGTCGAAGAGCATTTCGGAATTCTTCTAATGTCATATATAAACCTGTAAAATGTACAAGGAGTAGGATAATCACCTTGTTCTGAGCTTATTCCATTCAGCTCTTTCACCATCGCTTGCAATCTAGTAATTGATACTTCTTAAGTTTCAGTCTGAGAGAAAAGGCTTTACCTTTGTCTGAGACGTATGTGGCATAATGGTAACATTGTCCTGATACAACCTGTGGGCAGATGGTTATGGTACCCCTGACACGACTTGAACGTGCATGTCCTTATAACGGACGGAAAATTTTGAGTTTTCTGTGTAAACCGATTCCACCACAGGGGCTAATAATAGTTGTGCCTGGTGTACTAAACTGCTCTATTCTTTCTATTAAGGTTTTCATTATCTACCAAACGAGCACTTCTCCCATCCCTTCTGGTCTTCACCATATAGAGGAATCCAGCATTCTTTTGCTTTCATCTCTGCATTGATATCTTCACAAAGAAGAGTACAATGATTATTATTTTTAATACTTTTCATATGTCCTGACACAGAAAGAACAAGAAACAAGCCTATAAAGATAATAGGAATGATGATAAGAGATTCTTGCCTTACTCCAAATAAAGTTGTAAAGCAAGTGCCCAGGAGAAAAGAGAGAAGAATGACATAAACTATAGTCATTAAGTCTCCTAAAGAGTAAAGTTATTCTGCTGAATCCAGGCATCAACCTGAATATGAGAACACTTGCTGGTGTACTGATTCCGATGTCCTTGTCTTTCAAGAAGAAGCATGCGCGCGAAGAATGGCATATTGATATCAGGATGACACTTGTAGTCACCAAGATTACCGGGACTACGGCGGCGCTCTCTGGTGCGAAGAGCAGTAGACCGACCCTTGGCAAGACGTACACGCTTGCTCTTTTGGTTCATTCCCTTATCTGTCCACTCACGATAACGCGCCTTCATCACGGCCTTACGCTTACGCTTTTCACTGTCACGACGTTGCTTTGCTCTTGCACGAGCATTTCTTCCTTGCTTAGCCATTGTTGCTCCTGGTTTGGAATTTCTAACATAATTCTTTTATATATTTCTTGCTTCCATTCTTCTTCAAGAAGAAATTTTCCCTCAATATAATAGTATGAACGAGCTTGAGTAACCCAAGCTGGTTCTTCAAGTGAATGAACAAGTCTATCTTGATTAATTATTGCACTTATCGTTCGAAGAATTGTTGTATTTTTGCTCCTAAAGATATATCTTCCAGGTCCTTGAAATATTTCCTTTTTCATTAGATAAGGAAAAATTTTATGAAAGCAACTCAATGGGGTTTCAGTTTCTATTATTGGATAAGTTTTCATAAGGAGAGGATAAGTAAAGGGAACCCTATAAAAGGGTTCCCTTTTACTCTTTAGGGGTAGATTAAGACGAGGAGGATTCGATAAGAGAATGAAGACGAGCACGCTCTCGCTGAGCTCCTACATTCTTTCCAAGACGCTTGTTAAGAAGAGCAAGCTGTTGTTGTGGAGTTCGGTCTGCGCGCGCGGCACGATTCCTTTCCACTACTACCATACGTTCTTGCTTACGCATCTCTGGGTAGCCAGTCTTGGGATGACGGGTCTTTGAAGGACCAATAGAGCCATCGCCATGACGAACTACGGGTCGACGGTCATAAAGTCCAGGATATTGAGACTGCCGCTCGGCGGCCATCTTGTCTGCATATTCACCCATGGTTTTCTCCATTATTAGGGTTCTTTGTCTTTAATATAAGATTTCTGTATTCTACTTCTTGTCTCTTGTTTTATGGCGCTGCCAGTAGGATTCGAACCTACGTAGGATAACCCGCATGATTAACAGTCATGTGCCTTTAACCACTCGGCCATGGCAGCGTATATTAAAATGGAGCCAGATAACGGACTCGAACCGTTGTCGGCGCCTTACGAAGGCGCTGCTAAACCAACTCAGCTAATCTGGCATTTGTATTGAATTATTGTCTATACAGCTAATAGCTTTATTTCCATAAACATAACAAACTATGTTGTATTTAGGATCAATAATTCTGAGAAAGTGATAGTTTTCATTTTGATAAAGATCTGTTACATTTTCTTTACGCCATTCTTGTAATTGATTATCTCTTTCAATTTCAAAAGAGGATCGAAAATCTCTATTCATGAAATCATATATAGAGTAACCCAGAAAGAATATCATTGCACTAAAGGCAAATATTCCCAATGTTGCGAATATTTCTTTTAGATCTGTCATGTTTTTCTCACAATATAAATTAAGAAGGTATCAACCCTTCTGGTGGATAGTCATAGGGGTCTTGCTTTCATAGATTAATCCATTCTCTATGTCTACTGCTTCCGGGTTTCTCCCGGCGCACCCTTCTTTATTAAAGTTTATCTCTCTATTCTATATCTTCGTCTTAATCATGTGTAAGGATTTGAACCTTTTCCCGCCATGGGTCACTACTATCTGAAGAAAGATAGGATTAAGAACTATAGAATAGAGAGAGGGGACCACAGTGATGAGTTTCGACATCATCCTTGTAGCCCACATAGATGGTAGGTCCCCAGGGACTCGAACCCTGATCTCGCAGCTTAAGAGGCTGGTGCTCTAGACCATTGAGCTAGAGACCTATAATGTTAGAATGATCAATTACTCCATGAAGAGGAATCACTTATTTCATCTACTGTAACCATTATCATAGATACAGGGATGATGATTACAGCGGAGACTGCAAACCAATAACTTGCTCCAGAGAGTACAGTAGCAAGCCAGGCTATAAGTGCTCCTATTCCAAATACAATTAGTACAAAAGAAGAGAAGATAGTAGCTGTGATAGCTACTCTTGCGAGCCAGATAATCATAATTTAACCTATATGTATATGAATTTCCCATTCATCTTTGCACAACCATGTATGAAAGACTGGACCATGTTCTATGCCAGTCTTAATATCTTTAAGTAGATATTCTGGTCCAATACGACCTTGAATAATTTTAACCACTTGAAAGATAATCTTAGAACTAGTGTTATAGAATTAATCTAATGTTTTTATATTATCTATTTGTGTAGAGGTCATAGGCTTTTATTGTCCTGGTAAAAAGATATGTCCTACCTGGTCTCTTCAGTAATAGCTATTTTGCTTCTCTCCTCTCTTTGGTAGAGGAATATTCATATCCTCTGTATATCCAACAGTAGAGATGGGGTAGGTTGCCTTTAGGGAGGAGACAGGAAGGTGGCCCTCGAAGGCCACCGACGAGTGGTCGATGGTGTAAAGATTAACACCGGAGAAGAATAGGAAGTACTTGGCGAGTGCTGTCCAGCTTGCTTCGCCGGGCATCTTATCCTCATCCCAATAACATGCAGTAACATGTGTTGCTGTAACATTATCTCCTACTCTTACCACATATGTATAGTCTTCACAAGTCTTGTTGACTAGATGAACTTCGTTAGCAAAAGCAATAGAGAGCAGAAGAAACATCATTGTTCTTTTCCTAGAATAAGTTTAATTTGAAATCAAAGTGATAACAGCACTAACTCCAATAATACCAACAGGGATAGAAAACCATACACTAGCTTGTCCAAGAAGATAAAAACAGTAAGCTGCGCCACCTAGTACCCCACCAAAAAGGGTGGTACCAAGGGCCGTTAGAAGTGTATCTACAATAAACTTTATCATGATTCACATGTCCCATTCTTAAGGGGTGCAAAATCTTCTTCTCGAACTGTATAGTTATCATTACAATAACAATAAAGATCCCAAGCATTTTCATTCACGGGTGAAGTTTTAAGACTATTCATTCCTTCATGTTCTTGATAAGTCTCAAAACATTGATCTACCTGACAGACTGGAATATAAGTAGGCAGAAGGCAGGAAAATAGAAGAATAAGCATTAAATAAACTCCACATGTTTACAATTAGGATTGATACAGAAGAGATAATTCTGACGTTCAGGTATTTCCCACCACATAAACTTCTTCATAGTGTCGGAGGAGCACCGCTTACACGATTGCCCACTAGTATTCTCTCTTTTCCATATTTGTTGTTGTTTGTCAGTAACAATTACTGTGTATTTACCAGGTCTCATTATTCTCTCTAGGTATATCCAAACATCTTAGTAGAATACATATAAAGATAAGTATCAATAGCAAGACAGATAAAGGGAATCATGTTATCTCCTAATTATTAATGTGACAGGTAGTCTTGGAAATACAGCCATAACCATGCACACATTTGACAGTGACAGACTTAGTAAGTCCATCACATGTCATAGACACTTCTGTCTGAGCAGGGTTTCCGCCTTGTCCATAATGATGGGAGAGATACTGGTGATCTGTGCATTCAGGAAATGCGCGCTCAGTGTACTCTACAGCCCTGTCAGGAGATACACAGGCGAGAGAAAGAATAAGGAAAATCATGTTGTTGTCTCCAATTCAGCAATTAGCTTAAGAAGAAGTTCCATTTGCTTATCATTGAGACTAATGTCTTCTTGATCTTCAACACTTCCATCTTCGGCTAGATGGAGCTTAACAATAATTGTTCTCTTCATGTTTGTTCCTGTGTCATTAGGTATTGATAGTATCTGTAGGAAAACTGGGAGACAGGAGGAACTAAACTAGTATGTCCTGGTGCCTCCCATATAGATGTAAGCAGGCGGTAAATTCAGTAACCAATACCTGCAAGCGATACATCTATCGGTGGGTCTTAAACACCGCTGAATTGCTTCAACTCCGCGCATGATCTTTTAACTGATCTTAAAGATGAGTATAGTGTGCATGCTAAAACACTTTACATAGAATCATACAGAGCATTAAATTCTAAAACCCCTTGGTACCTCTAGGGGATGAGGGTGAGTGGTTAGTCAAGCCACTCGTTAGGACTTCCAACACCCGCTCTGTTTTTTATACAGTCGGATCCCTTTGTGTAGTTTCTAGTACATGTTTGTGCACAACATGAGATTGCTAATCTACTACCAACATTGCGTCTGCTTCATTAACTGGAGTGCGCAACTATTCCAGCGTACATAGTTTACGGATCGTAACGGGTAAACGTTAGAACTAAGAAATACGCTCGCCACCGTCTGATTTTAACCCACCAGAAAGGATTAGGGTCTCCTAATGATATTCAAACAAGCCCAACTTATATTGGGATAAATTAGGAGAAAAAGTTAGTACTTAATAAGAGATGTTGGGACTAGAGTAATCACCCAACTGTAGGACACAGCTCGCATTTCCCTTTGACCTTATTATCCTTTATCCCATTGCATTAGGTTTTAAATGGAGGAACCAGAGTCAGTAATAGGAGACTGTGGATTTAAAAGGTACGCCTGGCAGGACTCCAGACTATGGTAGGGCTGACGGGACTTGAACCCGCATGCAACCGATTACCCTTTCTACAAGATATAAGCTTGAGGGGATACAGCCCAACAGACACCCATATGGTATAATCTTTCTATCAGTATCCTCTTTAGCATGCAGCTGTTAATTCAGACTTAATAGACCGGCTCTGTTCTGGTTTGATATACAAGACATTTGCATGTGACGCATACCACCCTGGATTCCGGGCCTCATCGGGGACAAAATGAGTTGGGTAGGGGTCAAGCCCTACAGCCTCTCCTTATATCGGAGACACTGGTTTATATCCCAGCCGCTCGACTTGCATCTTGGCGTACCAACTCATATTGAAAAGTGACAATGGGTTAGATTCGAACTAACATCACCGCTACTTAAACCAACCAGACCTGTCGCCCGTAATTCTACGAGAGTATCTCTTTGACTAGAGATCGGAATGGTTTAGTGCGGACCCTTATAAAATAGCACCCAGGTTTTACTTTCCCAGCTGATCTCTTTAAAAGTTGAGCTTTAGACCATCCAGGCCAAATGTCACGCCCGCAAACAAGAAGTCTAATCTTTAACTTTTTACGGACAGAATAGTCTTTGAAAATGATAGTGTTCATGGGGGTTTAAGGGTAGGTCTTTTCTCTAAGGAAATACAGGAAAGTTGTCCGTAGATTTAATCATTCTTTTCTTCATTAATCAAATATTGAAGAAGACCTGTATTGTAAGCTTCAAGGTCAGAAAAACAATAGCCTTCGATAAAGTATTCTTCATAGTCACCTAAGCCCACAACAGCAGGCCCATCTTCTCTATGCAAATATCCTTCTGCATTTACATAGAAAGAAAGATGTTCTTTTACTAAATATAGGCCCGCACCTTGAAAATGTTTATCTTTTACACTTTCTCTAGAGGCTTGTTTCCCAGAATAAGGATTTACTGTTACTTTTTCCGATGTGAAAGGATAGAGCACAAGGTATGTCTTCATGTTTCTTGAACCATAAGCTCTTCATATTCAGTCATAATATGGACTGCAGCAGCATAATTCCTATCTTTATAAGGTACGACATGTGAATCGAAAAGGATAACCTTTCTTACAGTATATTCTGCAATGGGTTTAAGTTGATAAGGTTTGAGTTGGAGAATATCACCTGCTCTAGGAATTACACTTAAAGTAGCTTGATCAAAGTATTCTCCATTGAGCATTACCTTTATTTTAAAATGGTATGTGGGCATTCACCATCCTCGGCTACTGAACATGGATTAGGAAGTTTGTGGATAAAGCCACACAAATTGCATTCTGGTCCATCAGAACTCCACTGATATGCATGTTCTGCATAAGGAGGCCCATTACAATAGTCACAAAGTTCAATAAACTCTACTATCTTTTGAGTTTCTTGTTTTAGCTCTTCAAGCTGTTTGGGAGTGAGTTCTCTTTTGTAGAAGTCATCAATTTTAATAGGCATGATTACTGAGTATTCTTCTTCAAATGGTCGCAATCAGGACAAAGAGCAAACATGTTCTGTCTGTACTCTCCCATCTTAAACTTGTATTCCTTAGTGAAGAGAGGGGTAACCCTGTCCCTGCTGTGAGTGAAGACATAGTAAAAGGTTCCAGTTCCAGCGCGCGAACTATCAATTACCGCATTGTCACACTCTGCACAATAGAAACTGTACTGCTCTCCTTCGGTAAAGGAAGCAGGTTTGATGGCATTCTTGAACAGCATGTTTATATCCTTTAAAATATGTTGAAGGTGAAATACAAGAGATAGTTTAGTGCACTAGCCCGCGCCTATTCTTCCTCTTCATCCTTTCTATTACACCTTTGAGTACAGTACTCACAACACATACACATAGAGTCATCATCTTCACCACTAGTACTAGAACAAAGATGCATCTCATGCTCTTCACTACAGGTACAGTTATACATAGTTTATCTCCTAGACAAGAGAAGAAGATAGGATTAGAGAAGGTTGGGTGAGATAAGACTAGAGGATGAGAGAGGACTAGATTAGAGAAGACTAGAGAAGAGAAGAGAAGAGAAGAGAAGTATACCTTCCCTCTCTTATCCTTCCTCCTATATACCCCCTATTCTCAAACACAGGTTTGTATATCCTTCAAACAGGCTTAGTCCCCTTCTACAGGCTAGTCTACCTAATCCCAAGAGATGATGTGGTAGACTTTTCTAGTGATATCAAAATCAGGTATCTCTACCTTGAGTTCCTGCTTTCTCAACCATTCTCTTGTTCTGTGGCTGAGAGCACCCTCATATCTCATTCCTTTTGAATAGGGAAAGCGCTTCGCCGCTGTAATAAGCTCCTTCCAGACAGTCTTCTTCTCATTCTTAAAGGCCAATTCTTCTTCTTTGAGCTGGGCGAACTTCTGAATCTCTCTGATTTCTTCCAACAAAGTCATGATATCTCCTCTAGATGCCCTCTACAAGGGGATGTACGCGGTAGGGTGCGGAATAGTCTAATGATTTCACACACTTAGCAGATTCTTTCTCCTTCAAACAGAGGAAAAGCTTCTCTATACACGGGGTAGAAGCTTTCTTGGCGGCAAGATGATGCCGTCAACCCATTCCTTTTGTTGTTCTGCAGTGATAAGAGCAAGATAACCTGCGCAAACGAAGATACCACCTTCTATGATTCCACCCGTACTGAATTGGATAATAGCTGCGAAGAACCAAATAAGAGCAATAAATTGATAAAACATCCTTATTTCTTTTGTTACTGGTTTAGAATAGAAAAGAGTAGAGTGTTCCCCTCGCTTCGCTCGGGGCTTACTCTACTACTTTACCTCCCCCTGTACCCCCTCCGGGGGAGGGGGCTGTCAAGGGACTAGTGTCGGATGGCTCCACCAACCCTGTACTTCTTCTTGAGGCCCATCACGAAGGCCCCGGTCTCTGCACAGATGTGGTCCTTGTCAATACCCAGGTCCTTGGAGTTGGCCGTGTACCGCGACTCGGCGCGCCAGCCTCCTGCACTTCCACGAATCTTCCCTACATCACGAGCCGCTCCACTGGGCAGCCTCATGTCAATCTCTTCTCTGGTAATGGTCTTCATATATTATCCCTATAGGTTCTTGAGGTTGTTGAGAAGTACACGCAGCTCGACCCGATGTTTGGTGAGCATCTTCTTGGTGTAGGGTTCTTCCTCCGTCATCATGTCTCGGAGGGTGCCCAGAGCGGTGAGAAGCTTGGCCGCACTGTTGATAGCGTCTACGACTGCAGTGTCGTATACAGTAGTGCAGCGCCCTTCGCCGCAGTAGCACTTGTTCATGCTTTCTCCTGTAAAAGGTGGGACTGGAGAGGATCGAACTCTCGACCTTGAGTTTAAAAGACTCTTGCTCTACCGCTGAGCTACAGACCCATAAGGTTAATGTGAATCTTCGTCTTCTCTACTTCTAGGACCTATCTGATAGAGAATTCGTAGTCCTCGTCGTAGGGTTCGCCGTGTGATGCCCATCCACCCATCTTTGGGTTACAGATAGGGGTGTCCTTGAGGTTTTCGAAGAGGAAGTTAGCGAGCGCCTCCTCCTCGCTCTTGCCAATACCGTAGTACTGGTATTCTCCACCAGACATACAGATGGTGTAGTCTGCCCACATGGAATCATTCAGGACAGTTTCTGCTGCCTCGAAACCAACCCAGATGACAAGGTCACCCTTGAAAAGACGAATGTGCATGGCTTGTCCCTATAGGTTGAAGGGGTTGATAGGTGGGGGTGGTAGGATTCGAACCTACGTATACTGGCACCAAAAACCAGCGTCTTAGGCCACTTGACGACACCCCTGTGGCACAAGTAAAGGTAGACCCTTGGGCCTACCCTCACTCACCCTCTAAAAGGGAATCTCGTCGGAGGGGATGTCCTCGGCCGCAGGTGCTGCCGAAGAGCTGGACCCTCCGCTCTTGCTGCCCAGGAACTGAACGTTGCTGGCGTTGACCTTGGTGGTGTACCGGTCTCGACCCTCGCTGTCCTGCCACTTCTGGGTACGGATGGAGCCCTCGACCAGGACCTGACGGCCCGACCTCAGGTTGTCAGCGCAGGCCTTGGCCCGATTGCCCCAGACGGTGACGCTGTGCCACTCGGTGTGCTGCCCCCAGGTGCCATCCTGGTTCTTGCGGGGTTCGTTGGTAGCGATTCGAAGATTACAGACTGCGGTTCCACCACTGGTAGAACGCAGCTCCGGGTCTGCACCGAGGCGACCCATGAGAATGACCTTATTCATGTTGTACTCCTTGTTGTTTAGTACGAGTATTTGTTCAGAGCTTTTCTAGAAGAAGGGGAGGAAGCTGAGCATGCCACCATCGCTGGCCCCGCTCATGCCTTCGATGATCTCACCCTCGGGGGCTCCTTCTGCGAGAGCCTCCATGTAGCTGTTGGTGATGACAGTGCCATCGTCGGTCATCGGAATCTCGCCGTCATCCGTGAGGGTGACGAGAGGGTCGACTGCCGTGATTTCACCGGTGCCAGGGTCGGTACTGACATCTGCGAAGACTTGGTCCAGAGCCAAGCCCTGGTTTTCTGCTGCTACCACCAGGTCGGGGTAGGTTGAACTGACGAGCGCCATATGCTCTCCTTGTTGTTGTTTGAATGTTTGATTAGACCTTTTCGCCTAACCGACAAAGAAGAAGTAGATTGCTCCGACGATGCCGATGAGGATGATGATGTCTTTCACTCCACCCACTCCTTCCACACGAAGTGCTTGCTCATACACCAATTGAGCCTTTCCTGAATCTCCTCCAGGTTCTCTTCCTGCTTCATGTTCACCGTACAGGAGTCTCCTGCGATGTACACTGCAGCACCAGACTCATGGGGGATGATGTGATCACCCCAGTGTCCTTGTAGGTAGTGAGCGCCTGCCGAGACGCCGAACAGGACAAGGACGCCGACGAGCACGAGCGAAATTAGTTCGAAGAAGGAATTCATACGTTCTCCCTAAAAAAGTTCATGAGTATGAGTAGACCTTTCGGCCTACTCAGTGACTCTATGCCTTGACTCTCCCGCTATATTCCGTTGTCGTGCCTGTCTGTTGGACGTAGACACGCTTAGCGCCCGTAACGACTTGCTTCTCCTTGGCGCTCATTGCTGCTGCTACCTTACCCGCGATATAGTACACTGGCCCCATGAACAACCCGAATGCAATTGCCTTCAGGATGGTGGGGAACAGAGCTACAATTGCGATTCCTACCACAGCCAGTAGGAGGTTCTCACTCTTCACAGATCACCTCGTAGGCCTTCCAGTACTGTTCCTTGCGATGCTTGAAGAATCGCCCAGGCCATGGTTTGACGATACGCAGAGTCTTCTCTGCCGCCTGCTTTGCCAGGGCCATCCAGCCGACCAACTTCTTCTGCTCCTCGATAGAAGCATTCTTGTAGCTGTCTTGGATGAGTTTCAGATCGAGCTTGACGGAGGTCACTCTCCACCTCCGGGCTTGATGCAGCAGACGATGGTCCAGTAGGGCTTGATGCTGGTCATGCTGTTCTCCTTGTTTGTTGTAGAAACCTACTTCTTGACCATGAAGACGATGAAGGCAGTGGTGATGGGCTTACTGCCGTCACTGCTGATCTTAGGGACGATGGAGTGGACCCTGTAGCCCTTTGTCAAGAAGTGTTCGACAAGCCCGTTTTCGCAGGCGCTGCGGTAGTCGAGGTGCTCTGCGACAATGGTGATGATCTTCATGTTTATTCCTTTGTTCATACATGTAACAGAGCCTTTCACCTGTCACCCTGTGAGCCCTATGGGAGAAGATTGGCTACTATGGGTCGGGAAAGACTCTGCACATGGTTCCCAGGATTCAAGCCTTTTCGCCTGAGATGGCTATGGGATCGCTTTGTGGAGTACTTACGCGTTTTCCTCTTTTGTCGATCACTTCAACGTATGAGACAGGATTCGAACCTGCATTGCCGGCTGGGCGTTTTACCAATTAAACTACTCTAACGTCTGTGCCATACACACCCACGACAGGTATTGTGCTGGCTATCCGATTTACTGTGCATTAGGTGGTAAATCAACACCTGTCGTAGACGCGCAATGCACTTGGGCGTTAGTAGCTACGACGCTATCATTTACTGTCTCTGTGGTGCCGCCCCACTACGCTCGTTTTCCGTACCCATCTATGTGTACACGTTGGGAAGACAGTCATGGCACACCCATCAGGACTCGAACCTGAGACCCTCGCTTTAGAAGAGCGATGCTCTATCCATCTGAGCTATGGGTGCGTGGGTGTGGGGAATACTCTTACCCCACCATGGACCTGAGATGGCTGGATAAGCCATAGTCCTTTATGTCAGTTTTACCAGAGATTTTCCGGTCTCTCTGGAAGCGTTTATAGATGTCACCTATGCGGCGCATCTACCCCCCTGACATATACCATTGCTTCATACTTGGGGGCTTCTAAAATAGGACCATGAGGGATGCGTACGATACCCTAAAGCTCAACCACCTATTCCATCTTCAGTGGTCGCCATGGTGTTAGTCTCAAAGATCGGCAACCGCTTGGTTACCGGTTGAGAGTTCAGCGAGAGGTACTATACGCCCACTGTGCTTTGTCTTAAGGCCTGTTTGACGCAGCTGGTAGTCAGAGGTGATGTCCTGCTTGGTGACTCTCATAAGTAATAGTAGACCTTTCGGCCTACCACTACTTGTTTCTCTCTACTGTGCCAGCATCTTCTGCACACTGTCGGGAACGTGGATGCGCCCCTTCAGCTCGGGAGTGGTGTGCTCCCGATCGCGCCGACTGTGGCTCTTCTTCTTGGGGCCACGGACCTGCTTGTCGCGCCAGACACGACCCGTGAGCTTCTGGAGCTGGAGCTTGAGGGACTTGAGCCCCTCCTCGGCGCCGTGGCGCTGGTCGACCATGGCGTCGATCTTGGCCTTGGCCACGAACTTGCCATTCTTCCGCCACTTGCCCTGGCTGTCCCGCTTGAGGCTGCTGAGGAAGGCCTCGGCTTCCTTGATCTGTTCCTGGCACTTGGTGATGCCATCGCGAAGCCCCAGCTGCTTCATGCTGGTCGGGAACGTGGGTGTGTACATGCTATTCTCCTGATTGAATCGAAGATGAGAGAGTGAAACTCTTTGTATAGATTTTCGCCTATACTTTATCGCAAGGTCGCATGTGACCTATGGCGTCCACGAACCCATGTGGCGGTCTCGAACTCTCACAAGTTTAGGTAGACCTTTTGGCCTACCCTCCCCCGGACGCCCTTACTGAGCGCCCAGGAACAAGACGGAATGGATGAACGCCATCCACATGATCCATCCCCAACCGACGAGGAGAATCCCCTCGGCCACGGTCTTCAGAATTCGCTTCTTTTCCATGTTTCCTCCCTTCATGAGTATGGGTAGACTTTTCGGGCCTACCCTCTCGTGCTATAAGAGAACGCTGGTGTCTCGGAGGTGTCTAATCTCCTGCGGGTAGTTCCATTTACCCTAACCAGTGTCTTCATTCACAACCACCCTACTTACTGAAGAGATGACAAGTCTCAGTAGACTGATTGCGGGAACCGCAGGGGCTCGGCTCGTCTCCCAGGGCACAAGCGGCTCCTGGTTACTATTCGATCTCGAAAGATCAAACCACCTCCCGACAAGGAGGACGATGCTGGGTGTACAGCACCAGTATGGCCTTGCACGATGAACCCAGGGTAAGTCGCGGGAGCAGTAACTCCCTCCCTTCGCGGGCTTAAACACCATTCACTACCCTACTCTCGTAGACGCTCTTGGCTTAATAGTCTCTTTATACTGGCCAAGTCCAGTTATCTCTACGATAGAGATTTAAAGGGTGTGGGCGATAGTTCCTCAACCCACTACAGCAACACGGTCATCCCGCTGGGAATCCCCGAAGCCTTTACATCAATGGGAACCACCCTAAGGTGCCCTAACCGCCTGACATATGCTTTCAGTTTGACGGAAGTCGAGGGTTCCGATTACTTACACCCTGGCGTAGGTGCTTTCTTCTTTGCATCCACTGCTCGCCAAAGCAGCTTCATACTGACCATCCAGGAGTACCAACCACCCCATGGGAGTGAGTGTGGAATCGAACCACCTACCTTTTAGCCATCCCTCTCACAAGTTTAGGTAGACCTTTCGGCCTACCTCCGTGGAACCCGAGTTGCCTCAGAGTTCCACTGGCTCCACGCTGACGAGAAGCCAGTCCGGCTCCCCAGCCTCGGGCGCGTACGCCCAGGTCTCCATGGAGTCGTCTCCATCCTGGTCCCAGACCAGGACACAGATGCTGAGCGGCTCAGCGCTGACCACGAATCCCAACGGGGGGCACACCACCCCCATGTGAGACAAGCGGTCGCCCGCCTTGTATTCCTTCACTTCTTCTCCCGAAGAAACGAGTCCCAGTCCATCCGAGACCCTCACAAGTTTGGAAGAGCTTTTCGCCAGGCCTCTTCAGCCTCGCGCCCTCTCTTCCTCCCTCTGCGCCTCTTTGGTATACCTTTTCTCTTAGCACTCTACCTTTCTCTTATCTGTGAGGCTTCGCCCTTTCTCTTTCTCTCCTATGTATAGGGTTAGCACTGACGCGCGCCTCTCCTCCCTTCCAACTCCAACTCAACCTAGTTTAGTAGACCTTTTCGCCCAGCCTCTACGTTGATATAAACGCTGGGACATAGCATTAGCTGCGCTCTGATTAACAAATCAGGGTCTTGGGTTAAAAGATAGGTTCTCACCTCCTATAGTTAGAGGTTATTGAGTTAGCACCATGCTAACCCTCACCCAACCCCTGGATACCCTATTGGATACCCAGGAGAAAGGAGAAGGTAGGCAGTTTTACGTCATGCCTAGGACGTGGACCAGGCTAGTCCCGGGGGAAGTACCCCAGGCTCTGGAGGAGCGTCTTGCTCCCCGTCCTCTTGGAGACCCTCTTGGTCTCCTCGTTCGTCACGAGCCGGTCCTTCCAGCTCCTCCTGACATCGGCCTTGATCTTACCGATGTCGTTGGTCCTGCTCCTGTCCTCGCAGAAGTAGAAGCCGGGGCGGAGGTTACCCGACCTCTTGTCCCGGAAGGAGCAGAGCGCCTTCACGCAGGACTCGAGGGTGCCGTTGGGCACCTTGTCCCCCAGCTCGATGAAGAGCCAGGTCATGATGGCCTTCCTGGCCTTCATGGCACCCCAGGACGGGATGCGGGAGGAGCCCATGATCCAGGTGCCGGCCTCCCTGTCCCAGCGGTTGGTGCTGGCGTACACCAGAGCCGCCCCGACCCGCTCAGCGACCTGGACGAGCCGCCCGAGGGTACGACGGTTGGAGGACTCCGTCACCAGCCGGAACTGGCTGATGGCCCAACCCACGGCCAGGCGGATGTTCTTGGCATCCACCTCGGTCTTGGCCGTGTAGCTGTTGTCGAAGCCCCGACCGGCCTTGTCCCGGCCCTTCGAGCCGTCCTTGGCCCGCTGGATGCTGGCCTTGACCTTGGCCTGGTAGGCCTTGGTGAAGACCGTCTCCAGCTCACCCCACTCTTCCATGTGGGCCTGAAGGAAGACCTCCTTGGACGTCAGGGTGGTGTCCTGGCCCTGCTCGTAGGCCGCCTGCGTCGTCGAGTAGAACTCGAACGACTCGTTGGCCTCCCCCAGCAGCGGGCTGCTGTTCACCCGCTGCTGGAGGGTGACGGGGGTCGCCTCTCCGGTGTCCTGGTGCTTGAGGCTGGTGATGATCCGGCGCATGACCTTGGTCTCCTCCAGCTGGCTCAGGACGCTCTGCCACCAACCGGCAGCGTCCGCCACCTTGGTCGGATCCTGGATCGTCATGCCCAGGGTCCGCTCCCAGATCTTGGCCTGGTAGGCTTCGACCTCGGGGGTGTGGCTGTAGTAGGCCTCGACCTCGGGCCCGTCCGCGTCCTGCAGCTTCTTCTTCCAGCCGTAGTACGCAGCCCAGATCCAGTTACGGGTCTCGACCTTCTTGGCCCACGCCTGCAGGCTGTCGGTCGAACGGTTGGCCCTCACCTGCTTCCAGCTGCCCTCTCCGTAGACCTCGTGGACCATACGGGCCTCGAGCGGGTCTTCGGTCTTGACGACCTCGTAGACGGGGTTGCCGTCTTCGGCCAGGTGCGAGATCTGACCCCAGGCCTCGATCTCCCGCTCACGGATGGCACCGTACGCCACGCCCTGGCCGAAGATGCCGTAACCTTCGGGCATGGACTGGTTGACCAGCCCACCAGCGTTGGCCTCGCCATCATCGGCGTCGGCCTCACCCGTCATGGGCACACCGATACCACCGATGGCGCTCATGGCCTCCTCCACCAGGTTCTGCTCCTGGTACATGGTGTCGATCAGAAGCGCCTTGGCCCACTTGGGCACGGACGCGAACTTGGCCGTCTCCTTGGAGCGGAAACGGACCTTACCGTCCCGGCCCTCGAAGGCCTCGTAGGAGGCCAAGACCCGACCGATGGCGGTCAGGGCCTCGCCCTCCCCCGTGTCGATCGTGTCGACCACGATCACCCCCGTGTTGGGGTGGAAGACCTTGACGTGGCCGGTCTCGGCCACCGTCTCCTCCATCGCCCGCGTGAGGGCCATGAGCACCCCCCGCGTATCGCTGGCCCTGTAAACGAGGGCCGGGTTAGCCCCCTCGTCGATGAGGGCGAACGCGGCGGTCAGGTCGTTGATGATGCGGGACATGGTATCTCCTTTCTGGAGTTGTGGACTCATGCAATCGACCGTACCAATGGTCAGTCCGTTATGGTAGAGACCCTTCAGTGCATGGCTGAAGAGGATCGTGAGGTGCCCACACTCACTGGCTTGCGGACTCAGGACTCTGTCCTTATCCTTGGCATACAGGTTGGCCTTCATGGCCTGGGACTCACTTCCGCTGGCAACGGAGGTGAAGGGGGAGAACGGGGTGTCGTCAAACAGTCCGCACTCACTGGTGCTACTAATCGTCAGAGCGACGATATCGAGCGTTTCAGCAAGAAAACCAATCAAAGCACGCAGCCACAGAACCCAGACAGGATCCATAACAGTCTCTCCAAAAGGGGACTGTGCCACAGAAACGCACTGTGACCTACGCGACTGCACCCCGCAGTCTGCACAGCCCCTCCTCGATCCTAAGAAGGAGGAGAGGCTTTTCCAGACACCGGGATGTCTACATGGACTTGGTTAGAGTCCTAACGGCTGAACCGCGTAGCCACGTGCTTGATTAGTTCTTGTTAAAAACTAATTTTACTTGTGTTATTTGAACAGATTTAAGCCAACCAGCCGTCCAGCTGGCAGCAATCCATACACAGCACACTGTTCGCTATGCTATGCACGGAAGATGTAAACTACTTACACCCTATCCTCCCCACCCACACCAGAAGCATGGATGGAGAGACTAGGACGTCCTCTAGCCAAGGAGTCCCAGTACCGGCCCCAAAAGGGACAGGTACGGGGAAATCCAAGGCCAGAGGATCCAGGCCGTAAACCCTATTACTAGGGCATATACAGCCAGGATGTCCATGTCCGTAGACATGGTGTCTCCCTGGTCTAAGACCAGACACAGGACCTCTGTGCAAGGAGAGTGAAACTATTTCACCCTGATCTCCCTACCCACATGCGTACACATGGGTAAGGAGTGCAGGATGTTCCCTAGAAGGGAATATCG